>Ga0315280_10008830_pt1 | contig 13127 bp, 9 predicted proteins | sample YL17G06_40_MG_FD_203697 | JGI IMG/M metagenome (GOLD analysis project Ga0315280, IMG submission 203697) | Sediment microbial communities from Yellowstone Lake, YNP, Wyoming, USA - YL17G06_40 | ecosystem: Environmental > Aquatic > Freshwater > Lake > Sediment | place: USA: Wyoming | collected...
CGCCAACGCCTCGGCCTCGATCTCTCGGGTCCGCTTGCGCATCCGACATCACCTCGGATGCTCTATTCGGGCAACCAATATCGGATCCCGGCTTGCCAACTTTACCCGCCTGTTTGCTATGACTTAGAGGACACCAGGGTGAGATACCAGAGGAGGGGCTCGGAGTGATACGGTGCCCCGCTCGACACGATGGCGTCCTTGCGTTGCTAGGGCTGGCAGCCACGCTCGCGATCGCCTTCTCTACCGGCTGCGGGGGCGGCGCGGGCGGTGGCGGTGGAGGCTCGGCGGATGTTCAGGCTGGCATGGATGTGGCCAAGGCAGAGCTCCTGTCACTTCCGACCGGGCTCTCAACGGAGGAGCAGAACCAGCAATTGGCCGCGTACATGGCCGCCCTGCCTCAGTTCCAGAGGGCGGTCCCCGTTGGCGAGAACGGCGACGGTGGCGTGGTGGCTCTGTTCGCCAACGGCGAGCCCTACGCCATCATCAACGATGGCAATGGAAGCCCGGATGCCGGAGCAGCGGCCACTGCCGGCGCGGCCCATGCGCTGGCGGCGCGCTCCGGCCTCCCCTCCGGCAAGACGGCGCTCCCCATGCGCGCCATGGGCACCGCCTTCACCGATGCGCGGGGTGACCTGCAGGCGATGCTGACGAATGCGGGTTACAACGTGACCCCGCAGGATGGCGGCGTGGAGAACGTACGCAGGATACGGGGCCCCGATGTGTTCTACTTCGACACCCACGGTGTCTACGACGAGGACTTCCTGGGCCCAGGCAATGGCATCGCGGTTGCGTGGACGTCAACCCCCGCGCCGCCGGGCGACCATACCTATGACGCCGAGTGTGCTTCCCCCGATCCCACCATCTGCCGCATGACGGCGCTAGACCACTACGACGCGGACGGGCGGCAAGTCCTGGTCGACCACTACGGGGTCACCGACAAGTTCATCGCCAGGAACGGGATTACGTTCGCCACGAACAGCCTCGTCTACATGGACTGCTGTTTCCTGAACGCCGGGCTGTTCAACCAGGCCTCCAGGACAGCCGGCGCTTCGCTCTACGTGGGGTGGACGGACAAGGTGGCGGGGGACGCCGCCGTCCGGGCGGCGCAGTTCTGCTTCGATCGAATGCTCGGCGCCAACTCCGGCAAGCCGGACAGGGAGGACCCGATCCAGCGCCCCTTTGACTACCAGGCGGTCTGGAATGACCTGGCGTCTCGGGGCTGGAACACGTCAGGGGCCGCGACCATCAACTTCACCCCGGGTGGGGGCGACGATGGGATGTTGGCCCCGAGCATCCAGTTCCTGACGCTCCATGAGGCGCCATTCTTCCAGACGGACAAGACCAGGATGGACATCGCCGGCCTCTTCGGCAATGATCCCGGCGAGTCCAGGCGCAAGGTGACGATCGCCGAGACCCCGGTGGAGGTCAGCAGTTGGGCGCCCGACAAGGTCACGTGCGACATCCCCAACTTCGGTGAGGGCTCCGTAGGGGACGTGGTCGTGGCGGTCAACGACCACAAGAGCAACAAGGTGCCGCTCACTGAGTGGAACATCAAGTTCACCTACACGCGTCACTACTGGGGCTCGCTGACCGACACATTCCACATCAATGCGCACATCCGGGTCGATGTCCACAAGTGGCGCGACCAACCCCATCAGACCCCGAACACCCCGAGCGCCGTCCTGTTCAAGGGCATGGCCGACATGGACGGGGACTGGACGAGCGAGGGCGTGGGCCACGAGAACAACGACCCCAGCGACGACTGGTTTGCCTGGAGCGGCTCCGGACTCTTGTCGGGGCAGCACGCGTTGTGGGATGGCGAAGGCACTACGGCCGTCGGGTTCGTGAACGTCGAGTCCATGTTCATCGAGATCAACCCCTGTGGCGTAGCCGGCCTGAACAAGACCGTGGACATCTACACCACCGATGGCAGCCATCTCAGCATACAGGAGCCCGCGTGGGCGAACCTGATGCCCGTCTTCGATGAGTTCGTGGACGGCCAGACGTACATCAAGATCCCCGTGAACAGCAGCTTCGGCGTTGAGGCGGGGTCGCGGTCCGCCACGAGCAATATCGATGGCTCGCCCCTGCCGGACGGAGAGTCCGCCACGATGGAATGGGAAGCCGCGGAGGCGAGTTTCACGCCGGACCAGACGGTACACGCAAGTGGGTTGCTGCAGGCACCCTGAGCCTTGTGGATATGGGCGAGCGTATCGGGCAGCGGCGACGGGCGAGCGGGGACCCATGTGGTGTCGCTACCGTCGCCGAAGTGAATGTGCGGATCGGGATCGAGGCACACGTGCCCGACGGCGTGCCCGAACACATAGTGCGAACGGTCACAGAGAGCTGCCGCACGCTGGAGTTCGAGAGCCAGGGCTTTGAGGAGGAGTGAGGAAGGCGCAGGCGCGTGGCGGGCCCGAGACGCGCGCACACAAGCAGGCCGGCATTGTGACCCGCCGAACTCTATTGCCGTGGTTCAACGCAGAGGGGAGGGGTCGGTTATGACTTGGCCCAAGTGCGGCTATATCCTCACGGACTTCGACGCCGAATGCCCCCGTTGCGCGAAGGCTCGCATCGAGGAACAACGCGTAGAGGCTGAGCGCCTTGCTCGTGAGGCCAACATCCTCGCATGGGTACGCTCACAGACAGGACTCGATGAGGAGCCCGCGCGTGCTGCTCTCGTGGCGCGCAACTGGGACGCTCAGGCAGTCGTGAGAGCACACAAGGCCGAGACACGACGCGCTGCTCGGCAACAACCATCACACGCGAGGATAGACACCGACGCTGCGCGGGCCGGGTTGCCGGCACAGCAGGGAGAGGTCGCGCCGGATGGTGATGCTAGGGGACCCCTCCCGACGCGAGGGCAGAGAGCACTGCTGTCCTGCCTACTCCCCGCCGCTGGCAAGTCCCCGTGCTCCGGACTGCAACCCACTCCAGCCCGCCTCCGGACACCTCTACTTTGCTCACACCGGACATTATCACGTTGCGGCGACAGCGCCTGCCCGACCCTGTTGACATCCACAGGCCCGCGGAGCACAATGGCCGTCGGTGATTGGCGGATGGCAAGTCTGGTGCCATTGCCTGACTACCTAAGAGCCAATCAGAGCCGAATCGTAGCCACTGCATGTGCAGGGAATCCTGATGGCAGCGGCTAACCACCGCAGGGAACAGTAGGGTCGCGCCGCCGGGGTCCGCACCGACTACCGAACTGTCCAGACGTCTGGACTTTTCGGGCCATAGCCCGACCGACCGCCGGAAAAGGTCGGTGAAGCGAGAGGCTATGCACACTAGGGGACCTTGACGCGGCGTGGGCTCGACGTCGAGGGCAGGAGGGGGAAGGGGATCGTGGCCAGTGCGGTTCCGGCTCCGCCGTTGGGTGGCGCGCCTGACCAGCATCTGCAGGAGGCACTGCTGATCGAGGGCGCGGTATCGCGCATCAACAGCATCACCGGCGACATGATGCTGAAGGCTTATGCCATCGGAAGCTACGTGCTAGAGCACGTCATGGGGCGGGGGAGGGGAACCTACGGGGCGAGGTTGGTCGCCCGTCTCGCGAGCCATCCTAGGCTGGCCCTGTGCAAGAGTTCCCTATACAACTACATCGCGTTCGCGAAGGCCTATCCCGAGCTTGGCTCAGGCTCAGTGCCGGATCACCTGAAGGCCTTCAGCGCATCCCACCTGTTTGTGCTCAGCCGAATCGACGACCCCGACGATCGGGCCTGGTTCGAGCGCAAGGCCGCCAAGAAGGGATGGTCGGTCCGCAAGCTGGAGCAGTTCTGCGCCGGCCACTGCTACCACCGGCCTATCGATGACACCCAGACTCCGCCGGAAGACGGCGCTCCCGGCGATGCGAGACACGCGCTTGTCCGCATAGGCGCGGGCGTCCAGCGCGTCTCCGACCTGCAGAGCAAGCTTGAAGCGTTCGGCCCGGCCTCATTCCGGGTCGCGCCGGCGTACGGTCGAACCGGGCGATGGTACACCGTCGCCGTCGATCACTCGATCGCGCAACTCCGCATCGAGCACCTGTGCCTCCTGCGCGCGTTCATCGAGCTCGCGTCAGTTCGGAGGCTGGCGGAGGTCACGATCGATGTCAACGAAGCTACGGGCGAGATGTCGGTAAGCGCCGACAACATCACGTTGCGGCTGACAGTCGCCCACCACGTCGACGTTCCCTCTCTGGCTCAGAGCCCGGAAGAAGGGTAGAACTGTGTTGCCCAATGCGGGCAACGGACACGCTAACGACAGCGACAGCAGGCCCTGGCGAGCCCTCATCCGCAGCCGCCTGGGCCTGCTCGCTCTTGTGACAGCCGACATCCTGGCTGTGCTGGCCGCGAACATTCTCGCCTTCGTGCTTCACTTCGACACAGTGTCGGGCGCTCAGGTCTACTCGCACCTGTCTCCCTACCGCCTCAGCCTGGCGCTCTCGCTCGTCGTTTACGTGGTCGCTTTCCAGCGCTTCAGGCTCTACCGGTACGCATGGCGCTTCGCGAGCCTCGGCACCATGCGCTCGGTGCTCCTGGGCTGCACCGTCGGCCTATGGGGCCTGGTCGCCCTGCAGTTCGCTCTGGGTCACGGGCATGTCTACCGTCCGTCGCTCGTGGTCATGGTCTGGCTCCTCAGTGTCGTGCTGGTGGGCGGCCTTCGCGTTCTCCTCCGTTTGAGCACCATAGCCCGCAAGCGGATCTGGCCCAGCCTCAGCATCCTTCGACGCGACACGCCGCCCAGACGGGCGCTGATACTGGGAGGCGGACCGGACGGCGCCCGTCTGCTGACTGTTCTCTCGGAGGAGATGGTGCCGACCTACGAGGTGGTCGGCTTCCTCGACGACCATCGCGAGCGGCATGGCAGCTACATACGCAGCGTCCGGGTGCTCGGGCCGTACGCAATGGCGGAGGAGTTGGTCGAACAGGGCAGGGCGGACGAGGTGATAGTGGCAGCGGCCGACCTCCAGTCGCAGGGCCTCAAAGACGCGATCATGGCTTGCCGCAGGCACGAGCTGCCTGTGAAGATCGTCCCCCAGCTAAGGGAGATGCTCAATAGCAGAAGCCAGCTCCGTATGTGGGACGTGAGCGTGGAGGACCTGCTGCGGCGCGCCCCAGTGGGAACGGACAATGGAGACTCGCTGGACTACGTGGCGGGTGCCCGCGTGCTCGTGACCGGCGCCGGCGGCTCCATAGGGTCTGAGCTGTGTAGGCAGATCATGGCCATCGGACCGTCGCAACTCATCCTGCTTGGGCACGGAGAGAACTCGATTCACCGAGTCCATGGCGAACTCGCGGCAGCCTTCCCTGCCGCCAGAGGCCGCCTGCACATGGTCATCGCCTCCGTGGTGGACGAGCTCCGAATGCGCGAGGTGCTTGAGGAGTTCCGCCCCCAGATCGTCTTCCACGCGGCTGCGCACAAGCACGTCCCGATCATGGAGACGAACGCACGCGAGGCGGTCCAGAACAACGTGTATGGCACACGGAACGTGGCCGAGGCGTGTGGCGAAAGCGGCGTCGAGCTCATGGTGCAGATCTCGACTGATAAGGCCGTCTACCCGACCAGCGTGATGGGAGCCACCAAGTACCTCGCCGAACAGGCCGTCCGGGCCCTCGCGGGCACCTACGCGGAGACGCGGTTCATCACCGTCCGGTTCGGGAACGTGCTTGGTAGCCGCGGGAGCGTTGTGCCGATCTTCAAGGGCCAGATCGAGCGCGGCGGTCCGATCACCGTCACACACCCGGACGTGACGCGGTACTTCATGACTATCCCGGAAGCCGTCCACCTCGTGCTCCAGGCCGGCGCCATCGGCCGGACCGGAGACCTGTTCATCCTGAACATGGGACAGCCTGTGAGGATTGTGGACCTCGCCCAGGACATGATCCGACTCAGCGGCGGCCGCGACAACGAGAGCGTGCAGATCGTGTTCACCGGCCTCCGCCCCGGCGAGAGGCTCCATGAGCAGCTATCCATGGACGATGAGGTCCTCGAGCCGGCGGAGCGCGACGGCCTTCGACGTGTCAGCCGGGCTCCTGGGCGGACGGACGAGGAGATGCGTCAGTTGCTGGGCCGACTGGCCGAGCTGCGCCTGCGCGGGACCTTGCCGGAGCTCCTGGCCTTCGTCGCGGACGTGGTGCCGTCTCGCCCCGGCGAGGGGCTGATAGCGGCACGCGAGGCGCAGACAGGCCGGCGCATGTGGGATCCCCCCAGAGTGGGCCGGTCGATCGAGGTGACCAAGTGAGTGCGGCACTTCACCTCTCCCCCCGGGAGAGGTCGGCCCTGACCCTGAGCTTGGCGAAGGGGACGGGACGGGTGAGGGACGCCACGAGGGAAGCACCTCAGCGGCACCGGACGGAGGGCGCGTTGCCTGAGCGAGATCGCAAGTCGCCTCTCCCTCCCGAGCTCCTTGCCCGGTGTCGCGAGCTTCGGGCGTCAGGCACCGACGCGGAGCGGCAGCTCTGGCACCTCCTCCGCAACAGGCAGTTGGGCGGGGCCAAGTTCCGCCGTCAGCACTGTATCGGGCCCTACACGGCGGACTTCTACTGCCGTGAGGCCGGACTGGTAGTAGAGCTCGACGGTGGTCAGCATGCGGAACCTGATGGAGCTGTTCGCGATGCCGTGCGAGACGACTACCTGCGCAGTCGTGGCCTGCGCGTGCTTCGGTTCTGGAACCATGAGGTACTCGAGAGCGCCGACAGCCTGCTCGAGACGATCTACTGGGCTGTCTTCGGGGACAGCCCTCACCCGGGCCCTCTCCCGGAGAGAGAAGGGGACGAGACACCTCTCCCTCGGGAGAGGTCGCCGGCATAGGCGCATCGCAGTGCCCCCATACCGGCGGGTGAGGGAATGCACAGGACGGTCGCGTGAGTGCGTGTGGACGGCCCTCACCCCGACCCTCTCCCGAGGGGAGAGGGAGTCCCCCCGGTAGGTCCCCCCCTTCCCGCACCTGTATATGGATTCGCTGAGCCGAATCACCGGACCGGGCGTTGTGGTACCGGATGATCGACGGCGAAGCCTGACCGACGGCGAGGGAACACACCGACTCACCATGCTGCCCCGGACCTGGACAACGACAACGGGTATTGTGCTCGCAACGCTTGCATGCGGTTGGGCAGCCGGTCAGGAGCCGGCTGACAAGCCTGCCGCTGCGCCCTACGTGCTCGGGTTGGGGGACGTGATTCAGGTTATCGTCACTGGGGAAACGGACCTGACGCACACCGCGCCAGGGCTGGTCATCGGCCCAGATGGCCGAATCGCCTACCCACCCCTCGGCATGCTCGAAGCCACGGGCAAGACCTGCGAGCAGCTTGCGGAGACCATCCGCGCGGGCCTCATACGCATCGACTGGCTCAAAGACCCCCAGGTTACCGTGGGCGTCTCTGAGTACAACGCCAACAAGGTGAACGTGATCGGCGCTGTCAAGGCCCCCGGCAGCTTCCCACATCGACCCGGCCTCAGAGTGCGCGACGCGATCGCACTGGCAGGCGACGTCGTGGTCGCCGCTCAGGGCGCGGCCTCGACCGTCCGCGCGAGGATCGTCCACGGAGACGGCACCTCGACGCCCGTGCGCCTGGACCACGCCCTCGAGGGTTACGGCGAGGACGGCGCGGTCGAGCTGAAGCCGGGCGATACGCTGGTCGTAGAGCGCCAGGCGAGGATCTCAGTGCTCGGCTACGTCCGCAACCCCGGCTACTTCGAGGTGAGCGACGCCGCCAGCTTGTCAGAAGTGCTCGCGATGGCGGGCGGCGTCACCCCGGACGGCGACCTGCGGCGGATCGTCGTCAACCGGAGCTTCGGGCTCACGGAACAGGTTGATCTGCAGGGCGCCCTGACCGGAGGCAAGCAACTTGACCCCACCGTGTCCGCCGGCGACGTTATCTTCGTGCCGCGCCTCCGCAAGGAGGTCAGCGTCCTCGGCTACGTCGGCAACCCGGGGCAGTACGCCTTCAACGAGGGCGATAGAGTTAGCGATCTGATCGCTAAGGCCGGCGGCGGAGAGAAGCGAGCCACCGGTGCCGGGATCACGCGCTACAGCGCGGGCGACCTCACGAAGGTGACGCTGACTCGGAGCGACGGGACCGTCATCACCCTCGATGTCGCGGCGGTGCTTGGCGGTAAGCAGCCGTCGGACGCGACCGTCGACCCACCCGTTCAGGCCGGCGACACCATCTTCGTTCCCGAGGAGCGCTACGAGATCGTCATTCTCGGCCACGTGGAGCGTCCCGGCCGCTACGTGCTCCTGCCAGGCGACAAGGTGTCGGACGCCATTGCGATGGCCGGCGGACCCTTGCGTCCTACTGAGATACCCGCGCGGACGACGGGCGCCGATCTTGCCCACACGGCTCTCTATCGCGCGACCGGCGAGAAGATGATCCTCGACCTGAGCGCTCTGCCGTCAGGCTCGAAGGAGTTCGAGAACCCCGAGCTCCAGCCGGGCGACACCCTCGTCATCCCGGAGGCGGACAACCGCGTGTCAGTGGGCGGATACGTGGCCAACCCGGGCTACTATGAGTACCGCCCCGGAGAGACGGTCTCCGCCGCGATCGCGATGGCCGGCGGCGTGCTGACGAACATCGGAACTACGAACAAGGCCCAGGTTCGACACCGCGACGGCACGATGGTAGACGTTAACGTCTCCGAGGCCGATCCCGAGCTCCAGCCCGGAGACGCGATCTACGTCCCGTACGCGCGCAACCGAGTTGCCGTCATCGGCTATGTCAACGCGGCGGGCCTCTACGAGTGGCACGAGGGCGACACCGTCATCGACATGATCGCCCAAGCCGGCGGCGCGATCCCGACCTCCCGCACAACGAAAGGCGGGAACATGTTCCACGCCCTGGTGGTGCGCCGCGTCGACGGCCAGGAGCAGTACCTGGACGTCGACCTGAGCAAGTTCTACAACAAGAAGGACCCGACGGTGAACATCCCTGTCCAGCCAAACGACGTTGTCTACGTGCCGCGCGAGGACGGCCTGAACTACGTGAACTGGCTCACCAACATCCGCGAGATGCTGACGATCAAGAACCTGATCGACATCGTGTTCTAAGAGGCACAGACCCCGTGGACATGGTCCAGCAGACAGCCCAGGCCTTCCCCGCCGAGACGCAGGTCGATGTTCGCGCTATCAAGGCGATCATCGGCCGTAGAGGGCTGTTGGCTGTCGCGGTGTTCTCACTGGTCTTCGGAGCCGTTGTGGCCGTCACGTGGACACAGCGGCCCGTCTACCAGGCTGAGGTCGCTCTCCTGGTCAACAAGGAGACTCGACCGGCTGGCGCGGTGGAGATCCCCGGCCTCGAGGAGATGGCCACCTTCGGCCCACGCACCGTGGAGACCCAGAGCCGGCTCCTCGCCAACCCCGATCTCTACAACCAAGCGGCGGGCTATGCCGGCGTTGACCCGGCCACCGCCAGCCTGCAGTGGCGCGTGGAGAACCCCAAGAACACCGACACGCTGGTACTCCAAGTGCAAGCCGACAACCCCCAAGTCGCGGCGGACATCGCCAACAAAGCTGCGGAGCTGCACATCGAGAAGATGCAGACCGGCTCCCAGAACGCCACCCACCGGGCCGTCGTCTTCATCGAGGGGCAACTGGAGCAGGTCCGCGAGCAGCTTACCCAGGCCGAGGAGGCGCTGAGGGTCTACAAGGAAGCCCACGGCGTCGCAGACGTGCCCGCGGAGATCGTGAACCGTACGAACGCGGTGTCCGCCCTGTCTTCCCAAGCGGCTACTGCTTCGGCCGAACGCGCCGGAGCGTCCACTCTGGCCGCCAACTACCGCCAGCAGCTTGCCGGGCAGGAGGAGACCCGGATAGAGTCCTCCACCATCGCGCGCAACCCGGTTGTGCAGCAGCTTGAGGCCGAGCTCACCACCTTGGAGCTTCAGCGCGCCCAACAGATAACGACCCGCGGCGACGCCCACCCCGAGGTCAAGCAGCTTGACGAGCGCATAGCAGAGGGGCGCAAGAAGCTCAATGACGCGATGGCCACGGTGATCGCATCCGAAGTGAAGACCACCAACCCTCTCTACCTCGACATCGCCACCGCGCTCGCCACAGCCGAGGCCAACGCCCGCGCGGCCCAGGCCCGCGAGAGCGCGCTCAATTCGGTGGTCGCGCGGGAGCGCTCGGCACTGGGGCGGATGCCCGCGGTCGAGACCGACTTCTCCAGGCTGCACCGCGAGGCGTCGGTCACTCAGGACACCTACACTACGCTGCTTCAGAAGTACAACGAGATGCGGATCCAAGAGGCGATGATCCCTCCCATCGTCGAGGTCATCACCTCCGCCGATCCGCCGACCTCCCCCTCGAAGCCCCGGAAGTCGCTCAACCTCGCCATCGGGCTTGTCCTCGGGATCATCCTGATGGCTATGGCCGTCGGCGCCGCGGAGGTTATGGACGACGCGATCCGCACCTCGTGGCAGGCGCAGGCGGCCCTCGATCTGCCGTCCCTGGGGGTCATCCCTAAGGTCGGCCGCGGGCGCGAGCTTCTGACCACCGACAGCCCGGACCCGCGGCTCGCGGACGCCTTCCGCACCCTCCGGACGAACCTGCGCTTCTCCGCGCCGGGAGGCATGCCGAAGGTGATCCTCGTCACGAGCGCCCGGCGGGGTGACGGGAAGACGACGGTCGTGGCGAACCTCGGAGCCGCGTTGGCTCAGACGGGGCTGCGTACGCTTATCGTCGACGCCGACATGCGCAAGGCCGAGCTACACGCGAGGGTAGGGGTGCCGAACGAGACCGGCCTCTCCAACATCCTCACCGGCCAGGCCAACCCCATGGCGTGCATCCGGGAAGCCGGCCTCGCGAACCTGCACGTTCTCCCCGCCGGCCCCGAGCCGCCGAACCCGGTCGATCTGCTCGATTCTGAGATGATGCGAAACACGCTTGGGGCCTTGCGTGACCAGTACGATTCTGTTATCATCGATACGAGTTCGTGTGACTACCACGCGGATCCCGTCGTGCTTGCCCCCTTCTGCGATGCCTACTGCCTTGTCGTACAGGTGGGTGCGACCTCGATCCGCGTCGCGCGCGGCGCCGTCGCGAAGCTCGACCGCACCGAATGCCGCCCGGCAGGCATGATAGCGAGTGGTATCCGCTTACCGAAGCGCTCGTAGTTCGGAGGGGCCGCATGGGGCAGGGGCCCCATCCGGCCCGCTCGTAGGGGCGACCGGCAGGTCGCCCGCAGTTGCCCCCAACCCGACCCTGCCCGCGAACGGGGGAGGGAGCACTGCCTCCCCCCGCCCACGGGGGGAGGCGGCACCCGTAGGGGCGACCGGCAGGTCGCCCGCAGTTCCCCTCACCCCGCCCTCGTTGCGCTCGGGCACCCCTCTCCCTAAGGAGAGCATGTCCTGAGTAGGTCAGCAGGACCGTAGCGAAGGGGGGCGGGGGTGAGGGCAGAACCAACCAACCCTTGGCCACCACCGACCCATGCTCACCAGACATCCCGCCACCCCCGACATCGTGCCCATCGACACGAGCGCGCGGCGCTTCCGCGCGAACGTCCTGGCGAACCTGGCGTACTTCGTCTTCAATGCGGGGCTGCAGCTTTGGTTCACGCGCTACCTGATCGACAACCTGGGCGTGGCGACCTACGGCCTGGTGCCGCTGGCCACGAACATGACGAACTACATGGCGATCCTCACGGTGGCGCTGAGCGGCTCGGTGGGCCGGTTCCTGACGATCGACCTCGCGCGTGGCGACGTGGAGACGGCCAACAAGACCTTCAACACCTCGCTGTTCGCGCCCGAGAGGGCCCGGACGGGCCGCATGGGGCAGCTCCCGCCCCTACTCGACCGAACGGGTGGGGGTACTCCGCTCACCCTGAGCCTGACGAAGGGTGAGCCTGACGAAGGGTGAGCCTGACGAAGGAGCCCACGTAGAACACCCCCCTCAGTCCCCCCGCAAGCGGGGGGAGGCCTGTCTCCCTCCCTGCTTGCGGGGAGGGTTGGGGAGGGGTCTTCTAACTCATAGAACCCTTGACCACCACCACCGACCCATGCTCACCCGACACCACACCCGACATCGTGCCCATCGACACGAGCGCGCGGCGCTTCCGCGCGAACGTCCTGGCGAACCTCGTGTACTTCGTCTTCAATGCGGGGCTGCAGCTTTGGTTCACGCGTTACCTGATCGACAACCTGGGCGTCGCGACCTACGGCCTGGTGCCGCTCGCCACGAACATGACGAACTACATGGCGATCCTCACGGTGGCGCTGAGCGGCTCGGTGGGGCGGTTCCTGACGATCGACCTCGCGCGTGGCGACGTGGAGACGGCGAACAAGACCTTCAACACCTCGCTCTTCGCGACGATCGCGCTGGCCATGGCGCTGATGCCCGTGGTGGGGGCGCTGTCGTGGTTCTCGCCGCACATCCTGAACATCCCCGAGGGCGAGGAGAACGGCACGCGGTTCCTGCTGTTGTGCACGGGCTTCGCGTTCCTGCTGAACACGGTGGGGAGCAACTTCGCCTGCTCGACCTTCGCGAAGAACCGCTTCGACTACCAGTGCGCGGTGAACGTGCTTGGCCAGGTGGTCCAGGTCGGCGTCGCCGTGGGTCTCTTCTCGGTCCTCGGCGCGAAGCTGTGGCAGGTCGGCATCGGGATAGCCGCGATGTCGGTGATGCGGCAGGCCGGCTACCAGATCACCTGGCGCAAGCTGACGCCCGAACTCCGCATCCGCCCCCGCTCCTTCGACCGCACCCGCCTCCGCGAAGTGCTGGGGATGGGCGGGTGGCTCACCGTGAACCAGGCTGGCGCGGTTCTGTTTCTGCAGGTCGATCTTCTGGTGGCCAACACCGTGGTTGGGGCGGAGGCTGCGGGGCTGTATGCGCCGGTCCTCCAGATGTCCTCAGTGCTGAGAGCCCTGGCAACGGTCGTATCCAGCGTGTTCACCCCCGTGGTACTGGCTGCGTACGCACGGGCCGACCCGGACTTCGTGGCGCACATGACCAACCGGGCCAGCAAGCTGCTGGGTCTGGCACTAGCGATCCCAACCGGGCTCGCGTGCGGGCTGTCACAGCCGCTGCTCGTGGCGTGGCTGGGTGTGCGGTTCGAGAGTGTGTCGATACTGGTCTGGCTCCTAGTGGGCCCACTGGCCTTGACCTTCTGCGTCCGACCCGTGTCTGCAGTCAACATTGCCCTGAACAAGGT
>Ga0315280_10008831_pt1 | contig 13126 bp, 10 predicted proteins | sample YL17G06_40_MG_FD_203697 | JGI IMG/M metagenome (GOLD analysis project Ga0315280, IMG submission 203697) | Sediment microbial communities from Yellowstone Lake, YNP, Wyoming, USA - YL17G06_40 | ecosystem: Environmental > Aquatic > Freshwater > Lake > Sediment | place: USA: Wyoming | collected...
CGCGCGTTTCGCGAGGTGCGGGCCGGCCGGGAAAGGGCGGCCCGGTCTCGCCCCTCGCCGGTGCGGCGCGGCGGGCGCTGCCTGGGGCCAGCCTCCAGGCGGTGACACATCGCGGACTCGACCGCATGGCCGTCCTGGAATTCGCCCCCCCTGAGTCTGCCGCTGGGATTGGATGCCTGCTGGTCGCCGAGTTGTTCGGACGTCAGCCCAACCTCGTCCTGGTTGAGCGGACCACGGGGCAAATCCTCGAGGCGGCGCGACACTTCCAAGACCCGGACGGGCGAATCATAGCCCCGGGCCACACCTACGTGTCACCTCCGGCGCCAGCCCGTCCGGACCCCCGCATCCTGGGATCCGTCGAAGCAATCCGCGCGGCCCTGGAACCGAGCGTGGCCGCCGGCCTCGCCCTTCCCCTCGCCCTGCGCCAGAGCCTCGCCGGCCTCACGGACCTGTGGGCGCGGGAACTGGCGGCCCGCACCGGCAACGGCACGCCGGGGGAGTTGGCGCGAGCCCTTGTGGATCTCCTCCGCGCCGTCGAGAACGGGCCGTGGGAACCGCGCCTGGTGCTGGACGCCGGCGGCCGGCCCATTGCCGCCTCGCCCATCCGGCTGCGTCACATCCCGGCCGAGAGGCAGCAGCCGTGTTCCTCTCTGGGCCAGATGGCGGAACGGCTGGCCAGGCACCTGAACTCCCAGCGCGCCCTCGCGGCGCGGCAGACCATGTTGCGACAGGTCCTGCGACGGCTGGAGGTCCGGCTGCGATCCCGCCGGGCCAAGCTCGCCGCCGAGTCGCTGGAGTTCGGCCGCGCCGATCTCTTGCGCCGGATGGGCGAGATCCTGGTGGCCCATCAGGGCGACATCCCCCGGGGCGCCACCGAGGTGACCCTCCCGGACCACGCCGCAGGCGTGGCCGATGGACCTGAGGCCACCATCACGATCCCCGTGGATCCGGCGCTCTCGCCGGCAGCCAATGCCGAGCGACTCTTCAAGGCGGCGCGGCGAGGGAGGCGCGGCTCCATGCGCGTGGCGGCGCGGTTGGCTGACACGGAGGCAGAGCTGGGACGGGTTCACGCCTGGAGCAAGCGCGTGGCCGAGGCTTCCGGCCTGGAGACGCTGGAAGCCATCCGGCAGGAGATGGAGCAGACCCCTCGCCTCCTGGCGCCCAAGGACCGGGCGGCACTCGCCGGGGCCGGCGCGGCGGAGAAACCCCCTCCACGCACGCCCGGGAGGCGCGCGGGCCCACGCCCTTCCGGCCGGCGCCGCAAGGAAGGGCCGGCGCCGCGCCGGTTCGTTTCCTCGGATGGATTGCCGATCCTCGTCGGTCGGGACAACGAGGGGAACGACTACCTCACAGTCCACCTCGCCAGATCCCACGACCTCTGGCTGCACGTGCAAGGACACGCCGGCTCGCACGTCGTGGTCCGGGCGAACCGCACGGGCAACGTGCCCCGCCGCACCCTGGTCCAGGCGGCGCAACTGGCCGCCTACTACAGCCAGGCCCGCGACCACGGCAAGGTGGCCGTGGACTATACCCTGCGGAAGTACGTGCACAAGCCGAAGAAGACCAAGCCCGGCCTGGTGACCATCAGCCAGGAGAAGACGATCATCGTGTCCCCGGACAAGTCCCTCGTCCACAAACTAGCCACCCCGGAGGGCTGACGCCCCTGCGGATTGTAGATTTGTGATTGTAGATTTGTGATTTGGGATTGCCGATTGATCCTCCGGAAAATCAACAATCGGAAATCGCTGATCAACAATCGCATGACGATGCGCCTTGCGGTGATTGACCTGGGGACGAATACGGTGCGCCTCCTGGTGGGCGAGCCGGACGGAGCCGGAGGCTACCGGCCCATCTTCGCTGCTCAGGAGATCACCCGGCTCGGCCAGGACCTCTTGCCCGACCGGACGCTGCAGCCCGACCCGATCCGCCGAACCCTGGTGGTCCTCCGCCGGTTCCGCCAGGCCGCGGAGGCCCATGCGGCCGGCCGGATCATCGTGGTCGGGACGAGCGCCCTCCGCGAGGCGGAGAACCGCGACGCCTTCCTGATCCGCGCCCGCCGCGAGGCCGCACTCGACGTCCAGGTCATCTCGGGAGAGGAGGAGGCGCGCCTCACCCTCCTGGGGGTGCGGGCGGCGCTCCGAATCGGCCGGGGGCGCCTCGTCGCCATGGACATCGGGGGCGGAAGCACGGAATTCGTCCTCGCCGAGGGGCCCGACATCCTGGGGATGATCAGCACCGGGTTGGGGGTGGTGAAGCTCACCGAGGCCCACCTGAAAAGCGATCCCCCGCGCCCGCACGAACTGGCCGCGGTCTGCGAAACGGTGGCCGCCAGGATAGCGCGCCTCCGCACGCTGGAGTGGCCGACTGCCTTCCGGGACGCCCCGGCGCAAGGGGTGATTTTCGCCGGCACGGCGGGCACGGTGACGAGTCTCGCGGCCATTGACCTCGCCCTCGATCCGTACGATCCCGATCGGGTGAACGGGCACCGGCTGTCCCGCGAGCGGGTCGAGGCCCTCTGTCGGGAGCTGGCTGCCCAGCCCTCAGCCCAGCGGCGTAAGGTGCGTGGCCTGGAACCGGCGCGGGCTGATGTGATCGTGGCCGGGACGCTGGTGTGCCTCGGCGCCATGGACGGCCTGGGCTTCCCCGAACTCACGGTCAGCGACGGAGGCTTGCGCGAGGGCATTCTGCTGGACTTGCTGACCCGCCCGGAGGCCCGCCTCCCTTCCGACGGGGCGCCGGACGGAGGCGGCTAAACTTGACAAAGCGGAGGCTATTTGTTAAACAAAGCGAACGAACCGTACTGGACGACGCCATCGCTCTATGGACTCTGCCAAAGTACTGATCCTGAACCAGACCTTCGAGCCGCTGCACGTCTGTAGCGGCCGGAGGGCGGTGATCCTGCTTTTCACAGGAAAAGCCGAACGGGTCGAAGACACGTCGCGGGTGATTTGCTCCCCCTCGACGATTCTCCTGCTTCCCTCGGTGATCCGCCTGCATCGCTTCGTGCGCAAGCCGGAGCAGCCCAGCATTGCCTTCAACAAGAAGAACATCCTCAAGCGGGACGCCCACACCTGCCAGTACTGCGGGCGGAACGGCGGCGAGCGCATGACCATTGACCATGTGATCCCCAAATCGCAGGGCGGCCGCACGGTGTGGGAGAACGTGGTGAGCGCCTGCCGGGCCTGCAACTTGAAGAAGGGGAACAAGCCCCTGGAGGAGGCGGGGATGCGTCTCCTGCGCAGGCCGACGAAGCCCGTCTCGGCCTTCTACCTCGGGGTCCTGGCGCACGCATCCTTGCGCTACGAGAGTTGGCGCAAGTACCTGCCGGTGGATGCGGACGGGCACGTGCTGACGAGGGCACGCTGACAGGAGGTCCGCCATGTGGACGGTGCGGGCATCGTTTCTTGTTGTCGTGGTCGCAATGTTGGGCCTCGGTGCCCTGGCGTGGCCCCGCGCCCTGGAGGCCGCCCCGGCCGGGCAGGACGCCCTCCACCAGGTCATGCCAGGGGATAATTTGCACCTGATCGCCGGCTACTACTACGGCGACGCGCGCCAGTGGGAACGCATCTGGCAGGCCAACCGGGACCAGATTCCCAACCCGAATCGGATCGAGCGCGGGACCCTGCTCCACATTCCCGACGCCGTCCCCCCGGACGAATCCTACGCCGATTTCCTGTCCCGCGCCGGCCGGACCGTCCCACCCGTCGGCGCACCGACGGGTCCGCCGGCCAAGCAGCCCTGAGCGCCGGGGAGAAAACGCACGGACCGGAGCCCGCGAGCGGCCCGCCTGGCGGTTGCGCCGGGGCCTCCCCGCCGAGCGGCCTGGCCCCGACGGAACCCATGGCTCGATTCAAGCTCGTTTGCGACTACCAGCCACGGGGCGACCAGCCCCGGGCCATCGCCCAGCTCACCGAGGGCGTGCTGCGCGGAGAGCGGCACCAGGTTCTCCTGGGGGTCACCGGGTCCGGCAAGACGTTCACCATGGCGAACGTCATCGCCAACGTGGAGCGCCCGACCCTGATCATCGCCCACAACAAGACGCTGGCGGCGCAACTCTACAACGAGTTCAAGCAGTTCTTCCCCGAGAACGCCATCGAGTACTTCGTCTCCTACTACGACTACTACCAGCCCGAGGCCTACATCCCCCAGACCGACACCTACATCGAAAAGGACGCCCTGATCAATGACCACATCGACAAGCTCCGCCACTCCGCCACCCGCAGCCTCCTGGAGCGGCGCGACAGCATCATCATCGCCTCCGTCTCGTGCATCTACGGCCTGGGGTCGCCCGAGGTGTATTACGGCATGGTGCTTCTCCTGGAAGAGGGAGGGTCGTGCCCCCGGGATCACATGCTGCGCAAGTTGGTGGAGATCCAGTACCAGCGCAACGACCTCGACCTCCACCGGGGGACCTTCCGGGCCCGCGGGGACGTGGTGGAGATCTTCCCGGCCTACGACGACACCGCCGTCCGGGTGGACCTGTTCGGCGACGAGGTGGAGACGCTCTGGCAGATCGATCCGCTCACGGGCGAGAAGCTGCAGCGCCTGCACCGGGTCCCCATCTACCCCGCCAACCACTACGTCACCCCCGAGGACATGCGGGAGCGCGCCTTTGCCGGCATCGAGGCGGAGCTGGAAGAGCGGTGTCGAGATCTGGAGGCCGAGCGCAAGCTCTTGGAGGCCCAGCGGTTGCGCCAGCGGACGATGTTCGACCTGGAGATGATGCACGAGATCGGGACGTGCAAGGGGATCGAGAACTACTCCCGGCACTTGTCCGGGCGGGCCCCCGGCGAGCCTCCCCCGACCCTGATGGATTACCTCCCCCGCGACGCCCTGGTCATCATCGACGAGTCCCATCAGACCGTCCCGCAAATCCGGGGGATGTACCGCGGCGACCGGTCCCGCAAGGGGACGCTGGTGGAGTACGGCTTCCGCCTGCCCTCGGCCCTGGACAACCGGCCGCTCACGTTCGAAGAGTTCGAGCGGTGCGTGAACCAGGTCCTCTACGTCTCCGCCACCCCAGGTCCTTACGAGCTCACCAAGGTCGAGGGCCAGGTGGTGGAGCAGATCATCCGGCCGACCGGCCTGATCGATCCCGAGATCGTGGTCCGGCCCATCGCCGGCCAGATTGACGACCTCATCCACGAGATCCGGGAGCGGGCCAGGCGCCACCACCGGATCCTGGTGACGACCCTGACGAAGCGCATGGCGGAGGAACTCACCGACTACCTGTCCGACGTGGGAATCCGGGTGCGCTACCTTCACTCCGACATCGACACCCTGCAGCGGAACGAGATCATCCGGGACCTGCGGCTGGGGAAGTTCGACGTCTTGGTGGGGATCAACCTGCTGCGCGAGGGGCTGGATATCCCCGAGGTGTCCCTGGTGGCCATCCTGGATGCCGACAAGGAAGGGTTCCTACGCTCGGCCGGCTCCCTGATCCAGACGTCGGGCCGCGCCGCCCGGAACGTTGAGGGCCAGGTCCTCCTGTACGCCGACGTCATGACCGGCTCCATGCGGGAGGCGATCGCCGAGACCACCCGCCGGCGCCAGCTCCAGCTGGCCTACAACCAGGAGCACGGCATCACCCCCGAGACGATCAAGAAGGACATCCGGGACGTCCTGGCCAGTATCTACGAGCGCGATTACTACACCGTCCCGGCCCTCAAGGACGAGGAGATCCAGTACATTCCGCGAGAAGAGATCCCGGCGCTCATGGCCCAGCTCGACAAGGAAATGCGAGCGGCGGCCAAGCGGCTGGAGTTCGAGAAGGCCGCGGAGCTCCGGGACAGGATCGCCGAACTGGAGAAGCGCCGTCTGGGAATCGTGGAAAGCCAATCATGAAAGCGCAGGATTCTTTGCGGCTTCTGCCCTCTGCCTTCTGCTCTCTGCCTTCTCCCTTCCGCCTGGCGGGGATGCTCTTCTTCCTGGCGTTCATCCTGCCCCTGCCGTCGGTTGCAGGCGCGCAGGCGCCGACCGCCAGCCTCACCCCGGACAAGGGGCCGACCGTCGGGGGCACGAGGGTGCTCATCGAGATCGACGAGGGCTTGACACTGGGTTCCATCCGGATCGAGTTCGGCGGCCGGCCCGTCCACGTGGTCCGCGGCCTCGGCCTTTCGATCGTGGAGGTGATCACCCCGCCGGGAGATCCCGGACCGGTTCCCGTCCGCGTGACCTACGGACTCCTGATGAAAACTGCGGCCTCGGCCGTCTTCACGTACGTGTCCCCGGCCCCACGACTGGCCCGACTGGACCCGTCCACGGTCGAGGCCGGATCGGCCGAGCTTCCCCTCTCCGTGGAGGGCGAAGATTTCACGCCGACTTGCAGCCTGCGCGTCGGAGACACCCTGGTGCCCGCCACGGTCCTGAGCCCCCAGCGCCTGCAGGTCCGCATCCCGGCCCCCCTCCTGGCCAGAGCCGGTAGCCTGGAGGTGCGGGTGACCGACTCCGCCATGGGGGGCGGCGCGTCCAACGTCATGCCCTTCGCTGTGGTCAATCCCCCACCCCAGCTGACGGCCGTAGACGCCCCGCCGCTCAGGGTGAGCGGGCAGGCTGCTGGACCGGCCACCCTGACCGCGCGCGGCCACGCCTTCCGCCCGGAATCCGTCATCCAGCTCGCAGGCGCCGCCGCGGCGACGCAGTACCGCTCGGACCAGGAGTTGACGGCCGTCATCCCGCCGGAGCTGCTGGCCAAGCCGGGGGAATTGCCGGTCGTCGTGGTGACCCCCGGCCCCGGCGGGGGGACATCCCGGTCCCTGAGCCTTTCGGTCGTGGCCCCGTTTCCGGGCCGCTTTCTGGTCTTCACGTCCAACCGACAGGGCGGCCGGAACCACATCTACCTCCTGGACCGTCAGGCCGGGCACCTGGACCCGTTGGAGGAAGCCAACAGCAGCCGCGGCACGGACGACTATCCCTCCATCAGCGCCGACGGCCGCCTCATCGTGTTCCAGTCGGACCGCCGCGACGGTCAGTTCCACATCTTCCTCTTCGATCGGGAAACCCGCCGCCTGGATCCGCTGTCGGAGTTGAATCACCCCACTGCCTTCGACGGTTTCCCGCGCATCAGTCCCGACGGCCGCTTCATCGTGTTCGAATCGGATCGCCTGAACGGGCGACCGAAGGTCTTTCTGTTCGATCGGCAGACGCAGAGGCTCTCGGAACTCCACCAGGCGAACGAGGCCACGGCCGACGACGGCCTCGCGGCCATCAGCAACTGACGGAGGAACAGCCTATCCGCTGAGCACGGAGATTCGCCCGCGAGCAGGACGGCACCGGGTCCCACGGGGGCATCCGGGCTCTCCGATCCCGGCCAGCGGGTGGCGTCACGCCCGACGCACGACAAGCCCTTGGCGGGCGGCGGGTGCGACAGTCGTGGCGGGAATGACACCAGGGGCTCGGGGACCTTACCAGGGGGAGGAAACCATGAAGGGCAAGGTGAAGTGGTTCAACGTGACGAAGCGCTTCGGGTTCATCGTGCGGGATGACAAGGGTCCGGATGCCTTCGTTCATGCCAGCGACGTGGAAGGCGGGCGGACCCTGCGAGAGGGCGAAACCGTCGAGTTTGAGCTGGGTCAGGACGACCGCGGCCGGCCCAAGGCCATCCAGGTCCGGGTCGTCGCCTAGCCTATAGATCAGGCAGTTCATCCGCGCTCCTCCGGACGGCCGCCGGCGGGATGCCGGCGCTGTCCGGCGGGGCGGGCGCTTCATCACGGCAGGCACTGCTGCATCCGGTGGGAGGCGAAGGCCCCGGCCGCCGTCCCGCCAGGCATGGAGAGGAAGCCGTCTCATATGAGAGAGTCCGCATCCCGAGCCGCCCTGCGCCTGGCTCTCCTGTTCGTCCTCATCTCGGGCCTGTGGATTCTCTTTTCCGACCTGCTGGTCAGCTACCTCACCACCGATCCCGCCCTCCTCACGCGGATGCAAACCGTGAAGGGTGGAGCGTTTGTCGCCGCCACGGGCGTCCTGCTGTTTCTCCTGCTTCGTCGGGAGCTCCGGAATCTCGAACGGCGCGACACGCAGATCCGCGACATCCAGCAGCACCTCCACCTGCAGGGCGCCGCGCTGGATTCGGCCGCGAATGCCGTCGTCATCACCGACCGGGAGGGCCGCATCATCTGGGTCAACCCGGCCTTCACGTGCCTGACTGGCTACACGGCCGCAGAGGCCATCGGCAAAAATCCCCGCCTCCTCAAGTCCGACAGACACAATGCGGCCTTCTACCGGACGCTCTGGGAAACCATCCTCTCCGGCCGGGTGTGGCGCGGCGAACTCGTCAATCGCCGGAAGGACGGATCCCTATACCTCGAGGAGCAGACCATCACGCCGGTGCGGGACGCGGGCGGGGCCATCAGCCACTTCATCGGCGTCAAGCAGGACATCAGCGAGCGCAAGCAGGCCGAGGGGGCGCTGCGGGAAAGCGAGGAGAAATTCCGGAGCCTCGTCGAGAGCACCAGCGACTGGGTCTGGGAGATCGACGAGAGGAATCGGTACACCTACGTCAGCCCAAGGATCCGCGACATCCTGGGCTATGCGCCCGAAGAAGTGCTGGGCAAGACCCCCTTCGACCTCATGCCCGCAGAGGAGGCCAGGCGGGCGGCCGAAGCCTTCGCCCCCGTCACGGGCCAGATGCGGCCCTTCGTGCTCTTCGATAATGTGAACCTCCACAAGGATGGCCACCGGGTCGTTCTGGAGACCAGCGGGACGCCGATCTTCGACTCCCAGGGGGTGCTCCGTGGGTATCGCGGGATTGATCGGGATATCACGGAACGCAAGCGGGCGGAGGAGGAGCTGCGGGCCCGCACCCAGCAGCTCGAAGCGGTCCGGGCCGTCAGCGCAGAGATCACCCACGAGTTGGATCTCAGGAATCTCCTCCAGCTCGTGGACCGGCGCGCGGCGGAGCTGGTGGGGACCGAGCGGGGGGCCATCCTCCTCTGGGACGAGGCACACCAGTGCCTGGTCCCCCAGGCCTGGCACGGGTACGGCCCCTGGGTGGGCGACGTCCGGCCCCGGCTGGGTGAGGGGGTGGCCGGCCTCGTCGCGGAGCGGCGGGAAGGGCTGATCGTCAACGATTACCGCAATTCCCCGCACGCCCACCCGCTCTTCCTGGAGCGTTCCCTGGATGCCGCCGTCCTGTGCGAGCCGCTGCTCTACCGGGATCGCCTCCTGGGGGTGATCCTCCTCTCCGGCTCGCCGAGCCATCGCCAGTTCTCCAGCGAGGACCAACAGTTGCTCCGCCTCTTCGCCATCCAGGCGGCCATCGCCATCGAGAACGCGCGGCTGCATTCTGCGGCCCTACGCCGCGGGGAGGAACTCGAGGCGCTCCTGCGGGCGACGCGCTCGGTCATGTCCGACCTGGATCTCCAGAGCATCCTGGAGCGGATCGTGGCCGAGGCCTCCCGGATGACCGGGACCCCGCACGTGACGGTCATGTTGGTGGACAGGGCGGCGAAGGTCCTCCGGGTGGCGGCGCTGATCGGCGACCCCGTGCCAACGGACTTTGCCATCCCTCTTGGGCAGGACCTGTCGGGTCTCGTGGCGGAGACCGGGCAGCCGTTTTTCAGCGCCGACTCTCCCAACGACCCCCGCAACCTGCTCGCGGGGCGGGATAGGGAGCGCGGCTTTGTCACGTACCTCGGCCTCCCGATCAGGGTCCGGGACGAGGTGCTCGGGGTGCTCACCTTCGATACGACGACGCCCCGCCGTTACACCCCCGACGAGGTGGCCTACCTCACGTCGTTCGCCGCCCAGGCCGCCATCGCCATCGAAAAGGCCCGGCTCTACCAGGAGATCCGCCAGCACGCCGCCACGCTGGAGCAGCGCGTCCGGGATCGCACCCGCGAATTCGAGGAGACGCGCGCCCAAGCCGAGGGGGCCTCCCGCCACAAGTCAGACCTCCTGGCCACCATGTCCCACGAATTGCGGACCCCGCTAAACTCGATCATCGGATTCTCGCAACTCCTCCGGGACCAATACGCGGGCCCCCTGAGCGAGAAGCAGGTCCGGTTCCTCGGGCACATCCACTCCGCGGGCATGCATCTTTTCGAGCTCATCAGCGACATCCTGGACCTCGCCAAGGTGGAGGCGGGCAAACTCATCCCTCGGTGCGAGGCGTTGCCGGTTGCCGCCACCCTGGAGGACATCTGCGCCATCGCCGATGCGCTCGCCCGCGAGAAGAGCCAGACGCTGGAATTCCAGGTTGCGCCCGCCCTTCCGCCCCTCCGAGCTGACCCCGTTCGCTTCAAGCAGATCTGCCTGAACCTGTTGAGCAACGCGGTCAAGTTCACCCCGAACGGCGGGCGGATCACGCTCACGGCCCGCGCCGTAGAAGGAGAAGGCGGAAGGCAGGCAGCAGAAGGCAGCATGCCTAATTCCGCATTCGGGCACCCCGTGGGTGTTCCGCATTCCGCAATGCTGGAGATCCGGGTGCAAGATACGGGAATCGGAATCAAGGCCGAGGACCTGCCCCGTCTCTTCCAGGAGTTCACCCAACTCGAGCAGGCGGCGACCAGAGAGCACAAAGGGACTGGCCTCGGTCTTGCCCTGACCAAGCGGCTGGTCGAGCTTCACGGGGGGCGGATCTGGGCCGAGTCCGAAGGGGAGGGCCGGGGGAGCGCTTTTATTGTTCTCCTGCCGTTCGAGGGGCCGGCCGCCTGATTGCGGAATGCGAAGTGCGGAATGCGGAATGATGGGAGGGCCAAGCTCCGGCTGAACTCAAGCCGGCCATCACCAATCGAAAATCGTCAATCCGGTACCGGCCCCGAGAGGGCCAGGAAATCCTCGGGGATGGGCGCCGAGAACTCGACCCAGGCGCCGGTCGTGGGGTGGTGGAACGCCAGGCGCCAGGCGTGGAGCATCTGGCGATCCGCGCGGGGTCCATCCGCTGCGGCGCGCCGCCGTTCCCGGCGCCCCCCGTAGACCTGATCGCCGATCACCGGATGCCCGATGTGGGCGAGATGCACCCGGATCTGATGCGTCCGTCCCGTCTCCAGGTCGAGGGCCAGCACGGTCATTCCCGGCAGCCGTCGGAGCACGTGGAAAAGGGTCCGCGCCTCGCGGCCGCCCCGGCCCCGGACGCCCATCCGCTTCCGGTCGTCCTCCCGCCGGCCGATGGCCGCCTCGATCCGCCCGGAGTCCTGCCGGACCTCCCCGTGCACCAGCGCCAGGTACCGCTTCTTGACGACCCGCGCCTTGAACTGCCGGCTGAGCGACTGGTGGGCCGACTCCGTCTTGGCCACTACCAGGACGCCGGAAGTGTCGCGGTCCAGGCGGTGGACGATCCCCGGGCGCTCCACGCCGCCGATGCCGGGGAGCGTCCCGCAGTGGGCGAGGAGGGCGTGCACCAGCGTGCCGGTGCTTCGTCCGGGGCCCGGATGGACGACCATCCCGGGTGGTTTGTTCAGGACAATGAGGTCGTCGTCCTCGCGCAGAATGTCGAGGGGGATCGGCTCTGGCGTGAGATCGAGGGGGGTCGCCGGCGGAACGTGAAGCTGGATCCTCTCACCGGGGCTCATCCGATGGCGCGGCTTCTGCGGGTGGCCGTCCACCCGCACGTGCCCGCCCTCGATGAGCCGCTGCACCCGGGCCCGCGACAGGCCGCTCGCGCGAGCCAGATACGCGTCGAGCCGCTCGCCAGCCTGGGGCTGGGTTACGACGTACTCCCGGATATCCATCGTCGCCTGTCGGCCGGAGCGCGGACCACTGAAACGTAAAACGTGAAACGTGAAGAGGAGAGGCCGGACCCGCCTCCTTTACATCTCACGCCTCACGTTTCACGGCTCACGTTTCACCTTTCACGTTTTACGTTTCACGTTCGCGCCGCCAGTCCAGGAGCATGTCCAGGATCATGAGGCTCACGCCGACGGAGATAGCGGAATCCGCCACGTTGAAGGCGGGCCAGTGGTACGGGCCTGCGTGCACGTCCAGGAAATCCACCACCATCCCGTAGTACAGGCGGTCGATGAGGTTTCCGACGGCGCCGCCCAGGACGAGGCCGAGGGCAACCGAGACCAAGCGGTGCGACCGGAGGTAACGCGTGTGATAGAACACGATCAGGACCACCGCCAGGATGGAGATGAAGATGAAGAGCGGGTTCCGCACCTGATCCGACAGGGTGGCCAGGAACCCGAAGGCCGCGCCCGGGTTCAGGATGAAGACGATGTCGAAGAACCCGGGGATGACCGGAATCCCCTGGCCCAGCCGGAGGGTCTGGATGATCACCAGCTTGGTCGCGCGATCCAGCAGGATGATCCCGAGGGCAATCAGGTAGAAACTCATGGCCCGGGTCGCCGATCATCCCGCATCGGTCGTTCGGATGCAGTCACTCCACCGGGATGAACCCGGCGGTCTCCCGCATTGGTCATTGGCCATTGGTCATTGCTGATTGCTCTTAGGTGATTGGTCATTGCTTTTCCTGGAGGACGGCCACGCAGCGGTCGCACAGCTCCGGGTGCGTCGGCGAAGCCCCCACGCTCTCTCGATAGTTCCAGCAGCGCGGACACTTCACGCCCGGGGCGCGCTCCACCCGCACCGCGATCGTCTGGCCCGCGGCAGGAACGTCGGAGCGCCGGACCGTCAGGTGCGACACGATGCAGATGGTCTCCAGGTCGTCCCGCCGTGCGGCCAGGAAGTCAAAGTCCGCGGGGGGCACCGCGACCTCGACCGCCGCCTCCTGCGCGCTCCTGATCCGCTTCTCTTTCCGCGCCGTCTCCAGCGCCTTCAGCACCTCGTCCCGGACCGCCAGCAGTTTCTCCCACTCCTGCGCCAGTGCCTCGTCGGTCAACTCGCCCCGCACGGCCGGGAACTCGGTCAGGTGGACGCTCGCCGGCTTGTCCGGCATGGGGAGGTACCGCCAGACCTCGTCCGCGGTGAAGGACAGGACGGGCGCCATGAGCTTCGTGAGGCCCACCAGGATCTCGTGCATGGCCGTCTGGGCCGAGCGGCGGAGGGGGGAGGCAGGCCCCGAGGTATACACGCGGTCCTTCAGGACGTCCAGGTAGAAGGCGGAAAGGTCCACGGCGCAGAAGTTGTGCAGGCTGTGGTACAGGACGTGAAACTCGTAGTCCCGGTAGGCCGCCCGCACCCGCTCCGTCAGCCGCTGCAGGCGGTGCAGGATGAACCGGTCGATGGG
>Ga0315280_10008833_pt1 | contig 13126 bp, 14 predicted proteins | sample YL17G06_40_MG_FD_203697 | JGI IMG/M metagenome (GOLD analysis project Ga0315280, IMG submission 203697) | Sediment microbial communities from Yellowstone Lake, YNP, Wyoming, USA - YL17G06_40 | ecosystem: Environmental > Aquatic > Freshwater > Lake > Sediment | place: USA: Wyoming | collected...
ATTCGGCACCAAGATCAGCCAGGGAATCGTGAACGCCGATCGCTCATTCTGGATTGAAACTGCCATCCAAATCATCAAGCGGAAGGACCCAAGCGGAGCCGTGAATCCGCAACTCGTGATTCCCTGGAAGGATCAGGCTGACGTCGAATGGCTGATCAAGCACTTCACATGCATCGAGATGGAAGAACAAGAAATGGTGGGCGGCAAGAAATATCATCACTACACGCATCCTGAAGGCGAACCAGATGACGCGCTCCACGCTTTCTGTTATGCGCTCATCGCCGACGCGATCGGTAGGATCAGCCCCAGGCTGGAGATCCAGGATCTCTATTGAGCCCATTGTGAGGATCCTAGAAACCGAGGGCTGTCAATGTATCGAGATGGAAGAGCAGGAAACCATCTCGGGACGCCCCTACCACCACTACCACGCTTTCATCTACGCTCTAATCGCAGATGAGATTGGGAGACTGGCTGAGAACCAGCCACTAGCTGTAATGGACCTGTACAGCGAACAGAAGGAGATGGGCTATCTGCTGATGCCCGCACGAAATGATCCAGCAGGGAACATCAAGCATGGCATGCACACGACTTGGTCCAGTGAAAAAGGAACGTTGCGACCAAATATCAATATGGGACTCCAGTCTAAGAACAATTGCTCTTTGCCTGGGTAGACTAACCGGGCATCTTCAACTCGGAGACTAGGAGAGAACATTGAACCATCATGAGAAGACGGTTTTTCGTTGTCGGGTGGGTTGGTGCGGGCATCCAACAGGGAGGGAAGTAATCTACTGGCTGTCTCCGAATAGCGCTTACACTAGCTGTTTTGGCACTGCGCCGCCCAACAACTGCAAGGTGCACCAACAGAAGAGTATGTGTGTGTCAGACACGTGTTCACAGAAGCCCCTGCATTATTATCGCCAAGATTGTGGCCATGCACGATGTGGCGTCGACTGTTGTCGTTGTCTATTTGCGACTTGCTAACAGATCTCATGACCGCGCCCGACGCGGACCGTTCATAGCGTAGGCGACGACAAAACAGATAGTCCCGAAAAGGAGGTGATGGAGCAACCTGCACGCTTAGAATATCACAAGTTTTCTAGCCAGCGATGATGTGCGTGGTACTTGGTGCTCCATCCTCTCCATTTTACGTGCCATTTCATCGCGGAGGAGCGCCTAGGCCTTGTTGAATTTGAGCATAAACTCCTCATCAGTCATCTGAGGCCGCGTTTCGCGATAGATCATTAAGCGGTGCATGGCTTTCGAAAACAAGTAACAGCTATAGTGAAGGTTCGTTGAAGTTGTCGGATGGAGAGTCATGTAGATGGCGGTAGAAGATGGCAGGGCGACTCTAGGATTCTACAATAGTGCCGCGCAGTTCTCCGTCACCTCTCTTGTTGCTGTCGCCGTCGTACAATTCTCAATCCTGCTCCTCCTGGAGGGCAAGGCCGGGCCCATTGATTTCTGGTCTTTTGTTTCGCTCTACCTTTCGTTGTCGATAGCCTATGGCGCTGTCGTCGTCTTAGGCATTTATTTGATCTACAATTACATCATCTTCGCTCACAAGCTGGAATGTGCCCGAGACCTTCTTCTGCTAACAGGAATCCGCGGAATTGACAACACCGTGCGAGACACTGTCGGTGAATCTAGGTGGCTTAGAGGCCAGAGAGTGCGCGTCTTGCAGAACCGCTGGTCTAGGATACTATTCCCGGCCCTGTACCTGGTGATATCTGTCTGGCTGCCTTTTTCAGTTTGGTATCTATGAAAAAACACGCTACTTGAGACAATCAGCTTGCTACAGACCGAAGGGGCAAAGACAAGGGAGGTTGAAGGGAAAGCGAATGGAAGCGTCTGATCCTAGGGTTGTTCTTGGTCCGCATTTACGTCAGCAAGTTCCTTAGTTCTGTGAGCACCGCCGTGACCTCTTTTCCTTTCTCGGTAAGTGAGTAGTTTGACATAATTGGCTTTGATGCGACGACCCTTCGTCTTAGCAAGCCCTCGTCGAGCAGATCATTGAGGTTTGACGACAGGGTTCCGCGACTGCCAATCAGACGCTCAAGGTCTGCGTGTCTAACTTCTTGCTTCGGATAGACGAACAGCAGTATCTGTACGGACGGAGACTGAAGAAGAGTGGATATCTTCACGTTGGGACACGCAAAGGACCAGAGTCAAGGACTCCGAAGAAACCCTAGCACGGCGTGGCGAGCTTCGAAAGAGAGCATGCCGGTCAAGCCGAGAAATGCGACCTCGTGGTTTGCTGGCGCGATACCTGGGGACGCGCCGCAACGAAACCCGTGCTCGAACTTGCAGGGATCCTCTACTGAGGGACACACAGCATCACGACACTTTGCTAGATGTGCCCGGCCAACTCCGCAAGCACGCCCTTTCCAGTCTCCAATAGTTCCCGTCGCCAATGAGATTTGGGTCACCCAACCTACAGGATTTGGTCCAGACGCCCTCGAAATTTGAGGTAACTTGTGCAAGAATCCTCCAACACAAGGCACACTTGCAACTGGTGATAAGAAACCTGCTTGATGCCTGTCAGAGTGAGTTGGAGGACATGCCACATGCACTGCCCGCTGGCGAGCCGCCACGACTCCCTAGTTGGTATCCGCGCAGATCACTATTTATCGTCCTCGAATGCTAGACAATTGTTGAACGATTCTCTACTTCGACCGGTCTGTCACTTCAGCACTCGTTTCGTCAGGAGAGCAACATCGTCCAACTCGCTTGGTCTCCTGATGGCAGGTGGCTAGCTTCAGCATCTGAATCTGGACCCATCACGATTCGGGATACCGAAACGTGGAAGGTCGGAAGGATTCCGGAGAGAAGCTATTGGGTGCTCAGTTTAGCATGGTCACCGGATGGGAAGAAACTCGCCACAGTGGCCGCTGAAAATAGGGTCAATTTGTGGGATGTCGAGACAGGGGAGTCAATATATGAGAGGGTGTCTCCAGAACCTCTTACCAATCTGATCTTTTTAAGAAACCATTTGCTACGCATTTCCGTGTTGCCTCTCCAAGGAAGCACCAAGCGTAGGCGGTGGAGCTAGAGGGGTTCAACTCTCCCCGATACCGATCAGGGATTATTGGTCGAGACCTTGGACTCTGGGTTGGCGGTCACTCTGTTAATCCTCAGGTGGGGTTCGAGACTTGCGTTGATCCACCAAGCGGACCTTAGTTCCCTTCTTGCGAATGGCTTTCTTGGGGCTTGTAGTCAGGGGAACCTTGTAGATGTGGGGAGGTTCGTAGTCCGACCGCCAAGACAACTTGTAGTACTTGCGCCACATGTTTTGGAGCACCTTCACTCTCTGTCTCTCGGTCTTGGCCTGTCTGAACTGCTCAAATTCTTCGTCAGTTATGATTCCAGCCTCAGCCATTGCGCCGAGACCGCCAGCTGGAAGCCTCACCATCATGGTATCCCGCAGCCCTCCTGGAATGGCGAGGGAGAGCAAGTACAGGGCAAACCTGTTGCGGATCGCTGTGGCGTCTTTCTTCAGTCTCTCGCGTGACACGGAGACGACGACCGCAGCTTCGAAATCCAAGACCGTCTCAAATGCCAGAGACGGTGGGCCTCGCTCAGGGAACTTTTGGGCCATGTACTGCTTCTCAAGCTGGTCGAGCGTACGCTCCGTCTGTTGCCGTGCGTTTGCGCTTCTGCCAAAATGCGTTATCGGGTAATGAAATTCGTGCAGATACTCCCTCCTCTTCTCTCGCTCCATTTGTTGAACGCGATAGACACGCCAGTCCTCGGCAAGCCCGAAGAACCTCTGGAGGAATAATGTGTCGAAGTGGGCGGCTAGGGGGTCGGCAATCTCCGCGAGAAGCGCATCTTTCGCTTCTTCATTCTTTATGGAAGGCCCCTTAGAGGCCACAAGCTCCTCCGCGGTGTCTTCGACAAGTCTCTCAATCTCGGGGCTGAGGTAGATCGAAGCCTCAATAGGGAAGATTCTAGGTGCAGCCAAATCCCGATTTGGCTGGATTTCCCGGCGCAGAAGTTTCCCAGTTCGTGAGAGTATGAGGATATCGTCTCTTCGGTCCAGGGCTTCTCTGCCTTGCTCCAAGATGTGGTAGGTTCTATCTGTCGCGCGACCGATCAGTTTCGCATCTTGAAGTTCTTTGAGGTATCGTGATAGAATCGACCTGTCTAAGTCACTCTTCGTGAGTAGATCACCAAATGTGAGGCGTTGGTTCGCGGCCCTTAGCGTATCTAAGATCCTCTCTTCGCCCGGGGCAAGCCTGTCGAAAGTCATGGTTCACCGCAGGTGAACTAAGTTCAGCAAGACCATTATAACCCTTCTTAGAACGGCAATTTCCAGACACGTAATGGTCATCCGGACGCAGGGCAAAGTGATCAAGGTGGGGAGAAGTGACTTCGTTACTCGGCCGAAAGACTGGGTTGAAAGAACAGGTCTCAAGCCTGACTGGGCTGCACTGATAGCGATTGCGCTCCAAGCTGCTGCCTTAGTATTGGGTGCGTTTCTAGGGGTTCTGCAAACGTCAGAAGTATCGAGCGCGATTGCGCACTCCCTTGTCGGTGGCATATTCACCTGCGCAGGTATCCTGATCGCGCATAGCTACTTGCAGAGACATGAGAAGACGGAATACTGCGACTCCGTGCAGAGACGCGAGGAGGCGTTGGAGTACTACAGGGAGAATCTCGGCGTCACGTATGTTTTCTGGTCCAAGCCCGACCAGCGGCCCATTGGTTTCGTGACGTTGGCTATGGGCTCCCTTAGGAAAGGAGACTTACCGGCAGAGCGGAAAGGAAAGAAACCGTTCCGTCATGTGCCGAGTCTGCTCTCGGTCACATCGCTAGGGACGAGAGGTACAAGGGCCAAGGGGCCGGACAAATAATCGTGGATTGGGTGCTGAGCAAAGCAAGCTCGCTCGCGGATGAAGTGGGTTGCAGATTTGTCATCCTTGGCTCGGAAAGGGACAGCGTGGACCTCTACAGGGGAGTATGACTTGGAAATGACTCTTCTAGAGCCGAACGCGGAGACATGCATAATGTTCTTTGATCTCGGAGTTCTGGCGAGCCCCGGATAGACAACACACCCCCATGAGAATTATGCTACAACCACCGCGATTGACAACGGGCAAATTATCGCACGGAATCTCGAACTCTACATATGCCGTCGGACGGACGACCTCGTGTGAAATTGGCGGGTCCGGTGGGACGCGAACCTAGCTAGTTGAATTCCCTAGACTCGGTAACCCACAGGCGCACGTAAGGAGGTCAAGTGGAACTGCTAGGTGTAGAAAGTCCTGGAAGATCCTCAAGGTGGCGACCGATATGTTCATCATTCGAAAAATAGCACTTCAGTAGGATGAGCCTTGTCTTTTCGGCCTCAACTTGATTGGATGGAGGGCAAGAAAGAGTTCGGCTGCAGCTACCACAAGCTTTGCCGGTTCAACCATGACCGAGGCAGAATCCAAGTAGACCTTTTCGTGATGAAAGCCATCGCAGAACGACGACCTATAGCGGTCACGATATCCAACTATGACAGGAATGGCACTGAACTTGGGAGAGAGAAGTTGGGGTTCACTGCAGTGGAAGAAGCTACGGCAGGAGTGCCAACCATAGCGAAAGCACTAATGTCAGTCGGATTCGCTCCGGAATCGAAAGCAGAGCCCTATGCCCGCGGCGTCGTTGAATACGTCTCGGACCATGGAGAGGAACTCAGGAAGGCACTAGGAAAAATGGAATCCTGAGGGTTTCTCGATTCCGTGATACGGCTCTCCCGAACTCGGCGACTGGTGCGCAACCGCAGTCTGAACATGCACATTTGCATATGGAGTGTTGCGGCCGCCGGGGCTCGCACTGCTAACGGTCTCAACGATCCCTTAGACACTTTTCCGGGAGATCTATGATTTGAATCGTTCAAACAAGTGAACGAGTTCTGCTGAAAGCTTTGAACTTGGCCAGGAGCGCATCTAGCTTGGTTTCCTTACAGGCTGGGTTCTTAACATAGATCGCTTCAGGCTGGGTTTCTTGCTTGTGGAACTTGTATGACCGAATCATGAAGGCTCCCAAGATGTTAGGTCGAGGGTGCTTTCTGAAAGCACCTTCAACTACATACCCAATGTCGTCTTGGTGGATGCCGCCCAATGTATTAGTCGAATCGATAACAAGTAGGCCGAGCCAAGGCGCAGGTAGTTGTCGTCCCTTCTTCCTGATAGTATCCTCTAACCGCTTTAGCTCCTTCAACGCGAGTTCTCGCAAGTCCGAGAGGGCGAAGCTCTTACCTTTCCCTCCACCTTCCTTCGCCACACGTATCCGTAGGTCGCCAATACTAATCGTCGTGGGGAAGTTCTGCTGAGCCATCAGTAGCTTGTGTACCTTCTTGCCAATGGAGTCTACCTCATGGTCTCTTGGCACTCTGCTCGGAGTAAGCTCCACATGTGAGTTATCAGGCAGAACATCTTGAAGCTGAGCGAAGAGTCGATCCAAGGCACGAAAATAGCGTACGCTTTCATCGCTCGGATGGATCTCCTTCAGCTCCACGTATACTTGGTCAGAGTCAACCGTTACTGACAGATCAGGTATTCGCTCTGAGCCTGGAATCGCAGGATACAGACCGACATGGAGCCCTTGTCTTACACAGTGAGCTGCAAACTCAGCTTCGAAAGCAGCACTCATCCATCCGACATCGCTTCTCAATCGCTCCTTCAACCGATCGTATCCTTCAAGCGATTTGATTGCGAGAAGATCCTCGCCAAGGCTGAAGAGTATCGCGAGTGGATAGAGCCCTTCGCCAATGAATTGCCTGAGGTAGAAGTGATCCCGAGCTTTCGCCGCAGCGAACCTCAACATCAGCCTGTCTAGCCACTCATCGTTGAAGACTTCCAGAACTTCGTTGAATACCTGCTCGACTTTCTCTTTGTCATATCTGCCCTCGATGTACTCGGGCTTGAGCCACCACTTTGACTTCCAATTACTCCTAATGCCTTCGGAAATGCTCTTTGCGGCTTCATCGCGAGAGACAGACAGACCCGCCAAGCTTGTCCCTACCATATTCGTACTCTTCGCTTAGATAACTCTGTGATGCCAAATGCCCGAGCATTTCAACTAGAACAAGACGCATCTCGAAATGCTCCGTGACGAGGCTGACACAGGACGAAAACGTCGTTGGCGGTCGGGCACCTTGTGTGGGTGGATCTTGCGAACCTTCATGCATTCAAATGCACCTCTCAATGGCAGAAAAGGAGTGGCCATGTCGGACCTCTATTTGTACGACCTGGTTCATCCACTCTTCTTAGATACAAGAGAATCTTTCAAGGAAAAGACAGATCTGACGCCCGATTTGAAAATATAATGGCTCTCTCAACGATTTGTGAGACGCTTGGTCATGCCTAAGATTATCGAGAAGCCAGACCTGATACGTTGCGAGTACGCAGAAAGAAACGGTTGGCCCACGACATTTCGCCTAGGAGCACAGGTCTGCAAAGATTGCGACCGACTGCGATGTCGCTTCCATTCGGCTCCACCTGGACCGAGACACATTGCAATGGAAACTCACGAAGCACAAACGGGGCAGCCTCGAGCTACTGGAGAAACGCGACCGCATGCCTCAATTCCCGAGAATCTTGAGAGGCAGCCGCAGAAGCTGACAAGCCGTGAGGTTCTTCGACGCTTCCCAAGCAGTTCGCTTAGACCGTATCAAAAAGAGACAATCGAGCGCATTGTTGAAGCATTCAACTCGGGAAGGAAATGCGTCATTCTCACAGCTCCGACAGGTTTCGGGAAATCATATGTGAACTCATCTTTCGCATCTGTCACTCGGTCATTCTATGCAACCCTGCAACTTGCACTGATAGATCAAATGCTTAGAGACACATCTCTCAGAAGCAGGTTCGTTGAGATCAAGGGACGCAGGAATTACTCGTGCTATCACGCTCCACATCGAAGTGGTGCAGGACCTGTATTGAGTGCCCGAAATTGGCTTTTTCTGATTGCCGATTCCTTGTTGGCAGGATTGCCCACACTTATGCCGAGGTGAAACTCCAGGGGCAATCTTCGCAGAAGAACGAGATATTTGAGGCGTTAAATCAGTTGATGAAATACACCGGCTATGAGATGGACGGTTGGCGAGCAAGAATCTTGCAGGACCGCTAAAGACGGGACATCATCCTCTTCTTTCTTGCGATCGTATTTGATGGCAGGCTATTCGAGGCTCGTGTCGAGAAAGGAGATGTCACGCTCAATCAGGCGAAAAGCGTGCTCCTTAGTGCTGCGAGGCATTCGAAGGCCCGTCAGCAAATGGAAAGGTACCTAATGGATGTAGTTGTCAAGGATCATCTTCCAGAATACTTGGAAACGCTATCCGGAGACATCAATAGCATTCGCCAGTTCATGGCCTCCAACGAGAAACAGCTTGCTGAAGAATAACTGCTCGACACGTCCATGTGCGTGGACTAGCTCAACTTTGTGCTAAGACACACCAGCAGATGCACAACAAACCTTGCAGGGAAAGGATCTCGAGGTCAAGCCAGATAAGTCAGTCAGGTGCTAGTTCTTGTGATTTGGTTTTGAGGAAGATAGGCGTGGTTTCGAGCGACTCTGCCGCAGCAGGCCCAACCCGGGATTCTGAATTGAACGGTTCTGACCTCCAGAGCCGTTTCGCCCACCTCAACCCTCAGAAGGAAGAATGGGTACTGAGTGACTAGAAAATGTCCGACATAGACTCGAAAGTCCTCAGTCAGACAGCCAAGTCGATTATCGACGCAGCACGTCGCGCTCAGAGTGAGACCGATCTTCAGACCGACGTAGAGCATGCATTGAGAAACATCTTCCAGAGACTAGGAATTGAATACGAACCGCATCATAACATCACGGTGATTAGGGGCAGACCGGACACGCTCTACGGGAGAGCAGTGATTGAGTACAAGATCCCCGGCACGTTAAGAAGTGGGGTGAAACGGACTGCAGCGATCGAAGAGGCCCAAAAGAACATTCAAGAACTATCTATGAAATACCATGAGGAAAAGTCAAAGTACATCGGCATCATCCTTGACGGGTTTCAGATTACCTTCACGAAATTCCGGCAAGACAAATGGCTTGTTGAACCGATCAGTGAAGTCAACCCCGAAACGACAAGGAGGATGCTCGAATACCTACGTGGACTTGCCAGAAAACCTCTTCATCCGGACTTCATGGTGAGAGATTTCGGGCCCGAGAGTGAGTTGGCGAAGGCCTGCGTGCGATTGTTGTACGATGAATTGAAGGAGAGTGACAACCCCAGAACTAAGGTTCTGTACGAAGAATGGAGGAAAACCTTCAATCAAGTATGCGGCTATGATTTTGTCTCGCCCAAGCTCGACATCCGTCAGCTACTGGAAGCGTATGAGATAGCGGGGAAGAAAGTCAATTTCATCGAATTGCTTTTTGTAATCCACACATACTATGCCTTAGTCATCAAGCTTCTAGCCGCAGAAATCACAGTGACTTATGCCTCACCCTATATGCGTTCGTTCTTGGATGAACTACTAAGTTCTAGCCCTGATAGAGTTAGGGAAAAGCTACGAGACCTTGAAGAGGGCGGAGTCTTCTCCGAGTTCGGGATAAGGAATTTCCTAGAGGGAGATTTCTTCGGATGGTACATAGATCTGTGGAACCCGAATATTGCAGGTGTGACAAGCCTCATAATCCAGACACTCGCAGCATACGAACCAGCGACCGCAGCACTAGAGCCCGACGCAGTACGTGACCTTCTCAAGAAGCTTTACCAGTATCTTGTGCCCAACAAAATCCGACACGATCTTGGAGAATTCTTCACTCCTGACTGGCTCGCCGAACTCGTCTTGGATGAAGCACAATACTGTGGGGAGATCACCAAACGAATACTCGACCCCGGATGCGGATCGGGTACATTCTTGGTTCTAGCAATTAAGAGAATCAAAGAATCAAGTGCCGATGCAATGCTGGATAAGGCTGACGTGCTGGCGAGTATTCTGAAGAACGTAATCGGTTTCGATCTAAACCCGCTTGCAATAATCGCGTCACGGACGAACTATCTAATTGCTCTCGGGGAATTGGTTAGGCACAGACAAGGAGACATCTACATTCCCGTGTATCTGTGCGATTCCATTTCCACGAAGGGGGCTCAAACACTGTACGGGGCTGTTTACGAAGTCTCTACGAGCGTAGGAAAATTCGAAGTTCCAGCTGAAGTCGCGAAGGAAAAAAAGATAGACCAAGTCTTTTCGATCGTAGATGATTGCATAAAGAACCAATACAAGCCATCAGATTTCGCGAATCGATTGAAGAACGAATTCAGCGAACTCAGTGAGACCGGCTTGGGTCTTCTGAGGAGGCTGTATGAAGAACTATTGAGCCTCGAACAGAAGGGAGTAAACCGGATTTGGACCAGAGTCATCAAGAATGCATTTGCCCCGAGGTTCGTTGGCAAATTTGATTATGTTGTGGGAAATCCACCATGGGTAAACTGGGAGCACCTACCCGAGGACTACCGGGATTCGACGAGGTCATTATGGGTTGATTACGGGCTAATCGCCAAAGAGAAGTTAGTGGGACTGGGCAAGGCGAAGAAAGACGTTTCGATGCTCTTTGTGTGCGTTTCCATTAGCCGATATCTTTCCGAAACAGGTAGACTCGCGTTTCTCGTTCCTTTCACTTTGTTCAAGATGCAAGCAGGCGCGGGATTTCGACAGTTTCTTGCATCTCGAACTGATGTTAGGGCCATACATGACATGGTTGAGCTACGACCTTTTGAGGGTACGATAAACAGGACTTCTCTCGTCGTCCTAGAAAAGGGAAAGACCACTTCTTTCCCCATATCAAGCGTGATGTGGACAAAGAAAACAGGTGGGGAAATTGACCAATTTCTGGATCTAGAAGAGGTTAGGAAAATTGTTCGCCATACCAAAATGGTGGTTGCACCTGTCGCAAAAAGCGTCAGATCCTCGTGGCTCATGGTAAGACCAAAAGCCTTGTCGGCAGTGAGGAAGGCTCTCGGCAAATCGGATTACGAAGCTCATGCCGGAATCTACACGGATATGAACGGCGTATACTGGGTTGAAGTCCTGGAAAAACAACCGAAGACTCTCTTGGTAAGGAACCTAGCCGATATTGGCAAGAGGAAAGTAGAGAGAACGGAGGCGTCGATCGAGAACGAGTTGGTGTTCCCACTCTTGCGTGGCCGAGATGTTGACAAATGGAAGTACTCCGCTTCCGCCCACATTATTCTACCCATCAACAAGGAAGGAAAGACTCTGAGCCTACGAGAGTTGAGATCTGGATTTCCGAAGGCGTTCGGTTATTTCAATAGATTCCGTGGTGACCTGATCAGTCGTGGCGGCGAACCCTACAAATCAATGCTGGCTGACTGGCGCAAACCGAAAGTGCGGAATGAAGATGTGCTTACACCTTTCTACTTCTTAGTCAACGCCGAACATTCATTATCTCCTTTCAAGGTAGTGTGGAAATACATCTCTGGGGAAATCGCTGGGAAGGGAGAATTCTTCGTTTCAACAGTGTCCCCTCTGAATGATGACGTGTCGGGAAACATTATTGCGGCGACGGACCACCGATTGATGGTGGTCCCATGTGGGAACGAGCGTGAGGCAGACTATGTAGCAGGAGTATTGAATTCGTCGCTTGCTAGACTGATTGTCAAGTCGTATACGATTGAGACAGCAATCTCAACACATGTCTTGAACAACGTAAGGGTCCCCAGATTCGATCCGAGAAATGAATTGCATGTAAAGATTGCCAGTCTTTCGGCGAAGGCTCGTTCATTAGCCAGTCAAGTTGACGGCAGTGGCCTTTCGAAGGTGGAAGAGAGACTTGACGACACTGTCGCTAAATTGTTCGGTCTATCCGAAGATGAACTTGAGGAAGTCAAGTCATCACTCGCCATGATGTCCGGCGAATTCTGATTCATCGTATCATGGAAATAGAACGATCTGCCCTCACACCATGTTTGCTAACTGGCGACATCATCGCCTGAATGAGACCATGGGGTGTTTAATGAATACCTTAAGCCCAAGAGAACTGTCGCATGCATCGGCCCTGAGCGGCCGACCAAGGCTCCTCCCCTTCAGCTCTTCAACGAGACTCGCAACCTGCTTTCAGGTTGCTGAGCATGTTCCGCGTCATGTACTGTCCAGCCATCGTAACGCTCCTGCCGAGTTTCAGAGGGGCGGTATAATGCTTCACCTCTTCCAGTACCAAGACGAGCATCCTCTTTCTTATTCGATTGCCTGCGTAGAGCTCCAGTTCGTTTCGTGTCAGGAACAGATCATTGCCGAATTTCGCCAGCACTTCCTCAACCGTTCCGTCCGATATCTGCCCGATTCTCGCCTCGCCGACAATTTCCTTGTTACTTCTGGATTGGTAGAAGAATAGTTTGGAACCGACCAACAGCTTTTCAGGAGGCACGTCTTGGCAAAGATACTTGACAAACACCTTCTTTCGCTCCTTAAGGAACCGTTGCAGATGATGCGGAAGGATTGGGAAGATGACTCCAACAATCTCATCTTCGGCCGTATGCAAAGTCCAACCTACGAACATGTGATAGGCTTGTTGAAGTTATTTGAAACCAGCGTCTGCCAAGCGGGATTCTTCCCGTTTTAGCCGATGTCCTGGAGTCGGGTCAACCCCAGGGACTTGGAAAGTCTTATCGGTGTTTTCCTCGCCTTCTGCAGCAGAGGAACTTGAGTAATCTCACGCGACGCACTGAAGAAATCCGCCGTCAGTATATACCACAGTCGAGTTCCCGCAGTTCTTCATGGGCGAAGATGTGGACCCAGCAGTACTGTTTGAGATGACCAAGAGACACATCGCTCAATTCAAGGAATGCCTCATACACAGACGTCACCCAACTCTGAGGCAGAATTTGGGACTACCCTGAATTCGGCTTCTTCTAGGGACGCCTGTGCCGCATGTATGAACAGGTACTGCCACTCATGGAAGGTGGTGGGCCCGGTTAGGTGACATTTCACGTTTTGAACCAACGAAATCCGGGCGGACAAGATGTACGCAAAAGATCCGCATAATGTCCGCAGAACATCCGCACAGTCCGGGTGATACAGATATGAAGGCGCCTGCACCGCGCTGGTGGGGAAAAGATGCACAAAGAAACCTTGCGTCTCTATTGCCTTACTCC
>Ga0315280_10008834_pt1 | contig 13125 bp, 12 predicted proteins | sample YL17G06_40_MG_FD_203697 | JGI IMG/M metagenome (GOLD analysis project Ga0315280, IMG submission 203697) | Sediment microbial communities from Yellowstone Lake, YNP, Wyoming, USA - YL17G06_40 | ecosystem: Environmental > Aquatic > Freshwater > Lake > Sediment | place: USA: Wyoming | collected...
AGATTCTCCAGAGCCTAAGGTTAAAGTTTTCATTCCCATGTATTTGCCTTTGCAGGCTTCTAAATGTGAGAAATGTGGCGAAGTCATCGCTCAGCCAAAAGAACTTATAAAGATTGTAAAGAGTGCATAGGATGATCTGCGGAACAGTTTAAGCAAAAGAGCCTTTGGCATATAGGACAGTAAGTTCCCTCAGTTTCATCTTGAATTTCTACTCCGCAAATATCGCATAGGTATTGAGCGTCAGTTTCGTCTTCATTCATTATTGCAGGCATGCATGGTTTCCTCCCCTTCCACTGATGGCAAGCCTTTCCTTTCCAGCCAAAGATTTCTCAGGACAATGAGTTTCGCCTGGTAAAAGTAACCGCCTTCCCACAGCTCCCGACGTTCCGCCGTTATAGCCTTGAAGTCGTCGCCCATCGTTTTAGCCTGCGCGCGCGAGCCATGAAAATGGCGGCATCTCCCGTAACACCCCTCTTTTTCTGTTGGTGCAACCATTTAGTCAGTCCTTGAGAGGACGCCAGATACATGACATAATTACTTGCCATGCTTGTTGTTTAAACTGATACGAAGCGCGTGCGTGTTGGTTAAACTAACTTCTGAAGGCTGGTTAACTCCTATCGCTTCAACTCACTTCTTGAGCTCTTTTTTATGATGTAGATGTTTCGGATTATCATTTGGGCTCGTTCTACCAGATTCTTGGCTCTTTCTGTGTCTTCAAGTTTGACTTTTCCATGACTTATCGGTCCTGCTTCGATGTTGAACGCAGCAATCATTGTCTTGATTCCCTGGTCGTAAATCTTGGCTTGATATAGGATTTCATTGATCGGACCAAGAGTGTCAAGCTTAGCCTTATCAGGCAGTTCTATTTGGCGAACCTCAGCTAAGTGCCTCAATGAGTTCTCAACCGCAAGTCTTAGAAGAGGAATCGACCCAGAAAGGTCACCTTGTTTGAAGGTGTTAATGGCTGATTGATAGTTTTGCAGAACATCCTCGTCCAATCGAAGGGTCTTTGCCCAACTTATTTCCTCAACTGCCTCAGAAAACTGATATGAAATTCTCTGACCGCGGGCCACTTGTATAACAGCACCATCTTTTTGTAATACATGTAGTACCGTGGCCAGAGCAGACATCAGTTTGGATTTCAGATCTCTATCTGAAGCAACTCTATAATGCTCAAGAGCTCTGGTTTTAGCGCCTGGGTTATTCATGATTTCTTTTGCAAGTTCGGCTCGTCCATATCGACGCTGTGGATTCATCACCAGAATCTTGGTAACCTCGTTGCGAAGATTGAATTCCAGCTTGGGCTCTTTAATTTCTGCTAAGTCCATTTTGATCGCTCTTGGAAGATATTCGAGTGATTGCTTCAGAACGTTTCTGACATAGCTGAAAAGACGTGCAAGCTTGCCGTTTAATACATAGTATTTCTTTCCACCTGATTGCCTTTCATTTACTGCGTCGAATTCTTTGAGTAGGTGCACTAATCTTTCAAACTGGCTTATCTCCATGTCGATTCCATATTTCTCTCTTAAGCCTGTAGTTGACAGACTGAAAATTCGCTCAGCTTCAAAAATCTTCATCAACACGAAGTAGGCAGAGGGATCATCACGATCTGGGTCATATATCCTTCTAAGAATGTTGACGGCTTCCTGCAACTCTTTTGAAGTATGGGTATCAGCTTTAAATCTTGCAATGGACGTGTCTTCCCACATAAGTGAATCAAGAAATTTTTCATCTATCACCTTTAGACGGGCATATGCTCCCCAAATAAGCGAGTCGCGGGCCTGACTTTGAATCAGTCTTGGTCGACCTTCTGCCTTGGAACATATAGTTTCTATGACCTTGTCTCTAAATGGAAACTCGCCAGTGAACAATGCATAATCCAATCGACTCTTTATCAGAGCCTTTGCATCTTGGACCGACCATGTATGTATCCAGATTTCGTGACCACCTACGCCACTATATTCGGACGAGCGCAACATTTTGCTAAAATCTGGAACCCCGCACAGAAATAATACACAACCATATTCAGATAGAGTTTCAAGTAGTCCTTGAGACGACCGCAAAAATCTTAGTACCGTATTGTAGTCATCGATTTTGTCCAACTCATCATAGAGGAGAATAAACACATCAAAATCTTTTTTCAACCTATTAAGATACTCTTTTAATAAAGCTTCTGCAGTTGCTTGATCAATTGAAAGCTTGCCTTTTAGCTCAAAGTATTTTGCTCTAATTTTCTCAAAACTTGAGTATTCACTTGTATACATCCTCAGAACATGCAAAATTGTGTTGAACAAAGCTTCAATGGTTCTTAAACAGAAATTTAATCTCAGTTTTTCTGAATCTCTTGCTGGATCGATAGGGTCTCCGGGGTCTTTGATGTGAAGATTGTTCGCGTAGATCGCCATGATTCTCTCGGAAGGTCTTTCAAGTGTCTTTCGTACGATATAATTGAGAATTGTAGTTTTCCCCATTCCTCTCAAACCTATAACATAGTACCTCCTTCTCATCAGTCGTCTTTTTTCCTTATACAGATCCGCAAGAATTTCATCGACCTCTTCAACAGGCGCATACCTGACTAAGAGTTTTTCAAAGTTTGCAGAGTTGTAGTAGAGTGGTTCCTCTGAAAAAGGATCCATTGCTAATCCCCAATATGACGTCCAAAACGAGATCTTGACCAAAGCCTATTCACCTTTCACCTATGCTATTATAAGAATAGCGGAAAAAGTTTACTCCTCAGGTCTCATTGGCAGTAGGTTAAGCGCGCGCGCTGATTAACAAACCTTCCACAAAACCTCTTAAGACCCTTAGAGGTAACAGAACCTTTAAGCGAAAGAGGTGAAGCTTCGTATTTTTTCCTCGCCCCAGAATAAGTAAACTTTTGTCTGCATTAGGAAGCCACAGACCTTGATTAGGTGTGCCAGTCTTTCAAAGCTGGCTGCCTTTAACTGTGATTCGTGGGCTTTCCTTCTTCCGAATAGCTGATGAGGAAAGAAGTATTTCATAAAGCGTGCGTGACAATGTTTAATGAATGCTTCTCTCAACTTTTCTAGCGCGCGCGCTTATGCCAGCTAAAGAAGCTTAATTTGAGTAGTTTGTAAATCAAGCCAAAATTGGAGCACGAATTTACTAGTAAAAGCATTCAGAACTCATGACGCGAGCTTCAAACTCTCGCTGAGACTCGATTGAAATCTCGCGCTTCAAAGTCAAAATCCAGAAAATCGGCAATGAGAAGGCTATGTCTTGTAGTCATTTTCGCTATGAAGGTTAGAGTTCAGGAATCCCGAATTTCAAAAAGCATAAGTCTTGAGACACAACAACTAGTTCTGTGACCCACTTATGATCTCACAGAATCCAAACCGCGAAATCCCCCAAGATATTGTACACACTGTCAATGGTTTGAGAGCAGTCGCTACCATCGAACTGCGAAACGGAAATTACAAGCGCGCAGAATCTCTGTACATGAGAGAATTGGAAGTCATTATGCAAAAGGAAAAGGAAAAACAAGCCTCAATTCATAAAGGAGCAACGTATTATAACTTGGGACTTTCTAGACTGCTGCAAAACCGAGGAGAGGACACATTAAGAGACATATTCCAAGCTTATGTTGAAGATATCTTCAATGTTTCCTTAGGTAAAGAAGATGAGGCAGACGGTGCCCCCGCGCGAAGAACTCTGAGCGACTTAGGGATCAGTGACGAGGATCTTAAGCCTGTTAAACTACACGCAAGAGAACTAAAGAAAGATCCGCAGAAATGGGCTACAATCGATTCAACAGCCTTTGCTGCACAATATATCGAAGCAATACTGAAAAAGGCGAAAATCCCTGCAATCGAGACAAGACCAACCCTGGAAAAATTAAGAGATGTTGGACAGTTACCCGACAAGAAGACCTCGGTGTTCATAGGAGGCCCGTTTAAAATTGCAGCCTATCTTCGAGAGCTGAGACGAGTATTTCTTCAGGTTCGACCCAGATACACACCTTACATGAGTTTGGACTTCACGATCGAGGACGAGAGAACACATGACGATTGTATGGAAATTCTTTCGAATTGTGGTCATGCAATATTTGATGTCTCCACTGAAGCTGGACAATATGCTGAAATTGAGCACGCCCGCATGAAAAATATCCTCAGCCTTCTACTTTTTTCAGCAGCAGAGGAAAAAGACAAAACAAAACCTCCCATCCCTGCCATGATACGCACTGTAGGATTTCCGATTAAAGGATTCTGTTATCTAAGCGAGCTAGAGAAGATAATTAAAGATTTTTTGCCTGAACAGCCCTAAAATAGGTGAGCGCTGGTACAAACCCATCTGCATCGTCTTCGCCGAACCAAGAGTTTGAAGGTTGACTGACGTGTTGGGTTTATTGGCAGCCCGGGATAGTTATGAATTCTCACCAAGCGTAAGGCAGGGTATTTTTACTAGTTAAAACGTGTGCCGATCCCGCCGGAGCATTCACAATTCTGGATTCATTCAGAGCTTATTTTAGCTAAAAAAGCTTGATACGAGTCATTTCGGAAGCATGGTTGAAATTGGAACAGGTTACTCAAAAGTAGTGAAACCTTCAGTTCCTAGCGTCAACAACATCGTTTGACATAGGTACGACACAAGCCTCAGACGAATTAACTGCGGTTGAGGCATGAGCCTTTCTTATTTTGATCTTCAACGATCGACGATTCGAAAAAGAATGCCAAGCCATGCACAGAATAAGTAGTCTGATTGCATGAATATATGACAGCAAAAGTTAAGAGAGTTTCCAACACTCATTTACCGTGTAGAATCGGGCTGGGATGAATGTGGAAGAAAAAAGAGTGAACGCAAGCTTATCTCTTCGTGAACTGATATACGGTCTCGATTTTCCTAAATCTCACGTTCTATTGAAAGGAGCGTTAGAAGAAATGTGGGCTGTGGCCAAGGCGGAAAGAAGGATCTCAGTCAATGATAAGGAGTTGCTGAACAGCTTCACTCGAATGTTTTTCAGGTCTGGTGAGGGAACCTACATCGGTATAGAAAGTCGCTTACCGAGTGTGTTCATTGACATTTATCCTTTGTGGTTGCAGTTTCATGCCGAATATCTTCAGAAGCATGACCACGTTGGAGATTCGAGAGGAAAGAGAATATTGGTCGTCAAGAACGCTGAACAGCTTAAGAATGACAGGATGAACAATCGTGCAAACTACGAGAAATTCCTGAATTGGCACAGAGATAATTCTGTTGAGCTTTTCTACATAGAAGAGGAAAAAGCAAAAAAGATAGCAGAAGAGTTCGATTTGCACAGCACAGATGTCGCTTTTTGGGAAAACTCGTATGCTGTAATTTTCAACCACAGCGATCCCAGCGGTGTTGAGCTCAAGGTGGTTGGAAAAGACGAAACGGACAGTTTTCAAAACATCAAGAGATATGTTGAGAGAATCGAAAGAGAATCTGAACAGACAAGTCCAGCAGAACTCATTACCGTTCCAGCACCGTTAGCAGTTAACTGGAAAGGGTATACAGGCTCTTCAGCTGAAAGAAGGACAGTATATGCGTTCCTCAGCAGGCTCGTGAAGAGATACAGGAATCATAATGGGGACATCCTTGATGCTGCAGCAGGGATCGGGAACGAGGCCATATATTTGTTGCACAATGATTTTGATGTGTTGATCAATGAATATGAATCGAATTTCTCCGAAATATTAAAGAAGAACATAGCTGATGACGCCATTCTAAAAGAAAAAAGGGTCACACTTGAGCAGATGCGCCATCGAATCTTTGATAGAGATTGGAGAGAACTAGAAAAAGACATATCCCCTGAAAGTCTAAAGGCAATTCTGGTTTTGGGGAACTCGCTATGCATGGTTAGCGAGAATGGTGAGCAGGAGAGAACGAAGTGTATCGGGCAGTTTTATGATTCTCTTTGCCTAGGTGGAATTCTGGTCGTGGATGAGCGGAATTGCGATAAAATCCTCAAGGTCTATGAGAAAACAGGTCGTGCCTCTGGAAGATGCGTTATGTACCCGGGCAAGGAAGTTGACTGTCAAATCACTCCATTGCACGACCATGCTCAGCTACTTTTTGAGTTCACGAAATCGGGTAAGCCGGTGGGCGAACTCGCTGTCGCGTATCTGCAACGAGGCGAACTTTTAAGAATGTTAAGCGATGTCGGTTTCAGGAAGGTTAGGATCTATTCTGATCTTAAGTTGAAGAAACCTGTAGACGACAATGCTGATTTCTTCACTTATGTGGCAACCAAAGAGGGGATCAAGAAATCAGTTCACAAAAGGAGACAGGCCTACGCAGGAACAAAAATCAAACGAGTCTCAAGAGGAACTATCGTTATAGGGGCAGAAGACGAAGCAACCATGTTGCAGTGGGGAGTAATCGGCAAATCTGGCAACAGACTCGTGAAGTTTGACCTCAATGCTCCTCATGTAGTATGCGTGTGTGGGAGACAGGGTTCTGGAAAAGGCTATACCATTGGTGTGCTTTGCGAGATGCTGTTAAGTGACTCCATCGAAGATCTCTCAAAGGTGGAAAAAAAAGCCACGGTCATCGTTCTGCATAATCCTGTTGGAGGAAAGAAGTCAGAATTCTGGAGTATGACGAAGCCCAATGATGATCCAAGAGAGAAAGACAGACTCAAACGAGAATATGGTATTGAGCCTAAAGGCCTCGTCGCAAGTAAAGACATCAAAGTTTTCATTGATCCATCGGTGCCCACTGGTAAGGAGTCAGAATTCGAAAAAGACTATGATACTAAAAATATATGCCGCCTCAAGATCGACCCCTCCACTTTAGGAGGTAAGGAATGGGAGATCTTTCTTTCTACCGGCGGAACTAAAGATCAAGATTACATCACGGCTTTGTCACGTATAGCTGTTCAGACTGGATCACTCGACATCAACGCCATAAGAGCTCATGTAGCATCAGAGCTCGACGGACAACAGCAGAAACTGGCTGTAAAACGTCTTGAGATGTTGAAACCATATATTGCTGCCAGTGAGGCTGAAGACTTCGTGTCCAAGCTTGCGGTAGGAGGGTTGAATATTTTCGATTTCAGGAAAACAAAATGCGTACCAGAAGACATATTTTCTGTGATGACCCTGATATTGACTGTTCTGCAGACAAGAAAGAATCTAGAAGAAGAACCGTTTGTCTTCGTCATTAATGAAGCTCACACCTACTTCAAAAATGGCATATCCAAATCCTTCGTTGAAAGTCTTGACAATCTAATCCGATTGTATAGACACGGACTTAATTGGCTATTCTTGGACACGCAGCGTCTTGAAGATTTGGATGAGGGATTCCTTCAGCATTCGGATGTGAAAATCGTTCACGCCTTAGACTTAATAGGAGGAGCAAATGCACGTGCAAGACAGATTTGTGGGTCACTTACAGATACACTCCCAGACCTAGACCCCGGCTGGTGTGTAATCTCGGCAAGAAAGTGTTCAGAAGGTAAGAAGCCAGTTACCGTGAGGATTCGACCAAGGATAACACTTCACGGAGCACCCACCAAGACAGCAGTGACAAAGTGACAGTGAGATCCAAGTATCAAGAATGATGCGAAAAGCCACCATATAGTTTCGAGCTTTCGCCAAGCATAATGTAAGCATATTTTTGCTAGTAAAAGCGTGTGCCGATCCCGGCCGGAGCATTCACATTTAGGGCTTGTTTAGCGCGCGCGCTGATCATTAGTTTAGGTTACTAGTCTTCTATTTGGTAAGCATCATGCTACAAGACAGTATTGAGTTGATCTATTTGATCAGAGCTAGAATCTCGATATGCTTTCTTACTGTTCCAGTTTTTTGAACCTAATTTGGATTAAGGCAAAATTTCAAGAAGTATGAGAAGTTACCTTAATTCAATAACCTATTAATAGGCTTTGAAAAGAAATTGGTTCATGCGAAAATGATGGTCGAGATAAAGTCTCCTGTGCGTCTCAAGGATTTAGAAGGCAAAGTAGGCATTTCGTTTAAGGCGTTAATAGGCGCCGAAGGGTCGAAAACAGAGCTATACGACACGGATAAAATGTTAATGATAAATCTGAAGAAAGGAGAATGTATAGCGTATGTCGATAAGAAAGACGATGTCTGGGAACTCTCCAGAAATGAAAAGGGGCGTCATAATTTAAGGAGATTAAAGGATAGATGTCAATTATGAAAACTAACCTCAGAATGAAATGCTTTAGCTGTGGTCATTGGAACAGAGTTCCAGTAAACAAGGTTTTTGTTGAGCAAGATTCTCCAGAGCCTAAGGTTAAAGTTTTCATTCCCATGTATTTGCCTTTGCAGGCTTCTAAATGTGAGAAATGTGGCGAAGTCATCGCTCAGCCAAAAGAACTTATAAAGATTGTAAAGAGTGCGGAAATTTAGGCTTTTAATCAAGGTGTGTGGTTTTCTGTTGCAGACTAAACTTTACTCTTCATAGTCTAGTTCGTCTATTTCGATTTCGTAGCATTCCTCGCACATGCCGCTGTAAGTTTCATATTCTTCTTCCGTGATTTTTCTGCCACATCTCATACACTCGAAGACTTTTCTTTCCTCGTTCATTTCACATTACGTCTCCAAACATGTCATCTGATTCCTCAGTCAGCTGGTCATCCCAGCACTCCCAACACATACCATCATAACTTTCATATTCTTCCTCATCAATCTCGCGACCACAAACAGAACAATAAAACTTCTCCTCATTTTCGTCTTTAGCTGGAGCGCTATTTTCCTCTTTTTTGTGCTTCTTCAAATGTATCACCATGGTTTGTTTTCATCTGCTAGACTTTGCTGAAACTTGTATTTTTTCGTTATCCTTGAAAGTAAAGGCAGGTTCAACGCAAGCAGCGCCTTCATTCTGTTATGTATTTCTATTACAAGGTCAATAGAAAAATGAATAACGATGCCAAGAATTTTCGCTTCCCTCTCATATTCCTTTCATAAAGGAAGAGTCTGCATGCAATAATAAGCGATGACTTTAGATCGTCGCAATTTTAATTATTTTGAGAATCTCTTTTTCAATTTCTGTTGTAGGGGTGTATTTCTTTTGTTTTTTAATTCTGTCTGCAACTATTTTTGCTAACGCTTTGCCCAACTCAGGTTTATCAATCTTATAATTATGCGTGATTTTCCCTAAAATCTGGGTCAAATGTGGAATAGGCTTCCTTTCTCTTCTCTTAGCTTGCCGTTCTTCTTCAATCCTTTTAATAGAGATTTTCAGGTCAAAACCTCGTTTTCTAGCTTGCTTAACAATTTCTTGAAGAACTTCCTTGTCAGAGAAATTATCTTCCTCAAATTCCTTTTTCCAAACCCGATAATGGTTTGGATGAATCAGTTTCAGTGTTTTTAATGTTTCCAGCGTTCTCTCAACATTTGGATGATTATCTAGAATTATGTAGGGTATAGTGGCGGAGGGAGCTAAATACTCTAGAAGTTTCTCGATTCTCTTTTTCGCAATCTCACCGGCACCTTTCAAGGGCAATATCCTAATTCCTAACTGATCGAGATCAATTTCCATAGCTTGCGCAATTCTTGGAATAGCTTCATATTCAGTTGGGCCTTCCACAATCAAAAGAACTCTATCTTGCGGATTAATTCCATATTCGGTTAAAACTTTCTGAAGGACTTCACGGCTTTTGTAATCAACCTCTCTTCCATACCACTTCTTTTTCCATCTGCCTTGCCTTCCATTCAGCAAATCGTCGGCATCAAGTTGCATTTCACTGGTAAGGTCCGTTAAGAACCGACCCAACATATCCGTGATTTCATAGTAGTCTTGCGCCAGGAGTGCATCTCCTTTCAATTTGTCCCTTTTTGAATAAGGTATATGATGAACTAAAACATACCAATCCCTTAAAGGGTCTGTGAAGCTTGCTTGAGCAGCAAAATGCAATCGCCATTTCTTTATTTGTTCAACGGTGAAGCCGCTTTCCTTCAGAACAGCATGTGGATCAAAATTCTCTGTCCATTCAAACCACTTATCCCAAAATTCATCAAAATCAACGCCGCCTCTTCCCACAAATTTTTTTCTGATCAAAGGCAAGTATCGGTCTTGGATTAAGAGAAGTAGACGGATAAGCTTTTGATACTCCTTGAGCCGTTTAAATAAATGCCTACGTCTGATCTCATCAAACTTCCTTAGTTTCTCCATCCTTTTGACCGTTTGGTCCTTATCTAACCTAGGTATACCATGAATCGTTAACATGGTCAAATTCGATATTTCTTTTACTGAAATCACTTGATAGGGATGATAGAAGGGCAAAGCAGTTTCTTCATGATCATCTATGTATTCTTTCCACGGTTTAAAATTTGATTTGGAAGGAAAAATTATCAATCCCTCTTTAAAGTAGTCATAAAGCCCATGAGTAACATCTCCAATTCCGGCATACATCTTTTTGGTTTCACCCTCGAAAGTCTCCCTATCTTCCAAAGGTTGCCAATATTCTTTAGTGATTCCATTCTCAACTTTCTGGATCTTCTTACACAAAAATGTAGGACGAACTACTCGTACAATTGGATACAAAAAGCCTTGCTTTTCAAAATGCTCAAGATCGTCGGTCCTAATGTTAATTCCTCTTTTTTCCAGAAATCTCTGAAACCCCCATGTGGTTTCTAGAAAAGTTTGTGGGAATGGATTTTTTATCATAACATTGATTAATGAATCTCTCGGTATTTTCTTAGATCTCATCTAGATCATTTTTCTCAGTGTTAATCGAATAAATTAAAATATCGTTTCTTCAGAATTTGGTCTTGCAAAACGAGTTTAGGCGATTCAGCGCGCGCTGTGGCTCCATGCATAAACTAAAAATTTACTGTAAAAAGTCAAAAATCATAAATCGTGTATATTGAACTAACACAACACACATTATGTTTGGGACACGGGACATATTGCCAAGCAATCGAATTAACAATCATTCTAGGGGCTCCCTGGAAAGAACGCTCACAGAAAAATAGAGGGGGTAGGTCATTCACGTTTTCTCAAGATTTAACTCCATCAATGTGTACTAGGAGGAACGGAATTCAGAAATATGTGAACTTTTTACTTTCATATCTTTTGTCAAATTTTGAGAAACAAGAATAATATTTAAGTCTGAATCAAATAGTGTATTTTGATGTAAATTGCCATATTATCATATATTCATTGTCTGTAAAACCCCGAAGAGTATTTACCACTCAGTGCTTTATGAATTTGATCTATCTGAAAGTGAAGTTAAGGCATTTGCAGAACAGCATCAAAAAGGGCGAGTCTTATTCAGAGGAAAATGGATAAACGTGCCAGACATTGAAGAAATTGAGATTCGAGAAACTCCGTATAATTCAAACACTTACAAGTCCATAAACGCACTCTTGCCAGTAGGAGATATTATTTTTCGTGACGATTATAATTTACAGACAGAAGCAAAAGTCGTTACAAGACAGTTATTCAAATCAGAACCAAAAAAGTTTATTGAAAAATCTGCAAGGCAATTGATTTCAAGCAGGAATGTGTTTATAGTTCACGGTCATGATGTTCAACCTGTCAAAGAACTCAAAAAGATGCTTATCGAATTCGGTCTCAATCCTATTGTTCTTCATGAGCAACCAAGTGGAAGCAGAACAATAATTGAAAAACTAGAGAAATACTCTGATGTTGGTTATGCTTTCGTTATTCTTACTCCAGACGATTTGGCTCTTCCGGATACGTTACCCATAATCCGCCCACTCACCCCAGAATTACCTTTCAAGCACAGAGCACGTCAAAATGTTGTTCTCGAATTTGGCTACTTTATGGGTTTACTTGGTCGTGATAGAGTATGTTGTTTGCATAAAGGAAATGTTGAATTGCCTTCCGACATGTATGGGATAGTTTACATACCATTTGAAAAGTCTCTAGAAGAATGTCGGGACATGATCGTTAAGAATCTAAGAGATGCAAGGTACAAAATTTGAAATGACAAAAAGTCAGAAACCGAAAAACCCTATGAAGAACGATTCAAGTCTCCCTCAAATACGCCGTTGAGCCTTTTGACCCCTCTTCCCACCAAGCCTTTCGAATAGTTTTCAAGATCACGAAATATCCTGCTTTGCTCAGTTTCCAATGCAATGTTTTCACTTTCTTAAGCTCCGGTTCAGGCAAATAGTTTCGCCTGGAATCATATCCAAGCCAAATCATGCATGGATTTAGCATTTTAGCCCAAGAGATTATGATGTCAACGTCAAAGTCCATGACAGGCTCCATAGTCCACATTTTCCTTTTATGCTTAACTTGAAGGAAATCCTGGAACCTCTGTGATGGCATTGGAGCTTTACTTATCTTTTCATAAAGTTCGTCCCGATTTGTCTCAATGGTTGTTCCCAAGATGATGTTTTCGGGAAATTTGACGCGGTTGAATGTTTGTGGGTTTTTGCTTTGCATTAAAAACGTTTTATTAGGCTCTCGCTCTATCCTTTCTAGGATTTTTCCTAGATAATCAGTCGGGCAAAAAGCTACATCTCCATTAGAAATTGTGAAAATGAATTGCATGTAACCTGTCTGTGGCAACGGTTGGCTCAATCTCTCAGGGTGAGCATGGGGCTTGTATTCATAGCATAAAGGACATTTTTGTTTTCCCCATCGTTTTAGTTGACGCTGAAAACTAGATTCGCAGTAAATGCATTTATGCATACAGCCACAGAACGGATTCCATTGTTTCGCTGATAAAGGATACATATTCGTTTTCTTCATTTTCGCCGCTCCTTTAACTTGAACTCATAGACAGTAACTATTAAATCAGGGTTCCAGCTTCTTGGTCCGTGGACTTCCTCCCAAGCCCTCTGAAACTCTTCCAGGCTGCTGTATCCTTCCTTTCCCACGTCTTCAAGGCTTATGTCTCCTAGCCTCTGCCTAAACTTGCGGGTTATCAAAATATGCGCTTCAGGCTTACTAAACCAGCGGTCTCTAATGCCGTAAACACGCCCCACATGATAGTTTGCCGACTTGTCAGGAGCCTTCGTGTCTGCGTCTTCCTTCCCTAAAGAATCAGCTCAATGTGCCACTTTTTGAAAAGCATGATCCAACTTCACCTGCCTGAAACAAAGTCATCAAGCTTCACCTGAGGCGGATGTTTTTTACACTATTCTCGAACGAATATTGAATAAAACTACGAGACGACTGGAGACACGTGCAAACTCCAAGAAA
>Ga0315280_10008835_pt1 | contig 13124 bp, 9 predicted proteins | sample YL17G06_40_MG_FD_203697 | JGI IMG/M metagenome (GOLD analysis project Ga0315280, IMG submission 203697) | Sediment microbial communities from Yellowstone Lake, YNP, Wyoming, USA - YL17G06_40 | ecosystem: Environmental > Aquatic > Freshwater > Lake > Sediment | place: USA: Wyoming | collected...
GCTGGTAATCATAGTCGGAGAAGAAGGAGCCGCTAAGGATATTCAGATTGTTTGTTTGTATGTATTCCGGAGTTGTCCCTGTAACCTGAGAGTTCATATTCTTGTTACCAGCGACCAGTTGGAGGTTGCTAGAGTACAAGGGAGCTACCGCAGATATGTAGGGAACCTGCTCGGCTATTGCCTCCGCATCTTCTACAGTAAGTGTGGTGGCACTGCCGCGGGCACTTCTAACGCCAGCAGAGGTAACTGCCCCAGGGCGAATGGTCATAAGGTCTGAGCCAAGAGTCTCGATACGGGAGAGAATGTCTGCCTCAGCACCCTTGCCAATGGACATCAGGCTAATCACGGCGGCTATACCGATCACTATGCCCAATATGGTTAAGGAGCTGCGCAGTTTATGCGAGGTTACCCCGACCCAGGCGGCAGAAAAGGGCTCAAACCACTTCTTCATACCTTCTCATCCCTTTCTATCTGTCCATCCTTAATATGTACAATGCGCTCACAGTGGTGAGCGATGTTGACATCGTGCGTTATCATCACCAGGGTAATCCCCTGCTCGGCATGAAGTGAGGTGAGAATAGAGATTATTTCTTCACCGGAGCGGCTGTCCAAGTTCCCCGTAGGTTCATCAGCCAGAATCAGTGGCGGGTTTTTCGCCAGAGCCCGTGCGATTGCCACCCTCTGCTGCTCTCCACCAGAAAGCTCTGTGGGGCGGTGATTGGCCCGGTCGGAAAGCCCAACTATAGTCAGCGCTTCCATAGCCATAGCTCGATTGCCATCCCTATTGCCGGCATATCTTAAGCCCAGTTCAACATTAGCCAGTGCTGACAGTCTAGGCAGTAAGTTGAAAGTCTGAAAGACAAAGCCAATCTTCTGACCTCTTATCTGGGCCAGTTCACGGCTGCTGAGGCGGCTTACTTCTCGACCATCAAGGTAGTAACTGCCCGAAGTCGGTATATCCAGACAGCCGAGAAGATTAAGCATGGTCGACTTGCCCGAGCCGGAGGCCCCCATAATTGCTACTAGCTCGCCCTTCTCAATGGTCAGGCTTATGCCTGTCAACACCTTCAACTCTCTGTTGCCCATGGGATAGACTTTGGTTATTTCCTGTAACCTAATCATCGCAACATTCGATTCATACCTGGTACAATTCCGCCTGAAGGAGGTTGCTGCTGCGTCGTTGTTTGTGGTGTTGTGGTGGTAGACCCTTGTGAAACAACCACCTGCTCGCCTTCATTGAGCCCGCTGATTACCTCGGTGTACTGCCAGTCGCTGATGCCGGTCTGTACCACGCGCTCTTCAGTGACACCTGCAGGCAATACTACCTGGACATAAGGCTTGCCCCCTTGGCTGGTTATCGCTTTGTTGGGCACCAGCAGCACATTGTTTCTCTCATCAAGCCAGATGCTCACGGTAACGGTTAGCCCTTCTCTAAGTTGAAAATCTTTAGGCATCGTTACCGGCGTCTGTCGTTGTTGGGTTCCTTGTTGTCTCCGACTCATCATTTCTTCCACCTGCGCCTGAGTAATCTGACCTGCTTCAATAGCCTGTTTGAGACGCTCAGGTATCTCTCCAGCAGAAACCGGTGGTGTTGCCTGCGTCTGCTCTCCAATTGACGTTTCCAGTGAATTAATTTCCACCTGTACCTGATAGTTCACCACGTTTGACTGAACAGTAGCAACCGGTGAAATGTTAGTGACACTAGCTGGAAATGCAATCGTCGGTATGGCCGCTACCGTTACAGTGGCCGGCGCCCCAACATTGACCTGATAGATTTCCATCTCGTTGACCAGTACTTCCACTTTAAATTTTTTCGGGTCAATAAGCCGTATAGCCACAGTACTCTCGCTTACTTGGTCACCAACTATTATATTAACCTCGGCGATCAGCCCAGCGAAGGGGGCAGTAATGGTAGAACTTTTTAGCTTTTTTTCCGCCTCCTGCAGGCTGATTTTGGCATTTTGAAGCTGCAATTCCTTTATTTCGATATCCAAGGGGTCAGGTGCTGATAGGATCTCGGTCCCGCTGGAACTGGTTTTTGGTTCCAGGGCTCTCTCTAGATTGAGCTGCGCTGATTTCACATTTACTTGTGCCTGACTCAAGCTCTGCTCTAAGGCTAAAGTATCTATTTTAGCCAGCACCGCACCCTCTTCCACGTAATCTCCAATTCCTACCAGCACTTCCAGCACCGTGCCTGATGAGCCAAAGGTCAGGTTAGCCTCATGCGACGTTTTCAAATTGCCACTGGCCGTGATATCTATCTTAATATCCCCGCGTTTCACCGTAAATATCTGGTTTCCTATTGCTGCGGATGTGGCAGCTTTAGAAGCACAACTAAGCGAGAGAATACAAGCAACCAGCAACAGGACTATTGTACTCACCTTGAGCATTTTCATAATTCGCCTCTATTATTTTCACGATGCTGAGTTATGATGTAAAAATACATCCAACTATAGTTTAACCATAAATTGTTAGGATGTTGTTAAGACTTAGAAAATAATTGGAAAACGTTCCGAGTTAATAACATTTTAACATTTTGGGTCTAATCTTAATATTAGCCCACAACTTGTGGAATTCCTCTACCTTGAATTGAGCTCCTACGAATAGAAAAAGCGAATGAAGCACGGGAAGCTAAGACACTGTTTAGCCGGATTGCTGTTGCTGGCGATGCTGGTCAATGTAGCTGTGTCACAGCCAGCTCAGGCACAGTCATCGGCAATCCTCAAGTGGGCTGAAGTCGAAACACCAGGGGCAAAGGGAAATGTCATCGTTACCCCCTCGGAGGTCAGCAGAATCGCCGCCGGGCGAGGCGATATCCTATATGCCATAGATAGCGTGTACAGCAAGGTTTACAGGTCGGATAACGGTGGCCTGACCTGGACCGACATAACTCGCGGCTTGCAGAATGCTGGCGCCGCGTTGCCAGCCAGCGAGATTGCTGTGGCTCCAGATAAGCCGCAGAACGTGGCCGTGGTCACAGACAGCAGGAAAAAGGTCTACGTATCTACTGACAGTGGCGCTAGCTGGAGCGATACTAATGTGCCCGACCTCGGCGGCACCTTTATTCAATGCATCACCATATCCAGGGCGTATGGTAGGGGTAGTGACCTGGGGTGGGATGTCGCCATAGGAACTGCGGTCTGGGGCGATGGCACTACAGTGGGGCAGGTTTGGGTACTGAGCGCAGGCGGATTAGCAGGTGCATGGCAGAATACAAATATCACCATTGTGCCTGGCTCTGGTGCTGAAGTATCGGCGATTGCCTTCTCACCAAACTACGGGTCGGATGGAACAATCCTGGCTGTTGCTTCAACTGATACCGATGTATCTCCTCCTCAAGGCAAAACCTGGTTGTGCGCAGGGAACAGAGACCTTGGTTCACAGACAACTTTGTGGAACAGCGATAGCCCTTACTTTGCTGGATATCCAGTGGAGATTGCCGCAGCCGGTGATGCCGCTGGGGTCACAATTGTTTCTTCCATCATATCTTTGCCATCCGACTATATGGGAACTAGCCCGACGTCAAGGAAAGTCTTCGTGAGCTATGATAGGCAACCTGCCGCTATGAATATGAATGACGATGTCTACCGTATAGATGATACTACATCACCGCAGGTTGTTAGGCTAAATGCTGCCGGCGGTGTCGATATCGATATAAGCAGCATCTCATATTATGGCACATTGACTGACGGTAGGCTCATTGCCGGGGATGTTAATCCAGTAACCCCGTTCACTGTCCAGGTGCACTGCTCTTCTAACCCTTTTTACTCACCTCCCGGTTGGCATCTGGCCAGTCAGCCACCCTCGGGGCCAGGCAATGCCCAGGTAGCCTGGAGCTACGGTGGCCGCATGGCCTTCTGTGGCACCGGCAGCCCTGTAATTCTCCCTGTCCCTGACGAGAGTGCCTTCTCTCGGAGCGTCGACAACGGCGATACCTGGGAGCAAGCCAGCCTTATAGACACTATCATTAATATCTCGGACATAGCCCCGGCACCCGATTCCAAGAGCCTGTTTCTGGCTACGTACAGTGAATTTGGTGTTGAGGGCGTCTGGCGAAGCGCAGGAGAGCCACTGGGTAACTTCTGGGGGCGTGTGCTCACAATGGATACTGTTTCAAACAGGATTATCTTGAGGTTAAGCCCCGATTACATCACAGACTACACTATCTATGCCATCGAGTTAGGTGGCTACAAGATGGCGGTATCGCACAACAGGGGCAACTCATGGCAGCAGCGCTATGTTCCAGGCCCGGTGATTGATTTGGCAGTGGAAGACAAAGATACTATCTATGTTGCTTTGCCCGGTGGCTATATCCGCAAGAACACCAATGCCGGCGCCGCCTGGATAAGCCCACCGGTGAGCTGTTTTCCCGACAGTGCCTCTGAAATCAACATGCTGACCGTAGTTGATAAGGGGCACATTCTTGTAGGCAGCCGGGATAGCCGTGTAGCCTACTCTGCGGATGGCGATAGCAGCTTTATCGAAATCACCCAGGCCATCGGCAACAGCTACAGGGCTGTCGGCGATGTCCAGGTGGTAGCTGATGCTAACTATAGTGAAAACGGAATCATCTACGCTGCTACCAATATAGCTGGCGATGGCATCTGGCGTTGGGTGATTGGCACTTCTACCGAATGGGAACAAATTGACGAGTCGGTTACCAGGCTCGGCATGGGACAACGCATCAGCGGCCTCATTACCGGTGACGAAGGAACGCTCTATGCGCTCAGGTCAGAACCGGTCGATGGCAACGGTGCCGGCGGTATGACCCGCTCACTGAATCCCTGGCAGCTACCCACTACACAAGTCGAGTTCGATATTGTAAACGCTACGTTACCAGTGGGCACCAGATTCGACCCCACCTTCGACCCCAACGGGCCTTTACCACCTCTCCCACTTTTCCTATACACTTTACCCCACCTCAAGTTGGCAGGTAATGCTGTGCAGAATGAACTCTGGTCTGTTGACACTGCTAACGATATCATATACAGGTTTCAAGACAACCTGTGCAAGCTTGGGCCATTTACCATTGCTTCTGATGGAATCGGCTGTGACCCTGTGTCCGGACGTGCTCAAGAAGTCAACCTGTGCTGGGAGCAGCTCTCTCTGGCTGATGCTTATGACATCGAGGTCGCCAAAGACAGCGACCTCAGCATAAAGGTCATCGACTGGGTGGCTGAGGATGCCGTTACTGGCTTCCTGGTACCAGCGTCCGTCACCTCACCATGCGCCTACTTCCCGGCTGGCGGTCGTGTAGCTAAACGGGCTGGCTCAGCCATAGCTCAGTGGGGCAACCTGGAATGCGGTCATGCCTATTACTGGCGGGTAAGAGTTCGCCATGCGGCCACCACGGAGGTGATCAGGAGTCCATGGTCTGAAGTCCGCAGCTTCGCCGTCAAGGCGGGTCTGCCGGTCAGAGCTGAATATTACGGACCCACGCTGCTATCGCCTGGCAACGGCTGCATGGGCTGCGCAGTGAAACCGGCTTCCTTCTCCTGGGCTCCATACAAGGAGACCACGAAGTACAGGTTCGTCCTGGCTAAAGATGCCGCGATGACCCAGGTTATTGTCCAGGCCACGGTAGCCACCACCGCTTACAAGTATGAGGACACGCTGGACTACAGCACCAACTACTTCTGGCGGGTGATGGCTCTTGAGCCTGTGCCAAGCGACTGGAGCGCTACCTTCAGCTTCAAGACCGAACCGACGCTGGCACCTCTGCCGCTACCTGCTGAGCCTCCAGCAACGCCGCTGTGGGTCTGGGTGGTCATCGGCATCGGCACCATCCTGGTGATCGTTACACTTATCCTGATCTTCAAGACCAGTTGAGCGTAACCTTCACCTGCCTGAGGAAGTCACAGAAGGGATAACATAAACCAATTTGTTATTGTATTTGCTGCTCAGGTGAGAAAGGCAGCTACCCAGTCTCTCTGAGTGGGATTCAGAATATCTGCACTATGGCAAGTAGGCAGGCAATCCGAATAGCTGACAGGGTTGACTGTTGGCAGTCACATAATTCAAGTATTATTCCATTAGTGACACCTTACTGAAAAGCAGCAAGGTCAGCGTGTGCCAACCTTTAACCATAAATAATGGAATGGGATGGACAGCTTCCGAACCTTTGTTTGAGAAGAGGAAATTCATCGCAGCTTTACACAGTTGGTTACGTCTTATTTGAGCCCTACAGCCTAGGTTCATTATGTCAGGTAGCGCTTGTCAAACAGACACAGCTTCAAGCTAATCAATACTATAAATTCTTCGATTATTAAGTTATACATCAAAGACTACTGAAAACCTAGCCAGTGCCAGTCTATGCAAAAAAGTTGTGCCATTTTCATCAAATCTTAATCTTACTTTAATATTCCCTTGCTACAATAATGGTAGAGATAGTGAAAACAGCAAGAGGACTCAGTAATGAGACAAATAAAACCTGGTCACAGGCAATGGTGGTGTTTCTCAAGGCACACCCTTATTCGGGTATCTTGCCTCATATTGATCTGCCTGTTTGTCCTCATGAACAGTCTCTTCTTTACCACTAGCCCCGTCCAGGCGCTGTTATCTGTTCTCCCCACGTCATTACCCACTGGTCAGGTGGGTACGGCCTATTACGCAACGCTAATGGCAACCGATGGTACGCCACTCTACACCTGGAGCATACCCAGCGGGACTCTACCACCAGGGCTGACTTTGGCCCCAGCCACAGGTGTCATCTCAGGGATCCCCACCACGCAAGGCACTTTCAGCTTTGTGATCAAGGTCACCGACAGCACCGCAGCTTCTTCACAGCAAAGTATCTTTATCACTGTTACCCCACGCCCGCTAATCTTCCTCACAACTAGTTTGCCGCAGCCAAAGGAGAACACCAGCTACTTTGCTACGCTGAGTGCAAGTGGGGGCACACCGCCATACACCTGGTATGTAATTGACGGGACACTGCCTTCAGGATTAACCCTGGAAGCAACGACAGGTACCATTTCAGGTACTCCTGCCCGGGGCACTGTTGGAACCAGCAGCTTCATCGTCACCGTCACTGATAGCTCGTCACCACCAATCTCTATCCAACGGGAATTCACTATCACTGTCGAAAAAGGTAGCTACGAACCTATCATCACTATTGGCTCTGGTTTAAAAGCCGGGCAGACGAAGGTGTTCGTCGGTGGGCAGCAAGTGGCCATGCTTCACGGTGGTGAGTCTATGAAACTAAGCTTCGACCTGGGCACAAGCCAAACTATAAGCGTTGAACCAGTTGTCCAACACCTGTCTGAGGAAGGTGTCAGGTTTAAAACCGAGGTAGACAAGATAACGGTAAACGAGTTTTCGCTCGATGCTGATTTTAGCTATTATACTGAGTACTACGTCGAACTAAAAACTGAGCCATCCAAGATCGGCCAAATCACGGGTTCTAGCTGGTATAAAGAAGGCTACACGCTAAGGTCGACTGCCCCAGACACAATTGAAGTTGAAGACAAACCGAGCACTCAATACCTTTTTACCTACTGGAAATTACCCACCGGTGAAAGAGTCTCGGATAGAAATTTGAACCTGATTGTTAACGCACCCGGGATTTGTGCTGCTACCTATGACACTTACTATAGATTAACCTGGACATCGCCCTACGGGGAACAAAATGGAAGTGCCTGGTATAAGGCTGGTAGCCAAGCTCAATGGAACCTTACGACCACTCAGGTGTCTATGTCCGGCATCCTTGGTATCTTCGGTGGGAAGCTAAACGCTGTCAACACCAGTGGTACCATCGTTATGGACGCCCCCAAGAACATAACTATAAATTGGGAGCCAGACTATACAATGCCGCTAATCCTGATGCCATTAGCACTGCTTCTAATCATCCTTGTCATCTACGGCTTGTACATTCTTTTTCGTGATCCCAGAGCCGGACCAGCTCTAGTTCCTCCACCGTTTCACCCTATGCCCTCCGGGCTATTTCAAGCTATGCCTCCACCAATACAACCTACGTGGCTTCAGGCATTCCAACCTATGTGCCCTACATCACATGTGCCTATCCCACCCTCACAACCCCCAATAGTAATGATTGTAGGAGAAAAGCCGACACAAACAACCCAAACAACCAAAGAACAAGTCATGGAAAAGTTTGGCGAGCTTTTTGATAAATATGAACAGGAGATCAAAGCTTCAATACAAACTCCACGGCTACCCAAAATCAAGATTGTTGATGAAGATAAAAGGCTACCGCCACACCAATCAACGCACCCAGTTCTAGTCGAAGCAAAGACCATTCTGGAAGAGAAAAACGCAATATGCAGCGGCACCTCTAAGAAACTACTGAGAGTAGTTGCCACCAACTGGAGGCAGGCAGAAACGAGAGGTGCAGCCCGGTCACCTGCAGGTGAAAAGGCAGCAGAAGGCAACCTCCCTAGCATAGTGTGGACACGAGACATATACCTGGAGTGGGAAATCCTTACTTGCCAGACGCCACGCTGGCACAATGAGCTCCATGAGCGCAGCACGAAAACAGTCTATAGCCTGCTCAATGAAATTACCGAAGAAAAAACGTATGAGCCCGGACAGGAAGTGAAGCCTCCTGAGCTTCACTATACTAACGCCATGCCCCGGGTCGAGATCGCGGCCAATGACGTTGTTCCTCCTGACAAGCTGCCTCCTGACACCGTGTCATGAGTTACTCCGACAGCTTGAAAAGCAGCTTTTCCCTCAGGGCACGTTCAGTCTATGAGTAAGCATTGATTAGGGTATACCTATGATTAGGGGTGAACATAACTGCAGTGCTCCAGTCGCTTTCAGACAAATCGATGGTGCTAAATGATACACTCCTCACGAATGTTAGTGTCTTGAAAAAACCACTCGAGCATGTAACGCTAAATCGTGCAACGGGTTAACAAAATTGTCAACATGTGCCGCAAACTGTGCCCAAGCTAGTGATTAAGAAGTACCACTTTGAGGTATAGGAGGTGTAGCTCATCCTTTCAGCCAAACTGTCTCCACCTTCCTGACAAGTTGGAGTCGACTATTAAAAGCGAATCAAAAAGCCGACAATTTTTGTAGCCGCGCCAAAGCATGTTAAGGATGCCGATCCCTCTTAAAGACTTACTGTGTCACCCACCACAAGTCATCACTGGCAAGTGACCGTGACATTCAATTGAGTGGACACCATCTTGTTGGGTGCGAGAGTGCGGACGCGTGCCCCGTAGGTTGCCGGTACTTGACACCGTCCACGAATAACTGACTGTCTGCGAACCTGGAGAAGTAAAAGTTAGGCTTCGAGTGAGACCCACTGCGCCGTTACTTTGTTTCCAATAATAATTGACTGCGCTGGCCCGTTTGCGCTGAAAGATGAGCATGGGGTGATCTGGATTCAGATTTACCACGTCGTCGAGTAGATCGATGGTTCTTAGCTGAGGATAGGGTTCCAGCGTGTGAGGAACTCCTTCATCATAGTGCTTGTACCAGGGATAATCTGCCATCTCTGCCTCCTCCAATTTTTTATGGATATCGTACCACCTTAGTCAGTAAATTTGTATCTATTTTGTTCCCACTACCCTTTGATACGGTTTGACCATCTCAGTTTTTATCATCTTACGAACCATCTCTTTCATCCCGGGCTTCTTGATTAAATCAATCATTTGTTTGCTGAATTCCAGGTATCTTTTATCCTTCTGTGGAAAATCGAATAGCTTATGCTTTCGATAGAACCTGTAATCAGCCAGAAACGGAAAACAAAGCCTTGCCCAAATGGCATCTCTAAAAATCTTATACCCTCCAACGCCGAGAAACGTATTTGGCCTAATATAGTTTTCCACTGAAAATTGCACACTTCTACTGGCAAAATTCTGCAGCAGGGCATCAAGCTGGGGCGAATCTCCGCATTCGTCACTGATTATGTCAACAAGGTTGGCCAGTGACATCTCAGCTTCAGCTTCCAGTATTTGCCTCAGGTTGGGTATCTGACTTAAGGGGCCGGATTTGTCTAGCACTCAAGCCCAAATGTGATTATCTCCATTGACACCTTCTAACCTAGTGCTATAATAATCTCATATAAATATCGAGGAGGAGGCTGTGATGAAACAAAGATTTACTAATCTAAAAACCTCATTAAAGACTCTGGCTTTGGGTTTCATTTTGATAGCTTTACCCCTGACAGGTATATGGCTTTTAGCGAATTGGCTTTCAGCAACAAATGTATCATGGCTTGCAGTCCATTCCATTTCGCATCATTCAATGGTGTCTTGTAGCAATGTTGCTTGGTTTTATAGTTTATATGATTTATAGTCTTTTTAAATCACTATGGACAGGTAAAGATATCTTCGATTAAATGAAATCGGACTGCCTTTGCTTTTACTCAGGAACAAAAGTGGCAATGAAGCAATTCTTAGAGTCCCTTAAATCTTGGCTTATCGTTTACCGCATAGACGTTGCCGGTGAAAATGCTGGCAAGCGCCGTCCAAATTGGGGAGAAACTATCTTTGTCTATATGGCAATCTTATTGATAATTTTAATTTGTGCTCTTTGTGTTCATCCAGGTATCGAAACTACTGGCTGGTATGGCACACAACATGGTCAATAGCCGAACATTATGTCCAAATTGAACCACTACCCCCTGTCCTTCACTTTGCCCGGGGCATAGCGGAATTTGCTGCAAGCTAAGGGCATATAGCTCTTTGAAGTGGGAAGCTTGTTTTCAATAGCTTTAAAAAAGTTCTCCGCAAAAATGAGCAGCTTCGTCCTCATCGGCTCCGAGAAAAGGTCATCCATATCGGCAGAAAATGACTCCACAAATTTCATGTCTAAGTCATCGCAAATAGCACGCATGTAGTTATGCGCCGTATGGTCAAAGAAATGAATTGATGTGCTTAGGACCGCCGTGTATTTATCCTTAAAAGCCTTTTGCGCTCCCCTCTCCCAGATAAGCTCAATGAATCGTTTATGCTGCGCCGGCACAAGCATAACATACAGGTGAAAAGCCCATAAGAAACCATCGGATGTTTTAACATCGTCCATAATTTTCGCGAAAGTTTCTTCGTCTTTTTCTATGCGCTGAATTCTCTGGGAGACGTTTATGATTTTCAGGTCATACTGGAGAAACTTCTTCTCTATGAATTTCACATACTTCAGGGTAACGCTCAGTTCACCTTTGGAGCTGCCGCTTAAAACCGCTATCTTCATGAGATACCTCCTAACATCGTTCAATTAAACCGTACCCTGAATTAAAGATGCAACTAAGCCTACTTCGTTCTGTCATCCTGCTTGTTGACAAACCAGGAAAATTCCCCTATTATTATAATTACCATCGACCTATAGGGCGGTGAGCGAAAATTTTTTTACCAAAACAAATAAGGTTTTCCTAAAACAAGTAAAAAAGGCCGCTTGGATCAGTGATGACCGAGACGGGACATATAATTAATGTCTATTTAGCCTTCTCGGCAATGCTGAGAGGGTTTTTTATTTTTACTAGCCATGTATAACGCTATAACTGATGTTCCGGGAATAAAGGTAGGGCACTATACCGATAAGAAAGCGGTCACTGGCTGCACTGTGGTTCTGTGTGAGACCGGGGCGGTGGCTGGAGTCGATGTGAGGGGCTCGGCGCCAGGAACCAGAGAAACTGACCTGCTCCGACCGATGAATCTAGTGGAAAGAGTTCACGCCATCCTCCTCAGCGGCGGTAGCGCCTTTGGACTGGACGCCGCTGGTGGAGTAATGCGATATCTCGAGGAACGAGACTTCGGTTACGAAACCTTGGTAGCCAAGGTGCCCATCGTCCCTACAGCTATAATCTTCGATTTGAGTATAGGTAACGCTAAAATCAGGCCTGGAATCGAAGAGGGCTATAAAGCCTGCCTGGCTGCCAGTGATAAGGAGGTGGCTGAAGGGTGCGTTGGTGCCGGCACTGGCGCTACAGTGGGCAAAGCCTTAGGCATAGAAAGGGCTACCAAAAGCGGCTTGGGCACAGCTAGTTGCGAAATAAGCGGCGACATAATCGTCGCTGCCCTGGTTGTGGTCAATGCCATCGGAGACATTGTTGACCACAAAACGGGAAAAATCCTAGCTGGCCCACGTAATCAAGAGAACAATGGTTTCTTCAATACTGTTGAACTGTTAACAGGAGGTACATACAACTATAGGCAAAGCTCTCAATCTAGCAATACCACTCTGGGTGTAGTAGCTACTAACGCTAGCTTGACCAAGGAGCAGGTGAACAAACTGGCGCAGATGGCTCAGGATGGCATAGCTCGGGCTATCAACCCAAGCCATACAATGCATGACGGTGATGCTATATTCGCTCTTTCTTTAGGTGACAAGATAAGCGACATCACCATTCTCGGCTTAGTGGCTGCTGAGGTGATATCTGATGCCATAGTCAGGGCAGTTCAGCACGCAGAAACGCTAGCTGGAATACCGGCGATAAAGGACATGAGATGAAGAAAAAGGATATGCCGACAATAGGTTTCATAGGTGCCGGGACGACAGGTACAGCTCTGGCTGTAAGGCTCGCTCAGCACGGATACCGGGTAATTGCTGTATCCAGCCGTAGCCTGACTGCAGCAAAGAAGTTAGCTGGAAGGGTAAGCGGTTGCCAGGTTTACAATGGAGCCCAAAAGGTAGCTGATATAGCCCAGCTTGTTTTCATTACAACGCCTGACGACACCATTTCCAAGGTAGCTGCTGAGGTTCAATGGCACAATGGGCAAAGTGTGGTTCACTGCAGTGGTGCCCACTCCATTGACATTCTGGAGTCAGCGAAACAGCGAGGAGCTAACATAGGCTGTTTTCATCCCTTGCAGACTTTCGCCAGCGTTGACCAAGCAATAGAAAACATACCTGGCTCCACCTTCGCCATCGAAGCTAAAGAACCATTGGCGTCCACACTAAAGGAGATAGCTAATACTTTAGAAGGGGACTGGGTAACCCTCAAAGCCGGTGATAAAGTGCTCTACCATGCGGCAGCCGTCTTCGCCTGCAACTATCTGGTGACTCTGGTCAAGCTAGCTACAGACCTATGGCAGACCTTCGGGGTGTCCCCAGCACAAGCAACCAAAGCCCTCATGCCTCTGCTACGGGGCACGTTAAGTAATATTGAGAATGTCGGTTTGCCTAACTGTCTAACCGGCCCAATCGCCCGAGGCGACCTG
>Ga0315280_10008837_pt1 | contig 13118 bp, 9 predicted proteins | sample YL17G06_40_MG_FD_203697 | JGI IMG/M metagenome (GOLD analysis project Ga0315280, IMG submission 203697) | Sediment microbial communities from Yellowstone Lake, YNP, Wyoming, USA - YL17G06_40 | ecosystem: Environmental > Aquatic > Freshwater > Lake > Sediment | place: USA: Wyoming | collected...
CGACATCATTTTGCCTACCCCTCGGCATGCCTGCACGGCGCCATCCGCCTGTGAGACCCGCCGCTAACGGCAGACGGCCGCGATCAGAATCCAGTCAACCGGCGCTGCCCTACCCCTACCCGTAAGGTAAATTGTGCTTGACATCCCCACCTTATTGTGGTTACTGAAGTAAAGTGGCAGGCTCGGAGACGCGACGTCTCCTGGCAGCCCGCCGTGAACCAGCGCCTTCCCGCCAGGTTGGCTCGCTGGTTCACGTTTTTTCTTGTTTACCGACGACGACTCTCCGGCCGTTCTTCAATCGCGCTTGGGGTTGAAACTACTGCGCTCCTGCGCTACGCACGGTCATATATGCATCATTGGCGTGACTGCTTCCCCTCGTGGCCGTCACCGGGCACGCCCGCGAATAGGCGGCGAAACGCCCCGCCGCAGGTGTTGGCCCGGCTGGGCGACAACTGCACCGTGTTCTACGGCCACGGCTGGAATCAGCGCAAGGAAAAAACCCAAGGACAGGCTGTTTAGGCCGAAAAACCAAGAAAAATGGCCGGCGCATGAAGCCAAGACCTTCGCGCCGAGCCAAGCGCGCTCGCCAGGCAAAATGCAACCTGCCGATTCCTGTGCGGAATCGAGTCACCTCATGTCCCCCCGGACCCAAGGCCGGTTCAGGATGACGGTACCGATGGTAATTGACAACAAGTCACCGGAAGCACACCTGTTGCCCACCGGTGATCCACAGCACCAACGAGTGGAAGTATACAGCCAATCTGAGTGTTGTCAAGTCCTGCACATCCAGATTTCGCACCCAGATTTCGCCAGAACCTTGGCGAGGCGATGCTTAACTACGCGCTCCTCGCAATTCATATATTATCGCGTACTGCCCGGTACTACGAGTTCTGGCGGGACTAGCCACAGGAACCTCGACGCACTCCGATCACGGGTCTCGTGTGGGCGAGGGAGGGCTTCTTGAGCGAACGTCCGGCTTAAGACTCTCGCGCAGGGCTGCTCACGGCTCGCGCACGAACAAGTCCCGGCCGCGCGAGGGGCGGGGGAGAAGCCGGGGGTCCGATACGGCCAGATCCTTGACCACCGCTGCCACGCCGGCAGAATTGACGGTGTAATCCTTCCTCGCGTAGCCCAGCAGTAAGGCGTTGTCGCAGACGATGTTGACGAGCCGCGGGATCCCTCGGCTCACCCGGTGAACGGCGGACATGGCGTTGGCAACGAACGTCTTTCCGGCGCCGACCTCGCCCGTCACGAGCACCAGGCCGCGGCGCTGGGTCTGGCGATGGAGTTGCCCCAGTTTCTCCTCACGGAGCGCGAGCCTTCAACAACGAATGTATTTCTTTTCATAATCGGGGGGGCTCGCCGGCGCCACGGCCTACCGGCTCGCTCCGGGGGCGGGGCGGCCTTCTGCCGCCGGCGGCGAACGAGAATCCCAAGCCCGCCCAGGGCCGCCAGCGCCAGCGTGGCGGGTTCGGGCACGGCGGCGCTCGTCTCGCCCAGCGGACCGCCCCGGCCGGGCTTCCAGCCGGCGCCGTAGTTCAGCACCAGGACGGTGATGTCGTTGTCGTCGATCTTCCCGTCGTACCCGACGATGTCCCCCTCCTGCCACATGTGGGTGTTCACGCGGCCATGGTCATACCCCAAGACAATGATGGTCACGTCGTTGTCGTCCACCTTCCCGTCGAGGTTCACGTCGCCCAGGTACGTGTACTTCACCAGGACCGACGTAAGATCCACCGGCTGCCCCGCGAAGGTCGAGAACTGGTCCTTGGCGAACAGCAGGTCGTTCTGTGCGTACCCGAGGCCGAACGTTGTCGCCTGGGCGGCGGCCGTCGTGCTGACGATGCCGTTGCCATCCCAAAGCCTGCCGTCGCAGCCTGAGGCGATCCAGCGTTTGACGTCCTGAAGCGGACTCGCCGCCGGGTCATCGTAGTCAATGATCAGGGTGTTGTCCGCCAGGTCGAGCCGCGATGTGGGCGACCCGCCGACCTCCTCGATGCCGAGGGCCTTGGTGACAAGGACCTTATCGCGGCCGGCGGCCAGGTTCGCCCGGGCGCCGCCGGCGAGGTTCAGGCCTGCCAGGTGCTGCGTCATGCCGAAGTTGGCGGTCGAGCCGTTGGTCCCGCTGACGGTCAGACTGAAGATGCTGCTCGCGCCGGCGTCGGAGTTCAGGCTGACCGTGCCGCTCTGGACGGCCAGCACGGCACCCGGGGCGTAGGTCTGCGGGCCGGCCACGATCAGCGTGCCGTCGCCGGACTTGATCAGGGTGCCGGCACTGTCAATCGCACCGCCATAGGTCCACGTGCCCGACGAGACCGCAAACTCCACGGTGGCGCTGTTGATGATGCTGCTGGCAAAGGCCAACGTGTCAAGGAGTCTTAACGTGCCGCCCGAGACGGTCGTGGGGCCGGTGTACTGAATGGCGCCCCCCGACAGGGCCAGCGTGCCGTCGCCGATCTTCGTCAGGCCGCCGGGGCCGGAAACCGGTCCTGCGATCGTGACGTTGTACGACTGCACGTCAATCGTGCCGGCGGCGTCGAGCAGGATCGCGCGGTTGGGGTGAGGGTCGAAGGCGGCGCCGAACTGGAGCGTCCCCCCGCCGAAGGTGATGTTCGTCGCCGTCGAGGGCGGCACTTGGCCGAGGTTGGCGTCGGCCCGTACATTCAGAACGCCTCCGTTGATAAACGTGCCGCCCGTGTATGTGTTCTCGCCCGAAAGGGTCAGAATGCCCGCGCCGTCCTTGGCCAACGCCCCGGTGCCGGAAATGGCGCCGCTCAAGAACGAATCTCCTGCGCCATCCACCAGGAGCAGGTGGCCGGGAGAACTGCTCAACGTGTTAATGGCGCCGGTGACGATCAGGCCGCCAGTGCCGACGTCCCAGCGTTGCGACGCGCGAAGCGCCACGTCACAGGCGATGTGCTGGGGCTCGTCGTCGCGGTTCGTCAGGCCCGCCTCGCCCAGCGTGAGGTGGCCGCCGGCGGCAAACGTAAAGGCGTTCGCGCCGGGGGCACTCTGGAAGGCAATCCCTGTGACGGCCGGCGTGCCATCGAGGGTGATGACGCGCTGCGACGTGGCGGCGCCATCGAACCGCAGGGACGCGCAGTACATGACCAGTCCGCTGAAACCGGAAATCATGTCTTCATCCACATAGCCCTCGGACCAGTTGGCGTCACTGTACCAGTTCCCGGACTCGCTCCCCGTCCACGTCGACGTGACAGGCGTCACCACGTAAGGCAAGTATCCCTTGCGCGCCATGTAGTTGCTCACCGTGGAGAGCATCATCGGGAGCATGGTATCGACGCCGCCGCTGCCGTCCTTGTAGATCGCATAGTGAGCGCCCATGAGGTACATCTCGCCCGGCGAACCGGTCGTCGCAAACGTCGGGCTGCCGCTGTCTCCACCCACCAACTGTGCCCGATCCGGCGTCGTGGTATCAAAAAGAAAATCGTAGTAAATCGCCGGGTCCTCGTTGAACTTGAATATGTCGTTAATCCAATTCTTGCCGATCCTTGCCGTATAGCCGTACATGAGGAGGTCGGTGGGACTGGGGGGGATCAAGTAGGTGTCGGCCAGGTACCCTTGGAAGAGTATCGGATAGGGATGGACGTTGTCTTGTGCTGGAATCGGGGCAGTGAACGTCCCGATCGCCAGGTCGCCCTGGAGGGATCCCGACAGTTCGCCGACCGCGTAGTCCCTTACGGGGCCGTCGCTCGAAGCAAACCGGATCGTTGCCCCCGAGCCAGGACTATAGTGGGCCGCATAGAGGAAGTGTCTGGGCCCCAGGAGGGCGTAACTGCGACTGCCGGCGCCGGCCAACCATCCAACGCCCGACCAGTCATAGCCGCTCCCGATGAACTCGCTGCTGGTGTTGGCGACCGGAGACGTGGGATAACCGGAACTGAAGCGGTCATGTCGGACAGGTGAGTAGCCGTTGACTACCATCCCGAAGGCAACCGCCGGCAGGAAAATGGCGGCGAGCGCCGCGGCGCAGCGGGCGAAGGCGGTCTTGCGCATGGTCATGCTCCTGGCGCGTCCCACGCACACCGTATCCCAGATGAAGTTGCCGCGAAGAGGTTCGCCGCAGTTGCGATGGCGGGGGGGCCGTGTCGTTCTCATGACTCATTCTCCGTCTTGGTCCGCCCGGCCGCGAAAACGTAGCGGGAGAGACGGCCCTTGCTCGGCCAACTTCCCCCGGTCCCGGACCTGCCGAGAGAAAAGGCCAGCCTCCCCCGCCGAGACCAGCCCGAACCGCAACCCCGTGATTCTATATGACTCCCCGCATCAGACTGAATTATAGCCCATAAATCCCTCCCATGCAAACAGGTCCGAGACAACCGATCCTTGTGGGGTCTGGCCATTCTCGGGGGCCAGAAATGGGCCTGGTTCAGTCCAGGGTTACGCTTTCTCGGCAACAGAGGCCCTGAAGATGGCGCGCAACTTGTTCAATGACAAGGACTTGCGGCGCGAAGTCCGGTCTTGTCGCGAGCGCAAAGTGTATCCCTGCCACCTGCGAGTCTGAACCATACCCAGGAATGCCCGAGAATTGGGCGTGTTCACTTTGTGCAACTTGCCTCGCGGATGCCGAGTTGTCTGACTCCGTGCGCAGGCATCCTGCCAACAGAGGCTACGTGAGCGAAGGTCCGGTAAGTCTCTGGCGCAGGGCTTCTCACGGATCGCGCACGAACAGGTCGCGGTCGCGCGAGGGGCGGGGGAGGAGGCGGGGGTCCGACGTGGCCAGGTCCTTCGCAGCCTCGGCCACCCCGGCGGAATTGACGGTGTGATTCTTCTTCGCGTAGCCCAGAAGCAAGGCGTTGTCGCAGACGATGTTGATGAGCCGCGGGATTCCTCGGCTCACCCGATGAACGGCGCCTATCGCGTTAGGCGTGAACTGAAGGAGGCAGCCGTCGTCCTTTGCTATTCGCCGCCGGTGCAGGATGTAGGCATGCGTCTCTTCCTCGGTCAGCGGCCCCAGATGGTGGCTCAGGACGACGCGCTGCATCAGAGGTTCCCATCGGGGCGATTGCAGCCGATCGCGGAACTCCGGCTGGCCGAACAGGATGATCTGGACCAGGCGCTGGCCGTCCGCCTCCAGGTTCCACAGCAGGCGGATCTCTTCCAGGGCCTCGTCGCCCAGATTCTGGGCCTCGTCGAAGATGAGGGCCACAAGGCGCCCGCGCCGGTTCAAAGTGACCAGGTGCTGCTCAAGACCCTCCAGGAGGGTCAGTTTATCGCTGGCGGGCGGGAGGTTGATCCCCAGAGACTTGCCCACCGCCCGAAGCGCCTGCTCGGCCGAGTCCAGCGGATGGCCCATCGTCAGCGTCTGGCAGCCGAGCCCCAGGCGGGAGGCCAGGACCTTGGCCACGAACGTCTTTCCGGCGCCGACCTCGCCCGTCACGAGGACCAGGCCGCGCCGCTGCTGGACGGAGTAGAGCATCTTCGCGAGCGCCTCGGCCAGGCGGGGGCTCTCGTAGAAGTAGCGCTCGTCGCACGTCAGCGCGAACGGGAATTCCCGGAGTTTGTAAAACTCGAGGTACATCCGCTCCCCCGTGGGACTGCCCTGGAGGCGCTGCCCAGTTCCTGCGCACACACCAACCGCTGCCCACCCTTATCCCATATCCTACACGTATAGCGAGAGAAGTCAAACACGTTCGCGGGCGGCGCATGGACGCGGCGCTCCCGCCTTGGCGGCTTGGGGCATCTGGGGAATGCAGGGGAAAGGGCCGTCGCATCCGACCGGACGATAGCCGCAGGCGAGGCATCCCCAGTGCTCCTTCGCCCCTGCCTCCGCAAGATTGCGTATTGCAAGAGCGGGCCGCCGACGATATATAAGCGGGTGCGGCACAGGGATTTGGCACAGGCGTTACAACCAGCTCAGGCGCACGATTGGCTTGAGCGCCTCACAGAAGGAGGACACAGCGATGAAACGCTCCGGCCTGATGCTGCTGGCTGCCATGGTCACGATGGCCCTCCTGACCGTAGGGTGCGGCAACGAAAAACTCAAGACGTTCCTCCAGCAACCGCGCTCCCCCATTTCGGGAACGGCCTATGCCGAGACGTACCACGTCTTGCCGCCGGACGTCATCGGGGTTTACTCGGTACGGGTGATTGAGATCAACGCCGTGCGGCAGATGGTCCGACCCGACGGGATGATCAACCTGCCCTTGATCGGCGAGATCAAGGTGAACGACCTGACGCCCAAGCAGATCCAGACGAAGATCGAGGAGGCGTGCAAGAAGTACTACACCGAGGTGGACGCGACGGTCCAGGTGGAGGCGTTCAACTCGCAGAAGGTCTACGTGTTTGGCCAGGTCGTTCGCCCCGGGCCCCAGCCGTGGAACGGCGCCAACACGCTTCTGGATGTGCTGGCGCAGTCCACGCCGACGAACCTCGCCTGGCCGGAGCGGATCAAGGTGGTCCGCGGGGCGAGGCCGACAAGGGGCGGGGTGCTCAAGTCCAAGGACGCCGAGCAACTGGCGAACCAGGCGGAGTCCGCGGAGGCTCCCGGTGTTGCCAAACCCAAGACGGTCGCGGAAGAGACCGCTCCGAAGCCGGGCGAGAAGCCGGCACCCACTGGCGAGCAGCCGAAGAAGAAAGACGAGTTGCCGGCGGATACGGACCAGACCAAGGCCGTAGTGATGATCGTCAATATGAAGCAGATGGTCGAACGGGGTGACCTGTCGAAGAATGTGCTCCTTCAACCGGACGATGTCGTCTATGTGCCGGCAAACCCTCTGGCGTGGGTAGGCTTGGCGTTGCAGCAGATCCTGTCCCCCTACACCCAGTCCGCTGAAGCGTATATTGAGTACTACACTGCGAAAAGGGCGGCGGCTGGCACTAGCTACAGCCATGGCTACGGACCGTGATGGCCACCCCCGGAAACGGTGATTGAAGGAGGTGGCGAGATGTCCCGGTGGCAGAGACAGTGATGGCGCCAGCGGGTGTAGTAACTGCGGTCACCACTGCACAAACCGGTGGAGCCGGGGGCCGCTGACGTTTCAAAGGCGCCTTAGTCTGCAGGGCCGGGAGAAGGAGGCCGCCAGACGTGTTCAGGGTGCTCTTTCGCCGGCGCCGCGCTTTCCTGCTGGGTGCGTCGGCCGCCGCCTTCGCGGTTCTCGCGGTATCAGCGTGGCTTCCACTCCAGTACACGGCCACAGCCACCGTTGAGATTCAGGACGAGCTCGCTGCCACGCCGGCACCTGGCAGCGTCGAGAAGCCCGCCGCGCCCAGCATGCCGACGGTTGTGGCGGGCCGGGCGGCCGTCGAGAAGGCGGCCGATGAGTTGGGCCTGACGCGCTGGCTTCCGCGAGACTCCGATGAGGACCTCGCTGCTGGCAGCCTCACCCCCAGGCAGGAGATCGTCAATCGTCTTCTCAGCAGCCTCCGCGTGTTCCGCGAGCCGCACCCCGGCCAGCCGGACATGATCTCCATCACCTGCACGGGTCGCGATCCGCAACTGGCCGTGGAACTTCCCAACGTCCTTGTGAAGAGATATGTCCTGGCGACCCGCGAGCAGAGGCTTAAGCGCCTCGCCGAGAACCGCGATGCGCTCCAGAAGCAGGTCAGCGATAGCGACACCCGGCTGGCGGAACTGACGAAGCGCCAGGTCGACTACGAGACGAAGCACGGCGCGACGCTTCCCGAGACGCCGGGCGTCATCCATCAACGGATTCGCGACATCCAGATGCAGATCGACGCCCTTCGGGTCCAGGAATCGGCGGCCAAGCAGAAAGTTGCTCGGCTTCGACTCCTGGCGACGACCGCCAAGCCGCCGGAAGAGCCCGCGGAGGTCATCAAGGGGCCGAACCCGGCACTCAAGCCACTCGAGGACCAGTTGCGGGAATGCCAGGCGGAGTATTCCACAGCGACCGAGGTGCGCAACATGCGGGACGACCACCCCACGGTCCAGGCGCTCCGCAAGAAACTCGATGCCCTCAAGAAGCAGATCGACCAGACCCCTCGGGAGATTGTGGTCCAGAAAGTGTATGGCCCGAAGACCGCCGCCGGCAATGATCTGGCCGTGCAACTGGCCTCGGCCCAGTCCGAAGCCGACAAGGCCGCCATGGAGATCGAGCGGCTCGGCGCGCGGCTGGCCGAGGCCGAGGGCGCTCTGGCGGGTTTCGGGCCCGCCAGGCAGGAGTACCTCGCGATCCTCAAGCAGATCGACGATGAGCGCGCGGAACTCAAGCGGCGGCAGGAGCGGCTGGCCGAGGCCCAGGCGGCCCGCGCGGCCGAGGAGGGCAAACGCGATTCCGCAGGGATGCGGTTGGCCGAGAAGCCGTCCCGCCCCTCGTTCCCTGTGCTCTGGCACGTGTTGGGCCTGGCCCTGCTGGCGGGGTTGGCCGCCGGGACCGGCCTGGCGCTGGCGGCCCGGGCGATGGACCGCACGATCTCCACGGCCGACGAGGCCGGCCGGGCGTTCAATGTGCCAGTCTGCGGCGTCATCAGCGAGATGGTAAGTCCTCGCCGGCGCGTGTGGCGGGCCGTCAACCGCTGGGTTCTCAGGCCTGCGGCGGCCCTCGTGATACTCGCGGCCCTCGGCGTGGCCTCCCTCAACGTGGTCCTGCGGCTCCACTGCCCGGACCAGTACGCGCGATGGAGCGAGCATCCGCAGACGTTTGTCCGGCAGCACCTGGCCGACTGGGCCGGGGGGCTGCGGGAGCCGTTGTGAGACCGTCCTATGTATCTTGAGTTCTACAAATTGATGGAATTCCCGTTCGCGACCACGTGCGACGCGAAGTTCTTCTTCGAGAGCCCGGCCCACGCCGAAGCCCTCGCCAACATGCTCTACACCATCCAGCAGCGCAAGGGGATGGTGCTGATCACCGGCGAGGTGGGCTCCGGCAAGACGTTTCTGGGCAGCATGCTGGGCGCGCGGCTGGGGGCGGGATGCCTGGCCGCGATGCTCAAGAACCCCCCGCAGACGGGAGACCAACTCCTCCGGGCCGTGGCCGCAAGGCTCGACATGGACGCTCCGGCGCCGGACGATCGGCCCGGACTGCTCGCGGCCCTGGAGGACCAGTTGATCCGCCTCCTCAATCGCGGGCGGCTCGTGGCCCTGGTGTTCGACGAGGCCCAGGACCTGACCGCCCCGGCCCTGGAGGAACTGCGCCGGCTGTGGAACTGGGAGCGCGACGGCCAGCGCCTCGCGCAGATCGTCGTCATCGGCCAGCCGGACCTGCGGGCGAAACTGCTCGAGCCGCAGTGGGAGGCCCTGCGGCAGCGGATCGCGCTGAGTTACCATCTCGGCCCGCTTTCCGCGAGCGACACGGCGGATTACGTCGCGCATCGCCTGCGCGTCGCGGGCGACAAACGGCCGAACGCGCGGTTCACGCCCGAGGCGCTGGCGGCCGTTCACGCGGCCACCGACGGCATTCCGCGCCTCATCAACACCGTCTGCGACAACGCCCTGCTGGTCGGCTACGCCAAGGGCATGCGGACCATCACCGACGGCCTCGTGACCGGGGTCATACGCGAGATGACGTGCTGGGGCCTCCGGACGCCGTCTCGCTTGCCGGACGCGCACGGGCCTTGACCGGCACGGGAGAGACCGTGGCTAACGTTTACGACGCGATGAAGAAATCCCAGGCGCAGCAGGCGGCTCGCCGGCCGCCCGGCCAGGCTGAGGGGGCGGCTTGGGCGGGCGCCCCGGCCGCCGGCCCGACGCAACTCTACCGTCCGCCTCTCGGCCGGTGTGCCCGGAACGTGGTCATCCCTTATGATCCTGCTGGCCGCACTGCCGAGGAGTATCGGGCCCTGCGCGACAACCTGTGCTGCCAGTTCCGCGAGAAGAAGTTCTGCCTTCTCGTCACGTCGGCCGAACCCCGCGAAGGGAAGACCGTCACCTGCCTGAACCTAGCCTTCGCGCTGGCCGAGGACCGCGACCGCCGCACGGTGGTTGTGGACTGCAACCTGCGCCGACCGCAGGTGGCCGCGCTCTTGAGGACTGCCGCCGCCCCGGGCGTGGCCGACGTCCTCCGCCGCGCTGCGACGCTGGCCGACGTGACATGGAACACCATGGCCCCGAACCTCTTTGCGATTCCCGCGGGCCGTGCGGCAGCGTACGAGGTCGGCGATCTGCTGCGGAGTCCGGCGCTTGATGACGTCGTGGCTGACCTGCGGCACCAGTTCGACTACGTCCTCGTGGACTCCCCGCCGATCCGCGTCGCGCCGGACGTCGGCTTTCTCGGCCGCGCCGCCGCGCAAGCGCTCCTGGTTGTCCGCCTGCACAAGACCCGCCGCCCCTCCGTCTCCCGGGCCATCGCCCTCCTCCACGCCGCCAACATCAAGCCCCTCGGTCTTGCCTTGACCTGCCGGTAGAAGCCGACAATGCCCCCGGCGGTATCATCAGGGCGACGCCCGACCAGAAGGGGCTCGATTCTGTCCGTTCCTTACGCGAGAATCCGTAGGACATGGTCGCGTTCGAGGGGCCGCCGAGAAGTGGACGGTAGAGGTGCACCGCTGGGGTACGGCATCGGCGAATATCGCCTTTCCTTTGGTTGTGGCACAAGGCTACTGCTCTGTCGCTCGTGAATTGGTGGATAGCCGGGTGGCATGCCCACGCCGCTTTTGCGTGGGCATGCATGGAGCGCGGAACGGATGCCGCGCTCCATGCCACGCCTCAATTGACACGCGACAGAGCACTACGTCGGGGCGGGCTTCAGGTCAACGCGCTTCGGTCTGGACTTCGGTCTGGACGGCGCGCAGCTTGGCGGGCACGCGGGGCGGGGCGTGTCAGGCTTGGGCGTCGGGCTTGGGCAGTTCCGGCCAACCGCCTTCGGCGGCCTGGGCCGCCAGGCGTTTGAAGTCCTTCTCCGGCAGAATGACCCATCGCTTGCCGGCCAGTTCCAGTGTCTTCACGGTCATGTTTCAGCGGCCAGGTGTCAGCATTACCCGGTCACCCCCGGCTCTGATACGATGCTGGAAAACGAGTTAAGAGTTTTTGCGTCGGCGTTGCGACGCAAAAACTCTTAACTCGTTGGCTTGCCTACCAAGACCTTGGGGTCCAGCGTAATACGTTCCTGCCAGTTCATGGCCGTCTCCTTTCGGCATCCGAGGCATCCGACACCCACGGCTCCTCCATGCGAGGTTCGCTCGCGGCTTCCTTCACCGCGCACAGAGGATACTGCTGGCAAGTGGTTCTGGGAAGCCTTCGTACGGGAACATGTTCGCTGGAATTGTTGGGTCCCGCCAAGGCCCTACAAGTGTGTCGCCTTGACAGCGCACCCCTACTTGGCCCCCTCGACCGTTGCCACAATCCCCGCCCGAATTGCCGGTGGCAGGCTGTGCCAGGCGGCGACCAGTTTGGCCAGGTCGGGCGGCATCCTGGGAGCGGCTTCGGCCGTTCCGCCCGCGCACTAAAAGGGCGATGAAGGCCCCTCGGCCGAAACGCGTAAGCCTTTATTTTCCCAAGCGTTACGCCCCGCCGTTAGCCGACTCTTAACAGCCTGCTTTCTTACCTTCTCGTGCGCGTAACACGCTCTCCCGGAGCCCGACGACCCTACGCTCACCAGTACGCTCTCTTGGGGGTACTACGCCTACTTGTCTGAGTATCGCCAACCTCATTGCTCTCAATCACAGATACGCGAACGGCAACCCCAGGATGCTCTCGTCATAGAGCCGCGGCGTCTGGTCGTTGTTGATGACCAGGCCCATCCGGCAGCGCCGCTCTTGGATGAAGTCCTTCAGTGAACGGAGTTTCCGGGGGTCGATGGACTGGGTGTGTTTGATCTCAACGGGCACGAGGCCGAAGTCGCCCTCCAGCACCAGGTCCACCTCGGCCCCGGCCGCTGTGCGGTAGAAATAGCAGTCGAAACTGGCCCCGACACACGTCAGTTGGCGGATGATCTCCTCGATGACCATGCCTTCCCAGGAACGCCCGACCTGGGGGTGGCCCGCGAGCGCGCGGGCGTCGGGGATTCGCAGCAGGTAGTGCAGCAGGCCGCTGTCTCGCAGGTGGCCCTTTGGGTGCTTGACGACCCGCTTCATGGCGTTCTTCTCATAGGGCGGAATCCGCCGCCAGACGAACGTGCCGTGGGCGATCTCGAAGTAGTCGCGCACTGTCGGAGCGGAGACGCTCAAGGCCCGGGCGACGTCCGCATAGTTGATGATCGTGCCGGACAGGCCGCCCAGCATCTGTAGGAAGAGGCGGAACTTGTTCTGGTCCAGTCCCGGAAACAACCGGGCCACGTCCCGAAAGAGGTACGTTCGGACGTACTGGTCCATCCACAGCTCTCGGAAGCGTTGGGTGCCCTTGATCCACGGCTCGGGATAGCCGCCGCGGAACCAGTAATCGTGGACGGCCTTCAAGTCTCCGCGAGGCTTCAGGGCCTCGAAGTCCGCAGCCTTGGCCTTGCGGTCGGCCAGCAGGGAGGCGCAGGACAGCCCCTTGGAAGGATGGACTTCGCTCCATGCAAACGGGGCCATCTCGATGATCCCGATCCGGCCAGCGAGGGACTCGGAGACCGACTTCAGCAGGTCCGGCGAGCTTGACCCGGTGATCACGAACCGCCCCGGCTGTCTCCGATGGGCGTCGATAGCGACCCGCAAGGCCGAGAACAGTCCTGGCAGCAGTTGGGCCTCGTCGATGGCCACGTGCCGCGGATTGAGGCGCAGGAACAACTCCGGGTCGCCCGCCACGATCTGGTGGTCGCTGGTACGCTCCAGGTCGAAGCGTTTCCAGTCGGCAGGAAGCGTCTCCAGGAACGTCGTCTTGCCGCACTGGCGAGGGCCGATAATGCCGACGCAGGGGAAGGTCTTGAGGTACTCCCGCAGTTGCGATTCGTAGGCTCTCTTCATGCCAGGCATAATAAAAGAGTCGGTTTCGTTTTGCAAGGTCAATTCCGTGTCGCTTCTCCGGTGCGCCGGAGTGGCCCGCGGTGGTACAGCCGCGCCTGGCAGGATTCCTTGCCCGTTCCCCCTGGGCCGAACAGAAAGAAACTGCCCTTGGGGGCCGTGAGAAATCGCCGTACCAGTTCCACAATTGTCGCCTTCTTGGAGACTGTAGCAGCATTACCGGCGTAGAGGCTGTCCGAAAAACCGAGGGTCAGGCATATTTATTGAGGCAAACGCGCTTTTGCGTTTGCCTCAGTAAAGTTGTTGCGGTTCTCCTTCCCGGGGCT
>Ga0315280_10008838_pt1 | contig 13118 bp, 11 predicted proteins | sample YL17G06_40_MG_FD_203697 | JGI IMG/M metagenome (GOLD analysis project Ga0315280, IMG submission 203697) | Sediment microbial communities from Yellowstone Lake, YNP, Wyoming, USA - YL17G06_40 | ecosystem: Environmental > Aquatic > Freshwater > Lake > Sediment | place: USA: Wyoming | collected...
AGACCCATCAAGAATTCATCAAATACTGGAACTATGAGAGACCCCATCAGGGAATCGGTTATCTCTATCCAGCAGACATATACTTCAAAGACCTAAACAGACTGACAGATGTTGGGGGATAGAACAGGGGTGGGCCCCCTTCCCAAAATATTTTATTTATGTTATGCATAGACTCAACCGTCCGGGAAAAGGTAGCTTATGGTCTCTATCTCCTTCGGCGCCAAAGTCGGCCTTATCGTAGTTGGAGTCTCCATATTCGTATCTGGAATGGTATTCTTTATCCTATCGTATCTTTGGTGGGGAAGCTGGTTTGACAGTGTACTCTTCCTGCTGCTGTTTGTTCCAGGCGGTCTGTTGCCGATGTTCAGCGCAGTAATAGTTGGTACGAAACCACGCTACCCAAGCTATCCACCATATTACTCGCAGTACCAATCCCAGTATCCTCCGCAACCGCAGAATTTTGAGTCGCAACAGAAGTACTACACGCAGATGTATGACCAGGCCTACCAGTACGGTTACCAGCAGGGCTACTGGCTGGGTCTACAGAAGGCCTACGAGCAAATGTACAAGTCCTACGGCCAACCGCACAGGCAGTACTATCAGCAGCCCTACCAATATCCTAGGTAAATTCTAAAGAGAACCCTTTGAGACTTAACCGCCATTCTAGCCCGCCACTGATTCAGGGGTCTATTTCTTCCTGAAGACCTGCTCCATCAGATTCCTGATCACTAGGTCTGTGATGATCTCGACCTTGGTGTACGTATCGTAACTATCCATTCTGGTCAGGGCCCAAGCGATTCCAGCAAGTCTTTTGCGCATATCTTTGGGAAGATACTCAAGCTCTTTTTCTGCGGGGCTACTCTCAAGGTCTCTCCAGCCCTTTTGATCCGCTACTGCGGCGACGCAGGCGAGGTCTTTGAATCTGCCAACCAGACAGAACAGCTCCTTCTTGGAGTCTCCCCTAGAGAGATCCCAAGCTTCAAGGTCGTCCTTTTCTGTTCGGGAAACGTGAAGTGAGTAGGCAACTTGGTCTTCAACATACTGGTGGTCCAGAAGAAGCTTCAAGGCCTCATAGTCCTTTACTCCTATCGAGATTAGGTAGAGGATGTTGACGGTCATGCTTCTTGGCAGACTATGCTTGTCTGAGGCTTCAAGTAATTTGTTTGGAATCGGGAAGATGTAGTATTCAGGGGATCCATGCAGCACTGAGTGGGCGACCTCATGTCTTAGGATGGCCGCCCTCAGGAGGGGGCTGAGTTCCCTGTACCTCGCATAGCAGACCTTTATCCTAGGTAACCCCGTCCAAGCCTCATGCGTGGCCACGAAGTCTGCGTCCAAACCGGCCGGGTACGCTCCAAGAGCATTCCTCTCCTCTGATGTATGTGCTTCCATCCTTGAAGAATTCTCGAAGACCATTACGTCAACTATCTCCAGACCGTGGGGGCTGAGTCGCTGATAGCAGTCCTTCATTACAGTCTGAATCTCAACCATGACTTCGTCAGGGATTCTTCCAAACCTTTCAAGAATTATCTCCAAGACATCAGCCCCATAGATCTAGTGTCAACTATTCTGATAAAATGTTTGAGAGTGGGAGGCTGAACGAGGCTGCTCTTGACGGAGGAATCTTGTTCGTTGATGTTGTATTGGAATTGTCTCTAAGGGGTTGCGCTGACGGCCGGCCGGCCTTTGCCTGTCGAGATGAGTTGCCGTCTAGGAACGTTTTTAAATCGGCCTTCCCAAACTTTAGAGACCAAAATATTCGAGGGACACGGTTTGGGTGGCCACCAAATTCCTCACTAACCCAGTGAGGAATCCTGTCAAGAAGACCTCTAAGAGAGCTTATTCTGAACTAGAAGTGGAGAATCCTTCACTCGTCCTCGAAAAGATTCTCGCCGGGAAGACTCAAGTTGAACATGTTGAGTTCTACGACACCACTCTCCGTGACGGAAACCAAGCGGTTGGAGTAAACTTCTCTGTGGAGGATAAACTGAAGATTTCAAGACGCCTATCAGACTTCGGCGTAGAAATCATTGAGGGCGGCTGGCCCAGCGCAGCAAATCCATCAGAGGCCGAGTTCTTCAAACGTGTCAAGAGTGAGAGACTGGACGCAGCCCTGTCGGTTGTCGGAGCGACGAGGAAGCCTAACTGTAGACCTGAGAGGGACCAGAACGTTGAGGCTTTGGTCTCGGTTGAGGCTGACTACGCCACGCTCGTGGGAAAGTCCTGGAGATTCCATGTCGAGAAGATCCTTGACACGACCCTTGAGGAGAATCTCCGGATGATAGCAGACTCGACAGAGTATTTGAAGAACCACGGCAACAGAGTAATCTTCGACGCAGAACATTTCTTCGACGGGTTCAAGGAGGACCCGAAATATGCGATGCAGACCCTTGAGGCCGCAGCCAAGGCTGGAGCTTCGACCATAGTTCTCTGCGATACGCGTGGAAGCTCGATTCCAAGTGAGGTCTATGAAGTAACGGGCTACGTCTCAAGTTCTGTGGACAAGCCGGTTGGAATACACGTCCACAATGATAGGGGGCTTGCAACAGCCAACTCCCTCTCAGCAGTGATGGCTGGCGCAAAACATTTCCAAGGAACAGTGAACGGAATCGGGGAGAGGTGTGGAAACGCCAACCTCATAGAGTTCATCGCTAACCTTGAGTTCAGCCTAGGATACAAGACAGGGCTCGACCTCACCAAGCTGACCCCGCTCTCAGACTACGTCTATGAGATTGCAAACCTGAAGCGGAACAACTACATGCCCTTCGTCGGCAGATACGCGTTCGCCCACAAGGCCGGTATACACGGCCACGCCGTCCTAAGACTGACCAGAGCCTACGAGAACATAGATCCGGGTCTGGTTGGAAATGCCAGAATGATACCGGTCTCCAGTCAGGCCGGACTTGCAAACATAACCGCGAGGGCTCAGGAGCTCGGATTCACGCTTGATAGGACTGACCCGAAGGCGAGGAGCCTCCTCTTGAAGATTAAGGAGATGGAGGCCGCGGGGTATAATCTTGAGAACGCCAACGCAACCCTACACCTTCTCTACGCGAGAAACTTGGGAGAACGCCTCGACTACTTTGACCTGGTCAACTGGCGGGCCTTCGTCACAGGAGAGAATGGCGGCGTCCGTTCAGAGAGCACGGTCAAATTGACTGTTGACGGGGAGTCGAGTATCACTGCCGGGGAGGGAAACGGACCTGTCAACGCCTTCGACACGGCCTTGAGGAGAGCCCTTGAGGTCCACTATCCTGAACTGAGCAAGGTCAGACTCGTCGGGTACAGGGTCAGGGAGATCGATGTTGAGAGGGGCACCGCAGCCGCTGTGAGGGTCTTCACGGAGTTTGAGGGTGAAGGAATGTCTTGGTCAACCGTAGGGGTCTCGACAAATATTCTGAAGGCGAGTGAAGAGGCACTGATAGACGGCTACATATACTTCCTCTACAGAACAAGAGAGGGCAGAACCTCGACTGAACGGAAGAGCGACTCTTGAGGGCGACCGGCCCAAGGCAGGTCCTTGAGAGAAGTTTATATCGCAGAGAAGCCATAAGTCTGTTTGGCCGCAGAATGTTGCGGGCCCGTGGTTCAGTGGCGGCGTCAACCCGACGGTAAGGGCTCGAAGCCCTTGGATGAAAGGTTGACCTCCAATCGCGGGTAAAGTGATGAGGGCCAAAACAAACCTGGAATATGCCTCTAGGAACGCTTTGGTCCAAGATTGGTTCACAGTCTATCCTGCCAATCCTCAACCCAGATAATGGATAACGTTAGACTGTATTTCTGAGTCCCAACACCGCTTGATCCTGGCGGACCCAACTGCTATCGGGGTGAGACTAAGCCATGCGAGTTGTGCGTTCCTTGGCCACGTTAGGGAAGCAGCGTACGGCTCAGTAACATGTGGCTAACCTACCCTCGGGACAGAGATAACCCCGGGAAACTGGGGCTAATCTCTGATAGATGAAGACTCCTGGAATGGTTCTTCGTCCAAAAGGCTTTGAGGTCACGCCCCTCAATTTCGCCCGAGGATGGGGCTGCATCCGATCAGGTTGTTGGTGAGGTAAAGGCTCACCAAGCCTATAACCGGTACGGGCCGTGAGAGCGGGAGCCCGGAGATGGGCACTGAGATAAGGGCCCAGGCCCTACGGGGCGCAGCAGGCGCGAAAACTCCGCAATGCACGGAAGTGTGACGGGGTCACCCCGAGTGCCATCCGCTGAGGGTGGCTTTTGCTAGGTGTAATGAGCCTGGTGAATAAGGGGAGGGCAAGCCTGGTGTCAGCCGCCGCGGTAATACCAGCTCCTCGAGTGGTTGGGACGATTATTGGGTCTAAAGCGTCCGTAGCCGGCCGGAAAAGTTCCCCGTTAAATCCGACGATCCAATCGTCGGGCTGCGGAGAATACTCTCCGGCTTGGGGGCGAGGGAGGTCGGCGGTAGTCCCGGGGTAGGGGCGAAATCTTATAATCCCGGGAGGACCACCAGTGGCGAAGGCGGCCGACTAAAACGCGCCCGACGGTGAGGGACGAAAGCTGGGGGAGCGAACGGGATTAGATATGGAGAAAGAGATCGGCCTTGACTTCACCAAGAGCTACATCCGACGCAGAATTCTCTGAAGCGGTTCGCTCGTTTCTTACCACGCATTCGGAGATTCTTCGTGTCGAAAAGCGTTTCACCGTCAAGAAATGCCCATTTGCAGTATTACTGCCACGGAGACTTTCTAGGAACCTATGTTGGCTCATAGGGGTTCTTCAGGGCGACGGCAACATCAACAAGACGAGGGTGCTTGTCACAGAGCAGACAAAGAGTTTTCATGTAGAGTTTGAAAGAGTCTTCGAAGGTCTTTTTGGAATCACGCTACACATGTATCGCGACACGACACGGAACAGCTACTACAGCCATGTGAAATCTAAGGTTATCAGTACTTTCCTAAGAGATGTTTTCGGTCTTCCTGAAGGGAAGAAGACGCATCTGGGAGTTCCAAGACTCGTTGAGAAGTCCGATGCAGACCTGAAGGCAGCCTATGTCGGTGGCCTATTCGATGCTGAGAGCTTTGTTTCAAAACGTCAAGCTGCAATCGAATTCTCAATTTCAAGTAGGGCAATAGTCGAGTTTATCCATCGAACCCTGCGTGAATTGGGAGTCAGGAACACGATGCGTGCTAAGGCAAGAAGCAATAGAAAGCCGGAGTATCTGATCGAGATTTATGGTAGAGAAAGTCTGAGAATCTTTTGTGAAAGAATCGGATTCAGACATCCTACTAAGCTAACACAGTCAAGGCTTGTCTCACAACTCCACTAAAGACCCCGGTAGTCCCAGCTGTAAACGATGCAGGCTAGGTGTCGGGATGGCTACGGGCCACCTCGGTGCCGCAGGGAAGCCATTAAGTCTGCCACCTGGGAAGTACGGTCGCAAGGCTGAAATCTGGTGAGGCTCGCATAAGGCAACGAAGAGTCTTTCATCCTGTGCAGTTCAAAGGGCCCTTGTATCACCTGAAATTGCAGTGATGTTTTTTCTTGTTCGATGCTTGCCTTGGGTGGGTCTCCCAGACAGCATACTTAAAGGAATTGGCGGGGGAGCACCACAAGGGGTGAAGCTTGCGGTTTAATTGGAGTCAACACCGGGAATCTTACCAGGAGCGACAGCTGTATGAAGGTCAGATTAAAGGTCTTACCGGACTAGCTGAGAGGAGGCGCATGGCCGTCGCCAGTTCGTGCCGTGAGGTGTTCTCTTAAGTGAGACAACGAACGAGACCCGTGCTTCTAGTTGCCATCGGAATCCTTCGGGAATCCAGGCACACTAGGGGGACTGCTTCCGCTAAGGAAGAGGAAGGAGCGGGCCACGGCAGGTCAGTATGCCCCAGATCTCCTGGGCCACACGCGAGCTGCAATGGCTGGGACAATGGGTTCCGACCCTGAGAGGGGGAGGTAATCCCCAAACCCAGCCTCAGTTGGGATCGAGGGCTGTAACTCGCCCTCGTGAACATGGAATCCCTAGTAACCGCGTGTCAACATCGCGCGGTGAATACGTCCCTGCTCCTTGCACACACCGCCCGTCGCTCCACCCGAGTTTGGTCTAGGTGAGGCGTAGCCTAGTTGACTACGTCAAACCTAGGTTAGACAAGGGGGGAGAAGTCGTAACAAGGTGGCCGTAGGGGAACCTGCGGCCGGATCACCTCCTTAGAAAACCGTTGTTTGGGTTGGGGGGCATAAGGTGACTGTGAACCTCTGTGGATGCAGCCTCCAAAATTTTTTGGAGGCGAAGGGTTGAGTGGGCTAGGTTTTAGGCTCACAGTGAAGACCGTGCATAGGAGTAGGACGCAAATTCGATGTGGGTTCCTGAGCAAGCTTGGCATGATACGCCACCTGATGGATGGCTTGGCTTGGGCGCTGAAGAAGGGCGTGGCAAGCTGCGATAAGCTCCGGGTAGGTGCATGCAGCCTTCGATCCGGAGATGCCCTAATGGGACTTCCCGCTGCGGGTAATACTTGCAGCGCCCCTAGTGAGGGGTGGGAACCCCCTGAACGGAAGCATCCAAGTAGGGGGAGGAAGAGAAATCAACCGAGATTCCCTGAGGTAGCGGCGAGCGAAAAGGGAAGAGTCCAAACCGAACCTGCACGGGAAACCGTGTAGGGATGTGGGGTTGTAGGGCCCGACCTCACCCTCGCCCGTGAAGTCGAAGTGGCCTGGAACGGCCTACCGTAGAGGGTGATAGCCCTGTAGACGTAAACGGGCAGGGTCTGGGTTGGTGTCCCTGAGTACTATGCCTCGGTTCAGGCATAGGAAGCTGGGAGAAAACAACTTCCAAGACTAAATACGTCCCAAGACCGATAGCGCACTAGTACCGTGAGGGAAAGCTGAAAAGCACCCCGGAAGGGGGGTGAAAAGCGCCTGAAATCAGGTGGTTACAGACGTGTACGGTCCGAAAGGGTGGATCCCCTCCAAAGGAAACCCCAGCGATGGGGGAGTACGAGGAGGGGGGACCAAGATCGTACGATCCGTTTTGTACCACGGGCCGGGGAGCTCATCTCCGTGGTGAGGTTAAAGGTTTAAAGCCTGAAGCCGTAGGGAAACCGATGGTCCGCAGCATCGGCTCGTCCGGTGTGAGGGACGGGATCTGAAAGGGTCTGGAATCACGGGGGTGACACTCGAAACCGAGTGATCTAGCCTTGGGCAGGGTGAAGCCCAGCGAAAGTTGGGTGGAGGCCCGAAGGGGTGTTGACGTGCAATTCACTCCTCTGACCTGGGGCTAGGGGCAAAAGACCAATCTAACTCGGTGATAGCTAGTTCCCGCCGAAATATCTCGCAGGATAGCCCAGCTGGAGGTTGCTGGCAGGGTAGAGTACTGATTGAGGAGCAAGGAGCCGAAAGGCTCTCCTTCGCGTTCAAACTTCGAATATGCCAGCGCCTGAGAAGGCTGGAGACGGGCATGGGGGGTAAGCTCCTATGCCGCGAGGGGAACAACCCGAACCAAGGTTAAGGTCCCAAAATCCTAGCTAAGTGTAGAAATCGAAGGTTGTCCTCAACCGAAGACAGCTGGAAGGTAGGCTTAGAAGCAGCTACCCTCCAAGCAGTGCGTAACAGCTGACCAGCCGAGGTTGGGGGCGCCGAAAATAGACGGGGCTAAGCTAGGTACCGATACCCTGGAACACGACCGGTCGGCCGTGTTGGTAGGCGGGCGTTGTGGTTGGGCGGAAGCTGGGCCGTGAGGTCCAGTGGACTGGCCACAAGTGTAGATCCCGGTGGAAGTAACAGCGAAGAGGAGTGAGAATCTCCTCCGTCGAAAGGGCAAGGGTTCCCCGGCAATGCGTCGTCAGCCGGGGGTAAGTCGATCCTAAGGGAAGCCTCAACCGAGCTTCCCGAATGGGAAACCGGTTAAGATTCCGGTACCACGAGGATACGTGCGGCAACGCAAGTCCGCAGCCTGACACTTCAGGACAGGTTGAGTGGGGTCGTCGCCCCATTTAACCCTTGAAGCCCAGGGAGTACCGTAAAGGTGAGAACTGGGTGAATGGGGGAATAGCCGCCCGTTTAGGGTGGTTCAGCCGATTCCTGGAGACAATGAAAAAGGTTGCGGAAAGGATTCCTTGTGCTCGTACCCAGAACCGACACAGGTGCCCTAGGTGAGAAGCCTAAGACGTATCGGGTCCAACTCAGGGCGAGGGAACTCGGCAAAATAGCCCCATAACTTAGGAATAAGGGGTGCCTGAAGCCTTGGCTTAGGCTGGGGCTTTAGGTCGCAGTGACAAGGGGGATGCGACTGTTTAATAAAAACATAGGTGGCCGCAAGCCCGAAAGGGTGTGTACGGCCGTTGAGTTCTGGCCAGTGGTGGTACCTAAAACTTGGGTCCAACCGAGCTAAGGGCCACTAAACGCCGGGAGTAACTCTGACTCTCTTAAGGTAGCCAAATGCCTTGTCGTGTAAGTTACGACGTGCATGAATGGACCAACGACATCCCCGCTGTCCCCGCCTGGGGCCCGGTGAACCCACATAACTTGGACGAACAGTCCAGGATCTCCCAGCGGGGCGAAAAGTCCCCGTGGAATTTTACTGCAGTTTGCCGCTGGGGTGCGGTTGCGGGTACAGAGCGTAGGTGGGAGCCTTCGAGCCATCCTCTCAGGGGGGTGGGGAGGCGCCAATGTAACACCACCTATCTGTGGCTGTACTTCTCATCGGAGGCAACTCCGAAACAACGGCAGGCAGGCAGTTTGGCTGGGGCGGCACCCCCTCGAAAAGATATCAAGGGGGCCCTAAGCTCGACTCATCCGGGACAGAAATCCGGAGTAGAGGGCAAGACCAAAAGTCGGGCTGACTGGATCCTCCAAAGCAAGGGATCCAGAGGCGAAAGCCGGGTCTAGCGATCATTCATGTCCCCATTGTTGGGGGCTGGATGTGACAGAAAAATTACCCCGGGAGTAATTGGCTCGTCTCCTCCGAGAGTCCCCATCGACGAGGAGGATTGGTTCTCCGTCGTCGTCCCTTCCCATCCTGGGTCCGCAGCAGGGCCCAAGGGCGCGGCTGTTCGCCGATTAAAGGGGAATGCGAGATGGGTTTAGACCGTCGTGAGACAGGTCGGATTCTACCTGCTGGGAGTGCTGGTCGCCTGAGGGGAAGGCGCCCCTAGTACGAGAGGAACGGGGTATCGTAGCCTCTAGTTTACCGGTTGTTCGACAGGGCAGTGCCGGGCAGCCACGCTGTCGAGGATAAGGGCTGAAGGCATCTAAGCCCGAAACCTCTCCCGAAAATAGGCGGCCGATCCAAACCACACAGTAGTGTCTGGCAACAGGCATGAAGGTTTGGACGAGAGCTCTCAAAGAAGATGAGGTTGATGGAGCAGGGGTGTAAGCGCCGAGGCTTCGGCCGAGGCGTTCAGCCCGCTGCCCCCAATCGCTCAAGGTGCCAAGCCTCAAAAGGAAACCCAAGTCGAAGCGAAATCCAGAAGGCCTATGCACGGTTAAACAACCTAAAGACTTAACCAGACCCAACTCTCGATATTTATTATTGGTTGGCGAGCCGGTGGGCAGCCTCCGAGCATAATGCTTGCGGAAACTCCACCCACAATGCGGGAACGTGGCACATAAAGTGTCGGATGAGAATCCGGGCGCAGGCCACAGAAAACCAACCTCACCAAACCATAGACCGTGATGCGGAGACGCTGAGTGAATTTGGTGAGGGTGAAAAAGCCGGTCCACGCTGTGAAAGGGGTAATAGGCGCCTATGAAACCCGCATGAGGCGCGGGTACTCCGACTAGATGAATGCTGCCTAAAACAGAAGGTGGGTTACGGCCGGGACGCCAACCACACAAATCCCTGATAGAACCTTAACGTAAGCTATTTTGACGATTAAGCTTGCTAGAGCGATCATCAGACTAGACTGTCTTTGGTGTAGGATTTGCAGGAGCCTCACCATTGGACTTGCAACGTAGCTACGATGGAAGCCTTTGAGTTTGGCACTTTGACCCGCACGCTATTCTTTACAAGGTTTAGGGTATTTCGAATCCTGTGATCGGCGTCTAAACTTATACAGGGCTATTTCTATCACCGGTATCGCAAATACGCAAAATATTGCAATTTCCATTCTTTGCTGACATATGAAATACAAGCTAACGAGAAGCATGCCTAAATAGAGCCATTTGTAAATAGTCCACCAACTGTATCTGCCTGTTGACGGTATACCTTTTCGCGGTATGAGATAAATATCTTCTATATCATCTAACTCACACTTATCCCGTTCTGGCGGAAAGATGAGGTTTCCGCTTTCATATTCTGCATGTACCAAGCACAATCTCCTTCGGATTCTATTTAGTATCAGGTGGGCTTCTTCGACGGAATATTGAAGTTTGTAGGTCAGGTGTATAGCTCTGCAAGCACCAGAAGTATTGGGAAAATGCTCAACACCAGTCTACTATCTGGTGAAATATTCTCTAGCAGGACTGATTTGCTTGAGATTGCCCAAGTCCCTATGATTATAGCGGTCAAAACATTAAGAATTTCATGCGATAGTTTCTCTGTGTGGTGATGTCCGTTCCATATAAGCTCGTAATGTCTCATTAACATCCGGTTTAAGTGTTCTTCTTTGTCCATGACCTTCCAGAACCAATTATTCTTCTATGTCTTTGCTGAAAAGAGTTTTTATGCTGGTGAATCTGAGTCTCTGCCCTACTTGCATCTTGTCATTAGCGCTATGATCTTATGCATCTCGGTTCCGACTGAGCATCGGTCAGCTCCAAATTCTCCTTTCTTGCAGCCTGTGATCATGTAGTATCCTGGCTTAGGACCTTAGACGGTGAGCACACCACCACACACAAAATAATTGAACCCCACGGTTCAAATCTTGATGCTCTCACCAAGGGGCCACGACGACGTGAAATAATAGTTGATAATTTTGGCGTGCGCTGTATGAATCTAAAACCCTAAACTTTCTCCAATTATCACAACAGTAGTATCAGTTTTCATAGGTCTTTTTTCTATGATGCTAATGACGTGACAATGTCTGTCTGGTGGTTTGCATTCGTCTAAATTGCAGTATCCATTCTGTGTACATGGTGTCTTTTCTCCAAATCTCTTGACATTCATAGGGGCCGCAACATTTCTTATTCGCTGAATTCCCTCATCGACATCCTTGACTATTTTATTAATTCCCGCCACAACGATGACTTTTTTGGGACCAAAAATCATGGCAGCAACTCTATTCCCAAGCCCATCAACATTAACCAGTTTTCCATCCTCTGTTACTGCGTTGCTGCTTGTCAAGAATATATCCGCATCAAAATGTCGCTTTCTTATTTTCAAATGCTCTTCCAGCGGATATGCTTTTGCCCATATATCATCTACATGATCTCCACGTTTTCTTAACTCATCGTCTAACTTTACTTGTCGTATTGTCATGGATCCAGCGATGCCAACTTTCGATCCTTTAGGTATTAGTTGAAGTAACTTCTCTAGCGCTTCATCTTTTGAAGGAACATAGAAAGACTCAAAACCGTTGTTCTTGAGAGCTTCTATTGTTCTTCTTGTCTTATCTTCAATAAACCACTCCATACTCTCTTTCTGTTCAGTTAACCATCTTTTCTCTTCTGACATAAATCTCACTGTTATAATGAGTTTAGAACTAGCTTCTCGAGAGCAATTAATAGGTTTTATGTGCGCTCAATATCTCTTTTCTTTCTCATTATCATTGCCTTAAGAATCATTGTAGGTGCTCACTAGGTGAGGTGGGATATTCAATAAGGCTGGTTTTGGGTGGTGGTGTGGGTCCCTTGGTGAGCACACACAAATCCATAACCTAACGGTTCAAGCGCGCGCTTATGAAAAACCACATAGTCACGGCTGAGGCGATGTTACAAGGTATGTTCGCCTGTGCTGTTGTTGGGAACTTGCATGATGAATTCGATAACACCTGCAATACAGCCTATTCCGAGCGCCTCGATACCTGTAACTGCGAGAGTTGTTAAAACTATGGATTGAGCAATTATCAAAAGATCAATTGTCATGTATCCGGAAATAAACGCCGGGGTTATCACGGTTAGAGCAGTAAATGCGCCTACTAAGAGAGCGTATATCGCAAGTTCTCTCGACTCCATAATCATCCCTGTAGTTGCGCAATAACTATAAAGTTTTAGTCTATGCGCGAGGGATAGTGAGTTGCTATTGGATGCCCCTGGTGAGAGCATTGGATTTGAACTATTACTTCCAACAGTTTCCAGACCAAGCTGGAAACGCTCCGAGGATCAACGGCAGGATTGTCACGTTAAGAGATCTATTGGGAAACCAAAAGAATCCACAACGACTTTCAAAGAGTACTAATCCATGTCTAGATGAAGCCCAGCGCCGCACTAACAATCTGAAGCCACGACCCCCCAGAGGTAGCTCCAGATTCAGAGCCTGAAACCTCCAGTCTTTCAAATTATCTGTAACTGTCATGTCTAGTTAGTGAACGTGTAGTCTCTAAGCGACGTGATCTGATCTATAAATGAGTTCGAACCCTCTGAGATGCGAATATTGGACCCAATTCTATCGACAAGAAATCTCAGGATCCTTGTGGTCTAGCCACAATTCAAAGGCAAGAAGCGGATGTCTTGAAGTGTTCGAAGTATCCTCTTACTCTTCTAGGGATGTCGTAGAAGTCGTCGTAGAAAAGCCCCCAACCAAACCAAGTTATCTCTAGACTTCCAAGTCCATCGTATAGTGTGATAACTCCAAGTACCTTGAGGCTCTCGCCCCAACCGAAGTAGATGCCTAGGAATGCACCCATCCACCAGTGATGGAGAAAGTCGAGGAGGCGTCTTATCAGACCGCGCAGCCACATGGGCTGCCTTTTGAACCACTCCGACTGCTGTATGTCAAAGTCCAACTTCTTCCCGAAGGCTCTGCCGAAGACCATCCCTATGCCCATCCAGATTGCCTCAAGAATAGTCACTGGCATCGGGAGAGGAATGAAGCCCATCATATCTCATATGTGTCTTGGATAATGTTCACTAAATAAGTTACCTAGCGTAGAGTGAACTATCCACCCTGATATGTCCCTTTCATGATTAGAGTGTGAATGAAAGGGAGTTGAATCATGGATAAGATACTGCGGAGAAGGCGCTGGATTGTTCGCAGAAGGCTTGAAGGCTGGAGGATC
>Ga0315280_10008839_pt1 | contig 13115 bp, 12 predicted proteins | sample YL17G06_40_MG_FD_203697 | JGI IMG/M metagenome (GOLD analysis project Ga0315280, IMG submission 203697) | Sediment microbial communities from Yellowstone Lake, YNP, Wyoming, USA - YL17G06_40 | ecosystem: Environmental > Aquatic > Freshwater > Lake > Sediment | place: USA: Wyoming | collected...
GCGATATTCTGAGCGTCGTCTTGGCTGGCTGGAGCCTTCGCCTTGCCCTTCAGTTTTCTGCCGACTGTGGCGCCATTCTTATAGAGCCACATGAACCAGCCATCCTGGTATAACTTTCCTCCGTGTGTGTTCAAGTCTTTTATGAGATTCTTGAAGTCTGGGCTGTTGACGTCTTCGCTCTTTTCAAACGGCCCTTTGGTTCCCTGTTCTTGACTCCATTTGATCTTGCCAGGATCCCAGCTCGACTTCTCAGGCGTGACGCTCTCGCCCCGCAACCATGTATCTAAAAGAGCTTCCAAAGAGCCCTTAGCCAATTCGATTTGACGCTCATCCTCAACCTCGGCCTCAAGTTCATAGTAAACCCGTTTCCATTCACCAGCCTTCTCGTCGCCCTTTGTTTTTCCTTTGCCCACGGTGATTTTTCGGATCTTAAAACTCATTGGGCTCCTCTCCTTGTCAAGCTATTTCAAGCTCCAGATTCGTTTAGTGCACAAATCATAAATACGGCTTGTGTGTGTAGATTTCTGGTGTGTAAAAAAATGGCTGCAAAAACTTACACACAAGCTGAGCAAAGGAAAGCGTGTGTAGGAAAACTACACGCGAAAGAGTATCATAAGGTCCGTGCTTTTGACGAGTCGATAGTGGATAAGTTAATAGCGTTTTCTGAGACGGGGACGAAGCTGGGGGCTGCTGAGAAGCTCAGGGTTGATCGTGGCAATCTAAGCAAGGAAATTGACAGGTTCCTTGCTGACTGGCCGGTGCTGTCCGATGTTGTTGACAAAGTAAGGAGCCGGGAGCTCGTTAAAAGGAGCTCACTCAGCGAGATTGGCCAGAAAATTCGGGAAGGCAAGATAGAGAGAGCCGAAAAGGGGTTCCTGATGATACAATTACTCGGTTACGATAATGATGACGGTGTTCCCCACGAGAATGAGAAGCTCAAGCGAGTCAAAGGAGTGCTTGACGGTTTCAGAAAAGAGTATAAGGGCAAGGCAGAGCTTGCCGGAGACTCCGGGTTTTCCAGGTCTGCCATTTTTCACATACTGAAAAACCCAGGTTACAAGGGGGAATACCCCTACTATGGGAAGATGTACAAGATCACTCAGGGCGGCTTCAAACCTCTGCTAACCCCGGACGAGTGGGATGAGATCCAGTTGATGCTGCACACACCGAGAGGCCGGTACAGGTTATCGAGGATTCTGTACAACTGGGGTGGAAAAAGCGCAAAGTGGATGGCGAAACCTGGGGCGAAGAAGATAACAAAGGCGATAGTTAGACTGCGCAAAAAAAAGAAAAGCCTTCAAGTTATCCGGGAGGCTCTGATGAAGATGGGCTTCAAAGTCGGTACAGAAACGATCAGGAAAATCCTGGGAGATATACGGGTAACTGGCAAAATGTTTGACAAAGATGGTAACCTGGTGGACAGCGGTTTTGAGGAGCTTGTTCCGCCCAAAGACTGGGAAGCTGCCCGGCGGGTGAAGGTTTCGGATGCTACGAAGATCAAGCGAGACAGGGGGACTAAATATCGAAAGAGGATAATCAGGGTCGTCCCAGCTTGTAGGTGGGAAATCATTGAAATAATGGGCCTTTCAAGAGGCTTTGTTGAGTTTTTGGTGAAGGATCTCGAGAAGAGTGGGGCATTAGAAGAACGAGCAGGGGTTCTTCAGTTGAGCAGCAAGAGTTTCCCGAAAACTACCTTATCAACACCAAGCAAGGCACGATCACAGAGAAGGGCAAAAATGTTAAGTCTCCTCTTGGAAAGCGAGAAAAGCCGCGAAGAACTAAGATCAAGAGCCAACACCATCAATAACAACACGTTCGCGAGTGAGCTTTTTCAACTGCAAAAAACCGGAGTAATCGAGAGAGTTGGGTACAATCGCTACAAGATCAAGGACGGCTGGGTTAAACGAGTTAAAAAATGGCTTTCTCAGGACCATATCGCTAAACTATAGGAAAACCTGAATGATTTCACGGCTCAGGGCTCTTAGCTCTCCAAAACGCGCATGCCACGTCGACGGCTGACACCATAGCCTTCTCGCGCCAGCAGAACACGCGACGGCGAAGGATCTCAGCCGCTCTCGCCTTATCCTCGTTTACGTCGTGGCCGCTGGGCTTTCCGATGCAGCCATGCTGAACCCAGCTCTTAAGTATTAATTCAGAGCTGTACCGTTCCAGCATTTTGGCGAGCAGCATACGGTCCTGTGCACTCAATTCGCCTCTGAAATAAGCGCATTCCATGCAATAACGTTTTTGTCTTGGTTTAACACCCAATGCAGAGACGCCCAAGCGTTATTTCCATCGTCCAAGCTTAAAAATCGCATGCTCAGCAGAAACAAGCCTGGAACAGGTAATGTGAAGGAAAAGAATAGGTGTGTGTTTCGACATATTAACCTTGGTTCGGCATGCTTAACTTTCGTTGTGTTGCCCAGTGTCGTTTTTTGAGTAACTACCCCCTCCCGGGGCCCATTTTAGCTTTCGAGAAGGCGCCAAAACTTGTAAACGACTCGCCCCCTCTGCTCGGTGGTGGTTGATTAGTTTTTGATGTGCTCTTTCTACGATAGAGAGTAACTCCCAAAGCCACAATTACGATTAGAAGTATTGCAACAACACCTATGATTATCAACAGAAGCCCTAAATCAACACCACCAACTGTGGGTAAGCCCACATCATAAGTCAAGTTTACCGTTTTTGAAGTGAACCATGAAAAGGTGTTGCCGAAATGAAACGTGTATGCTCCAGACGATTGTGCAGTAAACTCGAATGTTTTTCCTTGAGAGACCCTGCCTAAATCAAGAACTTTAGTTCCTTGAGGATCTGTTACCCAAAAATCAATGTCGTTACCACCACCGCTTATGGCCAATGAGCCTGTGAACTTCTGTCCACTATTCAAATTGAAAATCAGCATCTTAGTTGTCAACGGGTCTACTTGGACAACTTCAACATTAGAAGCATTCACAAACGAAAATGCCATGACTAAGAACAAGATTGTGATTGTTCCAAGAGAGAGAATACGTTCCTTTATCAATTGACTCCCTCAAAACAAATCTACTTATTGCTTTTAATAAAACTATGGGTTAATCATTAATCATCAAGCTGGAACCGTTTTCCATTGTTGTCAATTCTGCAGTCCGCAAGTTTGCTTGTTGCAAAACGATATAAGAGGATTAGACGTAGTAATTATGGGTTAAATTCGTGAGAGAGGAATTGGTGAGACGTTATATCGAAGGGATTGTGGTCATAATAGTTGGGTTGGTTCTACTTCTGGTATCAAACGGTATTAGCATCCCTTCAGAATACAACACGTTCCTTGGAATTCCTTATGAATACAACCCAGCTTATGGGATTGCATTCTTCGAAAAAATCATGTTGTTTATTGTTGGACTTGTTAGTATAGTAGCGGGTCTTTCAATCATAGCCTTTACAAGTCTTGTTCATAAACCACCACCACCGCCTTAATTCAGGATATTCGCCAAATACTTCTTCGAATCTTCACTTCCTCAGAATCCGCATAGTCCTTGACGGTCTGAGGCACTTCCGTGTCATTTGCGACATAGATTATTGCTTTTTTGCCTTCGTTTTTTCCTTGTAAAATAGGATTTGGTCTATATCTCTGGATTCAAGGACAGCTTTGTCTTTTGCGTCATGACTAATCCCTGTGGGCCCACAAGAAGTGTGAGACGGACATTCGTTTAAAACCGTTTTTGCATTAAGCGCTTGAAAAACAGAGATTTCGCCGAAACCTGGCTTCTGACAAAACGTTCCTTATCGTTTACTACGAGCATAGCCTCGGTTGCAACGCCTTAAACGGTGCAGAACCACTTGGAACTTTCAAACGTCACAGAGTAACTCTACGACGCCGAGTTTCCCTTCTTCACCAGGTCCTTTCTAATCTCCTTTATTTTATTCAACATCGCTGTCGCCTCCTCAGATCCCACTACTTTTTTCTCAGCTTCCCCAGAAACCTGCGAGAATCTCACGGGCTGAAGTGTAACTTCAAGAACATCACCCCATAAGCTTTCAGCGTCACCTTGCAGCAGGTCTAACGTCAACTTTGGAATTGTTATGCGGCCGTCTCCGCTCATGCGTGCAATAAACTTTTCTTCGTTCCAGTTTTCAGTAGTGACTGTGACTTGTAACACCTGGTCTGGCTCCATTTTGTATTCCCAGCGAATGAGCCTTGGAATTTGAACGCGTTTTCCTTTTTGGACCCGAGCCTTGAAGGAGACTGATTCAGTTAACGGCAACGGCTTTCACCTTTCCGTGACGAATCATGCCTTAACACTCCGTTTAATGACGTGGGCTAAGCCTGATTTAAGCCTTGCTTTTAAAAAGAAACTTGAAATGGGCTTTTCAGAAAGGGTAGGGGAGGAGGGCATCTCAATGAGCTTATTGAAGCAGCATGCGACGCAGCTCAGCCATCTTTGCGGCGTTTCCTAACAGGCTTTTTCCATAGGGCTTAACCCCAGGTCCACGATTGTCTGGACGATATTCACATCCTCGAGGCCCTGAAAAATCTGAGGCAGGACAACGTGATTTACCTTTATCGCTCGGACATTGAGGGTTACTGGAAGATCGGGCTTAAAACAAACTTCCTAAAATTTTAGAGCGTGAATGTGGAAAGCGAGGTAGCGTCAAGCATGAATAACGAGTTTTTTACCAACTTACGTAATTCTTTGTATTGAAATTCTTTAGTGATATTGAGTTGTGTTATTTTGTGAACTTTGCCGTTTTCTGCGCGGAATGGGACTTTTAACATGAGTGTGAGAGTTTTGACCAGAAAAGCAAAGATGCAGCTTATTCCAAGTGAAGAAGACGTTTGCGAGCTTCTTTTTACGCATGATAAAACTCAGCGTGCTTGCAGATTGTTTCTTAACTGGTTTTAAACAGCGTGGCGCGTACACCCGAAGTGAGTTGAGCCAGTTTGCATGGGATTTAGAGGCTGGAAAAATTGCTGAAGGCTTCAAGTATAGGCGGACAAGTTTTTACCGTCAGATTCGCAAGCCGCTTCTAACATTGGGACTGATAACGATTGAGCAAAGGTTTGGCGAGAAGCAAGATTTTGATGCGAAATCGTTCGTTGTCCGAGAGAAGTATGTTCTTGTCCGGCAGCCAATTCCGAAAAGACCGCCAGACGGCTTAAACCTGCCAAGGCTCATGTGGACAATCTGCAAACGCTGGAATGACGAATTTTTAGAGAGGTAGAAGATGGTTAAGAGAATTATCCAGAAGTTAGAACCAAGTGGCGTGGAAGCGTGCACGCACACCTATATGTAATCTTATTTTCTGTCGACTGAATGTATGTCAGAAATTTGGTTTTGATAATGAATACGAGTTTCTAAGTCCTTCCGAAAAGCTTTTACTTAAAAGAAGATGTTATCATCTTTGGGCTTGAAGGATGATAAAGCAGATTTCTGTAATAGCTTTATTGCTGTTTTCTATGGTATTTGTATATTCGTCCATGACGTTCGCAACCAGTGTTTTCTATGACGAATTCGATGGGACTGCGCTTTCTACGGGTTGGGAGGTTGAGAATCGCGGTGGAAGCTACAGCCTTAACAACGGCGTATTAACAATTTCTTCCAGCGGAGAACCCTATGATTCTATGACTGTGTACAGGGAATACGTTCCTCAAGCTACTAATTTTACTGTTTTGACGAGAGTCAAGGCAACGTCACTTGCTGCTTTCGCTCTGAGGATTCATGCTGGTCCACTTCCAATCTTTGGAAGCGTTCTGGGTGCCCAACTGGAGTTTGACAGTTCAGCGGAAGGAAAGCATTTTCTGGCTGTCTGGTGGACAACCCATTGGTATTGGAAAACAATTTATCAACCGTCTGAAACTGGAGTTTGGTTTGTTCTGGAGATGTTTGTTCACAGAAGCCCGTTCGCAATTACTTATAACGTTTATAACGACTCAGGGGTTCTGCTTGGAACAACAACAGCTACAAACATAGGTAATTTTGGCTACAACGACATCCGCTACATATGCTTAGAAGTTTGGTCTGGACCCAACCCCCCAGTTTACGACGTTGACTGGCTAAAAATTGAAGAAGGTGAAATGCCACCACTCCCGCCAGGAACCAGCACCTGGACTAACCTGATGCCTTCAACTTCTCCTCCAGCTCGGGCAAACCACATGATGGCGTATGACTCTGCTGATGACGCTCTGGTTATGTTTGGAGGGTGGAATGGACCTTATTTGGGCGACACGTGGATATACGGTTTTCAAAATAATACATGGGTTAATAGATCGCCGCCAACGAGTCCATCCCCCAGAGAAAGAGGTGGCATTGTCTACGCCACAAAACATGACTTCATAGTATTATTCGGTGGTTACACTGGTTCAAGAAGATTGAATGAAACATGGATCTACAATGTTAAGACGAACCAATGGACTCAAATGTTCCCCGCTGTCGCGCCTACTCCCAGAAACAATTTTGGCATGACTTACGACAGCAAACATGACCTTGTCATTGTCTTTGGTGGAGCAAGTGATGCTGGTAATCTGAGAGACACCTGGGCATACAACATCACAGCGAATTTGTGGATGAACATGACCTCTGCAGTTTCTCCAAGTCCACGTGCCCTCTCCTCGAGCGGTCAAGAGCTCGTGTATGATGAAAGCCATGATGTAGTGTTGCTTTTTGGAGGCAGCGAGGTTTGGCTATCAACAGCAGAAGACGACACATGGGCCTACCGCTTTGAATCGAACACGTGGACAGAACTGCACCCGCCCTCTGCCCCTTCGGAAAGAATCTTTCACGAAATGGCATACGACAGCTTCAACAACATAACAGTCTTGTACAGTGGTTCACCAGGGGATCAGTCGGCGATTTTCGGTGATGCATGGATTTATAATATGACATCAAACGAATGGACAGAAGTGACACCTCAACAGTCTCCTCCAGTTAGAGTCGGATTTGCTATGGTATATAATCGAGTACATAAGGCCATAATAATGTTTGGAGGTTTCAACAACCTACAACTATCCTTTTTCAGCGACACCTGGGCTTATACATACTCTCCAGTCCTTTTAGCGCCTACTGAAATATACGAGTTCAAACTTCCCTATGGCCAATATATATTCAACATCCAAGTGGAAAGCAACTCAACCGTTTCAGATTTAACTTTCAATCAATCTGCAAAAGAAGTTAGCTTCACTGTTATTGGTCAAACAGAAACTATAGGCTTCTGTAATGCTACTATTCCAAAACAACTGTTGTCCTGCAATACTTCAGACCAGTGGGCACTTATGATAGACGACCAACCGCCAAACATACTCCTCATCTCAGAGAACACAACCCACACATTCCTTTACTTCACCTACACCCACAGCATCCATAAAGTAAAGATTGTAGGGACGTCCGTTGTACAAAGGCAGGAAACGCACGACATAACGATAATTGGCATAATATCATCAGCGTCTGAAACTTATGAAGAACGTATAGTCAACATTACCGTAAACGTACGAAACAATGGAGATTTCACTGAAACCTTCAACGTCACAGTTTACTACAACTCAAGCGAAATCTCGACACAATCCGTCACTTTAACAGCCAAAAACACCACAAGTATAGCATATGTATGGAACGCCACGGATGTAGCTCCAGGCAAATACGTCATTAGCGCCTACGCAACACCAGTCCCAGGCGAAGTCGGAACAGCGGATAATACTTACGTCGGCGACATTGTGGATATTCGCATACGCACACGGATTTCAGTTTCCACCAGCAGCTCATCAACATTTGTGGGGTTCAAAGTCGTTTTGTGCGGGTCACTTGTAGACCTTCAAGGAAGAGGAATATCAGGCGCTACAGTAATCCTATATATGACATTCCCAGGCATTTCAACAGAAACACCACTCACTTCAGTAACAACAGGACCCGACGGCAGTTACTCTGCAACATGGATTCCAATAATCACAGGCTCCTTCACCATTAGAGCCGGATGGCTCGGCAATGAAACACATTTTGAAGCAAGCAACCAAATATCTTTAACCGTCTTACCTTACGAAAATGAATACATTTTCTCTGTAGAGTCCAACAGCACAATTTCTGCGTTGGCCTTCAACACGACAAACTGGGAACTAAGCTTCACTGCCAGCGGCCCCTCAGGGACAATGGGATACGTGAAAGTTACTGTCGCAAAGAGCCTTGTAGAGAACATCACAAACATCAGAGTGTATCTGGACGGCAACCAGTCCGAATACTCGATAACTTCGCTTGATGATTCATGGCTCTTGACCTTTAATTACGTACACAGTACTCATCAAGTTGTAGTGGACCTTGACATTAACATAATACCAGAGTTTCCATCAACCATAACCCTGCTCTTATTGATGTTAGTCACATTCATAGTAGTAGTGCTGAAGAAGTTACAAAGACGTACGTACATACCAGTCATGCAAATCGTCAACTAAGTTTGAAAGCAAAAACATCGGTTAAGAACAATATTGTTATAGGCGTTCCCGGTTGTGTTGCGTCTTCTGGTGTTCGTTTACAGTGTTGCAAAAACGGTGGTGTTTTTGTCAACTGCGTACATGCCATTTTCTACACTGTAATTTATCTTTATCAAAGTCGTCTTGAATGTTTTTCAAATAGAGCTCTATTATTTCTCCAAGCTTACTTTCTGTATAAGCGTTAAAGTGCACATATATCCACTTACCACGTATTCCCCATGCCCAGCGGGGCACCATATCTTGTGGGACATACTCCTGAAACCTGAAATAGACGTAGGTATCTGATGAACGAATTTCAAAATGAAGGATAATGCATATTTTTTCATCATGAATATGATTGAAACTTACATACCAGCAGGTGTATGGATAAGGCTTAATACCATGACATCTTGCTTCATAGACTTTAAGGTTACAAAAACTCTTGAGCAATTCCATACACTTAGTGGCATATGCAAAATGTTTAGGATTGCAAATGCATTCATTTAACGGCTTGTTTGGGTCAGGTATCATACGAATAGTAGTCATACAATTCAGCACTTCCAGATAAGAGAATAAAAAGTTTTTTGCTCATAGAAAACTTCTTTACATTTAAAAAAGAGATAACCTATATGAAGACATATGACCTTCAATCAATTTGAGCTTAATCTATTAAATGATGCATGGGAACAGATGAGTGAAGAGAGTGTTCGACGTAGATTAGCTACTTTTCAAGAGTTACGTGCTACTGCACTTAATAATGAAGCATGGTTTGAATGGGAACTTTATCATCATCTACTTAAGGTAGACCGAGGTTGGAAGAGGGAAAAACGTTCGCGAGGTAATAGAAAAAAGGAGAATAGGCAACGCGGAGATGGTGTTGATTTACAGTTCGCAAATAATAGGTTCATTGAACTACGGGCAGTAACCACAGAAAAAAGTACTATGCGTCATGTTATAATGGGTTTAGTTGAGCATCGAGACGCTTCTGCAGTTTTATTCTTGGCACTATACTACCAAAATCTTAAGAGATGGTTGGAAAAACATAAAATTAACGGAAATAAAATTCGATATAGAAATCAAGACTATGAAATTAGAATCAAACATGTTGACAAAGATTGGGTCGTTGGGATGGTTAAAAGGATAGAACAGAGTGGGCGCATATGAAAGGGCATCCCTCCATCAAACTCTTATTTATTGGTATGAAGTGATGAAATTGTGTGGAATAGGATAGCATAGGTTTGACGGTGTTGACGAGCTTGAAAACCGCCTACAAACAGATGATGAAATCGTATTGCTTGCGTTGGAAACGTCAAATACGAAGTATTAAGCTATCTGAACCAAAGAAAGGACATAAAGATAATGAAGCTTGAAACGAGATTCATGAAGAAGCGGGAGAAGGGCGCAGGACTCAAAGCCATAGTTAGAAGCCGTAGGCAACCCAGACCACCCTCAAAATAAACCTTCACTCCCAGAATCTTGTGTTATTAGGCTTATGCTTTTTGCGTACTCCATGAAGGTTTTTTCTGTTCTTCTCGGCGTTTTCTTAAAGAAAAGTTTAATTAAAGCATAGTTTCAGAATTTCTTTTATTTTTCTGGCTTAACAATGTTGTTGGTGTTGAGTGTTTGCCTATTTTCCAGCAGAGCATCGACGCAGGATGAAATTGAGAAAATAAGACTTGAACTTGAGAATGTCGAGAATCCAAAAGAGATTCCTTATCCTGTGTGGCTCTGTAACCATAACCAAGAAAGCAAGCAAAATGAAACCACCGAAAACCTCTAAAAGACAAAAAATTACCGAAGCCTGATTTTGAATTCATAAAGCTTATATGATTTTTGATAACCAGACATGTCAAAACAAAGAAAAGAGGAAAGTGGACAGTGAGTGAAGAGTCTGACCCTGAGATAATCAGGACTATTCCTTTGGTTATTCGTAGTCTTCTTGACAGGAAAGCACTTTCTCCTCGTCCAGAAAATGTTATTATCGAAAGAGTAGACAGGGAGTCAATATATCCTTGCGGAAGATACGGTCCCGATGGATTGGACCTAAGTCAACTTGAGTGGGCAGCAAAGGAAGGTCATTTCTGGTTCTGCGGTCCTATTCAGACTATTAGAATAATCCTTGATAAAGGCTCAATGCAAGGGGACCTTGAATTAGGAGCCGACAGGATGAGATTCATTACTTCTCTGTGCACATTGAATTACCGAGACTTTGACAGTGTTGTAGAAAAGCTCAAGGGAATTGCACAAAAACTGGGACTCGAACTGAGCTTTGAATCTATTAGGGAGTATCATATAAAACTTACAGTGGAATCAGTGACTTCTCTCTCAGTTGATAGCGTAAATGACTTTGTTGATAAACTTCATGCTTTGCATCAATCAACAGACAAGATATAACTTACATCGACTTATGAACTAATGAAGATCGATCGATCGCCTCTAAAATCAATGTTTGAAGTGGGGGCCTCTGAGAAGGAGTTTTGTTGAAAAAGGGTTATTTGCAGCTTGTGTCATGGTTATGCGTCGTGAACCTTAAGCAGCTCTCAAGTTTTTCATGGCTTGCTTTGGGCATAGGGTTAAAAGAAGGCTGAGCATTGTGCTACAAATCACCTGCAAGAGGCCATAGGTTGCAACGATAGTCCAGACAAAGCGCACGGCAATTGTCCAGACTATCCTGCAAAAGCGCATAGGGTTAAAGGAAAAGACAACCGAACCACGTAAATCTTAATTCTTGCGAAAAGCCAGATTGTTTTTCAACGGTTACCTGAATAAGACGTAGGGCATGCTGCCGGAAACCTTGGCATTAGGGACGTACGTCCCTATTCAATGTCAGCGTAATGTTGTCATTATATAGGGTCCCAACATTGCAGCTCCTTCGCGAAGGAGGTACGTCGCATCTTGCAAGGGGGCTATGGTTGAAAACTTGATTGCAACCGAGACCGTTGCCCCTAAGGATCCTTGTAGTAACAGAGAGCATGCCCCTGGAGGCTTTCAGAAAACAAGCTCATAATAAACATGTCAAATCAGAAAAAAGGGGAATGTGCGGGAGATATCTCCATTCTCTTTAAAGTTGTCTGATTATGAGTAGTCCTTCATCATGTGATATCTCAAACGTTCCGCTGAACCCTTCAAGACATAAAGCTATAGCCGCTGCTTTTATTCGAGCGGGAAAACGAGAAGTATCTTCATAATGATAATCAGCTGTTATCAAAGATTTTGCTGAATCTATCTCGAATCTATACTTACCCTTGTACCCTTCCTCACTTTCCAAGCGAATCACAATGGGTTCACCTCTTTGCAAGCTTCGCCTATTTTGTCCTAACGTTGCGACTATTTGAGGCAAAAAACGACTTCTCGATTTACAAGAGAATGTATAAGGCATCTGAACTACCTTAAGTGTCTAAAGGTCTAATTAGTAAAATATAGGTTTCGCACTCAATAGTTTTGGGGTAACAGAATTGAAAAGCTTGGGTTTGATTTCATGCACAAAGGCAAAAAGAAATCATAACTGCAAAGCCTCTGAAATGTACTCAGCCTCAGACTTGTTTAGAAAAGCGTACTCATACGCTTCAAAGCATTATAACCTTGTAGCCATCTTGAGTGCAAAGTACGGTTTACTATTTCCGGATGACGAGATAGAACCATACAACTTAACATTAAACGATATGCCTCTTAAGGAAGTGAAAAAGTGGTCAGACAGCGTCTTTACACAAATGAATGATAGACTAAACCTGCGCGACTATAACAAAGTGTTTTTCCACGCTGGAAAAAGATATAGACAATTTCTAATTCCTAAACTGGAAAAAATAGATGTCAGATGCGAAGTCCCACTGAAAAATCTTGGTATCGGTAAACAAAAATCGTGGTATAAAGAGCATGATTCTTGAAAAAAGCTATGTCAACGCACACGTTTGGTGAAGATATTAGGAGAAGCAGATTATGTGGAGAGAATTTGAACCAGAAGAAATTGTAATCGAAGATAAAGTCATTAACAAAATTGAACTTGTCAAGAATTTTTTGAACAACTCCCAATGTAAGGAGACGTTGCTCATCACGCCAAAAGACCTTTCAGATTTCTTGAAAGAAGAAGTAACGAAGATGCCCGGCGTCTATTGCATTTACAACATTGAAAGAAAAGAAGTTCTGGATGTTGGAAAAAGTAAGAATCTATACGCAAGAATAAGAGAGCAACTTATCGGAGTAAAAGATAGAAAAGATGGCAGATTCAAGTTTCCCAGGCTATTCTTTGCTGTTCTTAAAAGAGAAAAAGGAATCAAGGAAAAAGGTTATGACGAATTGTCCCAAGAGACGCAGGACAAACTTATCAAATTCTATCAAAACCTCGTCTTCAACTCAGGTAATGCCCTAAGAATATGTTTTACGAAAGACCATTTGAGCGCTATTGTTCTGGAACAAGTTCTAATCCAATTCTTTAAGAAGAAAAACCAGTGCAAGTATAACTATCAAGTCTAAACAAAAAAAAGGTCGTTTACCAAAGCGAGAGGCTACCGACGCACGTTAATAAAAAGAGAGTTAGAAAAAAGGGGAGATTGCGGGAGAAAGCGGTTGTGTTAAGTCAAAGTTGTTATACCAACCTAGAAATTCAAATTTCCCATGCTTTTCAACCAGTTCTAGGAATTCCTGTGGAAAAGTAATTTTACCCATCTTTTCCATTTTGAAAATCTTC
>Ga0315280_10008840_pt1 | contig 13113 bp, 5 predicted proteins | sample YL17G06_40_MG_FD_203697 | JGI IMG/M metagenome (GOLD analysis project Ga0315280, IMG submission 203697) | Sediment microbial communities from Yellowstone Lake, YNP, Wyoming, USA - YL17G06_40 | ecosystem: Environmental > Aquatic > Freshwater > Lake > Sediment | place: USA: Wyoming | collected...
TAGGCCTGTCGCGTGGATGATTGGCCCGCGAAAAGTGGCGTAGGCTGTCAGGCTGTGTTCTTTTTCTTTTCGCAGGCTGACAGCCCGCGCCACTTTTCATCCTCGACAGCACGCGAAGACTTCGTCAAGGGTAACGCACGGGAGCCGGTTACTCCGGACTTCGAGAGACAGAAGATGTTCTTATGATCCTTTGCCATCTCACGATCGAGCGGTTTCGCAATCTTGCACGGGGGGAGCTCGAACTCTCTCCCGGCGTGACGCTCTTTTGGGGCCGAAACGCGCAGGGCAAAACCAATCTGCTCGAAGCCGTTCATTACGTCGCGACGGGGCGGTCGTTCCGCACCCGGCTCGATCGCGAGTGCCTGCCGTGGGACGCTCCCGCGCCGGCGGTGGCGCGCATCGAGGGCCGGCTCGAGCGGGGCGGCGTCTCGCACCAACTGGCCGTGTCGCTCACGGACCGGGCCAAGTTCGCCTGGGTGGACGGCAAGGCGTTGACGCGGCTGGGCGATCTCCTGGGCAAATTGATGGTCGTGCTGTTCACGCCCGACGACATTGGGATCGCGGCTGGGTCGCCCGCCCTGCGTCGGCGCTTCCTCGACATGGCCCTCAGCCAGGTGAGCAGTGCCTACCTGGGTCATTTGCAGGGGTACGTCGAAGCGCTTCGCCAGCGCAACGCCGCGTTTCGCACGGGCGACAGTTCGCTGGGCGCGGCGCCGAGCGAGGAGGCGCTGGATCCCTGGGCTGGGCCGCTGGTCACCCACGGTGTGGAGACCAGCCTGGCACGGCGAAAAGCGGTTGGCGAATTGGCCCTCTTGTCATGTACTTTTTATAAAGAGATCGCGCCGGGCGACGGGCTGCTGAATGTGGAATACCGAAGCGGGTCGGCCATCGTCCCCGACGACGATCGCGAGCAGGCAACCGAACATTTCCGAAGGCGGTTGAACGACGCCGCCGCGATCGAGCGCGCGCGCCGCCAGACCCTGGTCGGCCCTCATCGTGACGATCTCCTCCTGACGGTCGGGGGGCGAGAAGTCCGAGACTACGGCTCTCAGGGCCAGCAGCGATCCGTGGTTCTGGCCCTGCGACTGGCCGAAGGGAAATGGATGGCGCAGCAGACGGGCGAGACGCCGCTGCTGTTGGTGGACGATCTGGGCGCGGAGCTCGATCAGGATCGGCGCGGTCGTCTGCTGCCGCTGTTCGGCGCCGGCGTCCAGACGCTGGCCACCACGGTCGGCGATCCCCGGTTGCTGGGCTCCCTGATTGGCGCGAATCGGGCCATCGAGGTGCAGGGCGGCCATTTGGTGGACGCGTGAAAGATACGAAGATGTGTAAAAAACCTATTGACTCGGGTTTTTGGACGGACCTATCTTGACCGCAGGTTATGATAATATATGATGGTAGTGTCCCGCAATTTATACCATTCTATCTCTCGGCACGAGGGGGAAAACAACCTTCCCAGTGACACACAAATGTCTTCGCGGGAAAGCTCCAGCAGACGCTGCATGGGAATCGGCCAGAAGGATCAAGTGGAAGAAGAACGTGGAGACTGGGAGGCCAGGTAAGCGTGAATCGTCGTGCCCGACGATGCCTCGGTGTTGACATCGGAAGTACATCGCTGAAGGTGGCCGAACTGTCGCAAGACCGCTCGGGTGTGATCATCCAACGTCTCGTGGAGGCGCCGTTGGATGTGGGACCCGACACCCCGGCGGAGACGCGGTGGGCGACGGTTGTCCAGACTTTGCGCGATCTGCTTCGCGAGCACAAATTCGGCACACACCATGCGGTGTTTGCGCTGCCGGGTCATGCCGTTTTTGTGCGCCGTGTCCGATTGCCGCGCACCAGCGAGGAGCGCCTCGAGCGGATTATTCGTTTTGAGGCTCGTCAGCAGATCCCCTTTCCGCTGGAGCAAACCATCCTCCAATACCAGATCGCTTCGACCGAGAACCGTGACGAGGTGGAAGTTCTGCTGGTCGCCATTAAGCGCGACATTGTGGAAAACTACATGGCGCTGATCCGCAAGCTCCCCTTGCGGCCGGTCCGGTTGGGCGTCAGCTCGTTTGCCCTGTTCAATTTCTATATGTTCGACCAGGGGATCGAGCCCGAGGAATTCTCGCTCGAATGGCCCCTTACGGGCAAAGTCGAGACGGTGCCGGTGGAAGGCGCCGAGCCGGCCAAGCCCGCGCCGGAGAAACCCGCGAAGCCGGCCGGCCTGGGCGCCACTCTCAAGAACTTGTTCGGGGGGAAGAAAAAGGAGCCCGCGGCGAATCCCAAGTTGGCGGAAGAGGTTGCCGGCCACGAGGCCGTGGCGACGCTTTCCCCCCCCGAAGAAGTCAAGGCCTTCGTCAATATCGGCGCCGCGACCATGGACTTGGCGATCGGTCGAACCGGCGAATCGCGGATCCTCGGGTTCGCCCGCAGCATTCCCATGGCCGGCCACCAGCTGACACGAATCATCCAGGAACGGTGCGGGTTGGAGAGTTTCGCCGAAGCCGAACGGGTCAAGCGCGAGAAGACCCAGGTGGTGCTCGGCAACGTCACGCCGCCGGCCGATCGGTGCAACGAGGAGGCCTGTCGCGCCATCATGCCGGTCGTGGATCGGATGGTGGCCGAGATTCGCCGGTCGCTGGACTTCTACATCTCGCAACCCGACGGCATGGCCGTGGATCGGGTGGTGCTCAGCGGCGGCCAGTCCACCTTGACCAATCTGGCCGCGTACCTGGAGGAGCGCCTGGCGATCCGGGTGGAAATCGAACGCGAAGTCCACAATCCCAGCTGCCGAATGGGCGACCGGGCAGCCAGCGATCTGACCCCCTTTGTAATCAGCATCGGCCTGGCGCTCCATGGATTGGGCACCACCTGTATCAATATAGATTTCCTGCCCGAGCAGCTGAAAGGCTGGATCGAGTTCAAGCGGAAGAATATCCAACTCGCCGTTCAGGGCGCGCTGTTGGCCGGCATGCTGTTCCTGGTCTCGCAGACCGGCGACCGAATGAGCGCTTATTGGCAAAAAGAAGCGCGCGAGATGAACCTGGCCTACGTGGGTGTCAAACCCCTGATGGACCGCTATACCAAGGCCCAAACCCGCCGCGTGCTGCTCGAAGGAGTCAGCTTGGTGGTGCTTCGGGGCAGCGGCATGCCCGTCTCGTATGGGCTGGATCGCGACTACTTTTTCAAAGTGCTTTCGTGGATCCAAAGCGAACGGCCGCCCGACGTTTTCTTCAGCGAAATCTCGCTGGGACCCAACGGCGACTTTTCCATCAAGGGCTTGGCGGAACAGGAACGATCCGCGGCGGAATTGACTCAACGGCTGGCCGCCCTCAAGGAGGTCGAGAGCGCGCGATTGAATGGACCGCCGGTGCTCGACCCCGTTTCCCGTGGCGCCAGTGGGGCTCGAGTCTACCAGTTCATGGTGCGGGGAAAGATCAAGAGCAAGCAGTCGAGGATTGTGCCCAGTCCCACTCCATTCGGAGGCCCCCAGTGGGCGCCGACCAGAACGCCGGCGCGTCCGGGCGTACCGGGGGCGCCGACTCCGCCGGGAACCAGGGCGCCTGGGACGCCGGCTCCGGGCATGGAGTCGTGAGCAAGAGACGAGGCTTCAAGGCGCCGGGCGGAAAACGAGATGACGAGATTTTTCTGAAGCTTTATGCTTGACTGAAAAACCTTGAGATGGAAGGGTCAAGCGCGTGAACGAGTGGTTTGTAGCGCAGTGGAACAGACTGCGGAAAAGGGTGGATCAGCTGGTGATTGTCGCACTGGCGGTCCTCTTGGGAGTTACGGCCTTTCTTTGGTGGCTGGAGCAGCAGGTGCCCTTGCCGCCGAGGCCGACCGTGCAGCAGCCGGTGGTTCCCACGCCCTCGCTGCTGCAAGAGTTCGTGGTCAAGGGGGACGCGTTCGTTCAGCCCAAAGACCTTCGAAGAAACCCGGAACTGCGGGGACTGCTGGACTTCAATATGTTCGACGCGCGCAGCGCCGCCGTGCAACGGGAGACCCGAGACCGATTGGACCGACAATTTGAGAAGGCCAACGAGGCTTTCCTGAAAAACGACTTGGCCACCGCCAAGCGCATCTGTCAGGACATCATCAAAGAAATGCCTTCCCATCGGAAGGCTTATGCGCTTCAAAAAACCATTTCAGAACTGGAAAGGAAACAGCAGGAAACCATAACACCGTAGTAACGGAGCCATTTGAGCCGGACGGTCCGTCCTCGACGATTCGGCCCTCCCCGTGACTTCTCCGAGGCAAGATGGGGGCGAACAAAGGCTTCGGGGAAGTCACACCGGTGGCGCGAAATACGCTTGACGATACCGAGTAAGGCCGATACATGAAGCCCGTTCCGAAGGCACTCTTACTAGTAGAGGGGTAACCGGCTAGATGGACACGCTCACATCGTTCTGCTCACGCGCATGCGGCTGTTCCGTTCCTGTGCTTGTTCTGCTGGTGTTCGCTTGCGGTCCCGTCGTGGCGGCTGCGCCGAACGCTCAGTCCGAAATGGCGGCCTTTGATCAGGGCAGACAATCCGTTGTCGCCGAAATGGTCGCCAGTGCTCAGCAGCAGTACCGCGAGGCCAATTTCGAGGGCGCGTTGCTCCGGCTGGCGCGGGCCAAGCGCCTTGCGCCCGACGACCCAACGGTCAGGGCTTTGACCCGCGAGTGTGAGCTGAAGGCGGCTCGCAAACGCGAGGTGGTCAAGGGCGCCCCCTCCGATCCCGCCAGCCTCAAACGGTTTGTAGACAATAAGTATCAGGACGGCGTCAATCTCTTCCGCCGCAAAGACTATGCCGCGGCGACCCAAGCTTTTGAAACCGTCTGGCTGGTCGCGGGCAACTACCGCGATACCTGGGAGTACCTGCCGCGGCTCCGCTCCCTCCAGGCCGCACCGGGCGCGGCGCCCACTCCGGGCAAGACGCCCACCCCCGTGGCCGTCAACGTCCCCCAAGGGGCGGCCGAACCTTCCGCCCCTGCTGCGGTGACGGCCAGCCCCGTCGAGCAGGCCCAAAAGAACGTGGCCGAAGAGCAAGGGCGGACCCAGCAGGAAGTTGAGGCGACGTTGCTCCGCGGCAAGGAACTTCTGGCGGCCCGCCAGTGGGATGGCGCCCAGGAAGCCTTCAATAAAGTTCTCCAGTTGGACCCCAAGAACCGCACGGCCCGTCGCTCGCTGGAGCAAATTGACAGCGGGCGAAAGGACGAAGCCGATCAGCTGGCTCGCCAGCAGCTCGAACAGCAGCAACGCGACCGGGAGAGCCAGATTGAGACCGCTCTTGCCCAGGGCGATGAATCGTTGAAAGCAGGCCAGTGGGATCAGGCTCAGGCCGCGTTTGACAAGGTCCTTCTGCTCGATCCGGGCAATCGCAAGGCGACGAGCGCCGTCAACAAGATCAGGAAGGGACGCGAGACCGAAGCCGAACGCGCCCGCCAGGGGCAGGAGACCAAGGCCCAGGAGCAACTCCGCTTGCAGGCGGAACAGAAGGAGCGCGAGCGTCAGGGTCAGCTTGACGCTGCGCTGGCTCAAGGCAAGCAGCTGCTGGAAGCCCGTCAATGGGATCAGGCCCAGGCCGCTTTCGCCAAAGCCCTTGAGATAGATCCCAAGAACCGTACGGCAAACCGTTCGTTATCGCAAATCGAGAGCGAACGCCAGGCCGAGGCCGCCCGCGCCACAGAGCAGCAGGAAGCCAAGGCCCGCGAAGAGGCGCGCCGGTTGGCCGAACAGCAGGAGCAGGAGAATCAGAAGCGCCTGGAGGCCGAACGTCAGAAAGCGGCCACGATCAATGAAGCGTTGCGTCTGGCCAAGGGCCATCTGAAAGACGAACGCTTTGATGCCGCGGCCCAGTCCTATAAGAGCATCGTCGCCCTGGACCCGACCAACGCGGAGGCCACGGCGGGGTTGGAGGACGTGAACAAGGCCCGCCAGGCCGCTGCCGAACGCGCTCAGCGCGCTCAGCAGGAGCTCCAGGCCGCCCAGCGAATGGAGAAAGTCAAAGGGGACGTTGCCTTTGCGAATACACAGTACAAAGCCGGCCAATATGACAAGGCCCTCGAAACCTATCGGCGTGTCCTGAAAGATGACCCCGAAAACAAGGCCGCTCTGAAAGGCCTCGAGCGCGTGAAGGCCGCTCAGGACGCGGCTCGTGCCGAAGCGCAACGTCTCGAAATCGAGCGCAGCGAGCAGCAGCGCCGCCAGGCCGGCGAAAGCAAATGCGCGGCGGCCAAGGAACAGGAACGTTCCGGCCGCTACGATCAGGCGCTCGTGGTGTACAAGGAAGTGCTCGGCGAAGATCCCGAGAATTCCACCGCGCTGAAAGGCGTAACACGCTGCAACAAGGCGATCGAATCTTTACGGGCGGCCGCCGAAAAACCGCAAACTCCGGCCACGCCGACCGAACGGCGATCGCTTCTGGCGAAAGCCGTCGGCCTGTTCCGGAGCGAATCCAGCGAACAATCCGCGCCGCCCAAACCGGCCGTGTCCCCCGCAGTGTCGGCTATGCCGACCGCAGCGCCGATTCTTCCGCCCGCTCCCGAGCCGACCGCCGTGTCGGCGGCCGCCGCGGCGCCGATCGCGGCGCCGCAGGCCCTGCAACCGGTCGAGAGCGCGGTTGCTCCGCCTCCTCAGCCGCCGGTGTCCGCGCCGGCGGCAGTTCCGGCAACAGCTCCTTCGGCACGGCCAACGCTCACGGTGGCGCCGGCTGTCGCTCCTGCCACGGCGCCCTCTGCTGCTCCTGCCGTATCCGAGGGGCGCCGGCAGGCGCAAGCCAAGTATGACGAGGCCCAAAAGCTCATCGAGGCGCGGCAATACGAGCGCGCGCTGGCCGCATTGAACGAGGCCCTGCAATTTGACGGAACGTTCGATCCGGCCCGCCAACAAGCACGTGAGCTTCAGGCGATCATTGGGCGGGTGACGGCCCGTTCGGCCGCCGACCAGGCCGCTGCCGCCGAAGCCCAGAAGAAGACCGAAGAGCAGCGGAAGGCCGACGAGCAGAAAAAGGCCCAGGTCGCGGCCGACGAGCAGAAAAAGCAGGTCGAGGCCACCGTGGCCAACCTGATCAGCGAGGCTCGGGCTTTGGGGGTCCAACAGAACTGGGACGAGGCCGAGAAGAAAGTGAAAGAGGCCCTCGTCTTGAGTCCCGAGAACGCCCAAGCCAAAGCGGTCGCGACCGACATCGAAAAGGGCCGTCAAAAAGTGGCCACCCAGGATGTCAAGACCCGCATCGCTCAGGCCACCGACTTGATGGCCAAAGGGGACTATCCTGCGGCGGTCGTGGTTCTTGAAGACGTTCTCAAGGCCGACCCCACCAACGAGGACGCCCAGAAACAGTTACGCAAGGCCCAGGCCCGCCTCCAGTCGCAGAAGGAAGGCGAGACCGGCAAACGCGACAGCACGCGTCGCGCCCAGGTGGACCGGCTGCTTTCCGAGGGCATGGACGCCTATCAAAAGAAGGATATTCAGACCGCGGTCCAGCGATGGAACGAGGTCCTGCTGATTGACCCCACGAACCAGAAGGCCACGACTTATCTGAAGGAAACCAACGCCGAGTACCAGGAATTTCTCAAGCAGGCGGATGCGAAAAAGCAGCAGTCGGAGGCCGAGGCCGCTGCCGCGGCCAAGATGGAGGAGAAGGTCACCATCGAGGTCAAGGAAGGCACCAAGCTCGGCGAGTTTATCAAAACTCTCTCCTTTGTCACGGGGATCAACTTCGTGATCGTCCAGGGGGCCGAGGCCCAGGTGGTGGCGAAGTTCGAAGACAAGCGGTTGCGCGAAATCCTCGACACGGTCCTCCAGCCCAATGGACTGGTCTGGAAGCGCGCCGGCGACGTCGTGACGATTATGCCCGACCTGCACACCAAGGTCTTCAGTCTCGCCGCCGATTCGCTTCTGAAAGTCCGGCGCCTTTACGAGACCAACGAGCTCCAGCGCATCCTCTGGGGTGAGCCCACGCCGCCGATCAAGGGAATTGAGCTGACTTTCGACGAGCGCCAGTCGGTCGTGATCCTCACCGACACGCAGCGAAACATCATCAAGATGGCCGACTTCATCCAACAGCTCCGCGACAAGGCGCCCGCCACGCTGACCACCAAGATCTATACGGTGCGCAAGGACTTGTCGCAATCCATCAAGACCCTGGTGGATGCCATTCTCCGGGCCGAGCGCGAGAAGTCACCCTATGAGCAGGACGCCAAGGTCATTCTCTCGGAGGACGAGAGCGGGGCCTATCTGATTGTGAAGGACACCGAGGAGAACATCCGCAAGGTCGAGGAACTGCTCCGCGATCCGAAATTCCAGGCCAATCTCGAGCAGGCGCAGCTGGAAGTCTACACCGTCAATCTGACTCCGCGTACCGTGATGACCGCCAACGATGAGCAGGTCAAAGCGTTTTCCGCCAACGTTGTCGAAGTGATTTCGGCCATGCTCTATCACAAAGACGGCGAGGCCGCCGCGCGGCAACAGGGCCGGCGCATGTGGTATGATCCGAATACCCTTCAACTGACGCTCATTGACACACCGAACAACGTGAAGAAAGTGGCCGACTTCGTCGAGGCGCTGCCGCAGCTCGAGCCCAAGATGCGCTCGAAGATCATCTTCCTCGATCATGCCCCCGCCGGCGACTTGGCCAACGAGCTGGAGAGAGTCCTGGGGATCATGCCGAGAGGAACGGCGGCGACCGCGGCCACCGGCAACGAGACGGCCTTCTCTTTGCGGGTCGAGGACGAGCGAACGTTCCGGGATTTGAGCGTTCGGCTCGTGCGCGTGGATTCCACCGGCGGGTACGGCAACACCGGAATGATGGGCGTTTACGGCAGCGGCTTGGCGGGAAGATCCTCCACCGAGGGTACCGCGCAGTTCGTGGTGCGCACCCCCACCTCCCAGTCCAGTGACCTGAGCATTCCCCAATATCGGTCAGAGGTTTTCGAGGAGTACGAGATTTACGTGGAGAAGGTCTACCCCTCGCTGACGCCCGGCGAAGGGCGTGCCCGCATCAAAGTGTCCGTCCGGCCGGAAGTTGCCGGCGGTGGGACGATCCCCCCCCAGGCCACCGCGCCTTCGGGCGGGCAGCCGGCGGCGCCGGCGGGCGGGCCCGCGGCTCAGCCCGTGTCGACGCTCGAAATCACGCCCTTTGACGACCTCGGTGCCTTGCTGGTGCGCTATCAGAACCCGGCCGAGTTCAACGAGTTGCAGGACTGGATTACCAAGCTCGACATCGCGGTCTTGCAGGTTTCGATCGAAACCAAGTTCGTGGAAGTCAACGAGACGATCGCCAAGGAATTCAGCTCCGACATGACCTTCCTCAATGTGGGCAAACAAGGGATCGTTCTCGACGACAGCGTTTTGAATATGCGCTTTGCGCAGGACATTGACCAGTTTACCAACGGTCTGGAACCTCCTCTGGAATACCTGCAAAACGCCAGTCTCCTCAAGGGCGTGGGCGTGCTCAACCTGATCACCGGCGGACAGAGCCCCGTGAACTACCACCTGCGGTTCCTCGAAGAGGAGGGATTGCTCAACGTGATCAGCGGGCCGACCGTGACGGTCCTGAACACCCAGCAGGCGACCTTCCAGATCAACCGCATGCCCAACTATGGTGCGCTCGGGGGGGGGGGAGGCTATGGCGGCGGATATGGTGTCGGCGGCTACGGCACCACTGGCGGCTACCCGGGCGGCTACGGCACCACCGCCGGCACCGGCGGCTACGGCGGCGGCGTCGGTTATAACTACGCGGCGCTTATGGGCGGTCAGTTGGTGGACATGGAAGTCACGCCCAACGCCACGCGCAAGGGCCAGATCACCATGGATATCAACCTCAGCCTCACCACCGATCAGTACGACGTCGGCCAACAGGTGCAGCAAGGCATTCTGGGTCAGGCCCTTCAACCCTATACCATCCAAAATACGCCTCAGCAGCCTCAGCAGATCTACCGCACCCTGGAAACCAGTGCGCGCGTCAAAGACGGCGGCACCATCGTCCTGGGCGGCTGGACCTACGAGCGCACGCGCGATGCCACCTCGGGCATCCCGGGGCTTCGCTCCGTGCCCTATATTGGACGCCTGATCTTCGGCCGCAACACCCGGTACAGCGAGAAAACCAATCTGCTGATCTTCTTGACGGCCAAGATCGTGGAATAATGTGGGGATGAACGATGAATGAGCAATGAGGGAGCAGCCGCGCTGATCCATCGTCGGGTGTCTGCTTCCACTCATTCATTCTCCCTGCTCCTGCGGTTCTCATTCACGCGCCATCCTTGTTCCTTCTGTATTTGAGATGCTTCGTTTTCCATTCAGCATTCATAATTCATCATTTTCTCAATTCGATGACCAAACGATCACAGTCCGACGCCCAAAGCACACTCTACCTGGTGGATGGCCATTCCCACCTCTACAAGGCGTTTTACGCCATTCGGGGGCTGTCCACGGCCAAAGGTATGCCCACCAACGCGATCTATGGATTCGTCCAGATTCTCCATCGCCTGATCGAATCCCGCCGCCCCGATCACTTGGTGGTGGTGTTCGATGCGCCGGGACCGAGTTTTCGACAGGGGCTTTATGCCAAATACAAGGCCAACCGCGCGGCCCAGCCCGAGGACCTGTCGGTCCAGATTCCCTGGGTCAAACGAATCCTGGCCGAAATGCGCCTGCCGGTGTTGGAACTGCCCGGTTATGAAGCCGACGACGTGATCGCCACGCTGGCTACGCAGGCCCGCGACCGGGGCATGGACGTCTGGATCGTTTCCTCGGACAAGGACCTCTTTCAGTTGGTCGAGCCGAAGCTGCGTGTCCTTCGGATGGAGCCGGACCGCGAGGTGGAGATTGACGCCGACGAAGTGCGCCGCCGCATGGGCGTTGGTTCCGAGCAGATTCCCGATCTGCTGGGATTGATGGGCGACGCCTCCGATAACATTCCCGGCGTCCCCAAGGTGGGCGAAAAAACGGCCGCCGCCGTGCTCCAGCAGTTCCCCACCATCGAGGCGCTCTATGCCCATCTTGACCGGTTGGCCAATCCGCGCTTCCAGCGCCTCCTCGAAGGCCACCGCGACGAGGCGGTGCTTTCCAAGCAGTTGGCCACCGTAAAGCGCGACCTTCCTCTCTCGATTGATGTGGACGAGCTGCACGGCGAGGAGCCCAACCTCGAGGGCCTTCGGGCGATTTACGAAGAGCTGGAATTTCGCAGACTCATCGAGCGGCTGGGGCCTCCTCAGAAAGAGGCCGAGGCGGGAGCCGCGGACGCGGCGGTGGCTCGGGCCGAACAGCGCGTTGATTATCGGGCCCTCGTTGACGAATCCGAATTGAAGGAGTTCGTGGCGGCGATCAAGCCGGGCCGTTGGCTGGCCCTGGACACCGAGACCAGCGAGGTGGACCCCATGCGCGCCGAACTGGTGGGCGTCTCGCTGAGCGTCGAACCGCATGCGGCGGTCTATATTCCCGTGGGTCACCGGTTCCTGGGTTCGTCGCAGCTGCCGCTCGAACGGGTGCGCAAGCTTCTCAATCCCGTGCTGACCGATCCCAGGATTCCCAAGACGGGCCAGAACCTCAAGTATGACCTCAAGATCCTCATGCGCCATGGAATGAGTCTCGAAGGAATCGCCTTCGACACGCTTCTGGCCTCCTATCTGCTCGATCCCGACCGGCCGAGTCACGGCCTCAAGGCTCAGGCGCGCGAGCGTCTGGCGATCAACATGACCGAGATCGCCGAGCTGATCGGCAGCGGCAAGAAACAGGGTTCCATGGCCGACGTGGATATCGCGGCGGTCGCCCCTTACGCCTGCGCCGATGCCGACGTGACGCTCCAGCTCACGCACCTGCTCGACGGCGAGTTGAAGGCCAAGGGACTGGAGGAGCTGCTCAAAGAGATTGAACTGCCTCTGATGGAACTGCTCAACCGCATGGAGATGACGGGGGTGCGGATTGACCGCGGCCATTTCGCCGGCCTCTCGACCCAGCTCGATTCCCGCCTGATGGCCATTGCACAGGAGATCTATGAAATCGCGGGCAAGGCTTTCAATATCAGCTCGCCCAGGCAGGTCGCCCGGATTCTCTTCGAGGAACAGGGGCTCAAGCCCATCCGCGTGGGCAAGACCGGCTATTCCACAGACGTCGCCGTCCTCGAGCAGCTCGCGCGCCAGGGTCATCCTTTGCCGCGAAAGATTCTCGACTATCGCATGCTCGAAAAGCTCAAGAGTACCTATGTGGACACCTTGCCCAAGATGGTCAATCCCCAGACCGGCCGCATCCACACCAGCTACAACCAGGCGGTGGCGGCCACCGGCCGGCTGAGCAGCAGCGAACCCAATCTGCAGAACATCCCCGTGCGAACCCCCGAGGGGCGCGAGATCCGTCGGGGCTTCATTCCCCTCCAGGACGGCCACGTTCTGATGGCCGCCGACTATTCGCAGATCGAATTGCGCGTGCTGGCCCACGTGACGCGCGACCAGGCGCTGGTCGAGGCCTTTCGCGCCGGCCAGGACATCCATCGTCTGACGGCCAGCCGCATTTTCGATTGCCCGCCCGCCGAGGTCACCGACGATATGCGCGCCCAGGCCAAGGTGGTGAACTTCGGGATCATCTACGGCATGTCCGCCCACGGGTTGGCCGGGCAGCTGGAGATTTCGCGCACCCAGGCCCAGGAGTTTATCGAGGATTACTTCAAGGCCTACCCCGGCGTGAAGCGCTGGACCCAGGAGATCGTCGCGACGGCGCGCGAGAACGGCTATGTGACCACCCTCTCCAGCCGGCGCCGCACGATTGCCAACATCGCCTCGCGCAACCAAAACCTGCGGTCGGCCGCCGAGCGCGTGGCGATCAATACGCCGATCCAGGGCACGGCCGCCGACCTGATGAAGATGGCCATGATCGCCGTGGACCGCCGGCTGCGGGAGCTGGGCGCTCACGCGGAGATGATCATGCAGGTTCACGACGAGTTGATCTTTGATCTGCCGCCTTCCGAGGTCGAACGCGTGCGGAAGGCCGTCCGTGAGGAAATGGAGCAGGCCATGAAGCTGGAGGTCCCGCTGGTCGCGGACGTCAAGGTGGGGAAGAACTGGGAGGAAGTATAAGGAACGCCGGCGGCCTCGCCGGTGCTTTGAATTGCGGATGGGGGATTTCGGATTGCGGAATAAGAAAGAGGCGACC
>Ga0315280_10008841_pt1 | contig 13109 bp, 9 predicted proteins | sample YL17G06_40_MG_FD_203697 | JGI IMG/M metagenome (GOLD analysis project Ga0315280, IMG submission 203697) | Sediment microbial communities from Yellowstone Lake, YNP, Wyoming, USA - YL17G06_40 | ecosystem: Environmental > Aquatic > Freshwater > Lake > Sediment | place: USA: Wyoming | collected...
AGGGGCAAGGTCGTCGGCACCCTCAGCATCTATGGCCGCACCCCCCAGACCTTTGCCGAAGAACAAATCCACCTTCTCTCCACCTTCGCCGACCAGGCAGCCATCTCCATCGAGAACGCCCGGTTGTACGAGGCGGAACAGCGGCTGGCCGAGGAAAATGCGATCGTAGCTGAGATCGGGCGGATCATCAGCTCAACCCTGAACATCGACGAGGTATACGAGCGCTTCGCCGAGGAAGTGCGTAAACTCATCCCCTTCAACAGGCTTGTGATCATCATCAACAACCCTGAAGAAAGCACAATCACCATCGCCTACGTTGCCGGGGCTGACGTGTCAGGCCGACAAGCTGGGGACCTCTTCTCCCTTGCTGGTTCATTGCACGAAACGATCTTGGGCACACGGTCGAGCCTGCTCATCCAAACAGAGGATATGGACGAGCTGGCCGGCCGGTTCCCCGGCCTCTTAACAACTTTTTTGGCTGGACTTCGATCGATGATGTCAATCCCCTTGATCTCCAGGGATGAGGTTATCGGGGTTCTGCACTTCCAATCGCCAAAGCCGAAGGCCTATACGGATATGGACTTGAAGCTTGCCGAGAGGATCGGTGCTCAGATCGCCGGGGCCATTGCCAGCGCCCAGCTCTTCACCGAGCGCAAGCAGGCGGAGGAGGAAATCCAGCGGCGGATGGCCGAACTCTCAGCTCTCTTCGAGGTCTCCAGCGCCCTGCGCGGGGCCGCCACCGTTGAGGAAATGCTATCCATCATAATGGACAAGACCCTGAAGGTCTTACGGGCCGACGCGGGCAATATCTACCTTCTGGACAAGGCGAAGGGCGACTTGGTCTGTCGGGTGGCCAGCGAGCGTTTAAAGGGGCTTTACTCCATCCGCCTCCAGCCAGGCGAGGGAATCACCGGCTACGTGATGGAGACCGGCCAGCCTTATGTCAGCTCTGACCTGCTTGGCGATCCCAGATTTTCCTCAAGGCCGGAGCTGCAAGCCATCTTCCAGGGGTTGCACAGCAATGTGTGTGTCCCTCTCAAAACCACCGAAGCAGTGATAGGGGCCATGCACATCAACAGCCTCACTCCCCGCACTTTCACCGAGAACGAGGTCCGTCTCCTGGTGGCCATCGCGGACATGGCCTCCAGTGCCATCCACCGCGCCGGCCTCTTTGAGGAATTGCAACACCTGGTAACTGAGCTGGCCACCCTTTACGACGTGAGCAAGATGGTCGCCGCCACCCTGCGCATCGAAGATGTGCTGGACTTCATCGTTACCGCCGCCTCCAAGACCCTTCATGCCGAGGCGAGCTATCTCTTCCTCTGGCATGATCAGGAGGAACGGCTGGTGCTGCGCGCTTCCAAGGGATTCCTGCTTGAGGACATCGGCCATAAGAAGTACCGTTTGGGAGAGGGGCTGGCCGGCTGGGTCTTCCTGGAGGGCAAGGCCGTCAACGTCCTGGACACGGCAAAAGACCCCCGCTGGAAGCCAGAGTCAGTTGAAGCGCGGCTTCCTTCCGGCCGGGCCATCTCTGCCTTAGTGGTTCCCCTGGCGTTGGGGGCCAAGACCCGGGGGGTGCTTGGAGTGATTAACAAAGTCGGTGCTCCGGCCTTCACCGCTGGCGATGAATCTCTGTTAACGACTCTGGCCGGGCAGATGGCCATTGCCCTGGAAAACGCCAGACTTTACGAAGACGTGCGGGGTCTCTCGGTGGCTACCATTCGTTCCCTGGCCACGGCTATTGATGCCCGCGACCCTTACACCAAAGGCCACTCTGAGGAGGTGGCCCGCCTGAGCCTGCTCCTGGCGCGCAAGCTGGGATGGGATGGAGCCGACCTGGAGATGCTGGAGTTCACGGCCTTACTGCACGATGTGGGGAAGATCGCCGTGCCCGATGCCATCCTGCGGAAGCCAGGACCCCTCATCCCCGGCGAATGGAATGTGATTCACCTGCATCCGTACCATAGTGCGCAGATTGTCAAGCCGGTGGAACCGCTCCGGCGCATTATCCGCTGGATTTACCACCATCAAGAAAGGTGGGACGGGATGGGCTACCCGGATGGGCTGAAGGGCGAGGAAATTCCTCCCGCCGCCCGCATTATTGCCGTAGCCGATGCCTTCAACGCCATGACCACCGACCGGCCCTATCATCCGGCGAAGACGCGAGAGGAAGCCATCGAGGAGGTCCGCCGCTCTGCCGGAACACAGTTTGACCCCCAGGTGGTGGAAGCCTTCACGCGGATTTTGGATCTTTAATTTTAGATTTTAAATTTTACTTTATTATATGCCCAGACAACCAATCCTGGAGGTGGCCGGACCGCTACTTCATTTGATAGGTCCAGGCATCGGATAAAGATATTCCTGAACGAGGTGGGTGGAGCGGAATGCTTTCCCCATGTGAATCTGGAGGGGGGAAATAAATGTTTTTAAGCGATGAGTTCGGGGAGGTGGGCGATGCAAAAAGAAAGTATCCCATTTGGCAGGGCAATGGGTATGAAGGTGGCGTTCTGCAATGCCATGGCAATCAACTTATCTCAAGCCAAGCGGATTATATGGGTCTCCGGTCAAATCGGTTTCGATGAGGGCGGACAACTCGTCGGCAAAGGGGACATCGGGGTGCAGACGGAACAATGTATCAAAAATATTGAATCCGCATTGAAAAAGTTGGGAGGAAAATTGGACGACGTCGTGCAGGTAACCGTGTTTGTGAAAGAGATGAGTGGCTTGAAGACCATTCATGACGTGCGGTTAAGGTATTTCAAAGAACCGTATCCGACAAGTACTTTAGTCGAAGTCAAAGGGTTCGTCCATCCGGATGCTCTTATTGAGATCAATGCTCTGGCTATGGTTTAATCCTCCCCCCTGGGGGGCGGCGATGCTCTCGACTCCCTCGAGATCCGCGATGGTCCGGGCAATCTTCAGGATGCGGGTATAAGCCCGGGCCGAGAGCCTTCCACTCTTTGGCCACGGCCCCCAACTGAAGTTTGCTCTCGCCCCTGGCAACTAAACCAAGAAGGATATGACAGCCATTTCCGGAGTTCTGATTCTATTTTCTGAGACCGAGTCTTTCCGCGAATTTTAATGCGCTTTTGTACTGTTCTTCCAGAACTGCTTTAAAATCCTTCGGACCTAAATAATCTGGGTCAGCCCCGATTCTCTCCATTTCTTCAATGAAAGTGCGATCCTTCATAGCTTCTTTGATGGCTTCATCCCATTTCTTTATCACATAATTAGGGAGATTTGGTGGTCCGGCCACGCCATTCCAGCCTACAAGATTAAACCCCTCAAACCCGGCCTCTTTACTTGTGGGTATGTCGGGCAATTGCTTGACCCTCTGGGAGGTTGTTACCGCTAAGCCTCTGATTCTTTTAGCTTCAATTAAACTGATCACTTCAGAAAGATTTTGAGAGGCAAAATCCACATGTCCTCCGGCCACTGCGGTAACGGTAGGCGCACCACCCTGCAGGACAACCCTGGCAACTTTGGTAGGATCCACTCCCGCCGCTTCCAGAAGCTGGGCTATGGAGAAGGTCGATGGTCCTCCAAGTCCGGATGTCCCGTATTTAAATCTTGTGGGATCTTTTTTAACATCTTCCATCAGTTCTTTCAAATTTTTCCATGGGGATTCAGTTTTTACGATGAATACCAGGGGACTTATATTTGTCCTGGCAATGAGAGTTGGTTCATCCCATTTGTAGGGTAGTTTGCTCTCAATGGCCGGATTCAATGTCCCAGCACTTATCACGTGCATAAGCATGGTATAGCCGTCGTTTTTCGATTGCAGGGCAAAGACGACTCCTGTTGTTCCACCGGCTCCGGATTTATTGACTACACTTATTGTCTGGCCCCATTTTTTTGAAAGATATTTCCCTACCACCCTACCTGTCAGGTCTGTGGATCCACCGGGGGGAAAGGGAACAATGAGTTGAATGGTTTTTGTTGGATAAGCCTGGGCAAATGCAGGGAGATCGAATGCCGAAGATGCGATTAAGCCCGGGATCAGGATGTAAAAAAATGGTTTTAAGAACAAAATTTTATTTCTTTCCCTTTGCATGATGTTACCTCCTTTTATATTATTTCACGTTAGTCATCGATCCCACCCTCGACGTTAAGCCGAGGACGATTCAATTAATGTGTGAGTTTTACCTGCTTCCCTCACCCTGGCATAAATGGATAAAATCAACGATATCACTGCAAGGATCAGCAAGGCCGCAGAAATAGGCCTATGGAAAAAAATGAAAATATTTCCTCTTGATATTGTAAGAGATTGCCGCAGGGCATTCTCTATCATGGGCGCCAGAATCAGCGCCAGGATCACTGGGGCAGCGGGAAAATCCAGCTTGCGCATAAAGAATCCGATTACGCCAAAAATTAAGGCAATCCATACATCAAACATATTATTTCTCACACCGTAAGAGCCAATTATGCACAAGGTTAATACAATGGGTGCCAGCACCGGGTAAGGAATTTTGATTAGACTTGCCCAGAATCCCACAAGAGGGAGATTTAATACCAGGAGCATAAGATTCCCAATGTACATGCTGGCTATTAATCCCCATACAAAGTTTGGATTTTGTTCAAATAAAAGGGGGCCCGGCCTCAAACCGTGTATCATCAAGGCACCGAGAAGTACAGCAAGTGGAGCCGATGGGGGGATTCCCAGGGTTAATAAGGGGACCAGACCCCCCCCTACCGCAGAGTTATTGGCGCCTTCGGCGGCGGCAACTCCTTCAATAGCCCCTTCGCCAAATTTTTCCGGGTGCTTTGAGCATTTTTTTTCCACATCATAGCAGATAAAGGCAGCCACAGATGCACTTGCTCCTGGAAGAATACCTATGAAAAATCCTAAAATAGAACTTCTAATCAATGCCCCTTTTGAGTCTATCCAATCCTGCAATGTAGGCCATAATCCTTTTAATTTAGTTTCATAAACGCTAACCATGGACTCTTCTGCATTTATCAGTATCTCCGTGATGGCGAAAAGACCTACCACAACGCTGATAAAATCTATTCCGGATAAAAGATCAGGATTCCTATAAGAAAATCTCTCTACCCCTGAAATCGGGTCCATTCCAATGGTGGAAATCATGATTCCAAAAAGGGCAGCCATTAATCCTTTGATGAGGGATTTACCTGCCAGGCTTATTACGATTGTCAGACCGAGAAACATCAGGGAGAAATACTCTGGAGGGCCAAAAGCCAAGGCCACCGATGCAAGAGGAGGGGCCAAAAGCATAAGTCCCACAATACTAAATGTGCCCGCAATAAACGAGGATATGGCCGCCATCCCTAAAGCCGGACCGGCTCTTCCCTGCCGGGCCATCTTGTATCCATCAAGCGCTGTGGGTATGGATGCTGCTTCTCCAGGGGTGTTGATTAATATGGCCGTGGTTGACCCTCCATACATAGAACCATAATAAATCCCGGCGAGCATGATCAGGGCTGTAGTTGGGCTCAGGGAGAGGCTCACGGGTATCAATATGGCTATTCCTGCCGTGGGTCCAATTCCCGGCAAGACCCCGATTAGAGTTCCAATTAAAACTCCGACAAAGCAGTAAAAAAGATTGATCGGAATCAAGGCAACTGAAAATCCCAGCATTAATTTACTGAATATTTCCATGCCGGGCCCTCTTATTTAACCTAATCCCCATTTGTAGACGAAAACTCGATTTTATCCCTAAAAACGGATTAGAAGATGCCTACCCTTCCCACCGGCAAAGCCATCTCCAGCCAGTATTCAAAGATCCCGTATAAAGCAAAAGTTACAATGATGGATACTCCGAAGCTAAATTTATAGGTATATCTACCCGCAGCTCTAAATAAAAAAATTAGAAATATGAAAGTTGAAATCGGGTATCCCAAAAGATTTATTAAAGCGGAATAGGCAAAAAGGGAAAAAGTTATATAAGCTATGTCTCTTACCCCTTGCCCCTTTTTCAAAAAAATTGTTTTTCCAAGTGTGTTTTTTATCTTTATGCTTTTTATGAATAGAGAAGCGGATAGGAGCACCATAAAAATGCCAATCCAGAAAGGAATAAATCCTGCTCCAGGACTCAAACCATCAGACATAGGCATCTTTTTTGCTTCGATTACGTAGACAATGGATATCGATAATATTATCAAAGAACTAATCATGTTCGCCTTCTTCATTTTGAAATCCTTCCCTGACTATATCAACCATTGCCCATCTTTTAAAACAATCTTTGAATCAAGTTCAAGGGTGGGTTTCCCCATTAATATATCTTTCACCTTAATTCTCTTTCCTATGATCCAATGTAGAGATTTCCTTTATCCAGAATTACCCGGTCATCGAGGGTAACAGTGGGCTGGCGAATCATCATGTCGAGGTGAAGGCGCGTTTTGACCTTCCCACCAAATGCGGCACTGGTTCCAACGGCTATATGGACAGTCCCAAAGGACCCCTCATCCTCGACCATTACCCCAATGATCCTGGACATGGGATTGAGACCGATTCCCAGCTCCGCAATGTTATAGGCTCCGGGATCTGCCGCATTCTTAAGGATATCGGAAAATATCTGCGCCTGTTTTCCTCCTTCAATCTTTGCGGCGTTTCCCTCTTTGACGGTAACCTTGATCGGTTCTGTAATAACACCGATTTCAGGAACAGGAATACTCCCATCAACAATGATTATGCCTTCAGATGTCCCTTCCAGAGGGGTTACCCGGGCTTCAACATCCGGAGGAGTGCAAAAGACCCCAGGCTCATGCGACAGTCCTGTGAGGGCGGCTCCGGATCGACCCTCAATGCCTAAAGTGATATCGGTGCCTAAGGGGGTTACAACGCGGGCCACCTTTGCCTCCGTTAAAGCCATAGCTACCTTTTTAACCAGAGAAGCCTGCTTTTCGAAATCTAAATCTATGCCCCCTGAAATGAGGGTTTCTTCTTTATAGGAAGGCATATTGATTATCCTGACTCCTGCCTTGGTTGCTTCAATTCTGGCATCGGTATGAGCGATGGACCATTTCGTGGGTGCAAATATAATATGCGCCTTTTTCATCGCCTCAGCAACTGTGTCAGGAAGAGGCTCATTATGCATTTTTCGAGGTGCCATAAGGGAAATTACTACTTCCGCATTTCTCTGATGAGCCGCTGCGGCAACTGCCCGGGCAATCGAAACCATCTCGAAATCGGATACGATCAAGACTTTTTCTCCTGGCTGAACCTTGCCGCAGATGTCCACCAGTTTTTTTGCACCCTTCATCATAAGGATCTCTTTCATCTTAACCTCCTAATTATATTGAATGGCAAAATAAAGTAGTCATTGCGAGGAACGAAGTGAAGCAATCTCATGAGATTGCTTCACTTCGTTCGCAATGACCACCCATTGCATGCTAATTTATTTAAGCCGTTCACTGTAATAACCCCATTGAAAATTCAAAATTCTTAATTATTGGGATCAACCTGCAAAAGATTTCCCTATTCATTAGGCCTTTTTTCCCATGCTGCGCTTAATCCGCTGGCTCGCAGGTAATAATTTGCTTCATACTATGTTGTTTCAGACAAATCAAGGGGAAAAATTTGTTAGTTGATATTCCTCACAGCAGCGTCCGGTCTAAGCTGCGGTACTGGATGGCCTCGGAGATATGGGGGGCGGCGATGTTCTCGACTCCCTCGAGATCCGCGATGGTCCGGGCAATCTTCAGGATGCGGGTGTAAGCCCGGGCCGAGAGGCCCAGTTTGTCGATGGCCAGTTCCAGGAGGCTTTTGGAATCTTCCCCGATCTGACAGTATTTCTTCAGGTGCCGTTGGGTCATCTGGGCATTGCAGTAGATGCGCTTGCTGGCGAAGCGCTGGCGCTGGACTTCCCGGGCTCTGTTGACTCGCTTCTGGATCGTCTCGGAATCCTCCCCGGACACATCCCCGGTGAGCTCCCGGTAGCGCACGGCCGGAACCTCGATGTGGATGTCGATGCGGTCCATCAGGGGGCCCGAAATTTTTGAGCGGTAGCGGAGGATCTGGGGCATGGTGCAGGTGCACTCTCGGTTGGGGTCTGTGTAAAACCCGCAAGGACAGGGGTTCATCGCCCCAACAAGCATGAAAGAGGAGGGGAAAGTCAGGGAAGAGAGCGCCCGGGAGATGGTCACCTTGCCATCCTCCAGGGGTTGGCGCAGGACTTCGAGGACGTTCTTCTTGAACTCGGGCAGTTCGTCCAGGAAGAGAACGCCGTGGTGCGAGAGGCTCACCTCTCCGGGCTTGGGAATCTGACCGCCGCCGACAAGTCCGGCGTCGGAGATGGTGTGGTGCGGGGAGCGGAAGGGGCGGGTGGCGATCAACGCGCTGTGGGGCGGAAGCAAGCCCAAGACGCTATAGATTCTGGTCACCTCGATGGCCTCTTCAAAAGAAAGGTCAGGGAGAACTGTAGGAATACGCTTGGCCAGCATGGTCTTGCCCGCACCCGGGGGGCCGATCATGATGATGTTATGTCCCCCGGCGGCGGAGATCTCCAAGGCGCGCTTCACGTGTTCTTGCCCCTTGACCTCGTTGAAGTCTTCAGAATAATGCTTTTCCCTGTGGAAAATCTCCTGGAGATCTATGCGGGTGGGCGGAATGGGCTTTTGGCCGTTGAGAAAATCCACCACATCTGCCAAAACTTCGACACCCAAAACCTCGATTTCCCGCACCACGGCCGCTTCCTCGGCGTTCTCTTTCGGAAGAAGCACACCGCGTTTGCCGTTTTCCCTGGCAGCCATTGCCAGAGAGAGCGAACCCCGGATGGATTTTACCCGGCCGTCGAGGGAAAGCTCTCCTAAGAGAAGGTAATCCTCCAGGCGCTCCTTAGAGACGATCTCCAGAGCCGTGAGGATCCCCACGGCAATGGGCAGGTCAAACCCGGCTCCTTCTTTCTTCACGTCCGCCGGGGCCAGGTTGACTGTGACTCTTTTCGGGGGAAAGTCGTAGCCAGAGTTCTTGATGGCTGATTTAACCCGCTCCTTGGATTCCTTGACCGCTCCATCCGGAAGGCCCACGGTGGCAAACACGGGGAGGCCCTGGGCGATGTCCACCTCCACTTCCACTACATAGGCATCGATTCCCAGAATGGCACCGCTCAGGACTTTGGCCAGCATGTTGAGCTCCTCTCTAAAAACTGAAGGGAAGGTTTGATTTAAACGTTGATGCCGGGGGAAAAATTTCCTATACTTATAACAAAAAGGTTTTGGTATCGCAAGCATTTTGGGGCATTGGGGGAAGGAAAAAAAGGAAGGGAGAATATGGCCAAGTTAAGTCATTTCGATAAAGAGGGGCGCGCCCGTATGGTGGACGTAAGCGCCAAGCCCGTGAGCAAACGGGTGGCCGTAGCCTCGGGACGGGTGTTCATGAAAGCTGAGACTCTGCGGCGAATTGTGGACAAAGAGATTGAGAAAGGGGACGTCCTCGGCGTCGCCCGAGTTGCCGGGATCATGGCTGCCAAGCGTACCGGGGAGATCATCCCCATGTGCCACCCGCTTACTGTGGACAGCGTGGAAATTCACTTCCAGACGGACGCCTCCCGTTCAGAGGTGCGCATCCAAGCCCGGGTGAAATCCACGGGAAAGACCGGAGTGGAGATGGAAGCTTTGACAGCTGCCTCGGCCGCAGCCTTGACTATTTACGATATGTGCAAAGCGATAGACCGGGGGATGATTCTTTCGGACATCAAGCTCCTGAAAAAGTCTGGGGGAAAAAGTGGGACCTATCTCCGGGCAAGGGAATGAGGAAGCTTCCTCGATGGGAACCCGGCGAAAAAATGATCCCCCCTGGTTTATTATTTCATCCCGGCTAATTTGCCCATGGAGATAAGCTGGTGAAGGAATGAAAATCCTTTTTGCAGACGCCTCATTCAGGTTTTTCCAACTCTTAGACCGCCAGCTCGACCTCAGGTCCAGCGAAAAGAAGATAAACCGGAGCTGAAAGCCAAGCCCAAGAGAAAAATCTGTGATTTTCAGTGGAGCAAGGTCATGGGGCTGGAGCTTATCGAACCTTCGAGCCCACCTTGGCCTCTTTATCGAAAGTGGCCAGGATGACTCCTTCGGGCCCATCGGCTGCCAGGATCATGCCCCGGGACTCCACGCCCATGAGCTTGGCCGGCTGAAGGTTTGCCAGGAGGATGATGGTCTTACCCACCAGTTCCTCGGGCTGGTAATGGCGGGCGATTCCGGCAACCACAGTGCGTTCCTCGCCGATGTCGACGCGGAGTTTAAGAAGCTTGTCAGATTTTTTGATGTTCTCGGCAGCAAGGATCTTTCCTACCCGCAGGTCCATTTTCTGGAATTCTTCCATGGTGATGAGAGCGGAAGTGTCCATTTTTCCCCTTTCTTTTAAGTTTTCTTCCACCCGGGGAAACAAGGCTTGCCCTTTTCGCACCCGCCCGCCCGGAGCCAGCCCTCCCCATTCTTTAAGGCTGGCAAGGTTCTGACTGCCAAAGTCGGAGATCCCCAGTTGGGCCTGCATCTTCTCGGCCGTCTGGGGCATGAAAGGGGAAAGAAGCACAGCCACAAAACGCAGGGCTTCTAAGACCTGGTAGAGAACAGTATTCAGGCGCCCCGCCCGGCTGGGGTCTTTGGCCAGGGCCCAGGGGGCCATCTTGTCGACGTATTTGTTAGCCAGGTTGATCAACTCCCAGATGGAGATCAGGAGCTTATGGAAGCTCAACTCGTTGAACAGTTCTTCGGCCTCCTCTGCCAGGCACAGAGCCGAAGCTTGGAGCTCTCGATCTTTCTCTTCCAGCGCTCCCGGACGGGGAATTTCCCCTTTGAGGAAGCTCTCAGCCATGGCCAGCGTCCGGCTGACTAAGTTGCCCAGGTCGTTGGCCAGATCGGCGTTAATCCTCCCGATGAGGGCGGACTCACTGAAGTTGGAATCCAACCCGAAGACCATCTCCCGCAGGAGAAAGTAGCGGAAAGCGTCCAGGCCATACTTATCCTTCAGGTCTAAAGGCTTGACGATGTTGCCCCGGCTCTTGGACATCTTGGATTCGGACACAATCCAGTATCCGTGAACGTTCAATCTGTTGTAAGGGGGGATCCCCGCTGACTTGAGCATGGTTGGCCAGTAGATCCCGTGGGGCTTGAGAATATCCTTGGCAATGAGATGCTGGCAGACGGGCCAGAACTGGGGGAATCGTTGGCCATCCGGGTAATCGATGCCCGTGAGGTAATTGATCAGGGCGTCGAACCAGACGTAGGTGACGTAGTCCTCATCAAAGGGCAAGGGGATGCCCCATTGCAAGCGGCTCTTCGGGCGGGAGATGCACAGGTCCTCAAGGGGATCGCGGAGGAAGGCCAGGACTTCGTTCCGGTAGCGCTCAGGCCGGATGAAGTCCGGGTGAGCCTGGAGATGATCAATCAGCCATCCCTGGTATTTGCTCATGCGGAAAAAATAGTTTTTCTCCTTGATGAACTGCGGCTCCGCCCCATGGTCCGGGCACTTCCCATCGACCATCTCCTTTTCGGTGAGGAAGCGCTCGCAGCCGCGGCAGTAATGCCCCCCGTACTCGCCGAAGTAGATATCTCCGGCCTCATAAACTTTCTGCAGGATGTGCTGGACGACCCGCTTGTGGGCTTTTTCCGTAGTCCGAATAAAGCGATCGTTGGTGATGGACAGCTTGGGCCAGAGCTCCCGGAACAGGTTGCTAATTCGGTCGGCATACGCTTGGGGGGGTTCCCCCGCGGCCCGGGCGGCTTGGGCTACTTTATCCCCGTGCTCGTCCGTCCCGGTCAGAAAGAAAGTCTGGTATCCCGCCAGTTTGGAGAAACGGTTGAGCACGTCGCCCACGATGGTGGTGTAGGCGTGGCCGATGTGTGGTTCGGCATTCACGTAGTAAATCGGGGTGGTGAAATAAATCCGTCTCATTTTCCTTTCCTGTATTTTTCAAAGAATGATTCTTCTCTAATTTCGTCCAAGCCCGCTTCTACTTCTCTGCCGTCCTCCAAGGCCACCAAAATTCGCCGCTCAATGATCTTTTGCTGGATGACCTTTCCCGTGCCTTGGGGGGTGACAACGGTCTTTCCCAGCTTCGGTAAGCCTTTCTTCAACTCCATATAGGTGTCGAATTCGTAAGCCAGGCAACACATTAAGCGGCCGCAGGCCCCGGAAATCTTCTGGGGATTCAGAGCCAGGTTCTGCTCCTTGGCCATCTTCACGGAGACCGGCTCGAATTCTTTGAGGAAGGAGCAGCAACAGAACTCCCTTCCACAATTTCCCAGGCCGCCGATCATCTTGGTTTCATTGCGCACGCCGATCTGGCGCATCTCGATGCGGGTTTTGAAAGCCCCGGCCAGGTCTTTCACCAGGGCCCGGAAATCCACCCGCCCTTCGGAGACGAAATAGAAGACGATCTTGCTCCCATCCCAAAAGGAGTCCACTTCAATCAGCTTCATGGGGAGGGTGTACTCCTGGATCTTATTTAAGCAAAGCCGTTTCGCTTCTCGCTCCCGATACAGGTTCTGCCTCCCCTGTTCCATATCGATCTCATCGGCCAAGCGGATGATTTTTCTCGCGGGCTTGGGGAAATGCGCCGGGTCTCTTTCCATGGACAGGCAGGCCACAAAACCGATCTCCGGCCCCCGCTCTGTCTCCACCACCACGATGTCCCGCTCCGTCAGGGTGATCCCGGTGGAGTCGCAGTCATAAATCCTTCCATGATCCCTGAATCTCACGCCGACAACTTTCATTCCTTCCTTACTCCAGCCTTGCCTTACCTGCTTTTGTCAATTAAGGCAAAGGCATTTAATATTTTTACATGTCTTTGCGAGCCCGAAGGGCGTGGCAATCTCGTTTTTCTTGGGATTGCTTCGCCCCCCGCTATGGCGGGGTCCTGGCAATGACAGTTTATTTAATGCGTTTGTATTATACAGAGCGACATATATTTTTGCGCATATTTACAATAGCCTCATATAGTCTGTCATTCCGGGCTTGACCCGGAATCCAGTCTGCTTTCTGGATTCCCGCTTTCGCGGGAATGACGATTTACGCGCATTTATATATGTCGCTATGTATAGCAATTGCCAGTTTCGTATATGTTTACCGTGGAGAGCGCTCACGGAAAATCGGCCCTCGAGTTTTTCTTCATCCCCAGGATCAGGGTTTCCAGGGCCAGCTGACGGTTGGC
>Ga0315280_10008842_pt1 | contig 13108 bp, 8 predicted proteins | sample YL17G06_40_MG_FD_203697 | JGI IMG/M metagenome (GOLD analysis project Ga0315280, IMG submission 203697) | Sediment microbial communities from Yellowstone Lake, YNP, Wyoming, USA - YL17G06_40 | ecosystem: Environmental > Aquatic > Freshwater > Lake > Sediment | place: USA: Wyoming | collected...
CTGACCAATGGGGAAGAGTGCTGGAGACAAGCGAGAAGGGTAAGACCACGTACTTCGTTGATGGCCTCGTGAAAACTCGCGAGGATCTAGAGAAGTACGATCCTCCTGATCCGTTCCATCCTGACATTCTAGAGATGATGAAGACTATCCTGAAGTTTGTCGAAGGAAAGGACGTTGTGAAGATTGGTGAGCTTCACTCAGGTTGGCATCTCGCATTTCAGGTCAGAGGAGGCATCGATAAGATCGCGATCGACTGCTACAGAAACCCGAGTTTTGCGAGAGAACTCATGAACAAGATCGGAGCTGCATGCCGGGGATTTGCCGAGGCCATGATAGAAGCCGGCGTTGACGTACTACTCGTTACGGATGACTATGCTGACAATCATGGGCCATTCATAGACCTAAGGCTGCTTAGAGAATACGAGCTTCCCAATTTGAGAAAGATCGTGGAGATAGGTCACAGACATGATATTCCTGTGTTGAAACACTCTGATGGTAATCTCTACCCGATTCTCGATGACCTGTGTAACACAGGCATAGACGGGTTGCATCCCATCGAACCAGGGCCTATGGATCTGGCTGATGTCAAGGCGAGGTACGGTAGCAGGATCTGCCTACTCGGTAACGTCGACTGCAAATACGTGCTACCCTACGGTAACGAGGAGGAGGTCAGAAAGGACGTTAGAAGGTGCATAGACGCAGCAGCCAAAGGTGGAGGATTCATCTTGGCTTCAAGCAATTCAATCCATTCAAACGTCAAGGTCGAAAACGTCTACACGATGGCTGATGAAGCACGCAAGTATGGCAAGTATCCTTTAGATCGCTCGTGAAGCCTCTTAAGTGGAAGTCCAGGGAAGATAGAAGGTCCGCGAGAGAGAGACGATAGCCTGCGCGCCATGACGCGATCTGGTCGGACTAGACGCTACGCGACCTGACTCCGTTGCTCATGCGTCTATCTTGGAGCAGGCCGTTCGGGTATGCAACATGGGGTTCTTCAAAGCATCTGTAAACCGTGCAGACTTCCCTGTATCTTATAGCAAACCAGCCTTCCCATAGTGGGCCTCTGCTTCCTTCAGTATTTTGTCCACCTGATCATTCTGATCCCTTGGCAGCGGGACAGGTTTGTAGTTGCGGAGTATCTCTTCCATTCTCTCACGAGCGTAGGTAAGTGCAGTCTTCTTACCTGTCCTTACCCATTCGGGGTACGTCGATCTCTCAGCTGTTTTCGGTATGAACTGCTGTGTCTTCCACCATTTTCGAGTGTGCGCCTTGTTCAGATATGAACCCGGAATCGGCCCAACCTCATCTATCAGGTCGGTAGCCATCGTTTCCTCATTCACTTCGAATCCTTCTATGAAACGGCCGACCCAAGTGGCTATGTCGTCATCCAGTACAGCTTGCACAGGATGAAAAGTGTACTCTCCGAATACGCTACCATGAAGGACTATGACGTTCGCTCCAGACATGGCAGCAGCAAGACTAGACATCCCTCTCTCGTATCCGGATTGAACATCAATCGTCTTTGCACAGCTCATGCCTGGGCAATTTGAGAATATTGGAATCTTGTATCTTCGCATGATCTGGTTGAAAGCCACTGTGTGTAAAGATGAACCCAGGTCGTCAAAACACGGATCACCGGTTCGCATATTCAAAGGCATTGTGTAGTCGCCGGCCACTATGCCTGTTCCCGGTCTTGTGAGCTGCAGCAGAACCAGTCCAGCCAGTATCTCAGCATTGGTTGATATCAGTGAACCTGCGATAGTAGCCGGTCCGGTCCCACCCATCATGTCGCTGCCTACGATGTAGAAAGGAAAACCCGCCTCAGCCTGTATGAATGCAGCTTCACACGCGTCTCTATGATACGTTAGCGGCGCTGAAACGCCAAGAAACGCCAGCATATCGGCTCCAATCGCCTTCGCTATCTTCACGTTGAATATCTCAGACCCATGCGAACCGGCGGAGAGTGTGATCTTGGTGCTATTCTTCACGTGACTTGCAGTATCCACAAGGTACGTCATGACCGCCGGGACACCGACGAGGTCGGTGTAAGGCGCCGTGTCCGCAAACATGTGTACGCTATCTAGGCTGTCAAGGATCACGCATGCTTCATCCAGTTCTTTCAATGTTGCTGGTCGTGCGTCCCAGGTGTTTAAGTCAACGATCCGCAGTGCTGCGCCTCCCATGTAGTAGAGCGTGTCTCCGCCTATTCTCAAGTCGCTCTTCGAATCCCTGGCCTTCATCTCGAAGCTACTGGGGGTCTTGCGAAGACATTCCTCGACCAAATGGTTGGGCATCCTTACCCGGTTCGTGGCGAAATCAACTTCACAACCGTTTTCCGCGAATAGTTTCAGAGCTCTTTCGTGAAAGAAGTTCAACCCAGTGTTCTCGAGAACCTGAAGAGTTCCGTCATGAATTGCTTGAATTTCCTGCTCGCTCAGAATGTCGAAGGCTCTAATCCGACGTGAAAATCCCTTCAGCATCTTCTTGTTCCCCTACTTTCCCAGTAGCCTTTTCGCCAACTGAGCTGCTCTTGCGGCTGTAGATTCATACCCATCTGCCTCAATCCTACGCGCGAATTCCTCAGTAACACCAGCCCCTCCCACGAGAACTTTGATCTTATCTTTTATCGCATGCCTTTTCAGGAGCTCAATGACTTTCCTGAGTTCTGGAGCGGTCGTCGTCATCAGCGCGGACATGCATACGATGTCTGCCTTCTGATCTCTCACGGCTTCGAGAAATCTCTCATGCTTGACATCAACGCCTAAGTCTTGTACGCTGAACCCTTCGGCTACAAGGAATGCCGAGACCATGGCCTTGCCTATCGAATGTATGTCGCCCTGAACGGTTCCTATTACGACCGTACCTAGGCTCTGTCTGGTGATTTTGGCCGTCTTGATTTCTTCCACTACTATCGGGATAGCACTTTGCATGGCCTCTGCGGCTCCAATCAAGTCGGGCAGCCAAAGCTCGCCTTTGCCAAAACCGTCACCGACTGTTCTTACGGCAGCCGTCATTGCGTCCAGCACTAGGTTCGGATCCATCCCGTTTTTCGCTGCCATCTTGACTGCGCGGATTGCTCCCTCACTGTCGTACTCCAGAATCGCTTTCTTTAGGCTCCCGAGAATCTCTTCGCTCAATTTTGCCGTCTCGAAGCACGACTGCTTATCCTAAAAGGCCTTTCTCCTTCTCCAGACTTCGTGATTATAGGATTATAGGATTGGGTGGCGACGACTCTTGATGGCTTCGACGGTTGCGTCGGAGGGCACTTAGTACGCGTGGATACTTCGTGGTGAGGATATTGTCGAATTCGACTCCAGCGCCAGCAGTCAGCCCAAATGGTATTATTCAGATGTGTGAGAGCCCCATCAGCGGGTCCGAAGGATGCAAGATCAACAACGGAGCGTATTTGATCGTCTGCGAGAAGGAGCATAATCATCCAGAGAAGGGTACGTCGAATCCCTGAAAGCGAAGCGGAGATCGAACGCACTCTAGGTCAGATTATTGAGGAAGGACATGGCTGCACATTAGAAAAAAATAGATGCGATAGATGAGCCACTAGATGTCTCAACGATGGGTTGTGGTTTCCAAAGCAGTCGTTGCATCCCTCGGGCGCTCAGCACTGAACTGGCCCCCCTACAATGATGGTGAGACGCAGCGAAAGTACCGAAGATGTTAAGTACATCCCACTCTGCAGTTTCTGAATAAGGAGTTCTTAGAGATTGCCTGAAAAAGGGCCGGTCTTTGTAAGAGAAGCAACAGGTCTCGTTAGGGAAATCGGCTTTCTCGAACAGCTTACGTTGAATGGGACTGCGCTCCCACTGATTTCCGTGGCTATTACGCCTTGGTTTGTCTGGGTAGCGCTTGGGGGGGCCGGGGACCCCATACTTGCTACTCTTATGGGGTTCATCTTTACCATTTTCACAATCTTATGCTACGCGATGACCACAGCGACTTTTCCCCGTTCAGGTGCACCGTATGTTACGCAAAGTCGCGTCTTGCATCCCGCAATTGGCTGGCCGAGTGAGGTTCTACAGTGGTTTGGAACGCTCGTTATTTCGTTGGGATTGATGCCTAGCCTTGTACTCTTTTTTGGTCTCGCTCCAGGATTGTATGCAATGGGTGTGTCCTCCGGCAACCAGACTCTCATTAATGCCGCGTGGGCGCTCATAGATCCAACCTGGTCGGCAGTCGTCGGTACCATAATGCTTGTTGCTCTGGCCGTAATCACAATTCGCGGAACACGATTCGTAACTAGGTGGTTCAACCTACCCATTGTCGGGTTGATGTACGTAGGAGTAATCGCCATCATAGCAATTCTAGCCAGAGCCACCCCTGAACAATTCATGAGTTTGACTAGCAAGTACCTGAATCAAGACTACAACACCATCATATCGACGGCTAAAGAATCGTTTCCATCCATGATGGTTCCCATATCCTTCGCAGCACTCCCTCTGCTCGTATCGATCGGGTTTTCCGCGGGCGCTGTCAACACGTACTGGAACGCATGGGCCGCCGGCGAAGTGAAAAGGGCGGGCGCCGTGCGGATGCAGGTAATATCAATGCTTGTACCTAGCATAATCGCGACGCTGATTTCAGTAGTAACCTTGACGCTTGCGTACAATGTGGCCGGTCGCGAATTCTTGGTAGCACTCACGCAGTTGATGACATTCAACAGCGGATTTTTCAAGGCGCCTTTCTTTACCGCTCTCGCCGCTGTCACATTTATTCCACTGATGCTAGCAGATAACCCCTATCTTCAACTGCTGCTCACAATAGCCTACACCGCCACGGTACTCGCCTATGTCCCATACACCATACTGCTTTCCACTCGAGATCTGTTCGCATGGTCTTTTGACCGACTAATCCCATCCAAGTTCGCCGAAGTCAATGAAAGGACGCACACGCCAGTCTTCAACATTGTCTTTACGTTCGCCGTTGGATGGGTAACGCTGATGGTTTTCACATACCTCAGCTCCTACGTGCTATTCTTCTTCGCGATCGGATGGGACACGACTTTGGTTGAGATATCCCTTGTGTGCGTAGCGGCGATGTTGCTTCCGCTCAGAAAAGTACTATGGGATGGCTCTCCCGCGAAGAAGTATATGATAGGCGCAATCCCAGTCATTGTGATCGCCGGCATCATCGGCACATTCTATAACGCTCTGTCTGTGTGGATATACTCCACGACTCCTGCAATGGGATTTGGATTGCCCTCCGTGCTGCTGACGGTAGTGATTTTCGTCCTGCCTTTCATCCTCTACTGGATAGTACGTGCAATCAGGCGCAGACAGGGAATCGACCTCGACCTCATCTTCCGCCAGGTACCTCCAGAGTGAGAGTGGACGCCGCCCTATTCTCCTCTGGCGATCCCGAAGCCTCCGGCTTCCTGATTTCAAGATGCCTATTCCTAGCAATGGCCGTACTGAAGTTCGCCGACCCTGTTAGAGCACAACCTAGTCGAGATCACCAGAGGTGCATGCACGCTTCACGGCTCGATTGAGGACGATGAGCATGATCGATAGAAAGAAAGCTGACGACTTCCCAAGCTTGGCAAACCCCCCATCGTGCACATGCTGGCATGATCCCATGCCACGCGGATAAATTCTACCGTACGAATGGAGACATCGACTTGTCGGATGCCTTCAAAGTCCGCCCGAGCAGAACTGTCGGCCTAGCCTCTTCCGCTTCTTTCCTCGGTTGCCGTATGTTAGTCTATGTCACCTGATACCGTTTCCTTGCTTTTTCTATTATCTCCCCTACTCTCTTTCTAACGTGGTCTTCGAGAGGCTTGGGATGATGAGTTCTCAGGATCTCTCTGGCTCTTTCTTTGGCTCGTTTGACGATGTCCTTTGACCCATCCTTTTCCCACTTGTTCCTGCTTTCCCTGTCGGCTAACTGGGGGAGGTAGTGCTCCTTCAGGAAGAAATCGTTCGTGTGTTTTTGTCCGAGGAAATGTCCGCCAGGCCCGACCTTCGCAATTACATCAACAGCCATCGTGTCCTCGTCAACCCGTATGCCCGATACGGCGCGTGAAATCATACCTAGAATCTCATCATCAATGACTGTTTGTTCGAAACTGGTGTCGATCAGGGAATTCAGCGCCCCAGCACAAATAAACAGGCTGGGTCTGGCAAGCGCGGTCAACACAACGGATACTGACCTCTCGTAGGCGGCCTGCTCATCATGGATCTTAGAATCCGTGAGGCCAACCGTGGCTGCGTACGGGATCCCGTAGTGCGAGTAGATCTGTGACATGGCTGCGCACTGGATCGCTACTTCCACGGCGCCGTAGACGACTCCGCCTGTCCTCATGTTGGTGATCCCAGGGGATGTGTATGGGATCGTAGGGGTCCCAGCGCTTATCAGCTGAGCGAGGGTGACAAAACTTAGGCATTCAGCGTTCTGCTGAACAACTGAACCAGCGAGAGTCACTGGGGACGTTGCGCCAGCATTAGGCATGCAGTCCAGAATCACGGGGACTCCGTGACTGGCCGCTTCGAACAGCGGCTGAGTCGAGGCTGTTCCCCAAGTCAAGGGGCTAGTCACGCTTGGGTTTATCGAGATTATTGGTCTTCTTCGTAGTTCATCCATACCTCCGGAAACAGCTGCAGCGATTTCCATTAGATCCCTAGCGCTGTCCCTTCCATAGACATCCGTCAAGTAGTGCTTCTCGCAGTTCTCGTAGGATATCCTACACTTCACGCGATCTGCGATCGTTTGCGGGACATCCTGCGGGATCACAGCCGGCAAGAACGCGTGTGCGTATTCCAAAGCATCAAAGACTCTAGTTAGCTGTGCGCAGTCTTCAGATGTCGGTGTCCGCCGTATTCCAGTCTCAAGATCGTGAATGTGTAGGGCGTTGGCTCCTGTAGAGAAGTAGACTTCGCCATCGCCAAGCACTAAATCATGATCTTTGCTTCGGCCGCAAAGCCTGACCGTCTTCGGGCACTTCTTGAGCGCTTCCTCAACAATCGAAGCTGGCAACTTTGCCAAATGCGTCTTGGAATCTACTATTGCTCCTGCATCATTGAGGACTCTTAGAGCGGCTTCATCTTCAAATCTTACCCCGACATGTTCCAAGATATGCAAAGTCGCTGAGTGTATGTCTCGTACCTCATCGTTATTCAGAATCTCGAACAATCTCCGTGACTTCGCATGAAACACTCGAATCACACGTCGCAGATAGACTGGGCGAGAGGTCCTTAAGTCTGTCTGTCAGAACCGGAACATTAGATCCACACTCATTGTACATTCGAGAATTGTGCACGAGCCGAGCAGAGGCCAAGATCACATACAATACAAGCAGAAAAGGAGAGAAGAAAATGGAAAGCAGCGTGTTCTACGATGCCTCCTCTTGATGCTTGTGCTGACTCTGTTGATCTCGTTCTCCTCGGTGTCTCAGAGAATTCGACTCATAGCAGGGCTTTCGCAACGATGTTTCGCGGACTACTTACGCGATCCCTTGCGACCCTCCGATCACCTCTTCTCCCCCAACGAGATACGCCCGCGTGTCCTCTTGATCCTGTAACAGTCCGTCCGCGATGAAATTCGCACTTGTAGCGACGTCTAGGGCGCTGCATGTATGCCGTTCTGTGCGGTCTAGGTTTTCCGAGCGTATGTGTCTTTCAGGTACGGTATGATTTCTTTGGCGCATAGTTCGATGAAGGCTTTCTCATCTGGGCTCGTGCTTACCAGATAGACCTGATCAAATCCCATATTGATCAGCTTCTCTATTCTGGATATGAAGTCTTCAGCCTTCGTTCCGATTGCGAAGGTCTGTGCAATTTGCTCGTCACCGACAAGGGTTCCCATTTCCTCGATCTCTCGTGGGTCAGCAATTCCATACTTGTACGCAACGGAGAACATTGAACCCGCATAGAAACGAACTTTCTTCACCGCCCTCGTGTAGTCCTTGTCGTATCCAAGGTCAAGTTCGACGACCTTTTCGATCTTTGACGGGTCGCGTCCCATCTTCCTTGCTCCACGTTCAATCGCAGGAATCAAGACATTGCGGAGATGCTCCTCGGAAACTAGAAAGGCTGTAATGAAGCCTTCACCATACTTTCCAGCCATTTCAGCAACTTTTGGTCCGAACGATGCCACATAGGTCGGTACGGGAGTTGTGGGTTTCACGTAGAGCTTCGATTGCTTCAGTCGATAGTATTTGCCCCTAAAGTTAACCCAATCCTCATTCCAAAGCTTCTGTATCAGTTGTACTGACTCTTCCAAGCGTTCGACACGCTCCTTCGCTGAAGGCCAAGCATACCCGAGGGGCACCTCATTCAATGCCTCTCCAGCTCCAACGCCAAGCAAGATTCTGTCCGGGTAGATTGCCCGGAGCGTTGCGAATGCCTGTGCAACGATGGCGGGATGGTATCGTAACGTCGGGCAGGTCACTGACGTGCCAATCGGAACTTTCTTCGTCCTCTCAGCAGCTGCTGCCATCCAGGTCCACGTGAAAGCGCAATACGCGTTGGTATCTGCAAATGGGTGGAAATGATCGGCCGCCCAGATTATGTCGAATCCGGCCTTCTCGACGAGAGGAGCGAGTTCAAGATAGAAGTTCGGGTGATATACTTCTAGGTCACAGAAGTATCCGATTCGCAACTTCATGGTCAAACACTCCAGAACTGCCCGCGGTAGATTGACGCCTCGCATCCGTTCTAATAACCTTGGTGGGCAGTTGCTTCGCGATTTTGTTGGAAATAGAGAGAGATTCCGTACTCAGTAGTCTCAAGTGTCCCAACAGTGTTCTGAAAGCCACTGTTGAAAAACGGTGGCCAAATTATATTACGGCAACAGGCATAGGCAAATGTACCTTCGACGAGAGATATGCGAAGAGGGAATTGAGCATGGAGTTACCCGCAACTGAGGTGCTCTCTCGTGAGGAGATTCAGAAAATCCACGAGTCATCACTGAATGTGCTATCGAAGATCGGAGTCACCGTCAAAAGCGATGCGGCGTTGAAGTTGCTTGAGGAAGGGGGCGCTACAGTTGATTATCAGAAGAGTTTGGCGAGGATACCGAGCGGCGTGCTGGAAGAAGTTGTGAAATGGGCGCCATCCAACATTGCCTTGTACAACAGGGATAGAAAGGGTTCATTGAATCACGGCGGGGATAACTCGTACGTTTGGAGTGGAAACCACGGGACTTACGTGTTGACTTCCGAGTCAGGCGAGCGAAGAATAGCAACATTGGATGATGTTGCAAGATTTGCGAGGCTTGCCGATGCATTAGACAACATTCACGTTGTGGGCATACAGGCAATACCGCAAGATGTGCCTCGAGAATATGCCGACCTGAAATCTGCTGAGGTTATGTTCAACAATACCAGTAAGCACGTCTTCTTCAATCAATCCGAGGCAGCTGTTGCTACTGCGACCCTTGATCTGGCTCAAGCCGTTCTGGGAGACGAGGAACTAGAAAAGTACCCAATCATGACGTCTTTGGTGGATCCAACAACACCCTTGGCGTGGGGGAAGGACGCCGTCGAGATCCTGATAGAGAGTTCACGCAGAGGTGTTCCTTGTATCGTGGCTTCTTGCCCCACAACGGGTGGGACGGCTCCAATAACAATGGCCGGAACATTGGTCGTTCAGAATGCGGAGATCCTCAGCGGCATCCTGATCAGCCAACTAGCAAGACGGGGAGCTCCCGTGATATACGGAACTGCCTCAATGATCTTGGACATGCGTGAGGGCATGGCCGCTTTGAGCACACCGGAGGCAGTAGCCCTTAGGATCGCGATAACTCAACTGGGCAAGTCCTATAGTCTTCCGACGGAGGCAATAGGTCCGGACTCCGACTCGCACTGCCTGGACGAGCAAAATGCTTGGGAGAAGATCATGACGGCGGCCGCCGCGATATTCTCTAGAGCAAACATAGTAATGAATGCTGGCATGTTCGCGAGCGGTTATACCGTAGCCTACGAGCAGCTCACTATCGACAACGAGATGTTAGGATGGCTCTTCCATCTTCGTAGAGGAATAGAGGTCACTCCAGACACACTCGCTATCGAACAAATCGAGAGAGTAGGACCGGCGGGTCACTTTCTAGGCGTCGACTCGCGCTTCGCCTTGAAGCGTCTAGAGACTGAGTATTGGCTGCCCAAAATATCCTGCAGAGCGTCCTATGCCAAGTGGCTTAGAAAAGGAGCAAAAGACGCCGTGAAGAGTGCCAGAGAAGAGACTGACAAGATTCTCCAAACGCACAAACCGGCCGCTTTGGACTCTAAGACTCGGAAAGACCTAGCTCGAATAGTCAAGGACTTCACGCGATCCGGCCAAGGAACAAAAACGAAGAAAAGGAAGAAATAGCGCCTGCGTATGCTGACATGCGTGCCCGTTTCGCCAATTTCAGGGACAGGATAATCAGCACCTAGGTCGAGCGGAGATTCTTCCCGAAGGCGCGCCGTTCAGAAATATGAAGACAAGGCCTTGACCAACACTAATTCCTGAGGGCGGCCACAAGTTCTTCAGGTAAGAAGGCGGTTCTCAAGATCTTGATCGCTTGCGGGCCGCGGTCTTACGCACGAGCTTCTTGAACAGCTCAACAGCGTCGACGGCATTGTCGCTGTAGCCTTCGGCTCCTATCTCGTGCGCCCACTCAGGGGTGACTGCAGCTCCGCCGACGGCCACTCTGACGCTCTTTCTGGTACCTGCTTTTTCGAGTGATTTGATCACGATTCTCTGTTCCGGACTTGTGACGGTGAGAAGTGCCGACATCGCGAGTATCTGTGCCATCGATTCCTTGGTCTTGTCTACGAACTTCTCGGGTGGTACGTCCACCCCAAGATCGTTGACCTCGAAGCCGGCTGCTTCCAGCATTACCGCGAGAATGTTCTTTCCGATGTCGTGTATGTCGCCACGGACCGTCCCAATGACGACAGTACCGGTACTTTTCCGCTGTAGCTTGTGCTGCAGGATGACGGGTCCAAGAACTTCAACTCCAGCTTTCATGGCTTCTCCAGCCATGATAAGCTCTGTAAGGAAAGCCTGGCCCTCCGCAAACTTATCCCCGATTGTTCGAACACCCTCCGATAGGCCATCCTCAATTGCTTCCACGGGGTCAATACCGAGCCGAACTGCTTCCTCAGCCGCAACACGAACTCTGTCGGCATCCAATTCAAGCACAGCTGTCTTCAGCTTATCAATAGTTTCAGATCTTGAGCCCATTCCGGTGGATCTCCGTTTGCAGACTTCAACGAGTTTATGTTGCCCTGATATTAGCCTTGGTCTTCGTCGCGTTTCAAGCATCCGGGTCGCACGCTCGTACGTGTCTCCGTAGAAACTGGTCCAAGAAGCAGGCGTTTGCAGAAATCATTCGGGGGTCTCCGGTGTGATCTGGATATCCGCGTTTGGATACACTGCCACTTTGGGCGTGCCGGGATGCGCCGTTTGCAGTATTTCAAGCACCTCGTTCCAATCTTTCGTGTAAATCACGTCGCCCTTCTCAGCAATCGGAACGAACGGGTCGGGCACGCTATATTGGGAGTAGACGATGACCTTCTTGAACTTGAGAGGTGCAGCGGAGTACAGTGGTCCTCCTACATTTTTTCCGAATTTCCCAACCAGATAATGTGTAGCTTGGCCATCGGGCGCGTTGGCGATGACTACCAATGTTCCGCCTTTCTTCATCTTCGCCACTGGAGTCAGCACTGCGAGAACTGCTTCGTTTGCTTTGGCAAAAGTGTTAGCCACGACAATGTCAGGTTCGTCCAAAGGCGTGGTGCCATAGACGTCCTTGCCAACCTTCACGGCTTCCCTGTGTTCCGCGATGAAATCACCTGCGAACAGGTCCGTGGATTCCCCTCTTCCGTTGATGATCACGTCAATCTTGAAATCAAGTGAAGCCATTCTGGCACCCTCTTCGAGGTCCAATCGAAGTACGTTTTGTTCGACCTTTCCCCAACCGATTGTCGGATGGAGCGTATCCATACCCAGACCGACCAATCCGCCTATGCTTCCGTGGTTGAATCGCACCGTGTCAAACCCTGCGACGCCTGGGATGATGATTTTGCCTCCGCCTCCGAAACCTGCGTCTGGGTGCGGAACCACGCAACCGATGCCTATCTTCAGGTCGCAGTCCATCACTTCTGCATTGACTTGAACCGGAGTCCCTCTAGCTGTTCTTCCAAGAGTCGCCAGGTTGGTGAATGGGCTATGATTGTATACAGGGAATCGTTCGACGATGTCCTCACCGAGTTTCTTGGCGAAGTCTATCCTATCACAAGCACCGTGCGCACCCAAAGCAGCCACGAATCTCACGTGTTCTTCAGTTATGCCACCCAGCTTGAGCTGCTCTAGGACAAACGGCACTATTTCACTCGCACGCGTAGGCCTAGTAAGGTCATCAAAGAGGACGACTGCTTCCTTCTTGCGCTTGGCCAGTTGTGTTATGGTTCTAGAACCTACGGGGTTCCTGAGGGCATATTGGATTTGCTCTGCGTCCATGTGCCGCCTGTCGTGGCCGGTCATGGGACACAAATGGACTTGCCAGCCAGAAGGAAAGTCAAGCGCAAGGTTAGAGTTGCCGTACCAAGCAAGCGTCGGTACCTTGAACACCGAAGTCTTCACTACATTTCACGACCCTAGGATGATTGCTAGTGCGCCATCGTTAGACAAGAGGGAGATACCATCGCACGAGTCCTTGCGACTCTCATAGGCCTGCGTCGAATCTCGTTTCCTATAAGGCTTCCAGAGGAGCTGGCATATTCTAGATTCGCGGCCTGCACAAAAAAACAGATATCGCAATGCCGTGTGACACTGGCCGTGGTCTTGCCACGATTCGGCTATGTACCTAGGTGGATCGCGGGTTTAGTGGAGGAGCGAACCCCGGATAACGCCGGTCCGCATCCGCGCGAGCCCGCCACCTTCCACGAGTGGCAGTACCTTCTTCTCTATTCCGTCACTCATGGTGGTTCACATCGCTATTAGTGCGTAGGTGAGGCCCCCTAAACAAAAGTCTCTGTCACAGCTGACAGCCCCGCCGTTCCCCCACCTCTAATCAAGCAGTTGGACGCCCCTGGAAGGTTGGTGTCCCCAGTGGGGCGAAACCCAGACGGTTCTCAAGACCTGATCCTGATGAGAAAGGGATCCGACGGAACGAC
>Ga0315280_10008843_pt1 | contig 13107 bp, 12 predicted proteins | sample YL17G06_40_MG_FD_203697 | JGI IMG/M metagenome (GOLD analysis project Ga0315280, IMG submission 203697) | Sediment microbial communities from Yellowstone Lake, YNP, Wyoming, USA - YL17G06_40 | ecosystem: Environmental > Aquatic > Freshwater > Lake > Sediment | place: USA: Wyoming | collected...
GTCGGGTCGGCAGCGTCGGCCGTCGGCCCGGTGCGCAGCGCAAAGCGGCCGGCGCCGTCGAGCTTGGCCGTGCCGCCGTTCAGGCTGTAGCGGCGGGCCGCGTTCGGGAACAGGAAGAAGTCGTCGGCATAAGCGGTGATGCTCCACCAGCGCGCAGGCGGGGGCACGCCTTCGACGCGGTAGCTGCACGCCGAGCGCAGCGGCGCGCCGGTGTCGTCATGGCTGGCGATGTAGTACAGCGTCTCTTCGCGCGACAGCGCAAGCAGCGCACCGATGGCGATGCGCGCGCGGGTGTAGAGGTCGGCGTCGGCGCTGCCCGCGAGCACGCTCGTGCGCCACGCGCCGGCCATCTGCGACGGCGCGGACAACGGGCTCTTTAGCGCCAGCCAGGCCGAGCCCAGGCCCAGCGCCACACCGGCGAGCACGATGCCGGCGGCAATCGACCAGCGGCGCCAGCGTGTCGGCGTCATGCGATCAGGCCCGCCCTGGGAGCGTGGGCGGCAGAACGAGATCGCGCGCACCATCTGCCGCGCCGGGGACAACCACGACCTCGCCGCGCAAGTCCATCATGCGGCCACCCGGGCGAGCAAGCGCCAGGCGTGGGGATCACGGTTCGCCAGGCGCGGGGGTGGGTCATGGGCAGCAGCGGCAAGGTCCGACCCGGATCGTATGCCATGGCCTGCGCCAGCCGCACAGTCGTCGCGATGCCACGCCATGCGGCGCCTGCGACGCCATGATTCATGCGCTACCGCGAGCGCCCGGAAGCGGTGAACTGCGGTTCTTAGGTCAACTGCGGTTTCAGGGTTGAAGCGGGAGCGTCACCCATTCTGGCCGACCTCCAAAGCCGGCCATTCGAGCAATTCGGCGAGCCGACGCACGACCCAGCCCGCTTCGTCCGCCGTGACGACAGAACCCTCGACGAGCAAGCCGCGACGCACACGTTCAAGCACGTCCGATTCGGCGACGCCCAGGTCGAACAGCGTCGCCTTCGCGGTGTCGACGAGCATCTGTGCCATGTCTTCGCACAACTCGTAGCGCGCTGCAATCACGCTGCGCGGCTCGCGCGGCTTGATGGCACCGGGTGCGACAAACAGATCGATGAAGGAGCGTGCGATGAAGGTCTGGTTGTCTTCGGTCATGAGTCCTTGCAAGTATCGGTGCGCAAGGCAAACGCGGGCGCCGCGCCGGCACCGCAGTCTTGGCGGCGGGTCGGCGGAGGGTCGGCGGCACTGTGCCGCGCCCATCGCGGCGAGCCATGCAGGCATTTTCTCCCGGGTGGCCCGAATGAGCAGGCCGGGCCGGCGCTGCTCGACAGCGTGAGCCTGCACCTTGGCTCACGCGCATTCCGGCGAGCGCGTCTTCAGTGCTCGGAAAACGGGCTCGCTTGGGCGCCGGGTGCGCGGCGGCGCCGTTGCAGTTGCAGGTACTGCTCGAACATCTCGAGCGCCAGCGTCTTCAACTCGGTGTTGCCCATGCCGTGCGCGAGCGAAAGGCGCTCGAAGGCGTAGACCGGGTCGCGAAAGATGCGGCCCAGGTGCACCGGCATGTTGTGCTGCGCCATCAGTTCGTTGAATCGGGCGAGGCGCCACAGGTCGATCTGCAGCGATGCGGCGAGCAGCCACGACCAGGGGTCGGTGTTGCCCACCAGCGGGATCGGCGCGCTCGCCGTGGCGCGAGGTTGCGAGGAATTCCCGGTTGCACCCGGCTTCTTGGGCTTCGGGGTGTGAACGAATGGAATGATCATGGCGCACCTCGCTGTCGTGCCGCCCCGGGTACGGGTGGCTTCAAGCGAAGATAGCGGCGTACGGGCTTGCGCTAAGCAATGAATTGAGGCAGACACAACGCCCATCTCGGCGGCGCCGGCCGCGGCTTGCCAATTGCGGCACGGACCGTCCGGCTCAGCCTTGCCTAGGCTCAGCCTTGCAGGCCGCGCTGGCCCATGCATGGGCCAGCCCGTTCGCAGGCACGCGTCCGTGCGCGGGCACGGCCGCGCGTCCGGCTCACGCCTTGCAGGCCGCGCTGGCCCATGCATGGGCCAGCCCGTTCGCAGGCGCGCGTCCGGCCTACGCCTTGGGCAGGGTCACGCCGGTCTGGCCTTGGTACTTGCCGCCGCGGTCCTTGTAGCTGGTCTCGCAGACCTCGTCGCTCTCGAAAAACAGCACCTGGGCGCAGCCTTCGCCGGCGTAGATCTTGGCCGGCAGCGGTGTCGTGTTGCTGAACTCGAGCGTCACAAAACCCTCCCATTCGGGTTCGAAGGGCGTGACATTGACGATGATGCCGCAGCGCGCGTAGGTGCTCTTGCCCAGGCAGATCGTCAGCACATTGCGCGGAATGCGGAAGTACTCGATGGTGCGCGCCAGCGCAAAGCTGTTCGGCGGGATCACGCAGACATCGGCCTGGATGTCGACGAAGCTGCGTTCGTCAAAGTTCTTCGGATCGACGATCGCGCTGTAGACATTCGTGAACACCTTGAATTCGGGTGCGCAGCGAATGTCGTAGCCGTAGCTGCTGGTGCCGTAGCTGACGATGCGCTTGCCGTCGGCCGACACACGCACCTGGTCGGGCTCGAAGGGCTCGATCATGCCGTGCTGCTGCGCCATGCGGCGGATCCACTTGTCGCTCTTGATGCTCATTCCTGGCCTCGTCGGGTGCGGCAGGATTGTAGGCAGGGGGTGTGGCTCGCGCCGGGCGCTGCAAACCGGGCGCGCTCCACTGCATCGGGGGTGGTCACGCGCAGCAACTTGGCCTAAGATATTAGGGTCATCCCTAGTGGAGGTGCCGATGCGTGCTGCCGTTGACCTGCTGAGCCAATACGCCGAATACCACCGCGATCGTCGCAATATCGTCAGCCATTTCGTTGGCGTGCCGATGATCGTGTTCGCCGTCGGCGTGCTTCTGGCGCGGCCGACGTTCGCTCTGGGCGAAACCTTGCTCACCCCGGCCTGGCTCGTGTTTGCGCCGGTCGCAGCCTGGTACCTGACGCGTGGCAATCTGCTGCTTGGCCTGGCCGTGAGCCTGCAAGTCGCAGCGCTGCTGTGGCTCGGCCAGATGGTGGGCAGCAGCGTCGCTGGCTGGCTTGCCTGGGGGGTTGGCTTCTTTGTGATCGGCTGGGTCATCCAGTTTGTCGGCCATTGGTACGAAGGCAGGAAGCCGGCCTTCGTCGATGACATCGTGGGCCTGCTCGTGGGGCCGATGTTCGTCAGTGCCGAGGGCATGTTCATGCTCGGCTGGAACAAGCCGCTGCTGGCTGAAATCGAGCGCCGCGTCGGGCCGACCGTGCTGCGCGATCTGGCGCGCATCGCCTGAAGAAAATTCAAACTGGTGCAGGCCGCGCAGGCTCGGGCTGAGCATCGAAGCGCTCGAAGCCGCAATAGCAGATGAAATGGCGGTTCGTCGCGCGCCCGAACAGCGCCATGCGCAACCGTTGTGCAAGCTCCAGGCCCATCTGCGTGATGCCGCTGCGCGAGACGACGATGGGCACGCTCATCTGCGCCGACTTGATCACCATCTCGCTCGTCAGGCGCCCCGTGGTGTAGAAGATCTTGTCGGCCCCCTGCACGCCGTGCAGCCACATCCAGCCGGCAATCGTGTCGATCGCGTTGTGCCGGCCCACATCTTCGACGAAGGTCAGCAACTGGTCCTGGCAGAACAGCGCGCAACCGTGCACCGAACCCGATGACTTGTAGGTGCTTTCCTGCACCCGCATCGCATTCAGCAAGCCGTAGAGCGTGGCCTGGCTCAAGCGCGAACGCGGGTCGTCCACGCGCGGCAGGTGCAGGGTGTCGAGTTCGTTCATCAGGTCGCCGAACACGGTGCCCTGGCCGCAGCCGGTGGTGACGATGCGCTTCGCCGTTTTCTCGTCGAAGCGCTCGATGCCGGCACGGGTCTTGACGGCGGCGGCATTCACGTCCCAATCGACGGTGATCGAGTCAATGTCGGCCAGCGATTCGACCAGACGCTGGTTGCGCAGGTAGCCCAGGACCAGCAACTCCGGCGCCGCGCCGAGCGTCATCAAGGTCACGAGTTCGCGCTTGTCGACGAACACGGTCAAGGCACGCTCGGCAGGGATCGAGATGATGCGTCGCGCGCCGTACTCGTCAACAACGCTCACGTCCTGGACCAGGGGTGCACTGGCCGATGTGAGACGCGGGGTGGGGTTCATCGCGGGAAGTCGAGTCTCTCAATGAAACGAAGGGCCGCCCCGAGCTTGCCTGACCCGCTCGGCGGACGGCTGCTGCAAGGTGGCGGCCCGGCGCTGCTCAAGGGCGGGCAAGCATGCCATGCCCGGCCCTCCTGCCGCTTCGACAAGGGCTTTGCGCCGCCCGCGGCCGGCTCGCGGCCCAGCGCCTGCGGCGTCAGGACTTCTTCGCGGGTGCCTTTGCCGGCGCAGCAGGCGCGGCAGGCGCTGCCGCGGCCGCCGGTGTCCCGGCAGGCGCGGCGGCGGCGAAGGGACCGGGGTCGGCGCAAGCCGGCGTTTCGGTCGGCGCACTGGTTGCCCTGCCAGCCGCTTTCTGCGACGCGTGGTACTTGGCCGCTGTCTTGTCCATCGACTTGCACAGCTGATAGGCGGCGACCTTGTCGCCATGGGCAGTCTTGGCGGCTGCTTCCGCAGCCTTGGCCTTGGCTTCATCGCTCGCTGCCGGCAATTTGGACCAGGCCGGCACCGAGAAGGCGAAGGCGCTGAACAAGGCGACGGATAGGCAACGCATGATTTTTTTCTCCTCCAACCGACTCTATGCAACTCAACTCAATCTGGCTCAAACCTGCGCCGCGGGCCGTGCTCCGGCATCGCTGGCCTGACTGCGCACCCTGGCAATCTTGCCGGCGACGATGTCGTCATGCCAATAGGCGTGGTGCTCCTTGGCCCAGGCGTCGTCGACGATACCGGTGCGCATTGCGGCGTACGCGCCTTTCATGCCGATCGTGCCGAGATAGATGTGAAACAGGAACACCGTCATCATCAACACCGACGCCACCGCATGGATCATGTGCGAGACCTGCATGTTGGCGCGCGAATACTCGATGGCCGGCACCAGCTTGTCGAGCACCAGGCCGGAGCCGACGACGATGGCGCCGAGCAGGAACACACCGACCCAGAACAGCATTTTCTCGCCGGCATTGAAGCGGTGCGACGGCACTTCCTTGCCGCTGAGCATGCCCCCGCCCTTGAGCAGCCAGGTCAGGTCACCCTTCGCGGGCAGGTTGTCGCGAACGAAAGCCACGAACAACACCACCAATGACACGGCGAACAGCGGGCCGGCGAAGTTGTGCGCGGTCTTCAAGGCGTAGCTGAGCCAGCCGAACAGCGTCAGGCCCATCAACGGCAGCAGGATGAACTTGCCGAAGGCGATGACCAGGCCCGAGACGGCGAGGATGACGAACGTGATCGCGCTGCTCCAATGCGCGGCGCGCTCGAAATACGTGAAGCGCTCGATCTTGCGCCCGGTATCGGCAGAGTGGCCGCCGAACCCGCCGCGGCGCCAATGAAACAGGCCGAGCGCCAGCGCCACCAGAAAGAACAGCGAGCCGCCATAGGGAATGATCCAGTCGTTGCGCACCTGGCGCCAGGCTTCGCCGGCGCTGCTGAACTTCGCACCCGGGTATTGCACGAAGGGCTGGATCAACGGATCGGGTTCGGCCCCGGGCATGCTGTTGGTGGGAGTGCCGGGGTCACGCACCGCACGCCAGAAAGGCGCGTTATTGCCGGGCTGGGTCTTGCCACGCTGCGCGTTCGACTCATCCGGCTTGGGCTCGGCCGGCGCGACAAATCCCGCCGGCGGGCCCGCCTTGTCCTGGGCCCAGGCGGGAGCCCCGATCAGCAGCGCCGTCACCACGACTGCGGCAGCAGCGAGCACCCCTCGAATCAAGCTATGCATGCGGCGCCCCTCGTGCTCACTTGGCCTTGGCGTATTCGTTCTGCGCCTGGGCGCGACTGCGCATTTGCTCTTCCCACGACACCTTGTCGCCGCTCTTCCAGCCAGGGGCGTTGAATGCGTTGTCGGTGACCTCCCAGACCTTGGTGTCGGGCTTGCGCGTTGCCGCGGTCTGCGGCGTTTCGGTACAGGCCGCGAGGCTGACGATGGCTGCCATGACGGCACCGAGCACGATGCAGCGGCTCATGATTTTGTCGCCGGTTTGCCGTAGGCCGTGCCCCAGCCCCAGACTTCACTGCCCTTGCCGCGGTTCAGCACGCGGGTGCGAAAGATGTCGGCCACGACGTCGCCGTCGCCGCCGAGCAAGGCCTTGGTCGCGCACATTTCGGCGCATGCCGGCAACTTGCCTTCCGACAAGCGATTCCGCCCGTACTTGGCGTTCTCGGCGACGCTGCCGTTCAGTTCCGGCCCGCCGGCGCAGAACGTGCACTTGTCCATCTTGCCGCGCAGGCCGAAGGTGCCGTTGGTCGGGAACTGCGGTGCACCGAACGGGCAGGCATACGAGCAGTAGCCGCAGCCGATGCAGGCATCCTTGTCGTGCAGCACCACGCCTTCGTCGGTGCGGTAGAAGCAGTCGACCGGGCAGACCGCCATGCACGGCGCGTCGGAGCAATGCATGCACGCCACCGAGATCGATTTTTCGCCCGCGATGCCGTCATTCAGCGTCACGACGCGGCGCCGGTTCACACCCCAGGGCACATCGTGTTCGGCCTTGCACGCGGTGACGCAGCCATTGCATTCGATGCAGCGCTCGGCGTCGCAGATGAACTTCATTCGAGCCATTCGATTCTCCTTGTGTTCCGTGGGTCCTGGTCGGCCGGCGTCAAGCCCTGACGATCTGGCACACCGTGGTCTTGGTCTCTTGCATCATCGTCACGCTGTCGTAGCCGTACGTGGTTGCGGTGTTCACGGCCTCGCCGCGCACCACCGGCGCCGCCCCCTCCGGGTAGTACTGCAGCAGATCGATACCGCCCCAGCGCCCCGAGAAGTGGAACGGCAGGAACACGGTGTCGGCGTCGACGCGCTCGGTGACGAGGGCCTTGACGCGCATGCCCTTGAACTCCGGCAAGGCTGCCATCGGTGGCGTGCGCACCCAGACGAAGTCGCCGTTGCGGATGCCGCGGTCGTTTGCCGACTTCGGATTGATCTCGACGAACATGTCCTGCTGCAACTCGGCAAGCCAGGGGTTGGCGCGCGTCTCTTCGCCCCCGCCTTCGAATTCGACGAGGCGGCCCGAGGTCATGATCAGCGGGTAGGTCTTGCCGATGTCGCGGTTCTTCTCCTGCACCGTCTTGAACAGCGTGGGCAGGCGCCAGAAGGCCTTCTTGTCATCGTGCGTCGGGTACTTGTCGACCAGGTCCGGGCGTATCGAATAAAGCGGCTCGCGGTGTTTCGGCACCGGATCGGGGAAGTTCCAGACCACGGCGCGCGCCTTGGCGTTGCCGAACGGGTGGCAACCGTGGTTCTTCATCGCGACGCGAATGATGCCGCCCGAGGAGTCGGTCTTCCAGTTCTTGCCGGCAGCGGCCTTCTTCTCGTCTTCCGTCAACTCGTCCCACCAGCCGAGCTTCTTCAGCAGCAGGTGGTCGAACTCGGGGTAGCCGGTCGTGATGTCGGCACCCTTGGAATGCGAGCCGTCTTCGGCGAGCAGGTTCGCGCCCTCGCGTTCGACGCCGAAGTTCGCGCGGAAATTGCCGCCACCTTCCATCACGTGCTTGGACGTGTCGTACAGGTTCGGCGAGCCCGGGTGCTTCATCTCAGGCGTGCCGTAACAAGGCCAGGGCAGGCCGAAATAGTCGCCGTCGAGCTTGTAGCCGGTTTCCTTGTCGACACCGCCCTTGGCGCGCAGCGTCTTCACGTCGAACACGTTCATGTTGCGCATATGCGCCTTCAGCCGCTCGGGGCTCTGGCCGGTGTAGCCCACGGTCCAGACGCTGCGGTTGATTTCCTGCAGGATCGACTCGACCTCGGGCTCCATCATGCCGCCGCGCCCGGCGACAAGCTTGGTGCGCGCCATCAGCTCCTTGTCGAAGCCGAGCTTCTGCGCCAGCTGGTACATGATCATGTGGTCGGTGCGGCTCTCCCACAGCGGCTCGATCACTTTTTCGCGCCACTGGATCGAGCGGTTCGACGCCGTCACCGAGCCCGAGGTTTCGAACTGCGTCGCCGCCGGCAGCAGATAGACGCCGCGCTTCGGGTTCAGCTCTTCCTTCTTGCCCGGCATCGCCGCCATCGCCGCCGTCGCGGAGGGGTAGGGATCGATGACGACGAGCAAGTCGAGCTTGTCCATCGCGCTCTTCATCTCCAGGCCGCGGCTTTGCGAGTTCGGCGCGTGGCCCCAGAAGAACAGGCCGCGCAGGTTGCTTTCCTGGTCGATCAGATCGTTCTTTTCCATCACGCCGTCGATCCAGCGCGACACCGTCATGCCGGGCTTGCCCATCATGCCCGGCGCGTACTGCTTCTTCATCCACTCGAAGTCGACGCCCCAGGCGGCGGCGTAGTGTTTGAACGAGCCTTCCGCCAGACCGTAGTAGCCGGGCAGCGAGTCGGGGTTCGGGCCGACGTCGGTCGCGCCTTGCACGTTGTCGTGGCCGCGGAAGATGTTCGCGCCGCCGCCGCTGACACCGATGTTGCCCAGCGCCAGTTGCAGGATGCACGATGCGCGCACCATCGCGTTGCCGATCGTGTGCTGGGTCTGGCCCATGCACCAGACGATCGTGCTCGGCCGGTTCTCGGCCATGATCTTCGCCACCTTCAGGCACGTGGCCTCGTCGACACCGCAGGCGTCGAGCACCTTGTCGGGGGTCCAGTTCGCCATCACGTCTTCACGCACCTTGTCCATGCCGTAGACGCGGTCGTTGATGTACTTCTTGTCTTCCCAGCCGTTCTTGAACACGTGGTGCAGCACACCGAACAGGAATGGAATGTCGGAGCCGGAGCGGATGCGAACGTATTCGTCGGCCTTCGCCGCGGTGCGCGTGAAGCGCGGATCGACGACGATCATCTTCGTCCCGGTTTCCTTGGCGTGCAGCATGTGCAGCATCGACACCGGGTGCGCTTCGGCCGCGTTCGAGCCGATGTAGAGGGCCGCCTTGCTGTTCTGCATGTCGTTGTACGAATTCGTCATCGCCCCGTAGCCCCAGGTGTTGGCGACACCGGCAACCGTGGTCGAGTGGCAGATTCGCGCCTGGTGGTCGGTATTGTTGGATCCCCACAGGCTCATCCACTTGCGCATCAGATACGCCTGCTCGTTGTTGTGCTTGCTCGAGCCGACGACAAAAATCGAATCCGGGCCGCTCTGCGCGCGCAGCTCTTTCATCTTCGCGCTGATCTCGTCCAGCGCCTGGTCCCAGCCGATGCGCTGGTACTTGCCGTCCACCAGCTTCATCGGGTACTTCAGGCGAAATTCGCCGTGGCCGTGTTCGCGCAGCGCGGCGCCCTTGGCGCAATGTGCGCCGAGGTTGATCGGCGAATCGAACACCGGCTCCTGGCGCACCCAGACGCCGTTTTCGACGACTGCGTCGACCGCGCAGCCCACCGAGCAGTGGCCGCAGACGGTGCGTTTGACCTCGATCTTGCCTTTGCCCGAGCCAGCCACGGGATCCTTGGCCTCGGCTCTTTTCACCAGCGCCAGTTGCGAGGTGGCGATGCCGGCGCCGACGCCCAGCCCTGAGCGGCGCAGGAAGGCACGACGGTCCATCGTCGGAATCGCACGCGAAACGCCGCGAGCGAGGGTTGCGACAAGCGCCGACGACGTAGCGCCGGTGGTCGATGAGGATTTGCGCGTCAGCAGCATGGGGACTCCTTCGTCACGAGCGGGCGCATGCGCCCGCGGGAGGTTCGGTGTGGTGCGCCACACTAGATCCGGGCGGTGCGGTAGTAGTGCAGGACATGCGGCGTTTCCTGGTAGCCCGCCGTCTTGTCCACGTCAACGACGGGTTTGGCCGCCGCCAGTTCAACCGGCTTGCCCGGCAGCAACGCCGCCACCGCGGCCAGCGCACCTGCGGTTCCGGCGCCGGCAAACACAACACGACGCGACAGCTTGGGTTGGGATGGTTTCATCGTCATCTCCTGTTCCGGAACTCGAACACTGATCGGTGCTGGCCTTTGAATGCCGCTGCGCATCTTATGCGGCTTCGGCAGGCGCCTTACACGGGCTTGTACTATGAATCGAGACGCGCGGCCTTGGACACTAGGGTAATCCCAGGGGGCAAAACGATGGTGCGCCAGGACCCTGACGGGCCTTGGGTCGTACCTCGCCCGAAGCCCGACACGCTGCCAAAGCCCGACACGGCCCTAGGGCAATAGGTCGAAGCCCTGAACTTCAACCTGAAGAAAAGCCCGCGTGAACCCGGCCAGCGCGCGGTAGACCTGGGCCCGTGGCTGCGCCTCGATGGCGTCGCACAGCTTTTCGGCCCAAGGCTGGAGGTGGGCGCGAAAAAAGCTGCGCTGTCGTTCGAGGTTGCACACGGCCGCGTCGTCGCCTGCAATCAGGTAGCGCATCACTTCGAACAGGGCCGCGATGTGGTCTTCGGTTTCGCTGCGCTGCTCGTCGCGCGCCAGGCCCAGCGCCGCGAGGTCGGTGCGCAATTGGGCGAGCGGCTTTTCGTTGAGAAAGCCCGTCAGGTAGAACGAGCCGAACAGAAACACCTCGGGCTTGCCTACACCCTGGAACAGGGCGTCGAATTCCTCGCTCGCCTGCTGCGGCGTCGCGGCGCGCATTGCCGCGACGAGGGCCTGCCACGGCGCTTCGAGAAACGCCCCGGGTTGCGGCGCCTGCGTCACCGCGACTTCGAATTGGCGGCAGAGTTCGGCGTCCGGCGGCATCAGCCACAGCCGCGCGAGCAGGCCGTAGAGCTCGGCGCGCGCCAGCTCTTCGCTGTCGCCGGCGCCGGCGAATTGCAGGGCTTGGGTGGGCATGGTGCTCTACAAATCGGTGATCCGCACTTCGAGCGGATTCGTGTGCAGATCGATGACGCGGCAGTCGCCGCACATCTTCAGGCGCGCGGCGGCAGCGCCCTGGAACGCCGAATGGCCCGCGAGCTTGGCGATCATGTTCTCGATTGCGGGCTGCGTGCCGAACCCCTTGCCGCACTTGATGCAGGCGTAGGGCTCGACTTCGTGCAGCACGCGCGGATTTCTGCGCGCCTTGCCCGCTTCGGCGAGCCACAGGCGCGGCTCGAGCGTGATCGCGCCCTCCGGGCAGGTGCTCGCACACAAGCCGCATTGCACGCAGTTCTTCTCGATGAACTTGAGTTGCGGCTTTTCCGGGTTGTCGGCCAGGGCCGCTTCCGGGCAAGCGCCGACGCAGCTCAGGCACATCGTGCACTTGGCCTTGTCCAGGCGCAGGCTGCCGAACGGGCTGCCCGACTGCGGCAGCGGCACGATGTCGGGCACGCTGGCGGCGCACGCCATCAAGTGTTCGAGCGCCAGGTCGAGGGTTGCGCGCTTGTCGGCTTGCACTGCAAACGCCGCGCTTCGGCCCACGCCCGCGGCCGGCGGCGCCTGCAACGCCTGGTCGAGCGCGGTCGCGGCGCTGGCCTGCACCAGCCGAAAGTGCTCACCGCGCAAACCCAGACCGGTGACGATGGCCTGTGCCACCGCCATCTGTTCCGCCACCGCAGCGCGATACTGCGGCGCCTCTTCGTCGGTCATCAGCACCCACACCTGCGATGCACCGTAGGCGATTGCCGCAAGCCACAGGTCGATTCCCACCGATGCCGTGTGCCACAGAGCCACCGGCAGAACCCGCGCCGGCACGCCGCGCACACCCTTGCCGGTGCGCGCAGCGCGCCCGAGTTCGCCGATGAGCGCGGCGCCCGCGCGCTCGCTGTGCAGCAGCAAGGCGGCGTCGCGTCCGCCGGCGCGCTGATACGTCGCGAGCAAGGTGCGCAGGCGCAGCCCCATGTCGGCGGCGCGCGGCGTCGCGTAGCTGAGCGCGCCGCTCGGGCACACCGTGGTGCAGGCACCGCAACCCACGCACAGGTGCGGCTCGACGATGATGCCGGCCATCGCGGCGCCCCCGGCCTTGCCCTTTTGCGAGGCGTCGCTGCGAATCGCCTGCGCCGAACAGACGTCGATGCAGGCGCGACAGCCGATCACTTCATTGCGGCTGTGGGCGCAGATCTTTTGTTTGTAGTTGAAGAACTTGGGCTTCTCGAACTCGCCCACGGCGTCGAGCAGCTGCAGCACCGCGTCGAACAGCGCCGCGTCATCGGCCGCGTAAAAGTAGCCCTGCGGCGGCTGGTGCAGCGTGAGCGACGGCGAGTTGCCCAAAGCCGCGCCGAGGTCCAGGATCAGGTCGAAGTTTTCGCTCACGTCTTGCGGCGCGCGCGCGAAGTCGATCGCACCCGCGGCTTCGCACACGCGCACGCACTCGCGGTGGCTCTTGCAGCGGCTCATGTCGACCTGGTAGCTGAAGTCGATCGCGCCCTCGGGGCAGACCTCGATGCAGGCATTGCATTGCGTGCACAGGTCCAGGTCGATGGCATTGCCGGCGCGCCAAGTCACTTCGAACGCGCCGAGCCAGCCATGGATGCTTTGCAGTTCGCCGGCGTGCACCGCCACGTCGCGCGCCTGCGGCAGCGCGCCCCCGGGGCGCGTGAGCAGCAGGCTGACCTGGAGCTTGCCGGCGAGCATCTTCGCCGCCTTGCTGACGCGGCCGGCATCGGTGCCGATCACCAGCACCTTGCCTGCCGACTTGTAGCTCACCACCGGAACCGGTTCAGGCTCAGGCAGTTGCGCCGCCGCGAGCAGGGCCGCGATCTTGGGCGTCGCGCCCTTCGCATCCTTTGACCAGCCGCCCGTCTCGCGGATGTTGACGAAGCGTATCGGCCGCTCGGCGACTCCCGGCGCGCCTTGGGTCAATGCGTTGAGCTCGACGAACAGGCGCGCTTCCTGGGTGCACGCGATGAGCAGGTCTTCGCCACTTTTCGCGGCGCGCTGGAACGCCGGGGCTTCGCGGCGGCACAGCGTGGAATGAACAACGTCCAGCCCTTCAGCCTGAGGGCCCAGCGCCTTGCTCAGGGCCGGCGCGTCCAGCGCCATGGTGTTGTTGCAGTCGCAGATCAGTGTCTTCATGAGGGCCTTGTGGCGCGGCAGGTTGCGACTGTGCCAGTTGCGACGGCGGTGCGCCATCGGGACTTGCCTTGGGAGCGCCGTGCGGAGCCGGCGC
>Ga0315280_10008844_pt1 | contig 13106 bp, 9 predicted proteins | sample YL17G06_40_MG_FD_203697 | JGI IMG/M metagenome (GOLD analysis project Ga0315280, IMG submission 203697) | Sediment microbial communities from Yellowstone Lake, YNP, Wyoming, USA - YL17G06_40 | ecosystem: Environmental > Aquatic > Freshwater > Lake > Sediment | place: USA: Wyoming | collected...
AAATTTGGGCAGCCCCCTCTATTATATTTGAAATCCGCTTAGAGGAGTCTGAGCTGATTCCGCCCTTTGAGGCGATAGCAATACCCATGCCCTGCCTGCCTTGCTTTACGCCCAGAGGGATTCGGTTCTTGGCCAGCGCTTCAGGCTCCATTTAGTCGCCTGAAGCGATCGCTCACCGCGCTTTATCAAGCTAGCTCGCTGCTGGCCTTCGAATCCCTCTTAAATTATAATTGCATTTTTTTAAAATCAAAATCAACTGCGTTTAACAGCTGACTTTGATATCCGCGCAGAGGGATTCGAACCCCCGACCATCTGCTTAAAAGGCAGTTGCCCCCGCCTGCCTTGCTTTGCTTTACGCCCAGAGGGATTCGAACCCCCGACCATCTGCTTAAAAGGCAGTTGCTCTACCTGGCTGAGCTATGGGCGCAAAGCAAGGCAGGCAGGCCACGTCCGCCTTGACTAAATCAAGGCAGTCGGGCGGGTCTACCTAGCTGAGCTATGCGCGGGTACAATGAAATTTTAGTATTAAATTTTTATTAAGTAAACATAATCCGACCTGGCTGCCTGTCCGCCATAGCGATAGCAAAGGCGGAAGCTATGCGCGGGTAAAATAAAATGTTTTAAAAATATTAGCATATTTTTTTAAAATAAGCAAGATAAAAAAGTCCCGAACAAGAGTTCGGGACTTCACGTTTATTTGAGGAGCACCATCTTCTGAACCTTGGCGTAAGATGCAGAGGAATTAATGCTTCTCGCTTCCAAACGACAGAAGTAGACACCGCTGGCTAAGCTGGCTTTGGTGTGCCAGTTGATTGAATGTCGGCCAGCGACTTCTGGTTGGTCAGCCAAAGTAACCACCTTTCTGCCCAGCAGGTCATAGATTTCCAGCTTGATTCTACTCGCTTCAGGCAGATCAAAGCGGATTGTCGTGGTAGGATTGAAAGGATTGGGGTAGTTCTGGTAGAGAGCGAATTGCTCGGGTAGGTTGGAATTTGCCATTGGCAACTCGGTGGTAATGCCAGAAAGGTAATTCAACCCCGCTTGAACTGCTGCCAGATAAGCGCTAGAACTTTTAGGTCGAAGTGAACTCATCGTCCCCAAAAGCGGCAGGTCAGCCATCCTTCCAGTCTGGTTTTGGTTAATCCCGTAAGAAAGGTAAGCGCTGCCAGCTTTGATTCCCGCGAGAATTGAATCAGGCAAAGATCTGCCAGGGTCATTGATTACCGTTTCCTGATCAGCAACCAGCGATTGCAGTTCAGCGATTGTCAGTGGTTGAGGGTCACTGATACCTTGATTCAGCCAGCCAGGAGTCAGAGATTGTAAGCCATTGTTTAACCCATTCTCCACAGTATCCACTGCTTCCACCCAAACCACGAAGCGCGGGTTGTTTGGCGGGAAAATCCGTGCTCTGACCTCGACCGTGTCTGTCATCCCAGGGCCCCAGTAGTTGTTGCGAACTGATCCATGGTACTGACCACCTTCTACTAGAGATTGGATGAGAGGAGTGGTTGGCGGGCCATAGAGGTCATAGATGTTGTTGTGACCGTTGTAGATGTTGGGTAAATCACCATCAGTCCAGATTTCAAACGAACCGCAATTTTTTATGGTGTTTACGCCCCACTGTTCAATGGTCTGGCCACCGCCTGATCCATTATCGTCAATCGGGCCAGGATGATGGGTGGCACTACTCATCATGGGTACAGAACCGTCATAGAGTCGCATCCCATGGTAGGCGCCGGCTTGCAGGACATTGTGGTCCATATAGGGCGAGGTGTTCACCAGATCTAAGGCGCTCCAGTTGGTGCTGTCGATTTCGTTCTCCGACATCATTGGCGAGTCGCAGTTCTGGAGTAAAGCTCCCACTTGTCCGCCCTTGATTTCGTTGTGATTGAAGCGGAGCACATCACAGTCAAAGCACCAGATGCCGGTAGTGTTCGCTTCCGGTTCGACTTCATTGTACCGCCCATTAAGGCTAAAGCCAGACTATCACAGTTGGCAAAGACATTGCCTTTTATTCTACCGTCTGACCAGGCTGTGCCATTGTATTGTTCAACGTACAGACCGATGCCACAGTTATCAAAGCTGTTGTACTCCAGCTGGGTGTGGGTGTGGGTGGCAAAGATCCCATAGTCGCAATCGGTAAATTCGTTATTAGCGATGGCAACTTCTAGATTGACGCTGTCGATTTTCACGCCATACTGCAAGCGTTCAAACTCGCAGTTGGTGATTCTCGATAAGGGGTTGGTAAGATGGTTCAGGACCAAACCATAACCCGGTGTAGTCCCACCGCGGAATTTAATTGGTTCAGCAGAAGATCCTTCGGCGATGATTTTGCCATTTACTTGGAGCCAAGTACCATTATGTAAGACAATTTCCGCGCCTGGGTTAATGGTAAGAGTGACGCCGGTTTGAACCAGCACATTGCCAACCAAATCCACTCGGCCATTCCAGGTGGTATTTTGGGTGATGTTGCCACTAGTGGGTTCGATGCGCAAATTGACTGCCGGATCCCCAAAGTAGACGTAATGAGCAGCTGGTTCAGAGCCAGACATATTTTTAGCCAGCATCAGATAAGCACCGCCAGCGCCATCCATGTAAGGTTCAGTTAATGCGGAAATGGCGCCAGTTAGGTAGCGAAACCAGTGATACTGGCAGTTTTGAGTGCTCTGGTAAGTATTATCGATCGCACCAATGGCAATGATCGCACCACGTTCGTCTTTAACCGTTAGATGCTCGCAGAAATTATCCCACATAATGTCGCCACCTAAGTAGCCCAGGGAGTTTTCCAGGCTGTCGTCAAAATCAAAGTTGCCAGTAAGACAGGCCGCTAGCCAGTAGAATGGCAGTCGGTCGCTGTCTTGAATGGCGATAGGCGTACCTTGAATGCCGGCCCAGAAGTAAGGCCCATTAACCGGATGCATTTGGAAAGCGAGGCAGCCGTTGCAACCATGGCCAGCGTACAGGTAACCGCCGACTCCCTCTGAGTTGGGAAAAGGGTTACCAGGGTACGATCCATTGAGGTTAGGATAAAGCCAGTTGTCCCTGGTGTAGGCCGAATCTTGTGGTGCATAAACGTTGTAATCGGTATGGAACCGATCATCAACGTTTATTACTGGTCCAGTGCTGAAATGGTAGGCTTCGGCCAGGTAGGAGTGGTACTCGCTCAAGGCTGGTATGAGAAACATGTTGGTCAAATTATAAATTTGGCTTTGCTGGGCTTGTTCCATAAACTGGTTCCAGACCCACTGTCCAGCAGGATTCAAGTCAATCATTGGTCCTGCTTGGATGCAGATGTTTTTCTTCCAGCCAGCGTGTTCTGGTGAAGTAGGCGTGGTCTCATACGAGATGATTTTATCGATGGCAGTGGTCAGTTCAGCAGAGTTGCCAACTGGCAAGCGGCCGATGGCCAGGTCTTCAAAGTAGGTCGCACCAAGCGAGTCAAGGTTGGCATAGTAATGGTCACTGCCAAAGCTCAGGTTTTCTGGAGGCACGGCTTCAGTCCGCGGTATGATTGGCGTCGTTGGGATTGGACCAAAGGGCTGGTCCACCCAAGCGTCGCCCACTAGCAGCACATATACCACATGCCCATCAGAACTGATGACCGAGGTGTTGGCATAGTAAACATCGATCAGGAAATCCCTGATCCCAACCCAGGAAGTGGCGTTGGGGATGTCTGCTGTTTTGACGATTGAGACATTGAAGCCGTTGAGGTTAGCACGATGTGTGGCTAATTCCTCAATTTTGGCAGAGTCTTGGGCAGTGGCTGAAACTTGATTCCCGGCGATGATTAAGTAGTCGCAAATGCTAGGAACGCCTTGTGCCCAAGACCAACTGCCAGCTTGAATGATGGGTGGGTTGTATGGCCGGTTGTAGTTGGTAATGATGGCATTGCCAATACCACCAAAGTACCCTAGGTCAGGGAAGTCTGTGTCAGTGGCTGGATTGGTGAAATTGATGTTGATCCTAAGCTCGTCCCAAACGGCAAGGTAAGACTGACCTTGACCAAATGGGGGAAGCCAGCGGACCGGCGTAACGGTAACTTCGATGAGGTCCAAATCGCGCCATTTATCTTGGTGGAAAGTAGCGAAGGTTGGCGGGTAGAAATCGCCGCTGGTATAAACCGAATCGTTGTAAGCGTATTCGGTCAGACCCGGTAAGTAGTTGAGGATAGGATTGATTCGGAGGCCATCGTAGAAATTGGCATTGCTAATGAAAGAATCCTCAACGCTTACTGTCGGCATGCTACCTTTGGGTATCGCCACCAGGAACTTGATTTGCGGCAGTTCTGGAAAACCAGCTGGTTCAGTTGGCGCAGCAATCCAGAGGAATTCAGAATTACCCTGGTTAGCGCTATTTTGCTCTGGGATGGTGAGTTTAGTGAAGCTTGGATCACCGCTCCAGGGCTCGTAATACAGGGCGGGCAGGAATAAATCCACGACCACGCCGCTGTTGTCACTACTAACCAGTTGGCAGACTGGCGGTTCATTGATTGCTCCACCATTGAACGTTAGCCATTCTGCCCCAGCTTTTCCCCCCATGGAAAGTACTAGGAAGAAAGCGGTAAGCACAAGGTTTACCTTTTTCATGACTTTTCTCCTTTTTGGTTTGGGACGCTATTTTTACTTCAGCAGACAGAACGATTTATTGACGACACCCGATTGGGTGATTAGTTTGACCAAGTACAGTCCGCTAGGAAAGTTTTCTAAGTCAAGCTGTTTCTCCCAGTAGCCATAAGCGGTGAAGGAATTCGTTTGGTAAACTACCCGGCCGCTTGGATTATAGATTCTTAAGTCCAGTAAACCATGAAAGTTACACCACCAGCCGATATTCAGCCGACTGTTGGTTGGATTAGGCCAAAGAGCGAGCGATTGAGTTTGGGGTAATGCCGGATTGACCGGTTGAACACCATTAGTATTGATAAGATGTTCAACCATTGTCCAGGAGTTGCCAGAGTTATCACTGGTGTAGATCCTAATCACCCCGCCGTAATTACCTAAGTTAAACCAGTTGGCCCTGACGTAAAGTCGTCCTGGTTCTTTTCCGGCACTTGGCCATAAGCTCCAGTTTGGCAAATCGAAATCCTCTGCCAAGGTAACACTTTGGCCTTGCTGAGTGATCTGGTAGAGGCATTGAGAATCATAATGGAAGAGATACATCTCATCCACTTGACTGCCGCTTATCAGATAGGAATAATTCGGAGCGCCGGCTTGCCAAAGGTTACCGAGGTAGGTGAAACTTTCTCCCGAATCCGCGCTATAGTAGTAATCGTTCCAGCAAGTTAGGAGATAAACTTCACCCGCTATCGACCCTAAAGCCAGGGAGTAAATCCAGGAGGTGTCAGGTAAACCGATCGCCGCACAAGGCGTAAAGCTGTAACCATAATTAGTGCTTCGTTCGATGCCACTGCCTAGATCATTAATGGGGCGATAAATTTCGCCTGCCACGATGCCAGCATCATACACCGAACCATTACCAAACACTTGATTACTAACCGTGGTCCAGCTTAAGCCGTCGTTATTACTCAAACGGAGTGATTGTTCGTCGCCGGTTTTCAGTAAATACAAGCAACTATCACAAGCGTCACTAAGCAAACTGCCGATAAAATCATCGGTGCTATCAGAGAATTGGAGAGTGATCTGTTGGCCGTTATCGGTGCTGTGGTATAGACCAGAAGCACCATAGTAGTAAGGAGTCGGGCCAGTGAAATAAATCTCTCCAATCTCGTTGCCTCTGATTAGACCGCCAGCGTTACTATGGCTAATTTGCGGTAATAGCAAAATTAGTCCGATAGTCAGCCAGACAGCCCTTTTTACAGATGTTTTCATGGGTACCTCTCTATTTTTTGTTATTGAATTTTCAAAGACCTTTTATTATTATATCTTTAACCAAATAAGATAATTTTGTCAATAGTAATTTTATATTTTCCTTAAGATAAAGTATAATTATGATATATGAAAAAAATGTTAGTTTTTTTAATAGGAGTTTTTATTATCCCAATTTTTTCATTATCAGCCGAACAAAATTATTCGCAAATAAAAGCGTTTAATCCATATACTCAAAAAGTCGAAAAAAATTTTAGTTTTCCTTATGAAAACCATTTTTTTGACATTGCCTCAATCGATTTGGGAGGAGATGGCACATCAGAATACGTCATTGCCAATGGTCAAGGAGAAAAACCCTATCTGACTATTTTTGACAATCATGGTTTAGAAATAAATAGATTCTTAGTCAGGTTTGAAGATTATAATCAAGGATTAAATATTGCCACTGGCGATTTAAATAATGATGGTCATGGCGAAATTGTTACCGCGGGAATTGCCGGCCAAGAGCCAAATATAAAAATTTTTGATGGTTATGGGCGACCAATTTTTAATTTAGGGTTTTATCCTTATGGACAGGATTTCCGAAGTTCAGTTTCAATTGCTACTTTTGATGTTAATGGTGATGGTAATTTAGAAATAATTACTGGCACTGGACCTGGCGCCAAACCACAAGTAAAGGTTTTTAATCGTTACGGTCAAAACATGGGCATTGATTTTTTCCTCAATAATTTTTCTGAAGAAGCCGGAATAAATGTTTCTGGAATTGATTTGGGAGGTGATGGAATCGGTGAAATTTTAATTAGTTCAAAGAAAGGTTATAAGCCGCAAGTCGCTATCTATCGGGCTGATGGGAGTTTAATCAGAGAATTTTTAGTTTATGAAGAAAAATTTACCGGCGGAGTTAACATTACATCTTATGACATCAATAATGATGGTAAAGATGAAATTTTAGTCGGCGCCGGTTTTGGTGGCGGTCCACACGTTCGGGTGATGAATGGTTACGGCCAGGATTTAGTTGATTTTTATGCTTACGAACCAACTTATATTGGCGGAGTGAGGGTAACGACTGGTGATATTAATCAAGATGGAATTTTGGAAATTATAACTATTCCAGAGCGAGTCCCAGAAAATCCTGCTAATTTAGAAAAATACATTGATATTAATATCACTGAACAAAAACTTAGATATTATCAGCAAGGATTCTTGCTTGGCGAATTTTTGACTTCTACTGGCAAACCCTCAACTCCCACTAGGTTAGGCGAGTTTAAGGTTATCTCCAAATATCCAATTGCTTGGGGAGGGATAGTTGATCAAACTTGGAAGATGCCTTTTTTCATTGGTTTTTATAATTCCGGGGGTGTCCAGAACGGCATTCATGAATTACCATTCATAAACGGCTGGCGTGAGGGCTCTTGGGATCTTGGTCACGCTGTTTCTCATGGCTGTGTGCGTTTAGCAATTGGTCCAGCTGAGGAGGTTTATAATTGGGTGAATATCGGAGACAGAGTGATTGTCCATAAATAAAAAATTGGATAGCCCACGGTTTTAAACCGTGGGCTATCCAATTTTTTATTTCAAACTCGCTGTATATAAATGATGAGCCACGGCTCGTCTGAACCACTCGGGCATATTTTTTTCCCATGACCAAAGCATTTTTATCAACCAATGATTTTTTATTTTAGGATCAGCTGAACACCAGACCCAATTGTCCCGAATAAATTTAGGTGAATGGTCAAGATAAGTCATACTTTCACCCATTTTGGCATCAACAGTATCCATCCAGGGTGGCACATCGCAACCGCCACTTTCAATAATTTTTAACCCGGCCTCTTGATGTTTTTTTTCCATGGTGGAAATAAGAGTATTTTTAAAATAGCCGTGATCCCAGGGTTTTCTAGCAATTTTATGAATTAGCCAATGGAGCGGAAAACCGATATTAAAAGGGCTTAAAGTTAAATTCATTACCACTTTTTTTGAAATTCTTTTCATTTCTTGGACCAGTGGTAAAGGATTTTGATAATGTTCAAAAGCTAAATGATTCCAAACAAAATCAAACTCATTATCAGAAAAAGGTGTCTGAAAATCATCATTCCATTCAATAATCTTTGCTTTATCAGCAAGACCCAGTAATCGCCAGGCCTGGAGGGTATCCTGATAATCACGCGAATGAACTGTTATAGTTACTTTCAAACCCGCCTGGGCCAAAAGGCAACTATTAAAGCCAGGTATACCAGCAATATAAGTAGCATTATGCTCTAAAATTGTCTGACAATTATATTTTTTGGCAATTTTTTTTATTATATTAGAATAAGCAATTCGTTCATAAGCACCACCAATACCTTCATTTACTTTTTGATAAATATTATCCATTATAATTTAAGATTATTTATTACTTGGCGGAAAGATTGATCTCGGGGTAAAATATGGTTTATTGGATTTTTTTAATATTTTAGCGTTAAACCAAGCAACAATTGATTGATAGATAAGAAAAATAGTTGTTCCAATAAAAAATAAAATCCAGATGGGAATGATTAGGTAGCCGTAAATTTTAGACCAGATTTTCATAAATAATTATTTTCTTTATACCAGTGGATAGTTTTTGCTAAACCATCACTAAAAGTAATTTGCGGAGTAAGATTTAATTCTCGTCGGACTTTTTCTTGGGGGAAATTACGCTCTTTTATTAAAAAATCCACCCGATGTTTGGTTATTAAAGGCTCAATATTAAAAAGCGAAGCTGTTAATTCTGAAATTTGCGCGGTTAATTTAGCAAGCCACACCGGTACAGATTTTTTCGGTTTTTTTATATTTAATAAATTTGCTGCTGTCTCTAAAACTTCTTTGAAACTAGTCTTGCCTGGGCCGATAATTTCATAAGTTGTATTATCAGGGCAGGTAAGAGCCCTGACAAAAGCTTTAACCAAATCATCAATATAAACAAACGGAGCAAGATTGTTTCCCTGGCCGATTAAGCGGTATTTTTTTTCTTTGATTAATTTTAACATTTTAAGCATCATTCCCCTAGTGTCGCCAGGTCCATAAACTATGGCTGGCCTGATAATAACAGTCGTCAAACCCAGTTTGCCATAATATTTTACCATTTGTTCTGCTTGATATTTGCTTTTGCCATAAGGATCCCAGAGAAAATTATTATCGCTTAAAGCATTGATGCTGCTACAGAAAATAAACCTTTTAATTTTGTCGTAGCAAGCTTTTAGTAGATTTTCAGTAACCTCGACATTAATTTTTTGATAATCTTCCTCACTAATGCCCCATTTTTGTCCAGCAATTGCTGCTAGGTGGTAAACGACATCAAAATTTTTTTCAAAAATATTTTGATAAGTTTTAATATCATTTAATATCCCGGGGACCGGTATGACATTTTTGTAATTAAATGTTTCATTCCCACTTTGTCTACGGGTTAAATAATAAATTTGGTGATTTTCTTTGGCCAACTCCTTGACAAGGTGTTGACCGATAAAACCGGTTCCGCCAGTGATAAAAATTTTCATAATTTATTATAAAGTAAAATAATTTTTTAATACATTAAATAAAGAACGGCAATTAAATAACATATTGGTGTATGAAGCATTAGCAAGAGGGCAGCCACAGTCACCATTTTTTACCTTTTTTCTAATTGCTTTAGCTTTTTTTGAATACCAGATTTTTGGAAAATTATAACCATTTTCTCTTAAATTACCAAATGAATTCGCTTCAATACAACACTCCCAAACCTCGCCTTGGCAATAAATTTGCGCTGAGGCAATTCCCGCATAACAAGGGATAACTTGTTTGCCACTTTTTAAATACTTTTTCACGTTATTATAATATTCTAAACGAAAAGCTTCGGTAATTTTTGCCACTCCTTTAAAATTTTGTTTTTTTATTCGTTCAATAAGCTTATTAATTGCTAGGGAGTAGTTTTCATAAGTAGGGGTGAGTGGTTGATTTTTGGTAGCTAATTCAATTCTTTGCTCAGCAATCTCGGTGATATATTGATTTGGTTTCATTGACAATGCCCAATCAAATAATTGATCGACATCTTGATAGTTATAATTTGAAATAACTGAATGAATGCCAATGGTTAAATTAGTATATTTTTGTTGAAGTTTCTTTAAGTTATTAAGAGTGCTTAGAACTTTTTCAAAGTTTCCTTTTACCCCACGTAATTGATCATGTTTTTCTGCCACTCCGTCAATTGATAAATTAATAATTAATTGAATACAGTCAAGATCGCGGCACATTTTTTCTACCTCATTGGTAATTATAGCTGTTAATAAACCATTAGTGGGGATATTAATAATTGCTGGTTGGCAATAATGATGACATTTTTTTACTAACTCAGTTAAGTGTTTTTGTAAAAATGGCTCACCACCACTAATCGTTATCCAAAAAGGTGATTTACCGATCGAAGCCAAAATTTTATCCCATTCCTTAATAGTTAAATCATTTTCCTTTTTTTGCCAAATCTGGCAGGTTTGACAGCGCGAATTGCAATCAGTAGAAATTGATAAAGTTAAATTAAGAGGCAATAATTTTGGCCAACCAATCGCTCGATTCAATTTATATAAAGGAATAAAACTTAGTAATTTTAGTTTATTTTTCATCCTAAGGATTATTAATTATTTTTTACTTAAATCTTTAGTACTCTCGGCAATTTCCCAAATAGCATGATTTTCTTTTCTGATATAAGAATCATAAAGGCCAAGGAGACGCCCATAAATTTCCATAAAAATTGCTCCCAATAACCAAAAGATTGTTTTTTCATTAAGTTTAGTATTTTTAATTATCAACCATAGTATTTTAAAACCATTAAGAGTACTAACGGAATATTTTTCTTGACGTCTAATCACTGAATGGCCAGTATAAATTCGTCGCCGTTGCTTAATAAAGTCTTTAATATTTTCTGGTCCATGATTTTCAACAATTGCCTGGGGTTGATATTTAATTGCTAATCCATTTTTATAAAAAAAGGATTCAATACTAGTTTCATCGACAGCTGAGGTTTCTGGAATTTTTTGAACAATATTTTTAAAAGCAATCATTTCACCCATTTTTGGTCTTTCTAAAGAAAGTAAATGGTGAATCGTCCACATTAATTGATTAGTGAAGCCCATAAAAGTATTTGGATTATTTTGGGGGAGGGGACGACAGCCACACATCCCAACTGTCGGATTTTCTAAAGGAGTAACTAATAATTCCACCGTCGTTGGCAGAGGAAGGGTGTCAGCACTTTCCAAAACTACATAAGGCGTTTTGACAGTTTTCAAAAATAAATTAATAGCTGATGATTTTCCCTGACGTTTGGCTTGAACTATTAATTCGATCTGAGAGAATTTATTGCAATAATCTTGAACAATATTAACAGTTTTATCAGTACAACCACTGGCAACAACACAAATTTTTTCAATTTTCACCTTATCTAATTTTTGTTGTAATAGCCGATTAAGGAGATTAGCAATATTTTTTTCTTCATTATAGGCCATGATTCCAATAGTACAACTAAGCATATTATATTTTTCTTTATTTTACCACTTCTTTAAAAGATTTACTACCCTAATTATTTATGATATTATTTAAAGAAGATGATGGAAAAAAATAAAAAAATAAATTTTTTTTCAGTAGATATTATTGCATATCTGCTAATTATTTTTTTTATAATAATATTTATTTTTTTATCCCTTGGTCGTCATGCTGCTTTAAAATCTTTTCAAAATGATCTCGGTACTTATAGTCAATTAACTTGGAACAATCTCCATGGTAATTTTTTTGAATCATCTGGCTCAATGGTTGGCGTGACTTTAAAATCTGATGGCTCAACGAATGAAAATTTTAATTACCTAAGTGCTCATTTTAGTCCAATTCTTCTATTTTTCGTCCCTTTTTACGCCATTTGTGCGGATCCGAGAATTTTTTTAATTATTCAAGTTCTGGCCTGCGGTATCGGTGCTTTGCCAATTTATTGGCTAGCCAAAGAAAAATTAAAAAGTTATTGGGCTGGTTTGGTTTTTTTAATCAGTTTTTTATTATACCCGGTATTGCATAACGCTTTGCTTTATGATTTTCATGAAGTGACTCTGGCCGTACCATTTGTCACTTTCTTCTTGTGGTTTTGGCATAAAAATAAAACTGGCTGGATGATCTTTTTTATCTTTCTTTTATTAATCACCCAAGAGCATATTTCCTTAATTATCTTTATGTTTGGTCTGTACCTTGCCTTTTTCCAGAAGAAATGGAAATTGGGTTTAGGTCTGGCTGCTTTTTCTTTAGTTTATTTTTTTGTAATTTTACTTTTTGTAATACCTTCATTTTCTGTTACTGGTGAATCAGCTCTAATAAAGGCTTCTAATCTTGACACTCGCTATAGTTGGTTGGGAACAAATCTAAGTGAAATTTTTAGAAACATTATTCAGCGACCCTGGTGGGTAATTAAATATATCTTCGGACCAAAGCAGATGGATTTTTTCATTACCCTACTCTTACCCCTCTTGGGTTTATCAATTTTTTCAGCTTTATTTATCTTAACTCTCCCTGTCCTCATTCTTAATTTTTTAAGTGGCTTTACCATGACTTACAATATTTATTTTTACCACTCTGTGATTATCTCAGGGATTATCTACTTTTCCGCCATCTTGGCTTTTGCCAAAATGGTCAAACAGCCCAATTGGCAGAGGTTTTATTTAATTATTATATTACTTTTTAGTATAATAACTAGTTATCTTTACTCTGTCACCCCCCTTTCTGCAAATTACAGCTTTAAGGATTATCAACCCTCAACTAATGCTAAATTACTTACTGAGGTTAAACCTCTTATCCCGGCCAATGCCGCTGTCACTATTCAGCATAATCTCGGCCCACATTTTGCTAACCGTCGTAAATTATTTCAATTTCCTTTTATGGTGCTAAAATCTGATTATGTTATTTTGGACCTTTATAACCCTTATGCTGATAATCCAAAATTATATTTTAATTTTTCTAATGCTTTAACAGGCATCCAAGATTATAATGAAAAGGATTTTAAGGCCTGGCTGGCATACATCTATGAAATGTTTGAGGTAGAAGATTTCGGGGTAATCTATTCTAAAGATGGCTGGCTGGTTTTTAAAAGAGGAGCGAGTCAAGAATTGAATAAGTCAGCAAAAAAGGATTTTGAGCAAGCTTTGGAAAGATTTTTATCATTAAAGAAAGAATAAAAATGGAGGAACGTAAAATTTTACGTTCCTCCATTTTTATTCTGGTCTTGCCCCATACAGGGAGGACTGGCTTGTCAAAAAAAATAGATAT
>Ga0315280_10008845_pt1 | contig 13103 bp, 13 predicted proteins | sample YL17G06_40_MG_FD_203697 | JGI IMG/M metagenome (GOLD analysis project Ga0315280, IMG submission 203697) | Sediment microbial communities from Yellowstone Lake, YNP, Wyoming, USA - YL17G06_40 | ecosystem: Environmental > Aquatic > Freshwater > Lake > Sediment | place: USA: Wyoming | collected...
GGCTGATATGTGGCTTGAGGAGATATTGTGGCCGCAGTAAGCCGCAGATAGCGTTAACAGGCTAAATTTGATTTGCATCAGTTCGGGGCCTATGCCGAGTGAATCGGCATAGGCCCCGGTTGTTTTTAGGTGGGAGAAGATGGGGATACATTGGGGTTCTTGGTTCGCAGCTAAACCCGAAACGATATTTGGCCGATACCTCAAGTAGATTTATGCCGGGCAAAGAGAAAAACGTCCCATAAGAGAAGGTAAGGTGAAGATGCAATTTGCCCTTTATAACTGGGGCCGAGAAGCCTTTTAGCCGGGCGGAGGTGGGTTATAATAGCATTTGATGTCACCATAAAAGAATACCTCAAACAGATCGACGAGGCGTCGCTGCTGACGCTGAAACAGGAGCGTATGCTGGGTAAAATGGTCCTCGAGGAAAACGACCCGTGGGCGAGGGAGCAATTGGTGCGAAGCAACCTCAGGCTGGTTGTTAATATCGCCAAGAGGTATGCCGGCCGGGGGACGAGTCTGGGTGATTTGATTGAGGAGGGCAATATAGGGCTTATAAGGGCCGTCGATTACTTTGACCCTGACCGCGGCACTCGTTTTAGCACGTATGCAGCCTGGTGGATAAAGCAAAGTATCAAGCGTGCGCTGCTGGAGAACGTTCAGCCGGTGCACGTTCCCACCTATATGGTCGGGTTGATAAATCACTGGCGGCATACGATGTCAGAGCTTGAAAGCAAACTTGGCAGGATTCTTACTGTCGAAGAAATGGCAGATATAATGCATCTGCCGCTGCGAAAGGCAAAAATCATACACCGGATAGTCGAGACCCTCGGCTCTGCACCTGACAGTTCAGGCGGGGAGGAGCTGGACCAAGACCAGGTGCTTGAGGCAACTGTAGCGGACGAAAGTACAGGCAAGCCGGAAGATGCTATGGTTGCGAATGAAGCAAAAGCAAAGGTTTTGAAATGGCTCAACAAAATCGAGCCAAGAGAAGCCACTATCCTGAGGTTGCATTATGGTCTGGATGGAAGCAAGCCGATGACGCTCAAAGAAATCGGTAAGAAGCTGGGTCTGACGCGAGAGAGAATTCGCCAGCTTCGCCGTGACGCCCTTACCAAGCTTTATGAGTATATGAACGAAGAGTAGAACCAAATAATAGGTTAATAAAACTTGCGTTTTACTGGTGGTATGCTGACAATAGATACAGGCACATAAGCAAATATAATGTGATGGATACCAGGGAAGGGAAATGAATGACGAATAAAGGGATTGAACTGGAAAGATACATCCGCAGTATCCCTGACTGGCCGAAGAAAGGGATACTATTTCGTGACATCACGCCATTGTTGGCTGACCCGCAGGCGTTTGCAGCAGCGGTAGATGCCTTATGTGCCGGTTTTAGAGGTGCGGGAATCGAATACGTTGCTGCCGTGGAGGCCAGAGGTTTTATATTTGGTGCGGCGGTTGCAAAAACGCTCGGAGCCGGCTTTGTGCCTATACGCAAGAAGGGCAAACTCCCCTTTAAGACCGAAAGCATCAGCTACAATTTGGAGTACGGCACCGACACATTGGAAGTGCATCGTGATGCTATAAGAAGAGGGGCGAAAGTTTTGATGGTTGATGATTTGTTGGCGACGGGCGGGACAATGGCGTCAGCCTGTAAACTCATTGAGGAAATAGGGGGACAAGTTGCAGGGGTAGCATTTCTTATCGAGCTTGGGGAATTAGCCGGTCGGGACAAACTCAGCGGCTACAAGATTAACGCTGTCATATCTTATTGATTGCTTCTTCCGCAGAACACAATAGAGGTTGTAACAAGCAGATGTGGGACCGAAGACTTTGAACAAAAACAAAGGGTTTGGGCGCTGACCTGAACCTCTTTTGTTCAAGTAGGGTACAAAGGCTTCGGAGACAGTCGGCTTATCTTTTTCGCTGTGCCAGTAAAACCGCAGTGCCCATACCGAGCAAGGCAAACGTTGCCGGCTCAGGTACCGGATACTGGGTCAGAGTGAAGGTGTAGGGTGCGCTGTCAGGGAATGCTATCTTGAATTGCAGCGTAACAACCTCACCTATCGGTACCACTTCTGGTGCCCGAAATTCGATTTTCCACAGGTTGGGGTACAGTGCTGTTTTGAACCACGTGCTCCTACCGCTATCGGTAACAAATGTTGGGGCGCCTCCTTGCTCCAGTTCTAGGATGTAGCCCGTCCAGATAAAATCAGTCTCGTTCAGGGTCGTGGAAGTGATGGTAAATTCCGAAGAAGCCTGGGCCTTCATCAAGATATCAGATGGAACAGGTGAGCTGATGTACTGGGAAATTACCACACCGCTCTCTGACCATGTGTAGACAGCATCCGAGCTAAAACTGACTAACTTTGCCTGGGCGATGCTGGTGGATAATGTGACCACCACTGTGAGAATAACAACATATTTTTTCATTTGAGTCTCCTCCTGAGACTTTTCCACTGTCAATCCGTTCTAACGCTAATATTTTATTATTATTATGCGTTTGGGCTATAAGAAATGCAATAATTTTTTCTGCATTTTTGCTCAAAGACAGTTTCTCCGGTGTTATTTTTCTGTAACTATAAAGAGGACAAGATATTAAAGCCGGCAAAAATTTGCAATTTTTTCTGAAAATCCGGTAAAAAACCTTTTACGGGGTTCTGACAGGAGTCCTTTTAGCCGGGATGTGGACCTGATAAGTCAGCACGGTATTCTTTTTGCAAAGGCGATACGGTCATTATTGTGGAAGTCTTTTTCGATTTTGACTTCACCAAAAGCTTTTGTTTGTTCGAGCAGTTGTCTAATTGCCTCTCCTTGTGCGTAACCTATTTCCAGCATCAATGCAGCATCCGGTTTCAGGAAGGAGTCGGCGTTTTCAATAATCCTGCGATGAACATCCAGGCCATCTGTTCCCGCAAACAGGGACAATTTTGGTTCGTAGTCTTTTACGTTTTTGTCGAGGGCCTCAAAATCGGCTGCACTTACGTAAGGCGGATTGGAGACAATCAAATCAAATTTGTCCACCTCAAGGTAAGACATAATGGGGTCGAAGAGGTCGCCGCATAATAATCTGATTCGGTCTGTTAGCCGGTGTTTTTCTACGTTTGCGAAGGCGACCCTGAGAGCGGCATCGGAGATGTCCGTTGCAATTATCCGTGCGTTGGGATAATTTTGGCCGATTGCAACGGCGATGCAACCGCAGCCGGTGCACAGGTCGCAGACAAATTGAGTGCCGATGCGGGACCCGTTAGAAATTTCCTCTTTTTTCATCATATTGCCTGCCATAGAATTTCTAACGGGGCGGGTTCGCAGGAATTCGATGGCACGTTCTACAAGCAATTCTGTTTCCGGTCGGGGAATCATACAATCGGGGGTAACGTTAAACTCCAGAGAATAAAATTCGGTTTTGCCGATAAGGTATGCAATCGGCTCATTCTGGCCGGCCCGTTCCACTAAATTATGCAATCGGTCTAATTGCTGGCCGGTAACGGGTTTGTTAAATTGAGTGTATAATTCAATTCGCTTCATTTGCAGAATGTGGCTGAGCAAGAGTTCTGCACTCAGGCGAGGCGGGTCAATACCCTTTTTGGTGAGGTATTCACTGACCCACATTAACAGTCTCTGTATCGTCCAGGTTTGCATGGCGGGATTATAGCAGCGGTGAAGCAGAAATGCACATTTTTTCACTGCACAGGCGGAAGGCCGGTTTAGCTATCCTGATTCTCATTGTCGAATCCTGGTCGTACGAACGCCCTTGTATTTGGAAAGGAGCTTTGCGTTCTCGCGCGTAATCGGTCAAGGAGCAAAAGTATATCGAGAATCTCGGCTTTGTGCTGTGGAAAATATTCGTACATCCGTCCCCAGGCAGCGATAGAGCGGTCTATTGCTATTAGAGCCACTTTGGCCGAGCCATCAGAATCCTTTGGAGCATCATCCGGCATATGAGAAGCTTCATCCAGAGCACCTTCGATTGCCCTTGCAATCTTTACGTATATTTGATGCTGATACCAGCGAATTACTTCAACTAAATCGTTTAGCTCGCCGGCTTCGTCCAGCGGGTTGGAATCGGGCAGCTCGAGGCGTGCCTCCACATTCAAATCATCGGCTTTTGCTGCAAAAGAATGTTTGGCCGACTCAAACAACTTGTCCACTATTTGGCTATAGGTCTTTGCCGTACGGGTACATTCATGGCTGTCGATTGTGACCTGCGTGGCCTTATGGTCTTCCATCGCCGACCGGAGGTTGAGAGAGTCAAGGGCGATTCCCTGCTGTTGTGCAGTTTCTTTGACCATTTCGAGTGTAACCCGGAAAACTTCAGATAATTTTTGCCAGAAGGCCTTGTTGTTTATGTCATGAGATTGTGGATCATCAAATTGTTCCTCACTCAATGCGAAGTTCATGCATCGTGAGGTCAGCGGACAACGCCCACACCATCGGTCGCAGTAATTGTAGATGCCGGGTATAAAGTTGGGGTTTTCGGCGAGTTTTCTGATGCGCTCTGTGTCCATGGTAATTGTTTTGCTTATATTATATAGACTTTGTCCATCATTCTGGGGAAGGCGATGCACTGTCGGATGTGCTTTTCGCCGGTTATCAAGAGCTTAATCCTGGCGTCCGAAGAACGGGAATAGCTGTTTCAGTTCAGCTTCTGTTGGCCGCCGGCCATATTCGCAAAGCTCAAACGCCTCAGCATGGCCAATCTTTTGCCCTTTCTCCTGGCCATAAATCTCGATTAGTTTTCCCCTGAACTTATTGGCGGTGGCCTGGTCTCTTGCAGCAAATCGCTTGCTGACTTCCTGCCGGCGCTGCTCGCGAGCAGCCGGCTCCTGTGGGACGGGAACAACCTTCTCAAAATTGCCCGTCGCCCACAGCGACTCAATCTGCGATTCTATGCACCAGAGCGCATTTACCTTCTTCTCGAGTACATCATCAATCCCTACAACAACGTCCGGCTCGAACGGCTGGGGCTTTTGGAAATTGTCCACAAGATACAAAAACACCGGATTTTTTGCTATCTGTGGCACATCGGGGCAAAAGTGTGCGACCGTAACCATAAACGCTGCGTCCTGCATCAGGATGCCGGTGTATCGATGGTCCGGATGATAGTCGTTTGGCCGGTGACCCATCACGATGTCGGCGTTCCACCGGCGAATCAAACGCACAAACGTCTTGCGGTTTTCGAGCGTCGGCATAAGCTCGCCATCGTGAATGTCAAGCACCTCTGTCTCGATGCCGAGCACCTTAGCCGCATTTTTGACCTCTTCTGTTCTTCGTTTGGCAAGTGGTCCGCCGGCCATTGTCGCATGACCGATGTCCCCGTTGGTGGTTGAGACGAATTTGACCTTGTGACCCTGGGCAGCCCACATTGCAGCAACCCCGCCGGCTCTGATTTCGCAATCGTCCGGGTGTGCACCAAAGACGAGGATACGCAGTTTGCCCTTTTCAGATGCCTCGCCGGCAGGAGTCAATGTGGAACTCGGCTGAGCCAGCACAAGGTAGCTAAGGCCCGCAAGCAATAATGCCAATGTTGGTAACGATAGGCCTACCGAGGTAAAAATTTTCTTTTTCATAGAGTCTTCTCCTTCCATGAAAACGCTTAAATATAAATCTTGTCCATCATTCTCGGAAAGGCGATGCACTGTCGGATGTGCTTTTCGCCGGTTATCCAGGCGACAGTTCGTTCGACGCCGAGGCCGAAGCCGCCGTGCGGCACCGAGCCGTATTTTCGCAGGTCCAGATACCAGCTATAGGGTTCAGGATTCAAGCCCTGCTGGCGGATTCGATTTAAGAGTCGCTCATAATCATCTTCTCTGACTGAGCCGCCGATGATTTCGCCAAAACCGGCGGGGGCGAGTAAGTCGAAATTCAGGGTGACTTTTTCATTTTGCCTGTCGGTTTTCATATAAAAGGCCTTGGCCTCTTTGGGATAATGCGTGACAAAGACGGGTTTATCGTGCATTTGTGAGATAATGGTTTCATCTGAGCCGCCGAGGTCTTTACCCCATTGAAATTCAGCAGCCAATTTGGCGTGTTTGGGATTATTTTCGATTTTTGTATCTGTCTCGGCGAGGTTGCTGCGCAATTCGATTAGCTCGGCGGCAATTTTGTCCACCTCCCATTGTTTTAACTGGCCGGTCTGCTGCTTTTCGAGTTCGGCGATTTTGGATTCCAGTTGCTGCTTTTGATTTTGCATCTCTTGCAATTCTTCAGCAAGAAAATCCATGGTTTTTGGGCTGGTCAAAATATCGACGGCCTCGGTGTAGGTGAGTCTGTAGAAGGGCGGTTTGACCTTTTCAAGAGCAGCAGTGTTGGCACCCAGGGCTTCAAGTTGAGCAAGGTTATTTTGCAGTACCTGGGCAACAATAAAGGACACAAAGTTTTCGGCCAATTCGAGCAGGCCATCGAGGTTGATGAAAGCAACTTCCGGCTCGACCATCCAGAACTCGGTCAGATGTCGGCGGGTCTTGCTTTTTTCGGCTCTGAAGGTTGGGCCAAAACAATAGACCTTGCCGAAACTCATCACAGCAGATTCCAGATACAACTGGCCGGTCTGGGTCAGGTGCAGGGGCGTGCCGAAATAATCGACTTCAAAAAGCGTCTGCTGGTCCTCGCCGATTATGGTCGTAAAGATGGGTGTGTCAATCAGCGTAAAGCCGTTATCGTTAAAGAACCTGCGGATGGCATCAACAAGGGTGTGGCGGACCTTGCCGATGCACCACTGCCGCTGTGAGCGGAGGTGCAGGTGTCGATGCTTGAGCAGAAAATCTACGCCGTGCGATTTGGGGGTGATGGGGTAACCTTCTGCCGATGAAATTATCTGTGCATCGGTTACGGCAAGCTCATAACCACCGGCGCTTCTTGTGTCGGCTCGAACAATTCCGGTTACGGTAAGAGATGATTCCTGGCCGAGGCGACTTAGTTTGTCAAAGATTTTATCGGGCACCTTGCCTTTTTCAGCCACGCATTGGCACAGGCCGGTGCCGTCGCGGATGATTAGAAACTGAATTTTTCCGCTCGAACGGGAATTATACAGCCAGCCGGCAAGTGTAACCTTTTTGCCTTTATAATTAGATAGACTACTAATTGCCACATACGCATTATTCATAGTTCAACATCCCTACCTGAGCTATTTTGGCCAGATATTTGCGGTTTCTCCATATAATGAAAAACGTTTGCCGTGATTTTCATATTCGAATTGTTTTCCACCAACCGGGTCTATAAGGGCTTCGGCGGACACGAGGGATTTTACCGCATCAAGACTGGCAGGCCAGGCGTTATTTTCAATTTTATACTGGCTTATTGCTGCCAGAAGCCGCGAACCTCTGCGCCCGACAAGATGTCGTAGATATATCTCGTGTATCCTGGAATGGGTTTGCCCTGACATATTTACGAAAAACTCAATCATATAGCGGTAATTCAGCTTCACCTGCGGTTGAACCTCAGGAGGTTCTTTACTCCAGTCAAAGTTGGGTTCGGCCATTGCATAATATTTTTCGTATGTTGCATCGACTATATTAGCGACCTTTTGTGGTGTAGGAGGCGCGAAAAACCAGCCTATTATGATGGATGCTTTGGTACGTTTTTTATGCCCGTAGGTCGGTGGCGTGAAATCTTGCCGAAGACACGCCCTCATTGCTATTGGGTTGCGGCTTAATCTTACTTTGCCCTCCCGGTCACGGTTAATCTCGTACAAGAAGCTGAACATATTTTTGCATAGTAACTTGTCATATTCGAGCCACTTGCTGAAGTCCGAACTCCAGTTGTTTTCCATGTCCTTTATGGAGTTGGCAATCAGTCGAAGCTGTTCTTTATCGGGCTCACCCTCTATCATAAACCGATTAAGACGGGTTAAGGCCAAATTTTCAATAGCAGCACCCACCAAAAAATTCAACATTGTTGGTTGCTGATATAGATGTTTGGCCGATTGGATCATGCAAAGATATTTTTCAAGACCGGCATCGGTTCGACCTTCAGCCATGTCATTATTGGCTGCCGAGAGAAGCAACCGTGCACAGCTACGCATTTTGGGCCCGTACTTCATATACTCAGGGTCTATAAGACTGGCGGTTATCGGGAAGCTGCACTTTTCAATTTGAGAAATTTCCAGCAATGTATCTATTGTTTTCTGGTGACCTTTCAGCCATTCGGCGGTCTCCGGATGGTCCTTTGAAAGCCACAGCTCGGATATTGACGAGAGACTTGACTTGACAAAGAATTCTGGCTGATTGGAATCTATATCCAGATTCTCAAATAGCTTGTTATAGGCTATGGCAGCATTTTCTGAATCGGGTACTGCGTATTTGGCCTTGAGGGCAGCCAGTTCCTCGTCAAATGTGTATGGCCGCCAGCCGCCGTTTCTATCCGGCAGAAAGACCCAGATAATCAATACTACCACCACTCCCGCAACGGAAAGCCAGAACCATTTTCCGGTGCCTTTTGGAAGAATGGTACTGGCAGCTAAAATGATAAGTAAAAGCGCCAGCACCTTCCAGGGGGCATCATAGATAAGCGCCCCCATTATTAGTGCTACAAGCAGCCCTAATCCGAGCCACTTGAAGATTTGTTTTATAATTCTTCTCTTTTTCTCGGCCATTTTGCCCTCCATTTCATCCATTACCTGGGATTTATTGCGTATTCATTTTCACCTTTACGACTACTTTATGGACGTTTGATGGGCCGTCAATCTGGCAGCCGGGTATATGGGCATCCTGCGGAAACAGGATGCAGAACATCCCCGGCCTTAAATTTATAGCAGTCAAGCCGGCAGGCACCTTATAGAAGGCCACATCTTTTGTCTGGTCATAAGGTGTTTCTATTTTCAGTCCATTTAAGGGAGTATAATAGATTATCTCCTGGCTGGTTACTACAAACTGCACGTCGATATATTTTTTGTGAGCTTCGAGCTTACATTCCTCACGCGGTTTAGTTGTATAGTGTTGAACAATATAGTACAGCTTATCACCATCGACATCATATCGGTCATCAGCTTTTTGCGAAAGACTTTTGTCTTTTATGATTTCAAACGCTTTTCTGAGCCCATCAGATAGGCCGATATATAAATAAGCGTTTTCAATGTAATCGACAATCATTTTTGTGGTCCTTCTTCTGTTTTGGGCTTTCTGCCACGTGGCGGCCAGATTGGCCAATCATCAGGCCCTTCATCTTTGTGTTGGCCGTCTTCATCAACACCATTTTGGCCTTTACTGTAGAGTTTGAAACCATCGTCAGTAAGTTTGTAAACAAATCCGCCGTTGGCTGATTCATTGTGCGGGTCAACAAGGGCTTCCGCTGGGACAAACTGCTTGATTTGCTCGAGACTTTCGGGCCAATGGCCTGTTTGGTTCTTGTAGTGACGCAGTTCAATAAGGATTCGAATCCCTCGCCGGCAGGTAAGCAGTCGAAGATATTGTTTGTGCGCGCGGTCAACAGATTCTTTCAGGCGTGAGCCATGCCAATACCACCAGTATCGGAGGCGTTCAAGAGAATTGAATTCTCTTGGGAATTCTCTATCGAGTAATCTTTCGACTTCGAGCATTTGTGCCGAATCTGTGCCCCATGTGTTCTTTATCTGCGGTGGGCTTGCTTCCAGAGTTTTCAGGCGCGTTTCTGTAGCATCACCTTCTACAATGAAGTTTACCATAGCCTTCAGGGCGATTGCCTCGACAGCCATACCGACCAAATAATCGAAAATTAGGGGTTGCTGGTATAAGTGATTGGCCATTTGAATAAGGCAGAGGTATTTTTCGAGGCCGGCATCGGTTCGGCTTTCGGCCATATCATTGTTGGCAGCCGAGCGGAGCAAAAATGCACACTGACGGATTTTGACCATTCGGTCCATACGCTTACTTTCCATAAGATTGTCAGTTATTGGGAATCTGCATTTTTCAATTCGGGAGATTTCCATCAATGTATCTATTATTTTCTGGTGACCTTTTAGCCATTCGGCAGTTTCAGGATGGTCGGCTGACCGCCAGGGTTCATCAGTTGATGCGAGTTTTGCTCTGGCAAAGAATTCGGGCTGATTGAAATCTATGTCGAAAGACCCAAATAGTCTGTCATAAATTATGGCAGCGTTTTCGGGATCGGGTATTGCACGTGCGGCCTCGATTGCAGCAAGTTGTTTATCCATGGCCTGACGTTTCGATAAGGTAGTTTTCCAAAGTAACAGGCAGCCAATCGCTGCGATTATTATGAAGGTCACGATAGGCCAAAGTCGTTTGACAGCAAGTCTGTAAGTTGCACGGTTTTGGTTTTGCTGGAGTTTTTCAGTCATTTTTCAGACGTCCAGTTTTTCACGAAGATGGTTTAGGAGTTGGCTGGCTGATACCCTTACCTGGTCCATTGAGTCGCGTTCACGGACCGTTACGGTTTGGTCCTGCAGGGTCTGGCCATCGACGGTGATACAGAATGGCGTGCCGGCCTCATCCTGTCTGCGGTAGCGTCTGCCAATTGCGCCTTTTTCATCGTAGAAGCAGTTAAAGTATTTTTTCAGGTCGTTATAGATGTTTATTGCTACCTCCGGCATACCTTCTTTTTTGACCAGCGGAAATACGCCCACCTTAATCGGCGAAAGTGCCGGATGAAATCGCAGAAGGTTTCGCGTTTCGCCGCGGACTTCCTCCTCATCGTATGCGTCAACTAAAAAGGCAAGCATGCTTCTATCGATGCCGGCACTTGGTTCAATGACGTAAGGGATGTAGCGTCTCTTTTTCTCGTCGTCAAAATAAGAGAGCGGGCCAGACTGGTAATCCCCGGCTTCTTCGGTTAATTCGACTTTAGAGAGGTCGCGGTTATTCTCGAACCATTTATTGAGCGTTCTTATGCCGCGCTGGTGCTGTCTTAAGTCAAAGTCTGTGCGGTTGGCAACGCCTTCAAGCTCCTGCCAGTCTCCGCTGCCAAAGGGGAACCTGTATTCGATGTCAACACAGGCCTTGGCATAGTGTGCAAGCTCCTCGCGGTCGTGCTCGCGGAAGCGAAGGTTTTCTTTCTTCAAACCTAAATTTGTGTACCACTTAAAGCGATGCTCTTTCCAGTGCTCGAACCACTGGTCATCGGTGCCGGGCTCGCAGAAAAATTCAAGCTCAGCCTGCTCAAATTCGCGTGTGCGGAAAATAAAGGCCTTGGTGGTTACCTCGTTGCGGAAGCTCTTGCCGATTTGAGCGATGCCGAAAGGTATTTTGATTCTGGTTGTGTCGAGGACATTTCTGAAGTTGGCAAAGATTCCTTGGGCGGTTTCGGGGCGAAGGAACATCGTCATTGAGTCATCAACGTTTGCACCCATCTGGGTTTCAAACATCAGCCGAAAAGGCATCGGTTCGGTGAATTGTCCTACTGCGCCGCAGTTGGGGCATATCTTATTGCTCAAATCGCCGGTTTTCGCCATAGCCGCATCGAGCGCAATATGCTCGGTATGTTCCTCGTTATGGTCGGTTAAGTGGTCAACGCGGGTCCTTGTGTTGCATTTTTTACATTCGGCGATGATGTCGGCGAATTTGTCGGCGTGGCCGGAGGCCTTCCAGACCAATGGGTGCATCAGGATGCTGCAATCAAGGCCGACAACATCGTCCCGTATCTGAACGACGTTTTTCCACCACGCTTTTTTGACGTTGTTTTTCAGTTCCACGCCTAACGGCCCGTAGTCGTAGCAGCTTGCCAGCCCGCCATAGATTTCGCTGGACTGAAATATAAATCCCCTTCGCTTACATAATGATACGATGTCATCAAGTTTGGTAATTTTCGCCATATCTTGTCTCCATAATCATTTAAGGACATTATATAAACAAAACTGCAAATTACAAGGATAGAAAGATAGGGTATGGGGATAGAAAATCCGAAATACGAAGCACAAAATTCGAAACAAATTCGAATGACTCAAGCCCAAAAATCAAAACGAACTACGAGTCACGAATCACGAATTGGGCGGGACCTGTCTCATCTTTTATTCTCGTTCGTCACTGGGGCAACTTTAGGCCAAGTTCTTTCAATGCTGTCCGGATTTGCTTTCGCACTCGCTGGGCGATTTCAACTGCCCTTTGTGCTTCCTCTTTTGTAACAACCGTATCTTCACCCGGATAACGAGTGGTAATTGCATAAGGGGTCAGTTCTTCAGCATCCTCAAGTTTCTTTGGCCAGTCAGCATAATCGCTGCATAGTTCAAGGAGGATGGATGTATTATGCGTGTAAGGGAAATCCACTCGCCGATAAACCAGATATGCTTTGAGGTATTTCTCTGCACATTGTTGCGCGTGGTACACGACCCGGATCAGGATTGCTCATAGACCACTTTTCCTTCCTTGTGAGCGTATCTGCCTACGGTACCTGGGATTCGACGGTCTCGCTCGAATTCCTCCGGCGTCAAAATCACTATATCTCTTGCCAGGTTAAGGCCACGCAAAGCCCTGTCCATTTCGACCATTAAATGTCGGCGTTTACCTTCGAAAGGACATATAACTAATATATCCACATCGCTGCGGTCGTCAGCTGTGCCTCTGGCCTGTGAGCCAAAGAGAATGATTCTGTGAGGGTGAAACCCGTTTACCAGCCGGTCTTTTACTTTCTGAAGTACCTCATCGCTAATCATAAACACGATTGTAAACTGCAAGGGCCGGAAATTCAAATGCTTTTGCGGATAGCTTCACACCAACTACTCGGTGCTTATTTCTCGTTGATTTCTCCTTTTATCTGGCTTAGCAGGTTTATTGCTTCAATGGGGGTAAGCTTGTTAATGTCGATAGAAGCGAGTTTTTCCAAAACGGATTTGTGCTTTTGCACAAAGAGGGTATCTTTGTTGGGTTGTTTGGTTTTGTGTTTTGCAAGGTGGTCGCCGGTAACTTCTTTGGTGAAAGTGCTCTCCAATTCTTCTAAGATTTCTTTTGAGCGTTCCAGAATTGTTTGGGGGACGCCGGCTAATTTTGCTACGTGGATGCCGTAACTCTTGTCGGTTCCGCCGGGTAAAATTTTGTATAAAAAAACAACCTCATCCATCCATTCCCGCACGGCTACGTTGCAGTTTTTGACGTTCGCAAATAGCTCCGCTAATTCAGTCAGCTCGTGATAGTGGGTCGCAAAGAGCGTTCGGCATTTTACTTTATTTGCGATAT
>Ga0315280_10008846_pt1 | contig 13103 bp, 10 predicted proteins | sample YL17G06_40_MG_FD_203697 | JGI IMG/M metagenome (GOLD analysis project Ga0315280, IMG submission 203697) | Sediment microbial communities from Yellowstone Lake, YNP, Wyoming, USA - YL17G06_40 | ecosystem: Environmental > Aquatic > Freshwater > Lake > Sediment | place: USA: Wyoming | collected...
TAGCCGACAGGCTCGCGCCCGGCGGGCTGCTGCTGCTCACGCTGCTGACGACCAACGACTACCGCACCTGCGGCCGGCAGGTGGGCGCGCGGACGTTCATTTGCGACAAGGGCCCGGAGAAGGGAGTGCTCCACACGTTCTTTGACGAGCCGGCAGCCAGGGCGCTGCTGGGCGGTTATTTTGCAGTCGAGTCGATCAAGGTGGCCACGGGCACGGTCGTTCTGGACGGCGGCGAGAAGGTGCGCCAGGACTCCTTCAACATCAGTGCAGTCAGGCGATAGGCCGGCGGGGAGGCGGTGGTATGAGCACGTCAGACAGATGGTACGAAAGGTTCTTTGACGGACTGTATGGCCAGGTACTGGGCAGCCGTCGCTTCGAGAAGCCGGCCGCCAGCGAGGCGGCCTTGATCAAGCGGCTGCTCCGGCTGCGGCGGGGCCAGCACGTGCTGGACTGCCCCTGCGGCCTGGGGCGGATCGCACGCCAGCTCACTGCGCTCGGGCTCAACGTCACCGGCGCTGACCTGTCCGCCTCGTACATCCGCCGCGCGCGCCGCCGGGCTGGCCGGCGGGGCCTGAAGGTGCGCTTTCTCCGCTGCGACATGCGCGAGCTGCCGTTTGACCGCGAGTTCCACGCCGTGGTCAATTGGTTCACCAGTTTCGGCTACTTCGACGAGGCGGGCAATCTCGCGGCAGCAAGGGCTGCCTTCTCGGCCCTGAGGCCTGGCGGAAGGTTCCTCATCGAGATGACGAACAAGTCGTGGCTGCGCGGCCGCTTCACGCCGCGCGGCGACGAGACCATGGGCGGCGTGCGGATCATCCGGCACTCGCGCTGGGACCGGCAGGGCCGCCGCGTCATCAACACGTGGATATTCTCCAAGGGCCGGCGCCGGGAGGTGCACCGCTTCTCGCACTACCTGTACACTGCTGGCCAGCTGCGGGCGCTGCTGAGACAGGCGGGCTTCCGCGACATTCGGTTCTACGGTTGGCGGAGGTTCGGCCGCCTAACACGCCACAGCAGGAGGATGATCGCCATCGCCAGGCGACCAGGTAGAGTGTGAACACCCATCGGGGCCAGCCGACCCCGCCGAAGGGCAAAGGAGAACACATGAACGGCGCAATCAGACTCATTGCGGTCGCTGCCGTCATCGCCGCCTCGGCACCGGCACAGCCGCCGGCAAGCGCGCCGGCAGATCAGCCCACGCTCATCCTGGGCGCCATCAAGATCGAGACCGCCCCGATCGAGAGGCAGCTCGCCGACAAGCACACTGAAAAGGTCCGCGGCGTGAAGTTCATCACGGGCAGCCTGGCGGGCCGGCCCGTGGTGCTGGCGCGGACCGGCGCCGGCAAGGTCAACGCGGCGATGGTCGCGACGTTGGCCATCGAGCATTTCTCACCGCGCGAGGTCATCTTCTCGGGCACTTCCGGTGGCATCGGCCGTGTCAGCGTCGGCGACGTCGTCATTGCCGCCAAGACCGCCCAGCACGACTTCGGCATCATCACGGGGACGGGGTTCGAGCCGCAACTCACCGCCGACAAGGAGACGGGAGCGAAGGCCCCCATCTTCTACCCGGCCGACGCCGCACTGCTCGCCGCCGCCCAATCAGCCGCTGAAACAGTCGAGCTACCTGTCGTCGAGACGGCCGCCGGGCCACGGCAGCCGGTGATCGTCACCGGCGTGGTCGTCACGGGCGATGTGTTCATAGCCTCCTCTGACAAGAAGGGAGACCTGCGAGAGACATTCGGCGCCCTGGCGGTTGAGATGGAAGGCGCCGCCGTCGCAGCCGTCTGCCAGAAGCTCAAAGTGCCATGCCTGGTGATCCGCAGCGTCAGTGACAGCGCCGACGAGCAGGCGGTGCAGGACTTTGACTCTCAGGCCAAGGCCGCCGCTGAGAACGCCGCCGCAGTGACCGTGGCGACGGTCACGGAACTGGCTGCGACGCGGGATGTCTCCGCCGCCGCACCCGCAACGACAAGCCCGGCGCCAGCCCGGTGACAACGACAATTGGAAGGGCCGCCTCCCGGCGACGCTGAAGCCGGTGCGGCAGCAGGATTGCAGTATGACGACGCACCAGAGGATGACACTGAGGAAGTTCCGCCCGGCGGACTTGCCGGCCGTGCAGCGCGTGCTTGTGACGACGATGGACGTGTCGTTTGCCGGCGTGTACCCCCCAAGTGCGATCGCGCACCTGAGGACACACGCCCAGCCTGAGGAGATCCTCGCCGATGCCCAGGCCGGCTACACGGCGGTCCTTGAGTCTGACGGGCGGATCATCGCCACAGGGACGCTGACCGACGGGAAGGTCAAGCGTGTCTACGTCGATCCGGAACATCAGGGCTGCGGCCTGGGCCGGCGGATCATGGCTCACCTGGAACGGCGGGCAAGGGCCGAAGGTCTCAAGAGCGTGTTCCTGTACTCCACGACCGTGGCCAAAGCGTTCTACGAGTCGCTGGGTTACACCGTAGGGGCGGCCAAGTTCGGCACGATGGAAGACGGTGCTAGACTGGACTACTTCGAGATGACCAAGGACCTGACGGGCGCCGGCAAGTAGAGCAACACAAGGAATCCTGGGTGGCGCGCACACAGACAGTCCCAGAGAGCGAATGGTTCGCGAGCTTCGAGCCGGGCCTCTGGCTGCACGGCGATGAAACGGGCCGGAAGGAAGCTGCGGCGCTCAAGCGGCTGCTCCGCCTGCGGAGGGGCCAGTCCGTCCTGGACGCCCCCTGCGGGGCCGGGCGAATCGCCTTTCACCTGGCCAAGGCGGGTTGCAGGGTAACCGGCGTCGACAGGATGGTGAGCTTCGTCGCCCGCGCCCGGCGGCGGTTCCGCAAGGCGGGCCTGTCCGGCGAGTTCCTAGTCGGCGACTTGAGGGACCTGGACTTCGCCGACCAGTTCGAGGCCGTCATCAACTTCGGCGGCAGCTTCGGCTACTTCAGCGATGCGGAGAACCTGCTGGTCCTTCGCCGCTTCGCCTCTGCGCTGCGGCCAGGCGGGCGAGTGTACATCGACCAGCCCAACCGCGAGCACATCCTGCGGCACTTCCGGCCAAGGGCGACACACGGGGCCGCTGTGTGCAGGACGAAGTGGCGCAACCAGCGGTGCCAGACGACCTGGACGCTCACACGCGGCGGCAGGAAGGTCCGCTGCCGCTCGTCGATCCGCTTCTACACGCCGGGTGAGTTCCGGCGTCTGCTCACCCGCGCGGGCCTGGCAGTCGAGGGCATCTACAGCAGCCTGGACGCGGTGCCCTACCGCCGCTCCTGCCGGCGAATCTGCGTGATCGGGAAGAAGCCCTGACCGCGCCGCGCAGATCGGAGGGAACTATCGCGGGTCTGGGCAGACGTGCACCGTGAAGATCATCCCCGCCCTTATGGGCGGGGCTCTCCTGCTACGGCGTCTGGGCCGGGGCTGTGTCGGGCAGCGTGGTCGGCTCGCCGGTCGGCGCTGGGGCAGTCGCGCCGGTCGCGGGGGTAGCCTTTTCGGCGGCCATCTTGATCTTGACGACCCTGCCCTTGGTCATCCGCTTGATCTCCAGGCGCAGCTCGCCCTGGCCGGCGATCAGCTTGGCGAACTCGCCCACGTCGCTCACAGGCCGATCGTTGACCTGCGTGACGATCTCAAAGGGCTTGATCCCGCTGACGGCGGCCTTGCTGCCGGGCTCAACCTTCGAGACGATCACGCCGCTGTCGGCAGGGGCCTTCTGGAAGTAGCGCCGGACCTCGTAGGTCATGTCTCGCACGGTCAGGCCCAGCTCGTCGGACTTGTACCTGGCCGCCGAATCGTAGTGTGGCGGGCCCTGGACTACCTGGAAGTCCTTGGTAACTACCTCGCCGTCGGCGAAGAATTCGGCGGTGAACTTCGTGCCGAATCCGAGCTCGGTGAGCTGGCGGTTCAGCGTGTTGTCTGCCGACGGCCAGGGCATCGGGATCTGGTCGAAGTACTGCTCGGGCACCTCGTCGAGGCGGTCCCACGGGAAGGCCCTGCCGCCGCCGAAACCGAAGTCCTCGATCCTCACCTCAAGCGGCCTGGGCTCGCCCTCGACGTGGAGCCGCAGCAGCGCGTAGCCCGGCTTGATGCCGGCGGCCGCGGCCGGCGAGCCCTGGTAGACGTACGAGACGATCGCCCCCATCTGCCCGTCGCGCGTCAGGTCGGAGACGTTGTTGATCCTGGCCAGTTCCTTGTTGAGCGGCTGAAGCTCCACGCCCAGCCAGGCCAGGCGGTTCTCCTGCTCCTCCGAGACCGGCACGTTGCTCGTGTCCAGATTGCCCTTCAGGTCCGCCAGCACGCCGCCGACGTAGCTGGCAGCCGTCAGCACGGGCTGATCCTCTTCCCACCGTTCCGCTGCCACCTTCTGCCTACGGGCCAGGGGGAGGGCCACCAGCTCGCCGTCGCCGGTGAAATAGAACAGGCTGTCCGACCAGCCGCCCGTCTCGGGGTAGACGTGCCGTTTCCAGCCGAGGTCAAACGAGGGGATTCGGCCATGGTGGTAGTAAGTGACGCGCCTTTCGCCCTGAATGAGCATCTCGACCGCCAGCAGCAGCCGGCTGCGCATGCTGAAGATGTCGGCCTTCGACAGCTTGACCGCGCTGGCGAGGGGCTGGTCGAGGGCGGCGAGGAAGCATCCGTAGTCGCTCAGCGTGCCGGCGAAGGTGGCGGGCACGGCCTGCCCCTCGCCGCCGTGGACGACGATCCGCTCCAGGCGGGCGGTCAGGCGGGCGGGGAGATTGACCAGGACCAGCACGCGGTCGCTGCCGACGAGGATGCCCGGCACGTTGCGCTCGGTGGCTTCCTCCTCATCGCTGCCGCGGCGCCGGATGAGCATCTCCACGGCAGACTTCATCGGGCTGCGGAAGCTCAGCGACACGCGGAGCAGCGACTGGTCGGTTTTCGCCTTCAGCTCAGCGGTCATGCACTCCATCTGCTCGGCGCTGACGGCCGGCCACTTGGCCGGTGAGCCCTTCCAGGAATCATCCAGCGGCATCCCGTCGGTCATGGACACGCCCGCCGGCCTGCCCCTGGCGCACACGATCAGGCAATTGGACGGCGCGGGGGCAAGCCGCCGGCCGTCCTCGCTGACCGCCGCCATGGTCGGCATCGCCCGAACCTGCGTGACCCACTTGGCCTCGTCAACGCCGTAGGCAATGGCGAAGTAAGGCGGCTTGGTCGGCTTGCTGAAGTCCAGCGGAACTGCCCCCTCCAGCGGGCTGGCTAGCTCCAGGAACACGGCATCCTGCCGCTCGGCGTAGGCTGACACGCGGGCCGGTACCGACCGCTGGCCGTAACGTACGGCGATGGCCTTGATGAACCGCCGATGCACGGGGATGTCCGGCGTCACCACGCCCTTGGCGGACAGCAGGAAGCCCGACACCTCCAGGGGGCGCTGCTGGGAGATCAGCCTTTCCAGCGAGCGCGACCCGTATTGCGGACCCTCGCCCTTGTCGTACTGCAAGGTGTACTCGACCTTGACCAGCGACGCCGCCACCGCGTCGGCCAGGGCGGCCTCGCCGGCCGGGCTCACCCCTTCGGACAATATCGTGGTGCAGCCGGCTGCGCACAGCACAGCAGCACCTGCCAGGACGCCCAGAAACCGCGAGCTTACCTTTTCCATTATCCGTTCCCTGACGTTAGAGCGTTATTCCTTCTCGTAGTCGCGAGAGAAGTCCAGCACCACCTGTCGCATCAGCCCGTTGCGCAGGATCGTGAAGATGAACCTGTGCTTGGCAGCGACGTTGGCAACGGCTTCGGCGTGGATGGCCTTTACGTCATCGAGCGTGGTGACCTCCCGCTCGTCGATCTTGGCGATGATATCCTTGGCGGCCAGGCCGGCGTTCTGGGCGTTGCCCGGATACTTGACGCCGTAAACGAACACGCCCTCTTTGCGATAGAAGTACAGGTCCGGGTTGTCGAATTGGTTGATGGCCTTGAGTGTCATGTCCCATCGCGGGCAGTCAAGCTCCTCGCCCTCGACCTTGCCCTTCTCGCGCGGCGTCAACTCTACCGTGATGGGCTCCCCGCCGCGGACGAGCTGGAAGCTGGCGGGCTCGTACTTCGCGAGCAACCCCAACATCCGCCGCACCGCGGGCAGGTCCTCCTCCCTCTCAGCCGTCACTGCCTGGCCGTTGACGGCGACGATCCTGTCGGTCGGTTGGATGCCGGCCCGCCGAGCGGGGCTTTCAGGGTCAGTCTCGGCCACGATCACACCGTCGGATGCGTCGAAGTAGATGTTCTTGTTGAAGTCCTTCAGCGGCTGAAGCTGAAGCCCCGTCCAGCTCCACTGCACCTTGCCACTCTGGCGCAACTGCGGCAGTATCTCGCGTATAGTCCGCGATGGCACGGCAAAGCCCATATCCCCGCCCATCATCACGGCCAGGGTGTTGACGCCCACGACCTTGCCCTCTGTATTCACCAGCGGGCCGCCGGAGTTGCCCGGGCTGATCGCCGCGTCGGTCTGGAGCCACAGGCTGTACTGGCTGCTACTGGGCAGGAACCGGCGGGTGCAGGAAACGATGCCGATGGAGACGGAGCGGTTCAGCCCCCAGGGGGCGCCCATGGCCATCACGAAGTCGCCTTCCTTCAGTTCCCCAGAGTCGCCCAGCTCGGCGAAGGGAACCGCCCCGCTGCCGGCGGGAACATCTAGCTGCACCAACGCCAAGTCGGTGTCCTTGTCGCTGCCGAGGACCTTGGCGTCCATCGCCCGGCCGTCGTAGAGCAGGCACCGCACCTCTACGACCTTGTCCACCACATGCCAGTTGGTCAGCACCTCGCCAGTGGGGGAAACGATCACGCCGCTGCCGACCGTCTCCTCGGTGACCTTCTTGCCCGACTCGTGGCTTTCCTTCAGGCACTTGATGAAAACCACCGCCGGGAAGACCTTGTCCTTGGCGGCGGCGACGACCGCTCGGAAGTCCAGCGTGGCCAGGCCCTCCTCGCCGGCCGCCGCGCCGTGGCAAAGCTGGGCCAGCGCCAACACGCACGCAACCGGCCAGAATCTCAGGTATCGCACGAAGCATCCTCTCTCCGCCGCCGTCGCCTGCCCACTTGGGCAGGGTCTTGGCGCCCCAATCCCGCAGGCGCCCCATGCGGCGTGCAAGGAGATTCTGCCCAGCCCCTTGCGCGGCGTCAATGGCGCTCTGCCAGGCGTCCGGCCTGGCAACCCCGTGCATCGCACGGGGATACAGCGCCGCAAGTCTCTCGGCGCCGCCGGGGGCTTTCCCTGCCTGGTCGGGCGTGGTATACTGAGCGATTTGTTCACCCATGGCTAGGAAGAGAAGGACACCTTCAACCAGCGGCGATTGCCCCTCGGCCGTGGCGCAAGACGCTGCGGGGAGCGCCCCGGCGGCTGCGCAGCAGGCGCCAGCAGTCCGCGCCGGCCAGGCCGCTCAGCCGTCGAGAAGCCCGGACTCAGCCGAGCGAGTCGAAGGCCGCCAGATCGTCGTCCTGGGGGCCAAGGAGCACAACCTCCAGAATATCGACGTCCGGGTCCCCCGCGACAGGCTGGTGGTCATTACCGGTCTGAGCGGCTCTGGCAAAAGCTCCCTTGCCTTCGACACCATCTACGCCGAGGGCCAGCGGAAGTACGTCGAGAGCCTCTCCGCCTACGCCCGCCAGTTCCTGGAGCAGCTCTCCAAGCCGGACGTGGAGCACATCGAGGGCCTGCCCCCTACGGTGGCCATCGAGCAGAGGCCCTCCGGCCACAACCCGCGGTCCACGGTCGCCACGATCACCGAGATTTATGACTACCTGCGGCTGCTGTTCGCCCGCGTGGGCAGCCCGCATTGCTGGATCTGCGGGCGGGCGATCTCCTCCCAGACGGTCAGCCAGATGGTAAACGCGCTGTTCACGCTGGCGGAGGGCACCAGGTTCATGGTCCTGGCGCCGATCGTCCGCGGCCAGAAGGGCCAGCACACAGAGCCCCTGCGGACCGTGCAGCGGGAGGGCTTCGTCCGCGTCCGAGTGGACGGGAAGGTCCACGACCTCAAGGCCGTGCCGGAACTGGACAAGAACCGCAAGCACACCATCGAGGTTGTGGTCGACCGGCTGGTCCTGCGGGACACCGTGCGGATGCGGCTGAGCGACAGCATAGAGACGGCGCTGAAGCTATCGGGCGGGCTTGTCACGATCACCTACGAGCCCAGGGATTCGGCCGAGCCGGCGGCAAAGCCCACCGAGGCAGCCGGGGAATACGACAACTGGCGAGATTGGGTCTTCTCCGCCACCTACGCCTGCCCCCAGCACGCCCAGACCAACCTGCCGGAGCTGTCGCCGCGGATGTTCAGCTTCAACTCCCCCTACGGGGCGTGCGACAGTTGCGACGGGCTGGGGACGATCCTGGAGTTCGACCCGGAGCTGATCGTGCCCGACCCATCGCTGTCGCTTTCCGGCGGGGCGATCGACGCCTGGCGCCATGGCGGAAAGAGGATGAACATCCTCTACAACCGCCTGCTGCGGCAGTTCTGCCGCATCTACGACGTCTCGCCTCACCTGCCCTACTCCCGCATCAAGCCGGACCTGCGGCGGACACTCATGTACGGCAGCGACGACGGCGATTGGGAAGGCGTTATCCCCAACCTGACCCGCCGCTGGCAGCGGACGGACAGCGAGTTCGTCAAGGCCCGCCTGCACGGCTACCTCAGCGAGCAGCCCTGCCGAAGCTGCAAGGGCGCGCGGCTGAAGGCGGCGTCGTTGGCTGTGATGGTCAGCGATCTCAACATCCACCAAGTCACCAGGATGACCATCTCCGGGGCGATCTCGTTCCTCGACGGCCTGAAGCTGGACACCGAGCGGACGCAGATAGCCGAGACGATCGTGCGCGAGATTCGCCACAGGCTGGTGTTCCTGGCCGACGTGGGCCTGGAGTACATCACGCTGGACCGCACCGCCGCGACGCTGTCGAGCGGCGAGGCTCAGCGCATCCGCCTGGCCACGCAGGTCGGCAGCGGGCTGGTGGGCGTCTGCTACGTGCTGGACGAGCCGACCATCGGGCTGCACCACAGGGACAACCAGCGGCTGATCCGGACGCTGAAGCACTTGAGAGACATGGGCAACACGGTGCTGGTGGTCGAGCACGACGAGGAGACCATCCGCAGCGCCGACTGGATCATAGACATGGGTCCGGCGGCCGGACGGCACGGCGGGAGGATCGTGGCCGAGGGCACTATCGACGACATCTGCTCGGCCGGTGAGTCGCTGACCGGCAAGTACCTGGCCAGGGAGCTGCGGATCGAGCCGCCGCGCCGCCGAAGGCCCGTGTCGCGCGCCCGCGCGGTGGAGCTCCGCGGCTGCCGCCAGAACAACCTCAAGAACATCGACGTGCGATTCCCCCTCGGCGGCATCATCTGCGTGACGGGGGTGTCCGGCTCCGGCAAGAGCACGCTGGTGAACCTCACGTTGCTGCGGGCGCTGCGGCGGCGGATTTACGTATCGCGCGAGAAGCCCGGCGAGTTCGACAAGGTCCTCGGCGTCGGCAAGATCGACAAGGTCGTCGAGATCGACCAATCGCCGATCGGGCGGACGCCCCGCTCCAACCCGGCCACCTACGCCGGCGTGTTCGACCTCATCCGCCAGGTCTACGCCAAGACGCGCGAGGCAAAGATCCGCGGCTACAAGGCCGGGCGGTTCAGCTTCAACGTCCGCGGCGGGCGGTGCGAGGCCTGCCAGGGCCAGGGCACCAAGAGGATCGAGATGCACTTCCTGCCCGACGTGTACGTGACCTGCCAGGAGTGCAAGGGCAGCCGCTACAACCGCGAGACGCTGGAGGTCCGCTATCGCGGCAAGAGCATCGCCGACATCCTGGCCATGCGGGTCGAGGAGGCGCTTGTCTTCTTCGAGAACTTCCCCAAGATCAAACAGCTCATCAAGGCCCTGTCCGACGTGGGGCTGGGATACCTGGAGCTTGGGCAGAGCTCCACCACGCTTTCCGGCGGCGAGGCACAGCGCGTCAAGCTGGCCACCGAACTGGGCAAGACCGCTACCGGCCAGACGCTCTACGTGCTGGACGAGCCGACCACCGGCCTGCACTTCGCTGACATCCGCAACCTGCTGAACGTGCTGAACCGCCTGGCCGACATGGGCAACACGGTCGTGGTGATCGAGCACAACATGGACGTGATCAAGTGCGCCGACTGGATCATCGACCTCGGCCCGGAGGGCGGCGACGGCGGCGGCAGGATCGTCGTAGAGGGCACCCCCGAAGAGGTAGCCGCCACGGCCCGGTCATACACCGGGCAGTTCCTTGCCGACCGGCTAGCTGGCTCCCGAGCCGGATGAACCGTGGGGTCTTTCAGTTACCCGTGCCCCGACCCCAAGGGTGCCTGGACTTGAGCATCGGCGGGAGGCCGATGCCCGGCAAAGACCACCGACTGACAGGTGACAGACGACGCCCAAGAGGCTAAACTGCTCGGCGCTGGGACTGCCGGAACAGCCCAGAAAGATAGCACCATCTCTGGAGACAAGCCATGCGATACGCCGTTGTGATGGCCGGGGGGGCGGGCACGCGGCTTTGGCCGCTCAGCCGTCAGGACCGGCCCAAACAACTGCTTCCTCTGATCCACGGCAAGAGCCTGCTTGAGCTGGCCGTCGAGAGGCTCACCGGGCTGTTCGACTACGACCACATACTCATCGTCGCCGGCGCCGAATACGCCGATCAGATATCCGCGGCCCTACCGCAGCTTCCGCGGGCGAACATCATCGGCGAGCCGGAGGGACGCGACACGGCCAACGCCATCGCGCTGGCGGCACAGATACTTGCCGCCCGCAACCCCGACGCGACCATGGCCGTCTTCACCGCCGATCACGTCATCCGCCCGACGTCGATCTTCGTCGAGGCCGTGCGCACCGCCTGCCTGGCGGCCGAGGAACACGGCGACGCCCTGGTGACGTTCGGCATCCGCCCCACCTGGCCACACACCGGGCTGGGATACATCCATTGCAGCCAGACCGCCGCCGACGGCTCGCGCGAGGTGCTGGCCTTCAAGGAGAAGCCCGACCGCCACACCGCCCGCCGGTACGTCGAGAGCGGCGAGCACTACTGGAACAGCGGCATGTTCGTCTGGAAGGTCTCGACCATCCGCGATGCCCTCCAGCGCTATCTGCCGGAGTCCATGTCGCGCCTGGCGGCCGTGGTGTCGGCAGCCGGGGAGGGACGCGAGTACGGCGATATCCTCCGCGAAAGCTACCCCCACCTGGAGAAGATAAGCATCGACTTCGCCGTGATGGAGAAGGCAGCCAAGGTGCTGATGGTCGAGCTGAAGTGCGACTGGCTGGACGTGGGCTCCTGGCCGGCCGTGGAGAACATCGTGGACATGGACGAGGCGGGCAACGCGATCGTGGCCGAGAACACCGCCGTGATCGACAGCTTCCGCAACATCATGGTCACCGAGGACGGGCACCTGCTGGCCGTGCTGGGCATCGACGATTGCATCATCGTCCACTCACCCGACGCGACGCTGGTGTGCAACAAGGCCGACTCCCAGCGGCTGAGGGAGCTGGTGGAGCTGCTCAAAAAGAAGTTCGGGAACAAATACGTATAGCAATTGCGGACTGAGGATTGCGGATTGCGGGTTTGACTGCCCCGTTCCCGGTCCCCGCTGTTCAATCTGCAATCAGAAATCCGAAATCGTCATGGGTTCCTGGCTGGGCATAGATCACGGGACGAAGCGCATCGGCATCGCCGTTGGCAGCACGGCGGTCGCCGTAGCCTCGCCTCTGGGTGTAATCCCCGCTCATCCCGCTGACGCCGCCCGGAAACGGATTGTCTACTTCGCGCGGGAGTATCAGGTCAAGGGGATAGTCGTCGGGCTGCCTCTCAACATGGACGGCAGCGAGGGGCGCGAGGCGGCCGCGGCCCGCAGGCTGGCCGAGGGACTGGAAAAGGCCGCCGGCTTGCAGGTCAGACTGTTCGACGAGCGGCTCAGCAGTTTCGCCGCCGACCAGGCGCTGGCCGGCCGGCTCACACGCAAGAAGAGGCGCGCCCGCCAGGACGCCCTGGCCGCCGCGACCATGCTCCAGGATTTCCTGGCCGCGCAAAAATGAGGCAGGTGCCGCCCTCAAAGCGTTCCTCGCTTGAGGGCGAAACTGACCGCCGACCTCATTCGTCTAGAGCGTACTTCCTGAGAGACATCGCGTTGGCGACGGCGTAGCCTTCGGCGTCATTGTTGAAGTACGCGTAGACGTCCAGGCCGGCTTCCAGGTGGCCTTTCACCTCCCGCGCGACGGCCGTGAGCGCCTGAGAACTATAGCTGCCGCCGTAGTGCACGCCGTGGAACCGCAGGTAGACCCAGTCGGCAGTCACCACGCGTGGATGGTCCTCGATTAGGTCGTGCACGCACAGGGCCGCGTTGTGCCGCGAAAGCAGGTCATAAACCTCCTGGCACAGCCACCGCCCGTCGCGGAACTCGACGGCCCATCGCTGGCCGGCGGGTGTGGCCTCCAGGAACGCCGCCAGACGCCCGACGTCCGGCTTCCACCTGGGCGGCAGTTGCACGAGTATCGGCCCCAGCAGTTCCCCAAGCCGCCCGGCCCGCTCGAGGAAAAGTTCGATCGTCTGACGGGGCTGGCGGAGCCTCTTGATGTGCGTGCCGTAGCGGCTGAACTTCAGCGTGTAACAGAAGCCCCGCGGGGCCTGCCGCCGCCAATTGTCGAAGACCTCCGCCGAGGGCAGGTTGTAGAAGGTGTTGTTAACCTCGACGGTGCCGAAGCTTTGGGAATAGAAGCGGAACCACTCCCGCTTGGGTAGTTCCTGTGGGTAGAAAGCCCCGCGCCAGTGGTCATACTGCCAGCCGGACGTCCCCACCCGCAGTCTGCCGCTTCTGCCGGCCATGGTCGTGCCAGCCTCAGGCGCGGGAGGCGGTTGAGTCTTCCTGCTCTTCTTCGTCTTCCTTCAGCGCCTCGGCCACCAGCTCCTCCAGATCGGCAATGGGGTCAACGGCCTCCTCGGCGGCGACGGGTGCGCCGGTGTCTGCGGTAGCCTTTACCGCCGCCGTCGTCGCCGACTGGCTCGCCTCCGGACTCGCGGCCCGTTTCTTGCCGGCGGCCTTGGGCGGCTGAATCTCCTCCGGCCGCCCGTCGATCTGAACCGTGAAGACTATCGGACCGACCACCAGCCGGTC
>Ga0315280_10008847_pt1 | contig 13101 bp, 15 predicted proteins | sample YL17G06_40_MG_FD_203697 | JGI IMG/M metagenome (GOLD analysis project Ga0315280, IMG submission 203697) | Sediment microbial communities from Yellowstone Lake, YNP, Wyoming, USA - YL17G06_40 | ecosystem: Environmental > Aquatic > Freshwater > Lake > Sediment | place: USA: Wyoming | collected...
CTTATCCTTGTTACCTGGTGGATGCTACCGCTTCTATTTATCCTGTATTATGGCATATATGGCATGGCTACAGTGCTCTCCAAAAGCTTCGACCGAGAGGATATAGTCTTGCTTCTGGAGGTAGAAAAAAGGTTCGGCATCAACGCCGAACCTTTAAAGAGGATACTAAGGAGATTCATCTAACCATCGGGATACTACCTACTTCTGGCATAGAAGGTTCACCGAGGATTTATGCCTATCAACAAATTTGGCTAGCTCCCCAAGATGAGATTCGGTGAAAGGCGTGGCTTGTCCTGTCTCCTCATCTATAGCCGAGATGGTAAATCCAAGTTCTATCAGCTTGCTGGTGAGAGCCAAAGGACTCATACCCCTACTTAAAAGTCCTCCCGTATAAAACTCCACGATCATTTTTAGAGGACTATTAAGCCTTATAAGTTTGCGCATGCCGTCAAGGGCTTCCATCTCCCATCCCTCAATGTCCATTTTTATCACCTGGATAGCCGGACTTCCCTCTTTCTCAAAGAATTCGTCCAGAGTGACCGTCTCTATGGCTATAGTTTCTTTGCCGTAGTCCCGGGAAGAGAGCAGGCTATGAGAGCCGCTACCCCTTAGACCCAAGAATAATGAGGCAGTTCCTGCTCGGTTTGAAACTGCTTTCTGGACGGCAACTACATTTTCGTAGCCGTTTAACTGTATGTTTTCTATAAGTAGTTTAAAGTTCTGCGGTTCAGGCTCAAAGGCATACACCTTACCACTTGGCCCTACCCTTCGTGCTGCCAACAGGGTGTAATAGCCAACATTAGCCCCAATATCAACAACATTCATTCCTTCCTTAACCAACTCTGTGAATACCCTCGTCGTACCTTTCTCATACCCCTGCCCTTTCAGCAGGTCAATATAGTCTGAATTTATTCCTATCTGGTGACCATCAATTCGTTCAGTAACAACCACGATAGCACTCCCAGTGATGCGCTCCCGCATCCAACGGGCAGCCCTAATCACAAGCCTAGACCTGTCTATCCGGTGCATTATTCCAACAGATTGACATAGCCAGCGGACAGCAATATAGAGCTTATATAGTAAGTTACTCATACCTACTAACTATAATCTCCTTGTTCTTTGCTACTCAGCATGCCCTCATAAATCTCAAGACATCCCTGGGCCCATTTATCTATAGAAAACTCATCGCTAAATTTCTGGCAGTTGTTTTTGAATACCTTTCTCTCCCCTGTCTTAAGGCTAAGGAAACGCGTAATAGCTTTCCTCAAGGAAGCAACATCCTGGGCTTTGAAAAGCAAACCCGTTTTGAAAGTCTGTACCAGCTCTCCCAGTTGACCATTGTCGCTGGCAATGACCGGTGTCCCAAAGTTACATGCGTCCCAGAGCAAGCTCACCGTAGACAAGAATTTCTTGGTATAAGAAAGAATCACGGCATCGGCAGCGAAGAAGTAATAAAGCTTTTCCTGCTCAGGTATATAGTAGTCCCTGATTATCACCTTGTCCTGCATGGCGTAACTTTGAGCTAACTTGGTTGGGTCTTGTCCCACACTAAATGCATACTTGCCCGCTTGAACGAGAAAAACATCAGGTACATTCTTGAGAGCACGGAAAACAACCCCTAAGTCTTTGCCGGGATGAGAGGCACCAAAGGAAAGGAACAGTGGCTTGTCCTGTGGCAGACCGAGATGGCGTCTGGCTTTTTCCTTAGAGACACCCTTGGTCATCCTACTATGACCTAATATGAGACAAACAACCTTCCCAGAGAATACACCCTCTAAATATAACTCATAATCTCGTTTAACTGCCTCGCTCTGAGTCAGGAAAAGGAAATTATTTCTGGCTAAGCTTCGGCGATAAAGTTGTCTCCATAATTTGCTGTTAAGGACTTTAAGCGCTACTGTGTAAACGAACTGCCGCAGGTCCTTTCTCAGCGTTTTGAATAAGGGGGGATGGGTGTAAAAAAGATTACCGCCCATCAGTGAGACAACCCAATTATAGCCCCGAAGGGGGAGGCTAAGAAGGAGGGGGAGGAAGAGAAAAGGGTCACCATCGCGCAGGTGGATGATGTCATACTTCAACTTCCGCTTCAGTCGGATTGCCAGCACCAGGGTCAAAAAGTTTGCTAGGAGCATAATCGCCCATCTAAGTAATGCCCATCGTGTGAAGAAAAGGTTAACTAGGCGCTGTAGCAAGTAAGGAAATCTAGACCGCGGGAGTACAATTACATGAGGTACCTTAACCTTTGTTTCGTCAATAATGCCATAAGAGGTAAGTAGCGTAACCTCGGCACCTGCCTGTGCTAAAGCCTCAGGCTCGTGTATAGCCGCCCATGGTGGGTGACCCGAGTAGTGGGCAAAAGGACAAACATAAAGGACTTTAATTCGCTTTTTTGTCAATTCACTTTCCTAATTTTGTCAAGGTCTTCTAGCTTCTTAGATTCAGGCCGAGGGCAAAGTAATCTACCTTGCCAGCAAATTCTTGCTTGTCAAAGTACCTCCAGCAGTCCAAAAGCAGAGGCTTTTCCATATAGTTGATGAAATCCTCCGCCGTCAAGCTTTTGAACTCTTCCCACGGTGTAGCCAGAATACATAGCTCAGCCCCTTTCAGACAGTCCCTCGCCGAGTTGGCATATACCACATTCTTATCTCCCAACACCTGGCGAGCGGCATCATTACCGGCGGGGTCATATATTCTTAAGCTAGCCCCTTCCTCTAAGAGCCTTTTAGCTGTCTCCAGGGAAGCTGATTCTTCAACCACATCAGTATTGGGCTTGTAGGTTACGCCTAACAGGGCAATGGTCTTGCCTCTAGCATCCCCCAGCTTTTGCTGTATTAACTTCACTATTCTTTCATTCTGGTGGCGGTTGACTTGATGTGTCGTCTCCTGAAGCCGGGCCTGAATATTAAGTTGCCGAGCCAGGGCAATAAAGGCAAGATTGTCGCGGGGAAAACAGGGACCACCATAGCCCAGTCCCCCCTTCAGGTATTTGGGGCCTATCCTGGAATCTAAGCCCAGGAATTTAGTCACTGCATCTACATCTCCCCCAGGTAGTTGTTCACAAATTTCAGCAAAGACATTAGCCAGGCTAATCTTGGTGGTGATAAATACATTAAGCGCCAGCTTCGCTACCTCAGCGTTATAAAAGGTTGTTCTAACTATTGGTGGGTCGTTGTCGCAGACCGTTTTATAGACCTCGACCAAAAGCTCCCCTGACCTGGGGTCAGATTCCCCGATAAGCACGGCATCGGGGGAAGCTAGGTCTCTGATAACGCTCCCCAGGGCAATGAATTCCGGGTTATAGCAAAGCCCGAAATCTACCCCACATTTTTTGTCTGATACATTTTCCAGGATTGGTTTAATCACCGTCTCAGTAGCGCCGGGAAGGACGGTGCTCGTTATTACCACCACATGGAAGGCATCTTTGGACTTGAGCACCTCAGCTATGTTCCTGGCAGCTATCTCAACATATTTAGTGGAGAAGCCCCCGCTTTCTTCGCTGGGGGTGGGGACTATGATGAAGGTAATCTCGGAGTTAGCTATGGCTGACTTGTAATCGTCAGTCGCTGAAAGCCGCCCCTTCAAGCCTCTCATGAGCTCTTCCAGCCCTGGTTCATAAATAGGAGGCTTGCCTTCATTGATGGCCCTTATTATAGCAGGACTCACATCGACACCAATGACTTTGTAGCCCTTATGAGCATAATAGGCGGCCAAGGGTAGCCCCAGTTTACCTATGCCGACAACTGAAAGTGTCTTCACACTATGCTTGCCTTTAGATGTTCTCAAGTTCGGCTACTCTCTCCGTTGTCCACTGGTAGGTTCTTCTCAAGCCTTCTTCCAGGCTAATCTTTGGTTCCCAACCCAGCACCCTCTTCACGAGGGTCAAGTCGGCATTTCTGCCTCTAACGCCTTGGGGCTTGGATAAGTCGTGCTTTATGGTTATTTTTTTACCTGACATCTTTATGATAATCTTAGCTAATTCCTCTATAGTTACCAGTCTATCAGAGCCTATATTCACTGGCTTTGCATAGTCGCTCTCCATCAACTTGAGAACCCCTTCAACACAATCGTCAATATAGAGAAAGCTCCTCGTCTGCTTGCCATCCCCCCAGAGCACAAAATCCTGCTCAGGGTACTTAAGGGCTTTTAATATCAGATGGCAGGGGGCTTTGCCCTTCTGCTTGTCAAAGGCAGTATAGACCTCGCCGTAAACATTGTGGAACCTGGCTACCCTGATATTCATACCGTAGTCCTTCTGATATGCCTCGCATAACTTCTCAGCCAGAATCTTCTCCCATCCATAAAATTGGTCAGGCTCAGCGGGTATGGCATCCTCTTCCTTCAGTGGGGTTACTGCCGCATCCTTCTGGAGGTGTTCCGGGTAGACGCACGCCGATGAGCTATAGAAGTATTCCTCGACTTTATTCTCCAGCGAAGCCTGGAGCATATTTGCGTTAATCAGTATGTTGTCCCGCATAATGTCAGCCCCGACGCTGGTTATGTATTCTATCCCACCCATATTGGCAGCAAGCTGAAAGACATAGTCAATATTCTTGGTCAGTTTTCGGCAATTACCTTCTTCTCTGAGGTCGACAACCTGCACATCCGCCTTGCCCTGGATATCCTCAATGTTCTTAAGCGAGCCGCTAGATAGATTATCCGCTATACAGACTTTGGCTCCCTTGCCTAATAGTGTCCGTGCCAGATGCGACCCTATTAGTCCAGCTCCCCCTGCCACCAGGGCTCTTTTATTGCGCCAAGTCATTATTCACTCTCCCCTTTCTCCTTTAATTCGGCGACACTGGAAAATCACTGTGCCACCTTCAGTATAGGGCGTGCCGGGGTCTACACACTGCATGTAGGCATGTTCTTTGTTCTTTGACAGCCCCAGCTTCTTCGGGTCAACCCCCTCGTCAAGGGCAACCACATAATGGAGTAAGGTTGACAAAGCATGGACACATAAGGCATCTGTTTTATTCAGGACAATGCTAGCTCCATCAACTATGATTCTATCCCCTACCTTATGCACGGGGCATTTGCCTCTAATTTCGCAGACCCTTATTTCAAGCATGGCTCTCCATTTTAACATAAACTTTAATGCCGCTTGGTCATTTTGTCAATCTGACCTTAACCAACTTTAAGCCAAATTGTTGCCATTTGCAAATATGGCCTCTATAGTATATAATATATTTGGTGGTTTGCAGTTTAGGTTATCGCATACTTAGTTAAATCATTTCAAGTCAAACTTAAGGATTGGATGACCAGGCTCTAACCAACTATTTAGAAGAGAGGAGGTCATCCAATGAGTTTTCAGGACAAGACAATCCAATGTTCCGATTGCGGGGCTACCTTTACCTTCAGCGCTGAGGAGCAGGAGCTTTTCCAGTCTAGGGGCTATACCAATGAGCCCAAGCGCTGTCCCTCATGCCGTCAGGCAAGGAAATCAGAGCGTTATGGAAACAGTGGCTCTAGCTATAGGCCCCAGCGGCAGATGTTCCCGGTAAAATGTGCCCAGTGTGGCAAAGACACCGAAGTACCCTTTGAACCGCGTGGGGACAAGCCGGTGTACTGTAGCGATTGCTACCGCAAAATCAGACAGAGTGGATAAGTAAGGTTCAATTCAGGTCACGTCCGGGTTGGGCAACCGACCCGGATGTGACTCTGGAAGGAGGACAATGGTGAAAATCTATGTAGGTAATTTACCCTTGGATGTGACCGAGGATGAACTGCGTCAAGAATTCGCTTCTTTTGGAAAGGTAGAATCGATAGCCATTCCAACCGACAGGTATAGTGGTAGACCCAGAGGATTTGGGTTTGTGGAGATGCCTTCGGTGTCTGAAGGTCAAGCTGCCATTGCTGGCCTTAACGGCAAAACATTCAAGGACCGGACACTCACTGTGAATGCCGCTCGCCCTCGCACTGACGACAGAGGTGGTGGATACGGCAATAGGAGAGGCGGTGGATTTGGCGGTGGAAGAAGAAGATATTAAACTCCTTGTTCATTCATTTCTGCCTAAGACATAGCATATATGTCTAGTTAATCACTGTGGAGGGCTACCAATTCGGGCCTATGGTCGCAAGCTGTGGGCTAGCCCTAACCCTATCACTAGAGAAGGGTGGGCGATATGAACATCTATGTAGGCAACTTATCCCTTGATGTTACTGATGAAGAACTGCGACGAGAATTCATGGTTTTCGGGGAAGTGCTATCTGTAACCATCATGAACGATAGGTACATTGGCAGCGGGCAGCCCAAGGGGTACGGCTTTGTGGAAATGCCATCAAGGTTTCAAGGCGAAGCTGCCATTGCCGGGCTTAATGGGAAAACGCTTAGGAGCCGAGTTATTGATGTAATCGAGGCTCTCCCCCTTTCTGACACGATGGGAAACAACCCCGGCAACAACAGAAAAGGCAGGTGGTTTGCTAGACGGGCAAGGCAGAGAAGAGGCTAGCTCATCGGTCAGCATCTGTATGCTGATGTTGACAATCCGCATATGCGCCGCTATTATTATGCCAACGTATGGGATAGAGATAGGGCGTGACCAAAGAAAAACAACTAAAGCGTAGCGTTAGCCGAAGGTTCTACAAGCAGCTTAAGACCGAACTGGAGGCTTGGAAGCAGCAGGGGACAGTTACCACTAAGCAAGCCGAGACGATTCTCTCTAACTATGTCGTGGTGTCACCACTTTATGGAAGGCTTATTGTAATTCTCGTTACGCTGGGCGCCATTCTCGCCGGTGTCGGAATCATCTTGTTCGTATCGGCTAACTGGCAGGCTATCCCCAGAGTAGGGAAACTGGCGCTCTTCTTGGCAATGGTCGTGGCTATTCTCTGGCCGGGATACTGGCTCAAGTATGAGAAGAGCTTTCCGCGTGCCGGGGGAGCACTGATATTTGTCGGAGCCATGGTTTTCGGAGCCGCCATCTTCCTTGTGGGACAGCAGTATCATATGCCGATTGACGACCCTAACCTGCTAGGGTGGTGGTTTGTCGGCGTAATTCCGCTGGCTTATTTTACCCGCTCCAGGGCAATACTGACCCTGGCTATCCTTGTGGCACTCGGGGGGTTGGGTTACAAGCTCTCACACTGGCTTGCAGGTGTGCACGATGCCCATTATGCCTTTTTACCCTTCTATATGGTGCTTGGGCTGGTACTCTACGGGATTGGAGCGGTACATTCGCGGTTTGAACGGCTGAAATTATACACACTGCGCTACCACATCTTTGGTCTCATAGTGCTTTTTGGCGTTCTATATGTGCTCTCTTTCAAGGGCATCTATGGAGTGCATGCCCTGGCAGATTGGGCTCCGCTAGAGTTACCGTCAGCGTTTGCCATCGCCTTCCATATCGCCGCCGCACTTGCCATTATCTGTGCCATAGTGAGCTTTGCCATTGACATGAATCGGAAGCGCTTGGTCTACACCTTCCTGAGCGACCTGGCCGGCATGGTCTTCCTTGTTGCTGTTGGGTACATGGCATTGTTTCTGCCTTTCAAAAGCCCGGCATCTTATGCCATCACCTTCAACCTGGTGTTTTTTGCCGGGATTATCGGGCTCATTTTCCTCGGATACTTCAGGGGAGATAGTTCTTTCGTCAATATAGCCTTAATTTTCTTCGGAGTAGCTGTCATCAGCCGCTATTTCGAGTTTGCTTGGGGACTTTTACCCCGCTCCATATTCTTCATCCTGGGTGGTCTCTTGCTTTTGGGTGGTGGCATGTTGCTGGAGCGGTTGAGGCGGAGAACGCTGAAGCGAATGCGAGCTATGGAGGTAATCGATGAAAGTGAGACCTAAGCTCGCCTTTTTCGGGATTGTGCTGTTTCAACTCTTAATCCTGCTGGGGTTGATAGGTTTCAACGAGGTAAACCTTGCCTTTGGAAAGTCGGTTGTCCTTCAGACCGTCCCCGTGGACCCCAGGGACCTCTTTCGTGGAGACTATGTTATGCTAGGGTATAAGATTTCGACCCTCAGCAATATCCCTGGACTGTGGGAGGTCGACGAGGGTGGTAAGGCCTATGTGCACCTGGAGCAACGTGGTGATGTTTGGGAAGCCGTTGAAGTGTCAAGGGAGCGTCGTGCCGAGTGGGACGTCTGTATTTCGGGTGAGGTAACGGATGTCCAGACCAACAAGATAAGGGTGCAATATGGCATAGAGTCCTACTTTGTCCCGGAGGGCAAGGGTAAGGATATTCAACGCGCCAAGGATATCAAGGTTCGTGTCTCAGTAAACCGCCTGGGTAAAGCTACTATTGAAGGTCTAATTGTTGACGGGGTACCTTTCCAGCTTCGCTGAGCGGGAGACGAGATTCGAACTCGCGACTCTCTGCTTGGGAAGCAGATGTTCTGCCTCTGAACTACTCCCGCTTAAATCGTATCTATTCTAGCCTAAAAAACAATGCCTGTAAAGGCAGGGTGCTTTACGAGGGCTCACCGCATTTTGCCTCTAGCCAGTGAAGCAAATATCCCACCAAAGCAGAGCGCAGTAAAGACGATAAAGGCTGTCCTGACGCTTCTCAGGAAAAGCAGATAGTATTCTGGTGTTATCTCTGCCCGACCGATGTATAGGGCAAATAGCAGTAGTGTTATCGCCAGGCTTAACATCTGACCGAGAAGTCGCATTGTGCTGAGCGTCCCTGAGGCTACAGCGTAGAACTTCCTATCTACCGAACTCATGACCGCATTAGTATTAGGGGAGGAAAATAAGCCAAAGCCCAAACCCTGGATGCCTAAAGATAGCAGGATAAACCAAAGGGCGGTGTCTTGGTTTAAAAAGATTAGCGGCAAAAGCCCCGCAGTGGTTAATGCCATACCAATTGAGGCAACCACCTGTGGTTCGAGCCTATCGGAAAGACGTCCCGCCGCTGGCGAGAGCACAGCCATTACCACTGGCTGGGAGACCAAAATCAAGCCGGCATACTCTGGGTTATACCCTTTTATATACTGCAGGTAAAGGGCAAGCAAGAAACCCACAGCCGCCGTTGCGCTATAGTTAATCAGGGCTGCCACGTTGGACCAGGCAAAGACGTTATTACTAAAGAGGCTTATATTTAGCACCGGGCTCTTTATCCGCATTTCCCAGCGAATAAAGAGCAGAAGCCCCAGCATACCACCCACCACCAGCCCTATGCCTAATACCCCGGGTAGAAAGGAGAAACCGCAGACTAATACCCCCAGCGCCAGGCCGTATGTTGCCGAGCCGGTAATGTCGAACGCCTCCCCCTTTGCCTCAGCCCATTCCCCCTTTAGCCTCCAGAGAGCTATAATGATAATAGCCAAGCCCAAGGGCACATTAACGAAGAAGATACTCCTCCAGCCGAGATATTGCGTCATGAGCCCACCGATAGGGGGTCCCAGCGAAAGACCGGCGTAAACCGAGGCGGCATTTATTCCCAGTGCTTTGCCCCGCTCACCAGGAGGATAGACTGAGGTTAAGATTGCCACCCCCGTGCCAAAGATAGCAGCAACACCAATGCCCCCAAGGACACGCAAGGAAATGAGCATGGTAGCTGAATTTGAGAATGGCAAAAGCAGACAGCTAATGGTATAGATGATGATGCCATAGATAAAAACCCTCTTCCGCCCCCAAATATCGGCTATTCTGCCGATTGGGACAAGGAATGCTGTCGCCGCAAGAAGGTATGCCGTGGGCACCCAACTCAGGACAACCGCATTAAGGGCAAATTCCTTACCAATTGAGGCAAGTGCCACATTAAGCGACGAGACCATAAATGGAGCCAGAAAAGCCGCTATACTGGCGATAAATAAGGCAGTCCCTTTGCTCACCGTATCTTTCGTTTGACCCTTCATTATCTATCCTGAGCTAAAGTCTGCTTCAGGCTGGCATTTTCAAGACCTTAGACCCACGAATCTTTCCACTCTTTAACTCAATCAGTGCCTTATTTGCTTCTTCCAGCTTGAACTGCTGAATCTCAGGTTCAATCGGCACTTGGGCCGCCAAAGCCAGGAACTCCTCCGCATCTTTTCTGGTTACATTGGCTACCGTTTTAATCTCCTTCTCCAACCAGAGATGCTGGGGATAATCCAGTTTTAAGAGGAATTCTTTGTCTCTCTCCTCTTTCCTGATTAGATTGATGACCAGCCTTCCCCCCCTCTCCAGATTCTCCAGGGCTTTGACTACCGGCTTCCAGGCGGGGGTAGTATCAATGGCACAATCCAGCTTTTGGGGAGTCTTATCCTCAATCTCACCGACCCAGTCAGCGCCTAATTTCTTAGCTAATTCCCTTTCCACCGGATTTCGACTTAAAACAAATTTTGGGGAATTGGGAAACTTGAAATTTGCCATCTGGATTACCAGGTGGTGCGCCGCTCCAAACCCATAAAGACCCAAAGTCTTGCCGTCCTCCATCCCGGTAAGTTTTAACGAGCGATAACCAACTATTCCCGAGCACATCAGGGGCGCCGCCCGGCTCAAATCGGTAAATCTTGGTGGAATTTTGTAGGCAAAATCCTCGGAGATTACCATATACTCAGCATAGCCGCCGTCAGCGTCACAGCCAGTCCCTTTAAATTGCTCACACAGGTTTTCTTCACCCCTCAGGCAGAATTTACATTGCCCGCAACTGGAGTATATCCAGGCGGCTCCAACCCGGTCGCCAATCGCAAATTTGGTTACCTTTGCTCCCAGAGCTTCAACTATCCCCACCGGTTGATGACCAGGAATCACCGGTAATTTCGGTGGGGCAATCCTGCCCTCTATCTGGTCAAGCTCAGTGCGGCAAACACCGCAGGCTGAAACCTTAATCAAAACCTGTTTCGGCTTGGGCTTGGGCACGGGCAAATCAACCAGTTCTAGGGGCTTTGCCCCTCCCTCAACCTTAATCTGGCGAATCTCTTTCAGCACCATTGCCTTCATTCTTCGCTCCTCTCAAAGCCTCCCAGCTTCGCCTGTGCTTAGATATGGCAACTGGCGACAGGGATTAGTAGCCGAAGCCCGTCTCTTTCCTCAGCTCGGCTTCATCAATATAAGCGATGAGCCCACGAAGAAACGGTGTCGACGCCTCGGTGTAAAGCCACTCACCGAAGTGAAAGCCTTCCCTTTCCAGACGGTCAGTACTCAGCCTAGGCGCTTCCTCGAGGATAAGACGTCTCCGCCGCACAGCACTGCTGCTGGCTATTCTATACTTGATTTCCTTTTTCTGTTCCATCAAAACACCCAGAATAAAGCCTTATCTTAGTTTATCACAGATAGCGTTCTTTGACAGCCTATTGACCGCGTGTTATCATAACTCTCTGATTTTGCAAAGCCGAGGAAATCCAATAATGCGCAAAACCAGGCGCCGCGCAACGCCACCAAACGAGGTACATCTCCGCCGACTCACTGTGGATGAGGCACTAATAAAGCTTGACCAATACCTGAATGACGCCTTTATGGCTGGGCTAAATCAGGTGAGGGTAGTTCATGGTAAAGGGACAGGGACCCTGCGCCAGATAGTCTGGGAGCGGCTTGCCAAACACCCACTGGTTAAATCTTATAGGCTAGGCCTTTATGGGGAGGGGGGTGAGGGGGTTACCGTGGTAGAGCTTGCCCGAAGGTGACCATTGAAAGGGAAGGGGCTTTTAGCTATAATAGCTATACCTCCAAATGTGGTGAGTGTAGCCCAGAGGTTCAAGGCGCCAGGTTGTGGCCCTGGAAAGCGAGGGTTCGAATCCCTCCACTCACCCCAATTATTCCCCCTATTATAACCCACTATGAGCTATTGCTCATTACATTATCGCTAGTTTATAATTGATGATAGTTTATATGCGCCTATAGCTCAGCGGATAGAGCATCGGTCTTCGGAACCGAGGGTCGTGGGTTCGAATCCCTCTAGGCGCGTATCTAGCTCATCACTCCTTTAGACTCGCTACCAATTGTCTTCCCAGCTCCCTTGCTTCCCTGAGCAACTGCTGATTGCTCTTAGCGTCTCCAGGCTCACCGGCATAACCGGTAACGACGAACCTCTTGTTCCCGGCTATATTATTGAAGGAAGAAGAGTTAACAAACCTATTCAACGTCTTTACTGTCTCTTCAATCCCCGCACCACCGGCCACCACAATAATACCAACCGCTCTGGCTTGGCATTTCTTCCCGTGTTGGCGCAGGAAGTAATTCCGGTCAATAAATATTTTCATCCACGCGGATACATCATAATAGTAGACTGGTGTTGCCAGGATAATACCATCGGCCTCGCGGAACTTGTCCAGCATCCAGATACCATCGTCTTGCTGAACACACGAGTCGTATTCGCTACAGTTCATATGGGCAAGACAGGGGCTTAGTCTATGTTCAGAAAGGATAATCTTCTCGGTTTTGGCACCAAGCTTGGTAGCCTCCTGAAGGGCTTGCTCTACCAGATAGTTTGTATTGCCATCAGGCCTGGAACTGCCGACTATAGCTAGAATATACATTTTAACTAAATTTTTGACACTACCTCTTGTTAGGATTCAGCCTCAAACCATGTTACAGCGGAATATTCCCGTGCCGTCTGTTGGGGACAGGCTGGCTCTTGTTGCCGAGGGCGTCTAAGGCTTTTATCAATTTGGGGCGAGTATCACGGGGTAGAATCACAGCGTTAACGTACCCCCGAGCCGCCGCAAAATAGGGCGCATTGAAAAGTTCCCCATATTCTTTTACCTTCTCGGCACGCACCGCTTCAGGGTCAGTAGCCTTGTTAATCTCACGACGGTGGATTATGTTAGCCGCTTGCTCGGCTCCCATAACCGCCATCTGTGCCCTAGGCCAGGCGAAGGTGAAATCTGCGCCTAGCTCTGGTGAGCACATAGCCATGTACGCCCCGCCATATTTCTTGCGAGTAATTAAAGTGATTTTGGGAACAGTAGCCTCGGCGTAGCTCCAAAGAAGCTTGGCACCATGTCTGATTATCCCCCCCCATTCTTGCTCACTGCCTGGCAGATAACCAGGCACATCAGCAATGGTGACCAGCGGGATATTAAAGGCATCGCAGAAACGAACGAATCGGCTTGCCTTGTCTGAGGCATTTATATCCAGGCTACCGGCGAGATAGTTCGGCTGATTAGCCACGATTCCTACTGTCCTCCCATTGAGGCGGGCAAAGCAAACAATTATGTTCGGGGCATAGCGAGAG
>Ga0315280_10008850_pt1 | contig 13099 bp, 18 predicted proteins | sample YL17G06_40_MG_FD_203697 | JGI IMG/M metagenome (GOLD analysis project Ga0315280, IMG submission 203697) | Sediment microbial communities from Yellowstone Lake, YNP, Wyoming, USA - YL17G06_40 | ecosystem: Environmental > Aquatic > Freshwater > Lake > Sediment | place: USA: Wyoming | collected...
GAAAATGTGGTTACGATAAGGCTGAAGGCACAGCAGTCCCTCGATCCGGAGGTTGAGGTCTACTATTGGAGGGATTATTTGGGTAGGGAGGTCGACTTCGTAGTTAAGAAGGGGGTAAAGGTTAAGCAACTAATCCAAGTGTGCATGGACGTAGACGAGGTAGAGGCGAAAAGAAGAGAACTAAGGGCATTGTTAGGGGCAATGAGAAAACTTGGTATGACCGAGGGGACGATCATCACTGGCGGCTACGAGGGGGAGGAGAAGATCAGAGGAAAGAAGATTCGGTACGTTCCGCTCTGGAGATGGTTGGTGACAGAAGCAATTTAGGAAACCTGACAAAGATGAGAAAATCAGCCAATTCAAGGAAAGCGTGAAATGGGGATAAAAGTTGGATGTTTTCCCCTTATAAACCGCCTTCAGCTAATCTTGAGGCGGGAGCTGCAAAGCCGCGATGACTAAAAATGAAAAACGGAGGATTTAAACCGAGGTGGGGGGTCAATTTTTATGAAGAGTGGAGTAGAAAGAAAGATTGAGGTGGGTGAGATGGAGACGGCGGAAATCGATGAGGAAATGGAAAATGAGATTCTAAGAGTTGGAATCATATCTGCAAAATGGGTGGAGGACAGGTTCGATGAATTGGCAAAAAAATTCGAAGGTAAACTTATCGCCGTAGAGGGCGAGGAAATCATCGCCTCCAGCGGTAATGCGAAAGATCTCATGAAACAGGTCGAGAGAAAAGGTAAGGATCCTCGGAGAGTGTACATCACGTCGTTCCCACCAAAAGATTTCATTTTGATTCTTTAGCCCTTTTTTTGGGATTTGATTTAAGAACAAAAATCGGCCACATAAACTTTATATCTGTTATAATTTTTATAAGAATGCGATGATATGAAGAAAACTACCCTAGCTGTAAGCCCCGAGACCAAGGTCAAACTGGAACGCCTTGGCCGGAAAGGGGAGAGCTACGACGATATCATCCACAGGCTCCTCTCCATCAGCGAGGAAGAGCTCGAGCTGATAGATGAGGTCTACGAGCGGATCGAGCGGACGCCAAGAAAGGAGTACGTCAAGCTTGAAGACATATGATGTCTTCCTGAACCCGAATGCCGTCGACGAGCTCAAGAAGCTCCCACCGGGGACGGCCGAGCGCGTTAAGGAGGGCCTCAGACGCTTGAGGGAGAACCCGACCAAGGCGAGGAGCGGGGTGGATGTAAAGCACTTGGCAGGGACCTCAGATCCGAAGCTTTACAGGCTGCGGGTGGGAGAATACCGAGCCATCTTCTGGGTAGATGAGGAAAAGCATGAGGTATTGGTGGAAAAGGTGGCGCCAAGGGAGAGGGCTTACGTCGGGATTTAACGGTGAAGTTGTTTAAGCCTTGGTCACAGTCGGTGGGGCGTTTTCTCTTTATAAATCGTCCTCATCCAAGTCCTGATGGGAAAGTTTGAGTAAATCATCTGAATCCCTGATTTCAGCTCCAAAGTTTATAAGTAAGGAATTCTTACATTTAACAGGGAAAAAAATGGCTGAGGCTGTGGTAAAGATCACCTCAAAGGGTCAACTCACCTTGCCCGCAGAAATACGGAAGGATCTGAGCATCAGCGAGGACGACTATCTCTACATCACTGAAGCTGGAGGTTTAATTTTGATGAAGAAAATTGGCGTCGATCCCAGAGAAATCCTAAACACGTTCCAGAAGGCCGCGAAGGAGGTTGGACTCACGAGGAAAGAATTGAACCGGGCCATCCAGGATATCAGGCGGGCCAAGGGATGACTGGGAAGCCGAGGGTCTTCCTAGACACCAACACCCTAGTGTCTGGGATGGTCTTTACGGGGAACGAGAGAAAATTGCTGGACGCTATCGTCGATGAGAAATTAGAGTTTGTGTTAAGTACAGACGTGATAGACGAAGTTAACGCGGTGCTCGAGAGAAAGTTCCCCAAACACGCCGTGCTCTTCCCGCTTTTTCTGCGCTTGGTAAAACATGAGAAAATATCCAAGGGAGCTTACAAGGGCTCTGAAAAGCTATACGCCAAGTTGACCAAAGATGAAGCGGATGCCCTAATTTTAGCAGCGGCGACCACAAGCGGGGTCGATTACTTGGTCACGGGCGACAAAAAGCTTCTTGCCCTGAATCGGGTCGGAGATGTGAAAATAATTCAAACGTGGGAATTGCTGAAAAGGTTGAAAAATTAAATTTCCTCAAGTTATGGGCTCCAGCCTCGGCTCCGACGTGAATGTGAACCCGGGCAGAGGTTCCTCAGGCGCGGTGGCGAGCATCCTGAAGAAGATCACTATGGGGATGTCCTCGTGCGTGAAGGAGAACCGGTAGGTGCAGAAAGTTCGCCCACCAACACTAGCCGCAGCCGCCTTCCAGCTCGAGCTCTCGGGCACCACCACGATTGCGTTATCCTCGAGCCTCCACGTGCGCCCGCGGAGGTGAGCCAGCACCTGTGAGGGAGAGTAGAGCCAACCTGTCCGAGCAGCATTTTCAACCGATGAACAATCCATGGCGTCCGTGATATCTCCAGATAAATTTTCAATGTTTTCCACGATCCAAGCGTCAGCCACTTCCCCAACTTTCGAGGCATTTTCACCTCCGGTTACTCGGACGCGTAAGAGGAATTCATTTTCTTCTGCACCTCGGTAGCCCACCCTCACTTCTACTACATCACCATCCCTCCTGTACGCCAGCATGTCCAGCACCTTGTTGTCCTTCGTGGCAGGATGTCGCTCGAGGGAATAGAAGTACGCCGCAACCATCGCTACCGCCTCATCCCGCCTGCCCTCGATGTTTTCATTAGCCCATGTGTAGAACTGCGGCGGGGTCGGGGTCTCGGGCTGCTCGATCTCCCATGGCGGCTGGGCTATCGGCGAGGCGGAAATCACCACTTGGTCGCCCATCCTCTGGACGTAGACCATGCCCCCGGGACTGAATCCGTTGTCCTCCACGACAAGCTCGGCGCTGACGCTCGAGTAGTAGCTTTTACCAGCCTTATCCCCTTCTGTCACGCTCACGATGATGGTGTTGTCCTCAACCCTGAGCTCGTAGCTGCTTCCCCCGACATCGTTCGGCAGCGAGTAGGTGGGCTGCTGGCGGGCGAGCGCTTCGAAACAAGTCCTGGAGACGTCATCTGCGAGGGCCTGGGCCTGCTCGTCCACCCCTGCCCCCCTCTGAGCCCTGAAGTGCAAGGCGAGAATCCCAGCGAGCAGGACCGCCAGAATGACGCTCGCGAGCACGTAGAACGGCAAGTTTTCGGCGTCAGCCACTTACCTCGACCCCCTCGGAGGTACGCCTGAGCGTGAGCTCGACTTGCCCGCCGCTGAATGATGGGCCGCTCAAGTTCACAGAGGCATCGAAGCTCATGTTTTCCCCGCCGATCGAGATGACGACGAAGGTGTTCTCAAACCTCAGCTGACAGTTCTGGGGCACATCGATGGTGAACGACATCGTTGATTCTGGGTCCTGGTCGGCAAGCGTCCTTATCAGCTCTGCGAGTTGGCCGGCCCCCTGTTCGAACTTTGACTCGGAGCTCTCAGAATGATAGGTGCTGTAGAGGACGACGAAAGTGGCACAAAATATGGAGGCGAAGATCACGCTGGCTAGCAACTTCAGGGCTACCATGTCCAGCCTCGCAATTTGCTCAGCCGTCTATCGATAACTACTTCTCGATGCCAGCCCACTTTCGGAGCTCTTTGCCGACTTTTTCTATGAGGTGGGCCTTGCCTTCCTCGCGCATCCGCTTTAAGTTGGGGATTCCATTCTGGCCCTCAGTGACCCACTCCTTCGCGAAATCACCACTCTGAACATCCTTTAGTATTTTATGTATTGTCTCCCTTACTCCCTCATCTATTATCCTCGGACCACGTGTTCGCCCGCCGTATTCGGCTGTGTTGCTGACCGCGACCCACATGCCCTCTATCCCATGCTCGTAGATCAAGTCCACGATGAGCTTCAGTTCGTTTAGACACTCAAAGTACGCCACCTCGGGCTGGTATCCCGCTTCGACGAGGGTCTCGAATCCCGCTTTTATCAATTCTGAAACCCCTCCGCATAACACGACTTGCTCGCCGAAGAGATCGGTTTCGACCTCCTCCTTGAACGTCGTCTCGACCACGCCTATCCTAGTGAGCCCGACGCCCTTGGCCAGCGCAAGCGCGATTTGCTTCGCCCTCCCGCTGTGGTCCTGGGCAACGGCTAGAATCCCCGGCGTCCCAGAGCCCTGCTGATACATCCTCCGGAGGATCGCCCCGGGAGCCTTGGGAGCGATCATTATTACATCGACATCTCGAGGGGGCACGATCTGCTTGAAGTGGATGTTGAACCCGTGGCTGAAGCAGAGGATCTTCCCTGTCTTCATCTGGGGCGCGATTTGCTGCTTGTAGACATGGGCCTGGAACTCGTCTGGTATGAGCATGTGTACGATGTCCCCCCGCCCCGCGGCTTCGGGAATCTCCATTACCTCGAAACCATCGGCCACCGCCTGCTTCCAAAAGCTGTCGCCCTTAACATTGCCGACTATGACTTTGCACCCGGCATCCCTGAGGTTGTTTGCCTGCGCGTTCCCTTGGTTACCGTAGCCGATTATCGCTATCGTCTTTCCCTTTAGCTCTTTCAGGTCGGCATCCTTATCGTAGTAGATCTTAGCCATTCCCCAACACCTCCTCTATCCCATCTCCCTCGATATTAGAACCTGCCCGGAGCGCGCGACCTCCTTCAAGATGTCCGGCCCGAGCGTCTGCACGATCTTCTCTATCCGCTCGTGATCGCCGTAAACCTCGGCCACTAGCGCGTGGTTCTTGAACTCGAGGACCCGCCCTCCGACCTTGTCGATCTGATGCAGCACCTTCATGCTCTCCTCATCGCTCAGCTTGCGGGTCTTGAGCAGCGCCACCTCTCGGACGATGCTCCGCTCCGGGTCCAACACTTCTACTTCGACCACGGGGGTTATCCTGAGCAAAATCCTACGCATGAATTCAGCAAGGCGATCATCCGCACTGAACATTATGATTATCCTCGCCAGGCCGCTAGGCTCGATGCCCACGGTTATTGAATCTAGGTTGATTTGCCTGCGCGTAAATTCCCTCGAGATACGCATCATCACCCCGGGAACGTTTTCGCATAGTATTGAAAATATCCGAGTCTCCATCCAACCACCTCACGTAAGCATCTGATCCAGTCGCCCTCCAGCTGGCACCATCGGCAGGCATTGCTCGTCTTGATCTATGACGATATCCAACACGGCCGGCTTGCCGCACTTCAGCGCCTCCTTCAACTTGGGGGCGATCTCGCTCGGCCTCGTGGCCCGGTCGCCCCATGCTCCGTAAGCTTCAGCCAGCTTGACGAAATCTGGCGTTTCCCCCAAATAAACTGCAGAGCGGCGCTTGTCGAAGAATAAATCCTGCCACTGCTTGACCATGCCCAAGTGACGATTGTTCAATATACAGACAACGACATCGATTTCATTGTCGACAGCGGTCGCGAGCTCCTGGGAGTTCATGAGGAAGCTCCCATCTCCAGCTATGTCCACCACATCGCACTCCGGACGGGCAACCTTGACTCCTATGGATGCCGGAAATCCGAAACCCATCGTGCCTAGCCCACCTGATGAGATGAAGTGCCTAGGTTTGCGGACGGTGAAGAAGTGGGCGGCCCACATCTCACACTGCCCTACCTCAGTCACCACGATTGCCTCGTCGCTGAGCACGTCCATTATCTCCTTGATGGCCCGCTGTGGCTTGATTGGCACCTCATCGTAATCCATGCGAGGCGCGAATTCCTTCTTCAGCTTCTCGATGTGCCTCAGCCATTCGCTGGGCTTTCCTCGCTCCGCCCTAGCCTTGAGCCCCTTGATGATCGCGGCGAGCGAGCGCTTTGCATCTCCAAATATGGGCACCTCGACGTGCACGATTTTACCAACCTCAGCTGGGTCGATATCTATGTGTATGATCTTGGCCTTCGGGGCGAAGTAGCGCACGTCGCCCGTCGCTCGGTCGTCGAAGCGCACCCCTACCCCCAACAAAACATCGCACTCGCTGATCGCCAAGTTGGCCGCCATCCGCCCGTGCATCCCCAGCATGCCCATCGCCAGCGGGTGGTCCTCAGGAATTGTCCCTTTGCCCAGCAAGGATGTCACGACGGGCGCACCTAACATCTCCGCAAGCGCAACGACCTCAGGTGAAGCACCCGACCACATTACCCCGCCTCCAGCGAAGATCAGCGGGCGCTCGGCTTGAGCCAGGAGGTTGACAGCCATGTGGACTTCCGCAATATCTGGCTCCAGCTTGATGGGCTTGGCATACTTCACATCTGCCGGTATTTTGACATCTACTTTCCCGACCTGTGCATCCTTTGGCAGGTCTATGTGCACCGGACCTCGCCTGCCTGTTAACGCGATCTGGAATGCCCGCCTTACCACCAGAGGGATATCCTCAGCTCGATGCACGATGAAGTTGTGCTTGGTTATCGGCAGCATCACGCTGAGCATGTCAGCCTCTTGGAAGGCATCTGCCCCCAACATCGAACTCGGCACCTGCCCGCTAATCGCTATGACGGGTGAGCTATCCATGTAGGCGTTGAGGATGCCTGTCGTGAGGTTCGTCGCGCCAGGTCCTGAAGTAGTCATACAAACTCCAGCTTTGCCCGTGGCCCTAGCATAGCCGTCCGCCGCATGTGCCGCCCCTTGCTCATGCCTCACGAGGATGTGGCGGATATCCTTCTCGTCGTAAAGGGCATCGTAAACTGGAATCATCGCCCCTCCCGGGATGCCGAAGATGTGTTTCACATCCTCTGCCTTCAGGGCCTCTAAAAGTGCCTTGGCACCAGTCATCTCCACCATCCAATCACCGCAACCTAAGGTTTTATCTCGCCCAGATATTTAAAATCCCCAGAGTCCCCTATCCCCGGTCCGACAGGCGGGCCAGCACCGAGACCTTGAACTTGCGCTTGCCGCCTCGTTCCATGCCTATGAGCTTCGCGGTCTCGCTAATATCCGCGCCGAACTTGGCCTTGAGCAGTGTTGCCATTTTCTTTGCCAGTCCAGTGGGGTTGACGTAGAGGTCTAGGCCCCCCTTTTTTTCCTCCACTTTTGCTATGAAAGCGGCACGATCCTGTTTGTGCACCTCCGCAGCGCATCGTTCGAGCATGAGTTTTATTTTTCCGCGTTCCTCGGCAGACATGCCCTTGCTCCTTACTTGGAGGATTGCATCGTGATGGCCAGCACTTATCAGGCCACACACGTCGCACGTGCGCCACATCGGCTTGACTACTATCTTAACGTGCTCGACGTGGGGGCGAACCTGTAGCTCATGGACTTTCCCCCGCACATCAACATCAACCACCACCTCACCAGCAGTCAATTTTGGCTCCACTCGCAGCTCCAGCTCCCTGACCCCGTGCTGGCGCAAAGACTTCATACCAGCTGGTGTGAGCTGGGCAAAACGGAGCTCGGAAAGCACGGCCGCTCGAACAGCATCCTCAAGGGCTGACTCAAAATTGCTAGGTTCATGCCACCTGTTATCGACGAGGTACGCCTTGCACTTGCCGCAGATGCTCACCTGAATCTCAGATGGGGCCCTGATGAGTGGATTCTCTTCCATAAAGCAGGTCTGGCACAGGCCCTGGATGAGCGGACCTTTTTCAGCTTCAGATGCACCACATTTATAACAAAAACGCCGCATGTTTGTCCCATTAATTGTCTACTTAATGATTTAAACAATGAAAAAGCTGAACTGTTAACTTATTACATTCGAACCATCTGTGCGTGAGGGACTCCATGAATTTTAATAACATTTGCACTGTCTAAAATTCCCTCCTTGATGGCATGCTCCACGATCGACCCAACCATATTAGCTATCGTTGCACCCCTGAGGGCTGTCAAACACTCGGCGACGCTCACCTCCTGTCCCCCATAAAACGATCGATCGACCTTGAGCCTGAACTCCCCCTGCTTGTACTCCTTCCCCACCAGCTCCGAGTCGCAAATGATCACGAGCACCTCGCTGCTCGTGCGCAATATCTTGAGTTGGGGCAAGCTAAACACTTCGCACCGAAGCGCGGGCGCCACATGCCTCACACTTCAGCATTTGGATCCGCTCGCGCCTGATGAGCTTGGTATCGGGCTTTCCGCACTCGTGACAGAGCACGAACTCCTCGACGTACCTCTTAATTCGATCATCGACGGCCGACTTCACGAACTTGCCCTGGAAGACTGCCTGATTGCCCTCCATGTTGCCCGCCGCGCCGAGCTCCCTGTGCAGGTATTTCATGAGGTGTTCGGGCTCACGATTTATGGCACCGGCGATGGCCCTGAAATTCCTTAACGTCGTACGATTCCCAACAACCACGACATCTGCCTCGGGGATCTGAAAGCGGGATTTCTCGAAGACGGCCTTTGGAACCTGCTCCAGCGCGCGGTCCAGCAATTTCTCGTATTCTGCCATTTTCTCACCTCAGTCGCCTGAACTTTCCAACTCTAGGCTCAAATATCTCCCCATCCGCGATGAGGACTCGAAGCGCATCATCCACCCCTGCCTGAGGCATGTCCAACTCAGCCGCGATGTCCAGGGGCGCGACACCTCCTCCCTTGTCGAGCTTGTCGAATGCCAGCAGGACCTTCTTCCTAACATCCTCGGGTACCTCTGGAAGGGGCTCCTCTACCTCCTCGATGACCTCGACGGTTGGAATAGTCCCGGGTGCAGGCAACTCGACCTCCAACCTCCTTACCTCGGGCTTGGGTTCAGGCCGCGGCCGCATTCCCTGCACCAGCGCCTGTTTCCTTGCCCGCAGGATCTCCAATTCTCGCACGAGCTCCCAGTTGGGATCCTCCACCCTCCCGATGACCTCCGGCACAATGTACACCTCGCCCTCGTACTCTCGGATCCTGCCAATGACGTCGACGAAGTCCCCCACCTTGAAATCATCTAGGGTTTGAACGTCCTGCCCCCATGCCTTCAAACGGATGGTCTCGCTCCCATCGTCCACGCGCAGGTTGCCGTAGTTCCGATCCTCGCTGATGAACTTGTCGATGATGGTGGCGATCGTGTGCGCGCGCAGGATGCGCTGGCCCCAAGGGGTGAGCAGGTGACTGGGCTCGGACTCGCTCGGGCGCACGTATTTTCCATTTACCAGGTCCTCTATCTTGACCTTGTGAGCAATCGATCGCATTCAATCCGTAGAAATACTTCGGCAGCGACCTTAAATCCTTTTCAAGTATATATCACAAAATCACGACTACCTGTGCTTGAGTTTTATTGTGTGAACATCTAAACAAAGATGTGGATATCGTGTTTGAATTAAGGGGAACATTCGGGAAGCGTATGATAGGTATGGTCGGGGGCAGGGCAACAGTGGATGATGTCGACGAGTTGCTCGAGGAGCTCGCGCGCATCGACCGCAAGCGCGGCACGGTGAGCCAGATATTCGACGCGTCGTGCATCGCGGGCAAAGAGCACCTTTTACATGCCGCTCGGCTCGCGCTAATCGCTCAAGCCACTGGCAAGAACTTCGCCAGCTCCTTAAATATCGAACTCGCCTGCTGGGTCGCGGGCGAACGGCAGATAAATCGCGCATTCGGAAAAGTTGGGGTGCGCAAAGGAGGTATAGCGGTCGCAGTCTTAACGATCGGTAAAACGCGTTTTGCGGTGAAACGCGCACAGGCGGACGTCGTGCACGAGCTACGTATTAAACGTGATAATAATGTGGTGGAATTCGTGCCCCAAAAGATCGCTGCGCTTCTCAAAGTTTTCTCGATACCAAAGCGTGAGTTGGAAATAGCTGACATTCGAAAACTCGTGCTTGAACGCATCGCCCTGCTCAGCCTTCAGCGGTGAAAATCATCGCCACGAGGAAGCGTGGCGAGCGGGTGTTACTTAAGCAAATCTTCAAATGATTGGTCCCTGAGCACCTCAGTGATGCGGGCACATGCAGGCATTATCGGCTTGTTCGAGTGGGATAACTCGCCATCCTCATCGATCGAGATGTATTTCGCCTTCAAGGGCTCCCTAACCTCGACCGCGATGCACGTGAGTTCTGATTCCGTACCCGCGTACACGTAGTAGTAATGTTTCCCCCTGTAATTGTAATAGAAGATCCAGCCCTGCCCCCTAGCGATGTTTGCCACATCTGCGAAGTCCTTGCACCAGGTTACCTTCACACGACCCCCCTCGTAGCTTCGCCCGAGGTTCTTAAAACCTTTGTGCGAGCTCAGTCCCCTAAAAACATGTTTATAACGTGCCGAGGATAAGTTTCAGCTGTTGGTGTTAGTATGAGACCAATTCATCTAGGTTTGATCCCCGACGGCAACCGAAGATGGGCGCGCGAGCATGGCCTGGAGCCTTGGGAAGGGCACAAGCGGGGCGCAAAGGTCATGGAGGAATGCCTAAAGTGGTGCGTCGAGGAGGGCATAGAGGAAGTCAGCGTCTACGCCTTATCGAGCGAGAACTTGGCGAAGCGCTCGAAGGGCGAGTTGGGGGAAATATTCAATATTTTCGCCGGGTACTTCAGGAAGCTCTCTCAGGATGAGTTCGTGCACAAATACGAGGTGCGGGTGAGGGTACTGGGGCGCGCGTATAGGCTGCCTAAATTCGTCCTGAAAGCTGCCCACGACGTTGCAAAAGCCACACAGAAGCATACAAAGCATTTTTTGAACGTGCTCGTCGCCTATGGCGGGCAAGATGAGATCATGAGGTGCGTTCGAGCCGCGAGCCAGAGCAGGTTTGCCAGGGTTACACAAAAACTACTCGAGAGACACCTCTTGGTTTCCCGCCCCGTGGACCTCGTGATAAGGACCGGCGGCGAACATAGGATTTCGAACTTCTTGCTGTACCAATCGGCATACGCGGAGATCGCCTTCGTGGACAAGTTTTGGCCCGATTTCACCAGAGAGGACTTCAACCAATGTTTGGCCCAGTATGAGCAGAGCCAACGAAGGATGGGAGCTTAGCCGAAAATTTAGTTTTAATCAATATTTTTTGCTTTCGCTGGTGAAGCGGTACCCCATTTTAACTAACGCACCCCCTGCCAAAATGCCCGGTTGTATATCCTTTTTTTATTTTATTATCATCGAATGATTCAAAATTCAAAATCTTGTGGTAAATGCGAACAAATTTATCGACATCTTTTTCAACGTCTATGTAAAAATATTTTATGCCCGCCCTGACGTAATCTCGGGCTTTGTTGAACAATCCCAGCTGTTTTGAATTAAGTACCTCGGTTATCCCGTTATTGATGCGCACCCTGAAGTGCCTTTCTTCGCTATCAACCAACTCTGGAGCTTTTAATTTTTGTTTGCTATTCATCAAAACGATATCGCCGTGTATGAGAACAATGAAACGTTTATTTTTTAACGCAGCTGTTTCACCAAAATTCAGTTCCGGCGATATAATTGGGATGCTGGGATAGCAATTCAGGTCGACATCGTTAAAGCAGTTAAACGAATAATCCAAATGAATCTCGCGACCTGCTAAAAATTTTAACATGCCCCGGTTCCCGACTAAAACGCCGTCGGGATCTATCTTTTTTACTCTATTTACAACCTCAACGAGCTGTTTATCAGAAAGTATTCTTGGAGTGCAAACAAAAAACCGGGAGTGATTTAGCAACTCTTTGATTTCCTCGCAATTCTCCTTTAATACATCGTAATAGACGATATCGGCTTTTGCTCGGTCCGCAGCTTGGGCCGACTTTTTATTATAAGCTTTCGCAAAGATCTTGATGTTAGACTTATTCTCGACGGGGTTAAACTGCGGAAGAATAATTTTTGATTTTCTAACCTCTGCTTTGATCGGTTGTATTTCGTCACCCAACTCAAACTGCACGTCGACGGAAGATGTTTTGTAAACCGGGTCTCCGTCCCGCGCTCCTTTGGGATCAATCTCGACAGTATCTCCGGCAAAAGCTTCTCCGACTTTCGTGCCGTCTTTTAAGATTTTGTTTACGGTATAACCGGTTACTTTGTCGTCAATCCAAATGCCGACTCCATCTCCCCGCTTGAGATTAGTTCTCAGTTTCAATTTTCCTTCCTTAAAAGTTCCAAGAAATATTCCTCGATTCATCGGTTTTCTAGAATCGACAACATTGTCATTAAAACCAAATCCTGTTGTGAATTCTCGGTTGAACGCCAGCATGAGGTCGTAAATATCTCTATCATCGATGGAAAATGTCCCGGCGTAGTGTGCGTCAATATATTTTCGGTATATGCGCGCGACGGTAGCGACATACAACGGGCTCCGCATCCGACCCTCGACCTTGAATGCGACAACGCCCGCTTTAATCAACTCGGGAATCTTCGGGAGCAGACAAAGATCCATGGTGCTCAACGGATATTTGTTGTTGTACATCAGTCTGCACGGTTGGGCGCACAGTCCCCTGTTCCCGCTTCTCCCGCCCGCGAGCGACGAGAACAAACATTGCCCGCTGTAGCTGAAACACAGCGCGCCATGAACAAAAACTTCCGTGTTGTATTTTTTTGAGATCGACACTATTTCTTCGAAAGAAAGCTCTCTTGCAAGCACAACGCGGTCAGTGTTTTCAGGTATTGAGTAACTGTTTACCGTGGTCGCCTGCGTTGAGAGGTGTATTGCCAAGCCAGGGAAATTTTGTTTTATCAATGGAATAAAACACGGATTCTGTACGAGTATTGCATCTGCGTTTGCTGAATATGCAACATTGATCAATCTGAAATATTCCGCCAGTTCGTCATTCTTGACCAATGTGTTCAGCGCAACGTAAACCCTGACATTTCTTTTATGGCAGTAATCGATGGCGCCGAATATAGTTCTCTCGTCAAAATTACCCGCCGACAGTCTTGCGTTGAACTTGTTAAGCCCAAGGTATACTGCATCCGCTCCGTTACTTACCGCGGCCCTAAGGCACGATTCATCTCCTGCAGGAAGCAATAATTCGACTTTTTGCATACGATTGACTATTAAGCGATCTTGATAAAATAATCATCTTTTTTTAAAATATTGCCCAGCGGCTTAGTTTTAATATCTTCCTCTACTCCGGCCCCTATATCCGCCTCCGCCGCCCCTGAATCCGCCGCCGTACCTCGGCCTGAACCCTTCGCGCTGTTGCTCCGCGGCGCTGACATCGACTTCCGT
>Ga0315280_10008851_pt1 | contig 13099 bp, 7 predicted proteins | sample YL17G06_40_MG_FD_203697 | JGI IMG/M metagenome (GOLD analysis project Ga0315280, IMG submission 203697) | Sediment microbial communities from Yellowstone Lake, YNP, Wyoming, USA - YL17G06_40 | ecosystem: Environmental > Aquatic > Freshwater > Lake > Sediment | place: USA: Wyoming | collected...
GAACCTGGCGTTGGGCAAGACGGCGGTGGCTTCGAGCACCTATACGGGTTTCCCGGCGTCGAATGTGACGGACGGCAATCCGAGCAGCCGCTGGTCCAGCCAGTCCTCGGATAGCCAGTGGATCTATGTGGACTTGGGCTCAGTCTACACGATTAACCGGATCGTGCTGCGGTGGGAGGCGGCCTATGGGCGGGGCTACAAGCTCCAGGTCTCCAGCGATGCCTCCACCTGGTCGGACGTGTACGGCACGACCACGGGCGACGGCGGCGTCGACGACATCACCTTGGGTTCGCCCGCGGCCGGCCGGTATGTGCGGATGCTGGGCACTCAGCGGGCCACGAGCTTCGGGTACTCGCTCTACGAGTTGGAGGTCTATGGCGGCGGCAGCGCCATCCCGGAGATCACGGTGCTGGGCAACGGAGTCGGCATCACCGACGGTGATGCGAGCCCCAGTACGACCGACGGGACGGACTTTGGGTCTACTACGCAAGGCGGCGCCACGGTCAGTCGGACGTTCACGGTTCGCAATGACGGGGGCGCGGCACTGACCTTGGGGGCGGTGACCGTGCCGACGGGCTTTACGCTCACGGAGGGCCTCTCGACGACTCTGGCGGCGGGAGCCTCGGACACGTTCACGGTCCGGTTGGACACGGCGACGCTGGGGACCAAGAGCGGCGACGTGTCGTTCACCACGAACGACTCGGATGAGAATCCGTTCAACTTTACGATCACCGGGATCGTGAACCCGGCGGCGGTGAACCTGGCGTTGGGCAAGACCGCGGTGGCTTCGAGCACCTATACGGGTCTCCCGGCCTCGAATGTGACGGACGGCAATGCGAGCAGCCGCTGGTCCAGCCAGTACTCGGACAGCCAGTGGATCTATGTGGACCTCGGCTCGATCTGCACGATCAAGCAAGTCGTGCTGCGGTGGGAGGCGGCCTACGGGAGAGGCTATAAGCTCCAGGTCTCCAATGATGCCTCTACGTGGTCGGACGTGTACACCACAACCACTGGCGATGGCGGGGTAGACGACATCACCTTGGCTTCGCCGGCCTCGGGCCGGTATGTGCGGCTTTTAGGCACCCAGCGGGCCACGACCTACGGGTACTCCCTCTGGGAGTTCGAGGTCTACGGCTGAGGTGTTCTTCGTGGTTTCCAGCGTTTGGTGGCGGCGGTCTATCGTTGGAGCAGGTACCACATCGTGCCGTATTCCGGCGCGAGCGTGAGCATACCCTGGCCGTTCTCGTAGGAAACGGGCACCTGTTGTTTGGGTGACCCATCGGGAGCCAGGGCGTGACACGTCCATTGGCCGTCCGGCACGACCAGACGGCCCCGGACAGGTTCAATCTGCACCGGCGCGTGACCCCAGTTGCGTCCTACCGTCCGCCGGTCCGGCGTGAACTGCATGCCCGTATTCTCGCACCGGCCGCAGGCCGTAATCAGGACCTTGTCGCCCGTGCCCAGCGGTGTAATCGTCAAGGCGACGAAGTCCGGCGCGGTGATGCGAATCCGGCCTTCTGTCGCGGTCTCGAACCGCAGTGCATGACCGGTATACACCTGCACCTGCCCGGCCCCCGTTCCATCCGCCGGGAGGCGCGGACCGGTGGCTTGGTACAGGCCGCGAGCATTGGTGTCCACCGACCATTTTAGCTGGCCCTGCGACTCGACGGAGGCGGTTTGCGGCGTGAGTCCGGAATCACCCAACCGCCACCCCAGGATCTGAGTCTGAAGCATCGCCTCACGACGAATACCGCTCGTGCCGGTCAGCAGGCGCAGCATGTCGTCGCCGTATTTGACCTGCATCTTGGCGACCGCCATCACGCTGCGGTCAATCGGGGCGAAAGATCTTTCGCCCCTACCAGATTGTTTGTCAACCGTTCCCCATCCGTTGTTGAAAATGGCGGCGCCGGCGCGCACGAAGCCCCACTTGGCGGGATTGGTGTCGATATCGAAGTACCCGCTCATCGTCTGGCGGTTCCAGTCGTTTGCCGAACCGGAATAGTCAAAGAGCCAGACTGCATCCCAATTCTGGGCGGCCGCAAAAGAGGCCACCATCGGGACGCACTCCGCCTGGGCATCCAGGGGGGCGGGATGGTTGTATTCGCTCAGGGTGAAGGGCTTGCCGGCCAAGCGCTCCGCCGCGATGCGAAAGAGCGTGGCCTGCTCCGGGTGGTCCGTCATGGGTCTTTGCTCGATGCGCCAGTTGGTCGAGTCCCACGGCCGCCCGGGGAAGGTGGGATGCTGCCAGTAGGAATGGCTATCGATGTAGTCCATGTCGCTTTGAGCATACAGGCCCAGCGGCCCGAAAACGATGGTTCCCGTGACGAGGGCGCCGCAGCCCAGGTCTTTCTTGACATAGGATCGCATGCTATCGAAATAGGCTTTCTCCGTTTCGGCCAGGAACACCATCCGATCGAAAATGCGCGGCGTGCTCTCATTCTCCTGAAACAGGCTCACGTTCCCGGCGTTCGCCGATTCGCCAGGCGCCAGACCCATCTGGCCGCCGGGGCGGAGCTCGACCTGCACCAGGCAGAACATCGTGGCGTCGCCGCTGAAGCCAAAGCTGATCCGCGCGTTTTTGTCGCCGGCCGTGGCCGTGAAGCCGAGACTGAACTTCTTCCATTCGGGACCCAGGTTCACGCGCCGGAACAGGCCCAGGTTGGCCCACGATTCGTGGGCCTGGCTCACGCCGCAGTTGATCGCTCGGGGCTGGACGCTCGAAGCTTGGAACGAGACCGTGTAGTACTGTCCCTCGACGAGGGCAAAGCCCCCCTGCGTCAACTGCAAGTGCCATTCGGTGTTGTCGGCCTGGCCGATTTCCACCTGGATGGCGCCGCTCGGCAGGTTTTGCGGCCGGGACAAAGACGCGCGGCAGCCTTCGTGCTGCTCCACGCTCCAGTGCTCCGGAAGGCCGCGCTTCGTCTCCCCATCGGCGAAGGCGCTGTTCTGCAGCAAGTTGTCGCCCAGAGGTTGGGTCCCTTGTGCCCAAGCGGCCCGCAGGGCCTCATCGGAACTGTAGCGCTGGTGCAGCCACGAATGGAACCGGCCACTGAGAATCCCGGCGTAGGGCTGGGGTAAGGTTCGCAGCGTCTCTTCGGCCCCCCACATGAAGAGGCTGTCTTCATTGGTGATCTCGACAAACGCGACGGCCGGATCGTCGGCGTAGCGCACGCTGCCCCGGTAAGGATTGACGTGCGTCAACAGGTCCTTCGCGTACTGCTTCTGGGCCTCGATCAAGGCCGGCGTGAAGATGCCGGCGATCTTATCGAACTCGGTGCCGGTCCGCGGCAGACCCAGATATTGGCTGTGCGCCCGGCCCACATGCAGATTGAGATTGACGAAGATGCCGCGCTGGGCCAGCTCATTGATGAAGTAATCCAGTCGCTCGAGCGCCTGCGGCTCAATCGTCTTGCCGTCCTGGGCATTCCAGATTCCGCGCGGCCAGCGCGCGGTATCCAGGTGGTGACATCGGATGGAGTTGACACCCGCCGCCGCCAGACGCTGGGCGACATAAGGGGCATCCTCATGGGTCGGAAAGTTGGCCCCGAAACACAGGTTGACACCCCAGATCCGCACATCCCGACCACCACGACGGAAGTGCTCGGCGGCCGTCAACCGCTCGGAGTCAGTCTTGATCGGTAGGTAATCCGCCACCCACACGGCTGGTCCGGGGCTGATCCGGGCCGGGATGACAAAGGGAACAAACTCCTGGCTTCTTGCCGTGCCGGCAAGCCACCAGGCGACCAGGCCCGCCAGAAACAGACCCAAGATCGGTTTTGTCGGGTCCAAGGAAATCCTGCACTGACAGCGTTGCGTGGAAAGACCAAAGGAGAGCGAGGCGAAACGTCTATTTCTCATGAACAAACCTCCGATGAAGTCCTTCCCGATGGTCCAGACAGAACAAATGGGTCGCTCCCCGTTCATGGAAGACGGTTTGTCACATCGGCTGCCGCGTGCTACGAAGCGTCGTTCGAGTCGGAGAGCCGGCGGAGCATGTCGCGGATGTCGCCCACGCCTTTGATGGCGATGTAGATCGTGACGGTGGAATACCAAGTGAGGCAAGCGATGGCGATCGCGCCCCAGAACCAGTGATCCGTGAGCATTGCTCTGATGCCGTCGATCAACATCGTCATGCTGCCACTCCTTTCGCTGCGATTTGCGGCTGCGGCTTGAGAAGCGACCCAACCACCATAGCCACAGCCACCAGAGCATAAGTGCCGATATTGACGAAGTGGTCGCCAATGAAGTGTCGCGCCCAGCCTTCAGTGACCGGTTGGCCATCCTTCAGAACCGCTTGGCCGGCTCCATCCAACACGGGGGACTGCGCCAGCAGGTTCAGGGTCAGCGCCAGCACGGGCAACGCCGCGCCGACGATAATCGCGGCGATCGCGCCCCAGTTATTGGCGCGTTTCCAGTAGCAGCAGGCGATCAGCAGGATCGACATGCTGGCCAGGTAGATGGTACCCGTCGTCTGCAGGTATTCCCACAGGTTGCCCTCCAGCTTGTACCACAACCCCCAGAAGAGCAAAAACATTCCAATCAGCGCCACGATGAATCGATTCCAAAGGATGCCCTTCCTCTCCGACCATTTCGTCTTGCGGAACGGGGCCATGATGTCATTGTAGATGACGCTGCCCCAGGTGAGCATATAGGAGGAGTCCGTGCTCATGTCCGCGGCCAGCATGGCCGCCACCAGGAGGCCCATCATGCCCGCGGGCACCAACTGGCTCAACAAGTACGGCATGGCGAATAAGGAGGCGTCCTTCTCACCGAACTGAAGACCAATCGGGCCCAGGACCTCCGGCGTGATCATGGCCAGAGCAGCGATGCCCCAGATGCCAGGGATCACCCACCGGCACACGAAAAAGAAGGCCGTGCCGGTGTAGACCTTGCGTCCCGTCTTGCTGTCCTTGGCGGCCAGCAAGCGGGCAATGCACGTCTGCCAGGTGAGCACCGCCGCGGTGTTGGTCAGGAGGTTGGAGAGCACGAACGGCCACCCCAATCCCTTGGCCACGAATGGATTGAATCCCCCCTGCTGGTAGGTCGTGTTGACAGCCTGGGTCAGTGAGCCCCAACCGACCTTGCTCAGCACCAGGAACGTGACCAGGATCAGCCCCACGCTCATGACCACGAATTGCAGGAAGTCCGTGACCAGCACGGAGAGCATCCCGCCCAGGATGGTGTAAACCGCCACGCCCACCAGCAGGATGGTCATCGCCAGCTCGAGGTACCGGAGGTTCATGCCGCAGCAGACCACCAGAAATTGTCCCCCAACCCGCAGAAACACCCCCATGTTGAGCAGGCCGCCCAGCACGATCACCACGCCCGCCAGCCAACGCACAAACTTGCCGAAGCGCTGCTCGAAGAGTTCCGGGATCGTCATCACGCCGGAATCGCGAAGCTTCTTCACGCAGAACCCGGTGTACCCCACGAAGAACATGGCCAGCGCGTTGCAGATTCCGGGGATCGCCCCGGCAAACCCCCGGGTGTATCCGGCCTGGGCCGCATACATGCAGGTCACGATCCCGAACTCCGTGGCGGCCAGCGACGCGATGCCGAGATAGACGTTCATTTCTCTGCGCGCGACGATGAAGTCTTCCACTCGGCTCACGTACTTGCGGATCGCGATGCCGACGATCATGGTCGCGAGGAGGTAGATACCGACGATGCCGCCGTCCAGGAGGGTAAAACCGTTCATGATCGCTGGGTCCTCTTCATTGCACCAGGTCCTTCGCCGGGACTTCGCGCACCCGACCGTCCACCCGCCACCGTGCAGGAATTCGCCCGGCCACGACTTGGGCACTTTACCAGCGCCGCACGCCGCTGTAAATGGAAAAGCGGGTCCGGCCGGAACACGATGACAGAAGTGCGCTGCGGGGGAAATGGATGGGGTGGCGAGGAGAGTCTACGTCATAGGTACAAGCCCGACCCGCGAGGGGGCAGGTCGGGCGCACCCCCGGTGGCATGCGATTGACCTGTGGATGGTTCAACCACTTTCTGCATGACACCGGCGGTCCCGTAGAACCGAGGACGGAGCGGGCCAGGACATAGAGTCCCCCCGTGGTCCTGGCCCGCTCCTTGGACACACAGCTTCAGGCCCTCCCAGCGGTCGCGGAGCGATCAGTCCTCAATCTCCCTCGTCCGCAGAACCGCCACAGAGAGCCGGTTCGGCCGCAGATCGACCGGGGCCACAAGCCCCGAGGTCGTCTTTTCGAAGCCAATCACAATCGGCGCCTGCGCGATCCGCTCGTACAGCGGTGGCTTCCACGTCACGGCGAAGTCACCGCGCATCGTCGCGGCACGCGTGCGACAGCGGTAGCCGGGGGTCAGCCCCCCTTCCACCATCGCATCAAACAGGTGGGCCGTCAGCGTGAACTGGACGGTCCCCTGTCCGTCATCCTGCCACCTGACGCGCGAGTCTGCCCCGAACGTGCCTCCGCCCGACCCCATGGACAGGAGCACCCTGTCCTGGGAGGCCGACGCTGCCTTGGCGATCACTTCGAACGGATAGGCCGCGTAGTTGACCACCTGGACCTGGTAGCGCTTGCCCACTTCCAGCGGCAACGTCGGATTCTCGCCGCCGAGGGTGCCGAGATTGATGATGCCCGGCTCCGAAGCCTCCAACCGGTAGGCCGCGAAACCGTCGTCCGCGAACGTCCAACTGACGTCGTAGACCTGGGCGCGCGCAGCCGGTGCGCCCGAAAATAGAAGAACAAGGAACAACGAACCGAATTGCTTGATTCCCACAGTCCTCATTTTGGTCCTCCTTTCCCACAAATGACTCAATGGGCGATACCCAGGACCACTCTTATGGACTCACCTATTTCTACCGGACCGCCCCGACGGCGGTTCGTAAATTCCGGGAAGCAAGCACAAATCTGTTCTGCCCCGATGTGGCCGAGGAAAGGAAGAAAGCCAGGAAATGACGTTGGCGGCAACGGAATCGGCACCCTCCCTCGACTCCATCAATGCTGCTGCCCCCCGCCCGATCAGGAACACCCGCGACCGTTCGCCGGCACCTTCAGACCCACTTCTGCAACTCGATCTCGTTGCCCTCGAGATCGGTAACGTAGCACGCATCCCTGTCGAAGTCAACTCGCGCGGGTTGCACCTCAAGCGAGACAAAAGTCCGAAAAGATGGAACTCACGCCCGCCGAGAATGTCTATGGAAGTAGTTATCGGTCGAACTGGCGCCTGGGGCCACGAATTCGGATACGTTACAGATCCCGGACTCGCGGAGGGGTTCGGGATCTATTCCCAAGGTAGAAGGTAAAAAGGAAAAAGGTAAAAGTGAGGATCTCGAACAGGCCGTCCGGACGGCCTCGCCCTTTTGCCTTTTCACTTTTTACCTTTTACCTGCTTCTCACCGTTGCTGCTCGTAGCCGAGCTGGCCCCACGCGCCCCGCTGCAAGCGCGGGATATCTGGATTGTCCGGGAGGTTGACCAGCGACTGCCAGTTCCCTTCCTGGCGGGACACCTTGAGGGTCCGCTGGTCCTGCCATTTCCAGTATTCGGCATGTCCATCCGCGAAGCTCAGGTTGGTGCCCACGCCGTGACGGACCGGCGGCAGGTCCCACCACGAAGACCGGTCGTAGTAGATCGTCCAGCTTTGCACGCTGGTCTTGCCCTCATCGAGGAACACGATCCGCTCGCCCGGCCGCTTGATGTCGGACTTCCGCTTGACGTACACCCCCTTCGGGATGTTCGGAATGCTGACCATCGCCCCATTCATGCAATCGACGATCGCGTAGGTGTTCACCTCGCCCCGGATGCCCGTGGGGCATTTGTAGATATTGAGCTGGTTGACATAGGGCCACATCGCCCCGCGCTTGATCCCGTCAATCCGCTGGTCCGTGTTCCAGTCCGAGTGGAAGTACATCCAGCAAGGCTCCAGCTTGTCGGTGTGCCCCTCGGAATTCTCGATCGTGCAGGAGTTGACGATCTTCTGATCGTTCTCATCCGCATACAGGACCCAGGAAATCCCGAACTGCTTGACATTGCTCAGGCACGCGGCCCGTTTGCCCTGCTCCCGCGCCCGCTGCAACGCCGGCATCAGCACCGCCATCAGAATGGCAATGATCGCAATGACCACCAGCAACTCAATGAGTGTGAAACCACGCGCTCTCATAGTGCCCCTCCCGTTTCCTTCTCCACAAGCCAACGCCTGCCCTGCCACTTGCGTCTGGTCCGCCCCGACCAGCACGCCCAAGCACCTCCATTCTACACTAAAACTCGAAGCACGAAATTCGAAATCCGAAACAAATCCAAAATCCAAAAGCTCCAATGACCGAAACAGCGGTGCCGGGCTCCGCTCCCGTTTCGAATTTTGGATTTGGAGCCTGCGTGCTTGTTTCGAGCTTCGGATTTCCGGAACGACACCGGGCAACAGGCATCCGCCTTTGGCGGAGTACCCTCGGCCGACGCGGATTCGACGCGTGGGTTGAGAACCCACCCTACACGGTACACGCTGTCGCGGATCAATCCAGACAGGGAGTCGATCTGCGCTCCACCCGAACGGTGCCTTCCTCGATCTCCACGATCGAGTATACCAGTCGTCCCAGGACCCACTCTTGTCCCGGCTGGTGGACGGTGGTTCTGCCGATCTTCACCGTATCGAGGCCGGTGATCCGAGGACTCTCATGGATATGCCCGTGCAGAGTCAGAAGGGGTTGGTATCTCTCGATCCAGGCTCTGACGGCGGCGGAACCCACATCCGTATCAGCGCTGATATTTCCCAGGCCGGTTCCCTGAGGCGGAGCATGACAGACGACTACGGCCCGCTCGCAGCCCGCCGCTCGCTGGGCAATGTCGTCCAGAAGCTCTTCCAGCGTCGGGCGACCTTTGAAGAACGCCTCGATGTCACCGATCAATTCCAACCTGTCCCCTCGTGAAACGAGCGGATCGGGATGCTGGGGCGGACGATGATAGTCTCTCGCATCGAGAACGCTCCAATCCTTCAATCGAAAAGGAGGATCGGGGATGTAGTTGCAGCCACAGATCGCCAACCCGTCGGCCAAGGGTAGCCACCCCTCGGTCAGATCATGGAGCCGGGGAGAGGTCCCCACCAGGTCCAGCCAATCGGACAAGACAGCGCGGCAGTCATCATTTCCCAACATGCCGTAATAGGAAATCCCGGCCGCAACCAACCTTTCCAGGTAAGGGCCCAGGTTTCCCTCGATGAATCGTCGTTGGGTCAAGACCAGATCCCGGCCGTGGGGAAACATATCGCCCCCATTGACAACCGTGGTGATTTCCTCCTCCTGAGCGATCACGGAAATCCGCTCATAACCATCGGTCCAGCCGTGGAGGTCCGTCACATACAGCAGTTGAAACATCCCCTGTCTTTGCTATACAACGACATGGTTGTTTGGGCAACATGAGGGATTGTATGCAACGACTTGCTGTTTGTCCAGGTGGATGCCCGGCGTGGCCGGACTAACATAGACACTCTCCCCAACGTGACGGAGGCGGCGAGAGCGGCAGGGTGTGCTCCGCACACTGTCCTTTCAGGTGAAGCGAGATTGTGGAGTGTGTAGGTGTAGTACTCCGGTTCGGCCGGTCCAGTTCAAGCTGGTGTCTCCGGCCGGGCAGCAGTCTCGTCCAGAGTAGTGGCAGTCGTGCCCCCCTCTCCCATAGCCTGCACTCCCAACCGTTTTCGGCTCGGACGGCACGACTCCGTGCCCTCGGGGTAAAGCTCGATCACCGGCAATGCCCTCTTGCCATGGCCCCCGCTGAACACGTCGATATCTGTTTCCCCTGAGACCAGGAACTTCAGGAAACTGATCCTCTTGTACTTGCAGGTTTGGTGAACGCTCAGCAACGTAAGGTATTGGGTCAAGCCGCTTTCCGTAACGAGGTTGTCGGCAACCTCGCGGTAATAGGCGAACCCTTTCACGGCATGCTCCGCATTATTGTTGTTCCAGGGCACACCGTCGTAGTCCAAGAAGGTGAACAGTTTATCGCGGTATTTCAGCAGCCTCTTGCGGTAACCCTCGGCCACCTCCGAGCGGAAGGTCTTTGCCACCGTAGTCTGAAAGAAGCGATCTACGTCCCGTCGGTGCTTGCCAAGGTGCCGTTGTGTCAGGCCATACCGATCGACGGTGGCGATCACGGCCCTCAGCAGACAGCCAAAGGTAGAGGCGAGGGACTTGAGTTCCTCATCCCAAGGGTTGCCCACGATGTCCTGGTTAAAGTCCCTGATCAAGTGAATGAGACATTTCTGCTGAGGGCAATTCAGTGAGTCGTAGGCGGCGCAGAAGTCAGAAACCAATACGCCGTGGAAGTCCTTGAGCAAGTCGTGCAAGAAATCTCCCTCACGTGACCGCCGGTACAAGTACACGACTTCCTCCAGATTTGTGAACACCCACACGTAGCCTTTGCCTACCCGCCTGACGTGGACCTCCGTCTCATCCACATGAAGGAGAGGTCCGCCCACGACCTTCTCCAAGAGTCGCTTGTAGGTTCCTTGATAGTAGCCCGCGAGCAGTTGCTTGAAGGCCTGAACTTGAGGGTAGCGGATGGGCAGGTTGAAGCACTCTCTGATCGTGTCCGCAATATTGGGGATGCTGGTCCGGTGAGCCACATGTTCATACATGGCCCAACTTTGGAGAGAGTGGCAAAACTCTTCCAGGCGAAGGTAGTCGGCCGGAAGGAACTGCTTTCCACACCCAGCGCAATGATGCCAAGCAGTTCTGTAGCGAGTCACCCATCTCTTGATGCCGCTGTGGGTAACGCGGAGGTCGAATGATAGTCGGGCGAGGTTCCCGTTCTGACGTCGCGTTAGCTCTGTGCCTCCACAGAAGGGGCAGGACCAAGTGCTGATCTGGACCTCCCGGTTGACCTTGCGACCCTTCTTCCACCGCTTGGCACCTTTCTGGCCCCCCCGTTTCCGGAGGGTCTTGCTGGTGCGTAAGAACACTTTGTCCCTCTGGTAGTCAAAGTGAGCCCGCTCATTGACGAAGGAGAAGTCAGGCAGAGCGAACGCTATATCTCCCCAACTTGGACGGAGACTCTGGTGGCTGATGTCTTCAACGCGGGCTATCTCAAGCCCCTCTGCACTCAGCTTTTGAGGCTCGCACTGGCGCGAGCAAGTGGCGTAGAGGAACTCCGTCACCCTCTTCAGAGCCGCACAGTCCTCCAGGTTGTAGGTTGTCAGCATGTCCTTGAACATCCCCGACCGGGCCTCCTCCCACTTGCGCCGCCAAACGACACTCTGGATTCCCGAGGCGCCCGTCTGCGTCCAACGGAACCCGAGAAACCTGCCGATATCTTTGAGGCCGTTGGAGTAGGTAGGGAAGTAAACATGCGCGTGTATGATGGACAGAACGTTGACTACACGTGACAGGAGCCTCCCGTCCAATTCCTGACGCTCCAACAGTTTGATCATGCGTCGCAGGAAGGCTCCCTCATAGCTGCCGTAGCAGTAAATCCGGAAATCGTCATAACAAGCAACCACGTCAAGGAACTGCAGAAACAGCCGAGATTCCTCGGCCGGGCTGTCGGCCCAGAACGAGTGCTGCTCCACACTCCCGTCCGTTTCAACGATCATTCCCAGCAAGTAGTCGAAGCCGCGTTCCGGCTCCCCCTCGATATCGATATAGATCCGTGTGGTACAGGCAGGCAACTCAGGGTCGCCGAGGATATGAACCTTCTTCTCCCGGATCGCCAAGGCCTGCAAGGCATGCTGGTGGAGTTGTTTCTTCTGCTTGGACTGCTTGCTCTTTTTTCGGGGCCGGAACGTACAGGACAGTTGGGTGACCGTGAAGATACCCCGCCGTCCGTACTTCCGAATCTCCTTCTCACCGACGGCTCGCAGCAGGCTGAGATCATCCTTGGCAGTAGCTTCTGCGTGGCAGCGTTGGCGAAACTCGCAGATCTGGCAGTGGTTGTTAAGCGAGAGCGGCGGCGTCCGCGTCCCCTGCATTTCCTTGATCTCCTTCATGGCTCGCCCGAACTGCTCAGCGTTCCGTCTTAGCCTGAGCCTCTTGGCCTCGCAGTACCGACCGTGGATAAGGACTGCCCAACTTGGCTGCCATCCTTGAATGGTTCCCAGAACCAAGCCGAGGAGTTCCAGCAAGGCCCTCGGCTTTCGGGCGGGCCTCTCGGCCTCGTGGAACAGCACCGGCACGTAGTGAAAGCCCCCGAGCCGGGACGCCCCGGCCGCTCGCTGAAGTGCATCAAACCGAAGACTGAACTCCTCGTCTTCCACGGTGGCGTCCAGGAGCAGCGGCACGCCTCGCTTGAGCACTGCGGGTGTCACGATACATCCCCGCAGAACCTCGTTCTCCTTGTACCGGACCAAGAGTTTGTTTGTCCCGGCCAGCCGTACCCGCTCCCTGCATTCCCTCATGAGTTGTTCGTAGTCCGATGGATTGTCGTACTCCCCGGCCAGTTTTAGGTAGCCCTTGTACCTGCAATTCAGGTAGGACTCGATGACTTCCCGGGTGATCTTCGTCGCCATAGCTATGGTCTCGGAGGTGTTCGAATTCCTGGAACGGCTTATTTGATTCGTGCGGAGCACACTCTGCCGGCTGTCGCACGTTTGTGCCGCGGGCATCTGCCGTCGTCATGGTCTCCCTTGTCAGTCGGACATCTGCTTTCACTTGCCTCCCGATGGGTATCCGATCCTGCCTTCTGTGGTGCCTCCGGCGAGTCCACGAGTGCGCGAATCGCGTCGAAAACGATTTTGAACTGGCCATCATATTTGCGTTCGCCATGGCGACGCCGTGTTCCGTGAAGGCGTAGGTGAGGATACCGACGCCCGCCCCACTCACTTGAGATGCCAGAATGGCATCTCAACTCCGCGAACTCTTCGCGAGACAATCGGAACATGAAGTCTTTGGGAAATCATTCGACAGGGACCAAAGCCGCTTTCATTCTCTCGGCCTCCAAAGCCGTCACGCTCAAGGCTGTGAAAGAGATTGTAGGCGAAGGCCGGAGGCAAGTCAAAGATAAAGGCGGGAGGCGGTGGAGGAGTGTGTGAGGATAAATCCTGGCGGGCTCAGGCGGCCTGCCGCTCGGATTTCCAGTACGTCTCCCACAGACCACTACGGTAGATGCAAGCCAAAGCCATCATCGCCTCGGCGTTGGGCTTATCCCA
>Ga0315280_10008855_pt1 | contig 13094 bp, 12 predicted proteins | sample YL17G06_40_MG_FD_203697 | JGI IMG/M metagenome (GOLD analysis project Ga0315280, IMG submission 203697) | Sediment microbial communities from Yellowstone Lake, YNP, Wyoming, USA - YL17G06_40 | ecosystem: Environmental > Aquatic > Freshwater > Lake > Sediment | place: USA: Wyoming | collected...
CTAGAGAATATGTGGTTGACGCTTATGCTTGGGTAGAGTATCTGATTGGAAGCGAGATCGGCGCAAGGGTCAAGGTTGTGCTTGAAGATGAGAATGTTGGGATTTACACGTGCGCTGTGACGCTTGGTGAGGTGATTAGCAAGGTTGCGCGTGAAGAGCAGGATGTGTGCACTGCATATCGCATTTTGCTCAGTAACTCGGATGTCGTTGACGTGGATGAGGAGTTATCGAAGCAAACGGGAATGATCCATGCTGAAATGCGAAAGAGCAGGAAAGACTTCGGATTGGCCGACGCGTTTGTGTTGGCCACGGCTAGAAAGCTTGGAGCAAGAATCCTGACGGGTGACCCGCATTTCCAAGGCATCAAGGAAGCGACGCTGGTGACGAAAAAGCCTGTTGGTTAATCTTCATCTCCAGTTCTAATGAAATTGCAGCTAACACGCCAGCCGATTATTGTTGTGGTTTTTGTGGTTTGAGTTCTTTGATGAGGTTTTCGAGGGTTTTCAGGTCGTCGTCTGTTTTGATTTCTTCGTAGGTTTTGCCTATTGCGTTTATGACTTGGCCGATGTATGCGGTGAGGCGGATCCAGTTTTGTTTGGTTTCTTCTTTGGCGGGGTGGGTGTCGATGGCTTTTTGCTGTGCGATTTCGGCGAGGGCTTTGAGTTCGAGGATGAGTTGGAACCTGACGTTTTGCATGTCGAGGCTGTATTTGTCGGCGATGAAGGTGAGTCTTCTCTGTATATGTTGGAACGTGAGGTGGTGTCGGGTACCCCTCCTAGGTTTCAATGTACCATGAATATTAGGATCCAAATATGCCGGTCGCAATATGTTCTTAGGGTTCATGCAGATGTTGTTTTTTCAACGTCTATTGACCCTTTCGGCTCCTCAGAAAGGCCCACGGTTTTCTGTCTATATGTCTTCGGTTTGAACACGCGCCGCACAGAACCCACATTCACGAAGGTTCTGCAAAGATAAATCCGTCTGAGCACCATACTATTGCGAGAGATCTTGACCAATACGACCTACCCCCTTTTTCCTACCGACGCTGAAAACAGCCCTCACCACGATAATCAACAAGAACCTCACCTCTCTCAACATCTGGAAAGAGCCTCACTTCAACAGGTTCGTTCATCAAGGAAAGGAGGTCTTGACGAGTGATTCTTGACACGATAGCGCGCGAAGTCACTTGTTACACTTCACCAGTCTTTCAACATGGGCTAAAACACGTCCAAACTTCAAAACTGTTACAAATGCGTCGTCAAAAGAAAATCAATGCCAGCGCATGCGGGAAGGCCGTCTTGTGTTCAATGCATTAAACTCGATCGATCAAATCGTGTCATTGTATTTCATTCTTAGAACCCACGACTACCTGGTATTGCGCGCAGGATCACGAATCTTTCCAATCACGCAATCAAAATCGTTTTGGAAAGGACAATTGCTCTCCTCACATGCAACTGCTCGAATCAATGAAGAACCACATATTCCAATTGGATTTCCTGTGATCCTTACGTGTTTTCGCATTCCTTTGCAATAGCAGTCCATTCGAATCTCTCCATTTCTTGTGAGCTGTTGAGGTTCAAAACCGCTGTCGAAATCTGGCGTCAAGAGACGCAAGACAATTTCCTCTGGGAGAATTCGTCTCAGATGGATTGCCAATGATCGTCCCAGCCCACCATCCCCAATTCTCGTGACATCGATACTCCTAGACAGAAGATCAAGCAGCGCTTCTTGGCGATCCGTTCTGTAGAAGTAGGTCTTGCAAGTCAAAGGACCAAAAAGCTGGTATGTGGAATATTTCGCACTTCCCGCAACAAACCTTGCTCTGCGTACTTGTCTCTTCTCCAGAAGTCTGTTCAAAGCCAATTGAATTCTCATGCGGTTTGAATGGTCTCCACTTTCTGAGAAGAGTTTTTGGAGCTGATCCATTGTCTTTGGAATAGCCAAGTGTTTATAGACACTGATCTCAAGATCAATCGTGCCTTGAGAGTCTATCTCCAACATAGCTAATGCTAGACTTTCTTGCCCTTCTAGGAAATACACTTTCTGGCGTCTCGGGCCAATGTCTTTTATCTGTTTCGAACCATATATCACACTTCCAATCGCGCCTGCCTGCGCGCTACCGTACCCAGGAGTTTGTTGCACTTTTCTCCTGAGCTGGATAAGCGTCATTGGGTTGCCGTCCAGTAGTCTAGTTATCACATTTGTGAGTGTTTCTGATCTCTCTGCTTGACTCTCAGGCAACAATCCTGCAATTTTCAAAGCATTTTCTAAGGAGCCAAATTCCTTCTTAGCTGCTTTGATAACGTCGTCCATGCCTGGCTCGTCTATTTCTGGTAACCTTCCATTATTAATTGCAAACTCTTGGAGGCGCTTCAGCACATTTTCATTGAACATGTTGCTTTTTCCGTGTTGTCTGACACGTAAACTAGAAAGAACAGATATATTCAAGCATTTCGAAAATGAAAGTCTTTATAGAGAGGAGTTCTAGACTTAATCACCAGTGAAAAAAGGAAGGCACTTGAGCCTTGGTCCTGGGCAAAATTGATCTCAGTCGCATCAAACTGAGGCTGGAGAATATACATAAAAAGGCTACTAGGTTCATTTCCTTTGAACCTTCAGAGATAGCAGTTAAACCAATAGAACACTACATGAGCGCTACAATGAGTTGCCTTGAGAATGAAGATTCATGTTATCCGCTTGATCCAACACAGATCGATTTGATCAACGACCGCAACATATTTGCTTACGATGAAAGCACGCAGGATTATAGAGCTCTTGAAGGGGATCTTCTTTTTTGCAGCTCTGCCCTGGTAAAAATCGTAGAGAAATATGAATTCAACTTAACCGTGCTTCCATATTTCATAACCTCCATGGGGAAATTTTCGGATGAAGACAATGACGAGATAAGATACACAGAAGAACCATCCGCCGAACGCAACAAGATAATGATTGAAGCGAAGCGAAAATCGGTACTGGAGGGTACGGAACCGCATTCATTAATCTTGATCGATGGACCTCTGGTAGGAGGCATGTCTTCTCAGTATATGAGAGAGATGGATGCGGCACTAAGAGAAAGAGACTGCATACCTCTGTATTTTGTAAAGAATTCTGACAGTCGTCTAGTGGTCACTAATAGCCCAAATTCTGAGCTTCAGAGAAAATTCAATAGCGATTTTCATTGGGCCACTCACCGCCTGAAGGAGCGTAATCGCTCTGCCTTTTTCAAATATACAGATACGATAAATCCGAAAAACACGAAGGTCTTCACGTACATGAAGACGTTGGCGGGTTTTCCGGAGAGAGTGGAGATGCATTCAGCTACGTACGAGCAATATGGTAAGCTTATCCCTTCTATCATGAATCTACTATCGTATTTCTACATAGTACAGGGCGACTATTTTAATCCTCAAGTCAGACCAATAGCAATAGCCGAGAAATACGCGAGGGAGGGTGTTAGAATTCTGAACATTCCTGTACTTCTTGCAAGATTGGGGTTTCATCCTACAATTAATCAATTGAGATTTGGGTGAGAAAAATGTGGATTGTTACTGGAGCGGAAAAGGATCGTATAACTCTTGCGTCTTCAAAAACCGTTGATGGAATATTACCGGTAGGATCGTACTTGACAGTTACAGACAACAATGGCATAAAGCACATACTCTTTGTCGAGCAGTCATATCAGAAATCACTCTTTGAACCTTCCCCTCTAGTTGTCGACGCAGAGCTTCCTCTTCTGACACAAGATCAAGAATGCAAGAACATTATACGGGCTAGAGAAATCAGACAGTTTCCATTAAGAAAGGACGGTCTATTCAGTTTCATAAAACCAAACGAGACCGCTAGGCGTACTACTCAGCAGGAAATAGATGAAGTTTTCACTTCGAAAGACGGATACCCTGTTTTCCTAGCAACTAACTTTCTCGGTCAGAATTCGAACTTGCGGGAGGACGCGGGAGATCTCATATACGTCAGGATGCCCTTCGAATCGCTCTACCTTCAAACAATGATATGCGGCCAAACAGGCTCCGGAAAAACAGTGGCGATGAAATACCTGATTGAACAGTTCATCGAACATGAACAAGGGGCAGTCCTTGCAATCAATGTCAAAGGTATCGACCTTCTAACGATGGATCAGCTAACAACCATCAAGAAAGAGAGTCTGAAGAAACAGGTACCTGAGGAATGGAAGACTATAGGGCTCTCAGAAAAGGAAATGGGAGAGTTTAGCATTTACGTTCCTGCAACAGAACAGAAGCACAAAGAAGGAGTCAACCGCGAAAGCGTACGCCCAATTACTCTCAAGACACGTGATCTTGAACCAGACTCTCTCTTAGGTGTATTGCAAAATATCACAGACAGAGCGGCTGAAGCACTTCCAGACATATTCAGATATTGGAAGGAAAGAATCCACAGTGAAACGCCTACTTTTCGCAATTTCATAGTATGGTTCAAGGGTTTTGCCACCAAAGAGCAAGAATACATGTTTCCAAAGCTTTCACAGATTGATGAGGAAAGCGTTTTCCAGCTTCACCCGGGAACAGCCGCTGCCATTATGAGATCTCTTGAGGCTGCAACCGTCTATTTCGACAGCCAGGAAAGCAATTGCGTTGCAATCCGAGAAGAGAACATTATGGTTCCACGCAAACTCTCAGTCATAGATCTTTCCAATAAAGACACTATTCTGTTCGGGGCCATCCTCCTCCGGCATCTGATCTCAAAGATTTACGAAGCCAAAGCAAGACTGGGCAAATATCCTGATCTGCCAGTCTTGATAGTCATCGACGAGGTCCATCAGTTCTATGGATCAGGAGCTTCAATCCAAGCTCTCGAACAACTTAACGCAATCGCAAGAATGGGAAGATCAGAAAGAATCGGAGTGATTTTCGCATCCCAAAACCCAGAGGATCTGCCGAATGGGCTGACATCGATAGTCAATACTAGAATCTTCTTCAGAACACTCGGGAATGTTGGTAGAAAGTTCGACATCAAAGATATCTCAATCGAATTGTCTTCACTGGAAAGTGGGTTCGCAATTATGGCTAACGTTGCAATGCCACAGGTCAGATTTGTGAAATTTCCAATTCCTTTAAGGGGTGTGGTTGACGCATGACAGGTAAACTATACGGTGAGGAACTTCTCAAGAAAATAAATGGCGAAAGAGAACTGAAAGTATTGGAAGCGATATGGAATGATGATCTGAGTATTGAGAAGAGGATCGAGTTCTTGCTAGAGGAGGAATCGAAACGTTCGAGTTCAAAATGAGTTATCTTGAGCCTGGATACCACAAATCCGGTGACGCTCCATTTTCGTTTCCTCCGACAGCAGTTGAACCGAGAATAGACAGCAACTTAATAGAGATTCAAGGAAAAAACGGTACAGGAAAGACTACCCTGATTAACGTATTGGCTTTGGCATTAGGCTATCTGAATCAAGAAAAGGAATTGGAAACAAAGCCAATGCTAAAGGCGAAACTGGAAGACTTCAATTCAAATCCAAGCCTCGAATATTGTTTCCGGATATGTTGCGCCAAGCCAGACCCTATTGACATTAGAATTGAGCGGAAGAAAGGTCAGGAACCGAACCGTTGGCTCAACTCAAAACCCATCAGCTCAGAGACTATGTCGGCAAAATTCGATGTATTGTTCCTAACTGAAGATGATCCAAGCAAAGTCGTGTCTGCTAGTCGCGACAAGTTGGCGGGATATTTCAACAATCTTGATAGAAGGTTGGTTGCACTTCAGGGATCGCTTAACCAACACTTGCTGGACATTGTTGAGTATCGCGACATAGAATCAAAAGAAAAGGGACTGAATAAGGAGATCAAGATTCGTGAAGAGAATACTAAAACCAACAAAGCTGACTTTTCTGAGCTTGATGAACTACTGAAGAAAGTGGAATTGAAGAAGGACATAAAAGAGAAGCTTGAGCTATTGCGCGACCAGGGGCAAATCACTCGCCGATACCAGGATCTAAGAGAAAAATATGAGCGTCTCAAAGGTAAGGAAGACGATGACCTCATCCGCAAAATAGAAAAAGAGAGAAGAGAGCTTAGCCGTATAGAGGCCGAGATCAAGGAGCATGATCGCAGCATAATTCAGATATGCACCTCCTTGGGAACTTATGGAGAATCTCTCGACACCAATAAGCTCCTAAAAAACGACTATTCAGAGCTCAATCGACTATTGCAGAAAGTGCAGCCTGATCAGAAGGATGAGACAACAACTCTGCACATCGTCGATGATATGATAGCACTCCTGCAACACTACGAAGAAGACACCGTAGTGCCACTAGTTGAGAAGCCAGTCCGTGAAACATTAAAGGATCTTTACCGACTGAAAGTCAAGCTCAGTTCCGATAGAGTGCTTACATTAGCCAAACTCCTCAAGAAAGCAGTAGAACAAAAGAAAATGGATCTTATTGCCTTTGGCAAAGCTCAGGAAAGAGTTTATGCTTCACAGCAGAAGCGTAAAGATTTGGAAGGTTTCAAGGAGATAGAAAATGAATTCGTCGAATCTGAGAAACGATACATAGCGCTGCAAACAGCAGCTCAAGAGAATAGAGGAAAAATGCTGGATGAATGGGACAAACTCCGATCGGTGGAAGGAGATTCAACAGAACTTAGAAGTCGACTGCAGGAATTGGACGTCAGAATCAGAACCGAGGAAAGCATGAAAGCGAAATATGAGGAAAACTTGAGAAACCTACGCGAAAATGCAACTGAAAAGCCGAAGTACGAGCACCAAGAAAATCAACTAAGATCCTTGAACGAACGAGTCTCTAAGATGCGCGAAAACCTCTATCAATGGACGCAGATTCTCTCCAGACCTACTGAAACACGAAAAGAATTCGAGTCAGCAAAGGAAAGACCCGGCTTTGGTCTGTCAGATTACCAAGTTTTCGTCAAAGCTGTCGGAGAGTATCTAGGAGAACAATTCGAACCAATACTCTATGATTACAAGTTGCACAAAATCAAGTTCTTTGACATCGAAAAGAGGATATTCGTCACTGACACTGATAGGAAAATCCCGATAGACAAACTCTCGCAGGGACAAAGCAAACTGGCCACGTTGACTGGCACATTCAAGAAGATGGACCCTAACAGAAAGAAGATAGTCCTGATAGATGAGATTGCTGACCTAGACCCAGAAAACCTGCAAAATGTGAAGAACACCCTCAAAAGCAGATTTGAAGACGGCTCACTCGTGCTGACCGTGTTAGTCAGGCCAACTCGAGAATCTTCCCAAACACTCGAAATTAGTGGATGGGGTTAAGTTGGAAGATAAGATTGCCAGAGTTGAAATGCTGAAACTCTTTGATTCGCTGCTATGTGCTGCGAAAGAACAATCCAAGAAAACCAAGGATGACGATGTTCTTACAACCCTAATCTTTGATCTTCTTAACATGACACAGAATAGTCGTTCAAAACTCTTCTCTGGTAGTGGAACATGGGTCGCTCCTGAGGTCACTGACAACATGCTACAACAAGGGGTAATCCAGAAAGTCGTGTCTGAAGACAATGAGAAATATGCTTTGACCTTCAAGGGCATAGCCGAATGCATTCGAATGAAGTATGACAAAGGACTTCAGGAGCAGTTTCTGAAGCTGCTGGAATTATCTGATCAGAAGTTCAATGGAACACAACAATCTGGACTGACATGGAAGGAGAAACTGGCCAGTCTCTCATTGATTCTGGTTGGAAGCACTTCTATTGCATCTGAAATTCGTCTTGATGACGAAGCAAACAAGGCTGTCTTGAATGAAGTTTTCGAGAAGACTCTGGAATGCTTGAAAAAGCATGGCATAATCGAGAAAGGCGAAGAGCTTAAGAGCACAAGTGGCGAACATCCCGTTACTGGAGCAATGCGCAGGGTTAACGATCTAACACGAAAGACGAATTTGTATTACATGAATGATCGAAGTGTTCCTGGTTACTACTTCGACATCGAAAAGAATGGAGATCTTGATGAGAACAGAGTGTTTTTCCTCCTCAGAAGAATCTTCGAGTTTTACGATCCCAAGTGCAATTATAGAGAAATCTACAATGAACTCGCTAAGATAAGTCAACTATATTCTCCACGATTCAGGGCCAGAACAATGAACCCAAACATTTCCTTCAGCGTCTTGAAGAGACTCAAGGACTTCTTGGAAAATGAAGTGTTGCGCTTGCCTCAACGCCCAGACACTCTCAATAAGACACAAGTTTCTCCGTGAAATACTTATTTTCCTTCTACATGAGTCATTCATAAAAGCTAACTATCCAGAAAATGAGTCATTAGGCGACATGTCGTCTGAGGAAATAGTCCAGCAATTACAGGATTTCGTCTTAGAGACAGGCAGATTGCCTAGGCCTGATGAGCCAGGCCTCAAGGAATTAATGGAAGCAGCCGTGAGAGAGTTTGGCTCCTTGGAGAATGCTCTAGGAGTGGCGGGACTACTGACTGAAAGCCATGGAGAAAAACCCTTCCCCAAGCCCAGACAGTCGATTTCTACACAAACCACCAGAAAAAGGAACGCGCTCCGTGCATATCCTGAAGACTATTTCCTGAGATTGCTTAGCTTGGAGCGCAAACAACCTTATGGCACTGCTGCACGCGATGGTACTCCAACATGGTGGGAAAGAAAAGCAAAAATGAGTTACAGCTGTTCGAGCTGTCGGAAGCCAATAGAAAAAGGTGAAAGGTACATTGGATGCAAAAAGCTGCATCCCGGCGTGCGAGGTATCTACGGACGCAGAGGAACATATTCCACCGATTATTATCATTTGGTTTGCCTGCTCGGAAAAGAAAAAAAGGGCATCGAGAGCAAGATCAATGACTGCAATTCGGAAATCAACTCTATTCAAAGGGAGATAAGCGAATGTCGAAAAGCTGTTTCAGCGAAAAAGGGCTCTATTGAAGCATGTGAAAATACCATTCGACAAGTGAAAGAAGATTATGAACGAACCAGTGGTATCTGGAAGAAAGCAAGCAGATGGTTCAAGTGTACGTACACTTCATGGTCCAGAAACCGAAAGATATCCTGCCTTGAAGACGAAATAGCCAACATTGAAAGACGAGAAATCCCAGAAAGACAGGACGAAGTAGGCAACTTGACAGCGATAATTGAGAGTCTGCGGCGTCGATCAGATGAAATTGGAGCTAGAATGCACGAACTTGTTCTTCCAGGAATTCCTACCGCGCCTAGACCCAGGGAATTCAATAACAGATAGTGCAACTAGATATCGAGAAGAGAAACCATACATCTGTTTGAGATCACCTTTTCCCCCGGACGCTTACGACTCAGTGCTAAAGGATTCTTGGCTCGACGCAATAATATCAAAAACCAAAGGGTCTTAGACTCGTTTGCACGAACGCATATACTTAAAAACGTGAGGAATCCTTACTAAGACGAGATATGACAACTATCACGACCCCCTTGAGATATCCTGGCGGAAAGGCAAAAGCACTGGGAAATATCATGCCTCTTATTCCGAAAGGATTCTCTGAGTATCGGGAACCTTTTCTCGGTGGTGGATCAGTATTTATCGCGTTCAAGCAGCAAAATCCGAATGTGCTTTGCAGAATTAACGATCTTAACCGTGACATTTACTCCTTCTGGAAAGCCATGAAAAAGAACCCAGATGAATTGATCGATGCAATCACGCAAATCAAAAAAGTGTGCAAAAATGGCAGGAGTCTTTATGCGAAATTAGCACGCGCCAAAACGAGGGGAGTTTTTGGTCGAGCACTAAGGTTTTACATATTAAACAGAATCACTTTCTCTGGCACAGTCGATTCCGGTGGATACTCTTCCGAAGCTTTCGAAAAACGGTTTACTCTATCCAAGATTGAAGCACTGCGACCCTTTGCAAGTTTGCTGAAGAATGTCAAGATAACAAACGAGAGTTACGAATCTCTGCTGTCCAAAAAGGGCAAAAATGTTTTCATTTTCTTGGATCCACCCTACTGGAAAACAAGAAATTCACGACTGTACGGAAAAAACGGTAATTTGAGTAAAATCTTCAAACATAAGGAATTTGCAGAAAACGTTAGGAAATGTAAACATAAATGGCTAATCACCTCCGATGATTCAAGTTTAATGCGGGAGCTGTTCACGCCTTTTGCAAAGGTTGTTAAGCCGTGGGAAATGCGGTATGGGATGAATCACAAACAGATCAAAGGAAAAGAGCTTTTCATTACGAACTGCGAGCCTCAACAGTTTGTTCAGACGGAGCTGGCGCGCGCGAAGTGAACGAAGCGGCTCAGTCGTCAAAGAGCATTGGCCAGACCTATGGTGCCCGATCAGTGAACTTGTTTAAGTTGGCAGCAGTTTTTGTTGACCGTCCCCAGTTTGTGCAGCTTTGTATAGAAAACGCGGTCCTCCTCCATAGCCATGATGAGATACTTCGACGTCTGCTTTTTCCTAGAATCTCAAGACCTTCAGAGCGTTGTAAACAGATATGTGACTGATTCTTAGTGCAACTACGATTTCGGCTACTGAGAGTCTCCTGTTCTGACTCTTGAGAAAAAGGCAAACTTCATCCACTATGGACTTGCTCACGATAGTTGTGTGACTTGCTTTGTTGGACTTGCAGACTATCATGTAGCCTTTTTCGTTTTGTAGGATCTCGTATCCTGCATTTTCTTCTTGGTCCATATCTTGTCTATTTTCCATTTGTTTTTGAGGAGGAAGTACGAACCCGCAATTCACACATATCACCTCACTGTGTGAGGTGTCAATCGTGATTCTCTTGCTCCCACAGTCTGGACATCGTGAAGTAGTTGGCGAATTGACGATTCGCGGGTTCTCTTTTTGCTTCGCCGGTGCTGAAATGCAGTGTGTAGGTACTGCACTAACTACAGCGCAGTATCTTTCAAGAAGATTCGAAAGAGCTGTTCGTCAGCACAGTATATTTTGATTTTGTTAGGGAACTCTAGCATATAACGAAATCTTGTTTCTTCTGTCTCTTCGCTCATTATTGTCCATGACCTGCGTTTTGAGGGTCCGTACTATACTGCTCGGCGTCGTTGTCCTAAAGACTGTGAAGTGATAGTATGTATTTCAAAAATGAGAGGATTGACCATCATGAATTCGGCCTCGATTGGAGATATCGGTTTCAATGAAACCTATATCGAGAGTATGGTGTTGAACTTCACAATAGTTAATTCCCAAGATTTCCCACAATTCTCTCGTTTATTCAACCAGAGAGATCCAAATGTCCGATGAGCAGACATACCATTGTTCAGTTTGTGGACAGGAAACAAGCAAAGAAGACTATGAGGACTATGATAGAATGTGCTGGGAATGCTGGGAAGTGTGGTTTTTTTGCGGTGAGGTTAGTACAGTAAATGATGTGGAATCAAAAAACTACAAGCCAAACGAAGATGTGTTAAAACGCCTTCAAGAGTTTGCAATCCGTAACGGAAGACTTCCCGAAATTGGCGAGCCTGGGATAGAAGATGTTGTCAATATCGCCAAGAAGGAATTTGGTTCTCTGGAAAATGCGTTAAGAATTGCAGGATTGTTGCCAGAGAGCCGAATAGGTAGACGAGAAACGCTCAAGGGTGTAGTAATGCGATTGCTTGATTGGAACCCGATGACACTTGGGCAGATCCGCGAAGAAGTGAGAAAAGTTCCAGGATTTGCCAATACATCAGCAGCGGTGATTGCAACGGCGGTCTGTACTTCGCAGCATATAGTATCAATTGGTCCAAGACGCCAAAAAGTCTACTTCCTAGAGGGACAAGGGGAACGGGCACTTGCCAAGGAAAAAAACTCGTCAACGCGCGCGCCTGAAGACGTCCTGCGTATTCGGAACATAGATTTCGATAGCAGTGCTAATAGAAAAAGAGCAACTCAAGATCCGGCGGTCGTAATCCAAAGTATTGAGCCGTTCGCTAATGATGATAACACACGAACAGTTTGGTATTGCCAGAAGATGAAAAGAGACGTGAAAGTGACAGGGAATCCCGTAGGAAAATTCGGCTCTGGATTGATAAGAGTAGTTGGTTGTGAAGTAACCGAATGCTCTTCCCTGAACACTTCTGATTGTTTAATTGGAACGCTTCGTCCTAAGGAGCGTTATCTCCAATAATATGGCCGCGCGCGCTCCGGAGTGAATGGTGAGAATGATGGGCGAGGAGAGATATAATCCAGGATTCCTAACCGATGACGAGCAAAGCAGAGAAAAGCGCCGAACAGCAGAAATGGTTCACGGTTTTGCCAAAGGAGGCTTCCGTGCAGCAAAAAGAACAATAAGTGTCGAGGTTGCGCGCGGTCAGGACAGTTATGGGTATACTCAACCTTGCGGTTCCCACCAAGTAGATGCCAACTCAAACCAAAAAGTGACAGCATATCCGAAAATTGGTTTTGAACTGAGTCATTGGGAGGATAATGGACAATACGCTGGAAAGACATCCTCGCTCACAATACAAATGAACAACACTGACCACATCATATATGCTCATTTTGCGCGCGCGCCATATTACTGTAACACTTGCAGACAAACAATAAGTGAGGCAGTCTTTGAATACTCCAAGAGCCATTTTGGCATACCTCTCTGTCTGGATCACCAAGAGATGGCAAGAGATGATGAACTGCTACGTTCAAAGGCTACCCCTGATGCAAGAAGTTTGCAGGAAGAAGATAACGCAAGGAATCATGCTGAAGAGTTGAATGATTCGCGTTCACACTCAAACCTAACCCCTGAGGAAATGAAGATAGAATTATCTTTGAAAGACCCACAAGCAATTGACATTGTCAATGCCGTTCCAATTGAAAGAAGAAACGAAGTAATCGAGAAGTACATAATTCTTGGAGATATGGTTGCTTCTCACGCTTCCATAAGCACCGATAAAGAAACAGTCGAAGAGTTCTTTTCACCATTGAGAAGCGACATCGAAATGATAAGGGAACAACTGAGACTAATTGTTCCAGCAATTGCCAATCCAGCAAGAAAAGGAAAAATGACGGTAGAAACAGTCTTCGAGAGTCTAAGAGAACACTTCATGGATGATTCATTTGAAGATGTCTCAAGAATAGGAAAGTACGCTGATATTTTGGCAACAACAGCAGACTCAAGGATTCCTGTACTAATTGAACTGAAAGACTATAAT
>Ga0315280_10008857_pt1 | contig 13092 bp, 10 predicted proteins | sample YL17G06_40_MG_FD_203697 | JGI IMG/M metagenome (GOLD analysis project Ga0315280, IMG submission 203697) | Sediment microbial communities from Yellowstone Lake, YNP, Wyoming, USA - YL17G06_40 | ecosystem: Environmental > Aquatic > Freshwater > Lake > Sediment | place: USA: Wyoming | collected...
CAGGACATTATGCGCATAATAAGCGGGGAGAGCTTAATCCCATGAATCAGGGAAAGGCTTAATCCCATGTCAGGGGAAGTTTGAAGGGGCGAAGCCCCTTCAGAAAACTACCCTCCCCCTCTCCTTTAAAGGAGAGGGGGACCGAGGGGGTGAGGTAGATAACTCTATGAACCCACGGCGCAAATCTAAACCGATTCAAATTGGCAGGGTGACCGTTGGTGGTGATGCCCCCATCGTGGTGCAATCCATGACCAAAACCGACACCCGTGATGTTAGGTCAACCATTGACCAGATAAGGGAGCTTGAGGAGTGCGGCTGCGAACTGGTGCGGCTAGCCGTGCCCGATATGGAAGCAGCCGAGGCAATATCGCCCATTAAAAAGGGCGTCTCCATCCCCATAATTGCCGATATCCACTTTGACTACCGCCTTGCCCTGATGGCGCTGGTGGCTGGAGCCGATGGATTGCGGCTCAACCCGGGCAATATCAGCCAACCAGAAAAGGTTACAAAAATAGTCAAAGCTGCCAAAGAAAGGAGCGTCCCGATTCGCATCGGGGTAAACGCCGGTAGCCTGCCCAAGGCAAAAAACCCAAAAATGACCATCGCCGAGCAGATGGTTGAGGCGGCACTGGAGCAAATAAGGCTATTGGAAAGCCTGGACTTTGACCTGATAAAGGTCTCGCTCAAAGCCTTTGATGTCCCGACTACAATTGAAGCCTACCAGAGCATTGCCCAGAAGATACCCTATCCCCTGCACATCGGCATCACTGAAGCCGGCCCACCCAGAACGGGGATTATCCGCAGCACGGTGGGCATCGGCACCCTCCTCTGGCTTGGCATTGGCGATACTATACGGGTTTCACTTACCGCCCACCCCAGGGAGGAGGTCATCGCTGGCTATGAAATCCTGAAGAGCCTGAATCTGCGCCAGCATGGTCCGATACTGGTCAGTTGCCCCTCCTGTGGTCGGGCTGAGGTTGATATTGTAAAATTAGCCCAGGCGGTAGAGGAAGAGCTACTTAAGATTAATAAGCCAATAAAGGTGGCGGTGATGGGCTGTGTGGTCAATGGGCCGGGGGAAGCCAAAGACGCCGATATTGGCATCGCCTGCGGCAAGGGCAAAGCCGTTTTGTTTAAGAAGGGCAAGAAGGTCAGGACTATTAAGGAAAAGGATTTTGTGGTAGCTTTGATGGCGGAGGTGGAGAGGTTTTAGCTATGGGAGAAGGGGGGGTATGAAGGAATGAAAAGGCTAATTATCATTCTTGGTGTTATGATGCTGGCATCTGTCCTGCTTGTAACTGTTTCATGTGCTGAAACACCGGCACCATCTCAATCACATCCAACGCCGGTACCACCAATGGGTGTGCCGCCTGGTACGCCGGGAGCCGCTGCCGACGATATTGTTACCCCGCCGGGAGGGTTTACCTATCGGGCTAATGTCCACCAAGAGGGGCAACCCGACTGGCCGCCCATCCAGCAGACCGAGGTTTCACTCAAGAGTCTTTTCCGTACTGTAAGCATTAAATATCGAGACTACATCGAAACCAAAGCGGGAGAGACCAGAAATAACATTATCTATCTTGAGGTGAGTGGATTTCCTCCACTTGACCCACTCAAGGTAAGCTATGAAGCTGTGAGTGTGCCGGAAGGAATAAATGTGGAACGGGACTGGCAAACATATGGAGGTATAGGTAGCCAGAATAAGAAATCTTCCAAGACGCTGTTAAAAATACATATTGCGTCGCAGTTAGCGCCGGGAGAGTATCCCTTTGCTATTAAGGTAGCGGATTTTGGCAGCATACCCTGCACGGTGAAAGTTGTGGATTAGAAAAATGACAAGATAAGGAAAGCCTGAAGGGGCGAAGCCCCTTCATTAAAACTCCTTCCCCCTCTCCTTTGAAGGAGAGGGGGACCGAGGGGGTGAGGTAGATAAAACAGGAGTAAAAAATGCGTATCTCAAAGCTGTTCGGTAAGACACTCAGAGAGACGCCCGCTGAGGCGGAAACAGTTAGCCACCAGCTACTGCTGCGGGCGGGGATGATTCATCAGGTAGCCGCTGGCATCTATTCCTACCTGCCTCTGGGGTGGAGGGTGCTCAAAAAGATAGAGAATATAATCCGAGACGAGATGGATAAAGCCGGCGGACAAGAATTAAGCATGCCGGTGCTCCAGCCGATTGAGCTATGGCAGAAAACGGGAAGAGACCAAGCTTTTGGCAAGGGGCTTTTTACCCTTACCGACCGCAGAGACCGTAAGTTATGCCTGGGACCAACCCATGAAGAGGTCATAACTGAGCTGGTAAAATATAATGTCCAGAGCTACCGCGACCTGCCCCTGCTGCTGTATCAAATCCAGACCAAGTTCCGCGACGAGCTCCGCCCCAGAGCCGGGCTGATTAGAATTCGTGAGTTCATCATGAAAGACCTTTATAGCTTTGACACCGATGAAGATGGGCTAAACCAGAGCTACAGTAAGATGCTCCAGGCTTACCGGAATATTTACGCTCGCTGTGGTCTGCCCAGCCTGCTGGTTGAAGCCGATAGCGGCGCCATTGGCGGCAAGGAGTCCCACGAGTTTATGGTTATCACCGAGGGCGGCGAAGACGAGATTATCTATTGCGATAATTGCCGATATGCAGCTAATGTGGATAAGGCTGAGAGCACAAAGAGCAAGATAAAACCAGAGGAGCCGTTGCCACGGGAAGAGGTTGCCACCCCGGGCGCAAGCACTATTGAGCAGGTAGCCAACTTCCTCAAGGTGCCAAAAAGCCATACCCTTAAAGCCGTATTCTACATCGCCGACGGCAAGCTGGTGTTTGTCGTCATCAGGGGAGACATCGAGGTAAACGAGGTAAAGCTAAAGAACGCTCTGGGCTGCATTGACCTCCGCCTTGCTACCGAGGCTGAAGTTATAAGCGCCGGTATCGTCGCCGGGGCAGCATCACCCATAGGCATAAGTGGTATTAAAGTTATTGCTGACGATTCCATAACCTCAGGGACAAACTTTGTTGCCGGTGCTAATAAACCCGAAACCCACTTTAGAAATGTCAACTACCCCAGAGACTTCCGGGTTGACCTGATGACCGATATAGCCCAGGCTCGTGCCGGGGAAGGATGCCCCAGGTGTGGAAGAAGAATGCTATCCACGCACGGCATTGAGGTTGGGCATGTCTTCAAGCTTGGCACATTCCTCAGTGAAAAATTAGGTGCCCTTTTTATTGACCAGAGTGGCGTATCTCACCCTATTATCATGGGATGTTATGGCATTGGTCTTGACCGGTTACTGGCAGCAGCCGTAGAGCAGAACCACGATGCTCAAGGCATTATCTGGCCAATGTCTATCGCCCCATATCATGTCTATCTTTGCCCCCTATATCTGGAAAACCAAAAAGTGGCAGCTACCGCTGAAAGCCTCTACGCCGACCTAGAGACACAGGGTTTGGAGGTGCTCTTTGACGACCGCAAGGAATCCCCGGGGGTAAAATTCAATGACGCTGACCTCTTAGGAATACCGCTCCGGGTTACCATTAGCCCCCGAACTCTAGAAAAAAATAGTGTAGAGATAAAGAGGCGTTCGGAAAAAGAAGCCCGGCTTGTGCCTTTAGAGGGAATAACGGCAAGACTCAAAGAGCTTATTAGCCAGGGTTTGTCCAAATTATCAAATTCGGCTTAACCCCATAAACTTTTATGCTTATAACCGAACTGGCAACCTCTTCTACTTTTTCCAGCGGTATTTTTGAATTCTTAATAACTGCTTTTGCCGTGGGGTCGTTAGCCATACACTCAATAGGGAAGGACGCCTCATCAACTATCTCTACCTCTTGAAATCCGACTGCTTTTATCGCCTCCATATATTCGTCTTTCATTATGGCTCCAGAAAGACAACCAACATATGCCTCAATAGAGTTCTTTACGAAATCGGGAAGTTCTTTCAATAAAACGATGTCTGAGACCATTAGCCTACCACCTGGTTTTAGCACCCTGAAAACTTCCATAAATACCTTCCTTTTATCAGGCACGAGATTGATAACACAGTTTGAGATGACGACGTCAGCGGAATTATCAGCAACCGGTAGATTTTCTATCTCTCCGAGCCTGAATTCTACATTCCTGTAGTTCCCTTTCCTGGCGTTTTCTCTTGCCTTTTCAATCATCTCAGGCGTCATATCTACGCCAATAACTCTTCCTGTCTTACCAACTTTATTAGCCGCCAGAAAACAATCCAAACCCACACCCGAACCAAGGTCAAGAACGGTCTCACCTTCCCTTAACAAGGCAAAAGCCACTGGGTTTCCGCAGCCAAGCCCTAAATTGGCACCCTCAGGAACCGCTTTAAGTTCTTCCTCGGTATATCCTATCTTCTTACTAATATCCTGGGCTAAATCAGTGCTTCCACAGCATGAATTTGCCGGAAGGCAACAAGGGCTATCCTGTTTGGCAATTTTGGCATAGCCCTCTCTTACCACTCTCTTAATTTTTTCTTTTCTCATTTTCGGTCACACCCAAAGTTATTTACTTGCATTTTTATTATACCATAAGGAACTTATTAGAGATTACTTATCTACCTCACCCCCTTTATCCCCCTCTCCTTAGAAGGAGAGGGGGTCAGGGGGATGGGTTACTAACTGAAGTCAGGTGCGCAGGGTAGCCCCAAGCTCACGAGATAGCTTACCCAGGATTTGCTGCTGAACCTCATTGACCTCTTCATCAGTCAGGGTATGAGACGGCGATTGGAAGGTAATCCTATAGGCAAGGGACTTCTTGCCCGGCGGAAGCTGCCCTCCAGTATAGACATCAAATATGACAACCTGACTCACCAAGGGGAAGCCCCTAATAATATCCTGCACCTGACGATGAGCTACCCGGGAATCAACCACCAGAGCTATATCCCTGACTGTGGCGGGGAAGCGGGGTATTGGCTGGAATAGTTTATGACCAATGGTAAAGGGTAAAAGTGCCGTCAGGTTGATTTCAAATAGATAAACATTACCGGAAAGCTCAAAAGCCTCGGCTACTTTAGGGTGCAGCTCACCGACAACGCCCAGTCTATTATCGTCTATAACTATAGCTGCCTGTTTACCTGGGTGTAAGCTCTCATCCACACCCGGTTCAAAGTTGGCTTCAATACCCAACCGGCTGAGCAACCCCTCAACTACCCCCTTAGCATCAAAGAAATCAAGCGCTTCGTCCCCGCCATGCCAAGACTCCTCAAACCTGGGCCCACTCAGTAGTCCGCACACCACCTCAGGCTCATTAGGTAGGTCTTTCGGTTGTGGTAGATATACCCTACCCAGCTCAAAGAGCCTGATACTCCCGGCTTCATGCCTCCTATTTGCCGAAAGGGCAGCGAGAAGGTTAGCCCGTAGGTTAGGGCGAAGATACTCTTGGTCAGCAGTCATGGGGTTAGCCACACGCAGGAGCGGAGGCTCAAGGGGGTGAGGTTTGGGCAGCAGCTTTTTTAGTAACTCCAGACTGGTTAATGAATAGGTAATCACCTCCTGAAAGCCATAGCCCATAAGGCTATGTCTCACCTCTCGCTTAAGGCTGAGGATAGGTTCGGGGTTATGTCTGGGCACTGGCTCAGTGAGCATAGTAGCTGGAATCTTGTCATAGCCAATGATACGGGCTACCTCCTCCACAAGGTCCTCAGCCACATTTATATCGCTTCGCCAATAAGGGGCAGTAACCCAAACCTCTGAATCTGCTGGCTTGCAATCAAAGCCTAAGGAAGCCAGCGCCCCTATTATCTGGTCAAGACTGAACTCAACGCCCAAAAGGCTCTTTACCTTACCCGTTGATAGCAATATGGGCTTATGTTCTTGCTTCCCGGGATAAACATCAACCAAGCCCTTAGCTGCTTTGCCACCGCCGAGCTGGATAATCAACTGGGTAGCCCGTTTAAGCGCCGGTATAGTTAGCTCGGGGCTAATCCCCCGCTCAAACCGCAGCCGAGCTTCACTGGGTAAATTTAAGGTGTTACCAGTGTAATAAATGCTCGCCGGGTTAAAATTAGCCCCCTCCAGCAATATGGCGGTGGTCTGGTCCGTAACCTCACTATCAGCACCACCCATAACCCCGGCGATAGCCACTGCCTCCCCCTGGTCAGCAATAACCAGCATATCCTGGGAAAGAACCCTTCTTACCCCGTCCAGGGTGACTATAGTCTCACCATCATCAGCCCGGCGGACAATGATTTTCTTACCCCTAATTCGGTGGTAGTCAAAGGCATGTAGGGGCTGTCCATATTCCAGCATGACATAGTTGGTAACATCGACAATGTTATTTATCGGGCGCATGCCACAAGCCAGAAGTCGCTGTTGCACCCACTGCGGAGAAGCCGCCACTTTTACCCCGGTAATCAGGCTGGCGCAGTACCTGGGACACAGGATAGGGTCGACAATCTCTACCGATATCTGACGGTCTATAGGCGGTGGCGCCTCCTCATAGCTAACCTCAGGGAGAGGCAAAACTTGCCCGGTCAGGGCAGCAACCTCTCTGGCTATCCCGATTACCGAGAGGCAATCAGGGCGGTTAGGAGTTATCTCCAGGTCAAAGATAACATCACCCATATAATCAGCCAGCGGGGTGCCGATAGGGGCTTCAGTCGGCAAAACCATGATTACCTCATGGCTATCGGAGATGCCAAGCTCCTTTTCCGAGCAGGCCATACCACTGGAGATAACGCCACGAATCTTAGCCGCTTTCAAGCGAAATACCTGCCCACTATGCCCGTCTATAAGCTGGGCGCCAACATGGGCAAAGGCTACCTTATCACCGAGCCTGAGATTGGGTGCCCCACAGACCACCGTCTGACGCTCAGTGCCTAAGTCTATAGTAGGCAGACTGAGGCGGTCAGCATTAGGATGAGGATTAATGGCAACAATTTGCCCGACAACGATATTTTCCCAATTACCACCGATAACCTGCCACCCCTTGACCTCGGTGCCGGCCATTGTCAACCTCTGGGCTAGCTCAGCCGGGGACAAGCTAATATCTATGTATTCCTTAAGCCACTTCAGTGAGACCTTCATCTCTATTGCCTCAGAACTGCCTCAGAAATCTAAGGTCACTGCCGTAAAACAACCTGGTATCATCAATGCCGTAGCGGAGCATGGGCAAGCGGTCTATGCCCATACCAAAGGCAAAACTGGTAAAAATTTCGGGGTCAAGGTTGGCACGCTGGAGAACCTGAGGGTGGGTCATTCCCGCCCCCAATATCTCAATCCAGCCGCTATTACCACACAATCGGCAGCCGGCGCCACCACAGACCAAGCACTCTATAGCCATCTCAACACCGGGCTCAACAAAGGGGAAATAGTCGCAGCGGAAGCGCACTTTTCTATCCTCACCAAAGAAACGACGGGCAAATTCGTAGAGCGTCCCCTTTAGCTCAGCCATAGTAATGCCTTTATCTACCGCCAGACCGTCAATCTGATAGAACATCGGGGTATGAGTAGCATCACTAGCCTCATACCGATAGACCCTACCCGGTATAACCACCCGGATGGGCGGGCTCATCTGCTCCATAACCCGCATATCCACAGCAGTAGTGTGAGTGCGGAGCAGCATATTTCTTTCGCCACTTTCGGTCTTAACATCAACCCAAAGTGTCGCCATAGTATCACGAGCCGGGTGGTGCCTGGGGATGTTCAGCGCCTCAAAATTGTAATAATCCCACTCTACCTCTGGTCCCTCCACTACCTGAAAGCCCATAGAGACAAAAATGTCACATATCTCATGCAGGGTTTGAGTGATAGGATGCAAACGACCTCTAGGGAAGGGACGCCCGGGCAGGGTAACATCAATATGCTCTTCCTTGATGGTGGTTACAAGCTGTGCCTCTCCAAGAAGTCGCCTTTTCTGCGTCAGGCTATCCTCTAATTCGGCTTTAATCTCGTTGGCAAGGGCACCAACTGTCTTCCTCTCCTCAAGTGGTAGTGAAGCCAAGCTACGCAGAATATTAGTTAGCTCGCTCTTCTTCCCCAGATAGCGAACTCGCCACGCTTCCAATTCCCCAACATCGCTAATGCCTTCTAGCTCCTGGGCGGCTCTTTGTTTTAGTTCCTCAAGCTGCTTTAACATCTTTCTGCCTTGGGCAGATTATAGGTTATCAGCAATAGGGTGGTCAAGAAAACAGTTATTAACCTCACCCCCTGACCCCCTCTCCTTAAAAAGGAGAGGGGGAGAAAAAGAAAGAGGGGCTGTCGCCCCTCTTAAACACTCCTAATTAAGTAAGCTCTCATCGAAGAAGAGATTTTAGAGAGGCGCAAATGGGGTAACAAGTCCCTATTAAATGCCCCCAAAAGTAAGAGAGTCAAAGAGAGGTGTAGCTTCTCTTACTAATAGTTCCCCCTCCCTTAATAAGGGAGGGGGATAAAGGGGGAGAGTTGCCTAATAAAAAACCTTCCCCCTCTCCTTCAAAGGAGAGGGGGATTAAGAGGGTGAGGTCACCTAAATAATCTTTTATTCCTGGACTTTACCCTTAGCCATAGTTACCAGATTGGCGAAGGCTTCAGGCTCTCTAACTGCCATATCGGCTAGCATCTTGCGGTTGATTTCAACCCCTGACTTTTTTAACCCGTTAATAAACTGACCATAGGTAAGACCCTGGGCTCTACTGGCAGCACTAACCCGCAGAATCCACAGCCGTCTCATATCACCCTTTCGCTCCCGACGGTGAGCATAGGCATAGCTCAAAGCATGAATCATAGATTCGCGAGCTCGTTTATAAAGAGAATGCCTAGTTGCTCTATGCCCCTTGGTCAGGGCTAGCACCTTCTTATGTCGGCGACGAACGGTTACACCCCTTTTTACTCGTGGCAAAATATCCTCCTATCGTCTCACCCGTAGGGTAAAAGTCTCTTTATCCGAGCTCTGTCACTGGGACTTACTGGTATGGTCTCATCAAACAGACGCTTGGTTCGCTTTGTTTTGCGGCGACGGAGATGGCTCTTCCCAATCTTAACCCGCATAATTTTGCCGCTACCAGTGATATGGAAACGGCTCTTTGCTCCCTTATGGGTTTTGATTTTCGGCACTCTAAGACTCTTTTACCCCCTTCCCTGTTTTAGTCTTCGGCGTAGCTGCCGGCGAGAGGATTACACTCACGCTCCTCTCCTCTGCCACTGGTTGCCTAGCAATAGAAGCCACCTCTTGCAGTGATTCCAACACCCTCTGAAGTAGCCTCCAGCCAAGTTCAGGGTGTGTGATTTCGCGCCCTCTAAACCTTACTGCCACCTTAACCTTATCCCCACCATCCAGCAATTTCTTGACTGACCTAACCTTAGCCTCAAAATCATGATTATCAATATTAGGTCGTAACCTGACCTCTCTCAGCAGTGAAACCTTCTGGCTCTTCCTAAGCTCACGCTCTTTCTTAGCCTGCTCGTATTTATACTTGCCATAATCAAGGAGGCGACATACCGGGGGTACTGCAGTTGGAGCAACTTCAACCAAGTCAAGGTTATGCTTCCTCGCCGTCTCTAGTGCTTGGCTCAAAGGCATAATCCCTAACTGCTCCCCTTTTTCCCCCACCAGGCGAACCTCTCTGGCTATAATCCTCTCGTTAACTCGCAGCCTCTTAACTATATTACTATTCACCTCCCCTAAGCCCTTGGTAAGCTACGGGCAAAAAAATATAGCATAACCCCTTATGCTAGTCAAGTTATAACCTCAACTCCCTTGCCCGGCTTACTATAGCCTCCCTGATACTTCGCTTAAAGCTATCAAAAGTTTGGGAAGCCAGCTTCTCCCCACTGCGCCAACGGACGGAAACGGTAGACGCTTGAACCTCCCTATCACCGACAACAAGCATATAGGGTATCTTATCAAGTTGCGCTTGCCGAATTTTGAGGTTTACTGTTTCTGAGCGAGCGTCAACCTCCACCCGCACCCCCTCGCTTTTAAGCTCATCCTCCAGCCTGCGGGCATAGTCCAAGTGGCGGTCTGCCACCGGAATCACCATTACCTGAACTGGCGCCAGCCAAACCGGGAAGGCACCCCCATAGTGCTCAATCAGTGAGGCAAGGAAGCGTTCCATACTCCCCAGCACGGTGCGATGCACCATGGCGACCAAATGCTCCTGACCATCCTCACCAATATAGGCAACGTTAAAACGCTGGGGAAGGTTAAAATCAACCTGAACTGTAGGGCCTTGCCAGTCTCTCCCCAGTGCATCTTCAATCTTGGTATCTATTTTAGGCCCATAGAATACACCTTCTCCCGGGTCTATATCATAGGCAATGCCGGAGCGAGTTAGGGCTTTGTGCAGGGTCTCGGTAGCCTCCTCCCAAACTTCAAGAGCGCCAGCATATTTTTCGGGTCGGGTGGATAGGAAAACCTTATGCTTGGTGAAGCCAAAGGTCTTCATCATAAACTGGGTCAGCTCAAGAACCCTGACTATTTCCTCCTCTAACTGGTCAAAGCGGCAAAAGATATGGGCATCATCCTGGGTAAAGCCCCTGACCCGGGACAGCCCATGCAGCACCCCAGAGCGCTCATAGCGATAAACAGTGCCCAGCTCAGCATAACGTAACGGTAGCTCTCGGTAACTATGCTGGCTTGTCTTATAAATCATGATATGTCCCAGGCAATTCATTGGCTTGATAATATATTCCTGCCCCTCCACCTCCATCGGGCTATATAGGTAATCCCGATAAAACTCCCAATGACCGCTGGTCTTCCATAAATCCAATTTAGCGATATGGGGGGTATATACAAGGTTATAGCCCCGCTTAATATGCTCATCCTTCCAGAAATCTTCAATGACACGGCGTATCATTGCCCCTTTAGGGTGCCAGTGAACCAGCCCCGGACCAGCCTCCTCATGGAGGCTGAATAGGTCAAGCTCCCTACCTAACTTCCTGTGGTCACGTTTTGCCGCCTCATCAAGTTTCTTAAGATGCTCAGCCAAAGCCTCCTCAGTGTCAAAGGCAACGCCATATACCCGCTGTAACATAGGACGATGCTCATCGCCCCGCCAGTAGGCACCGGCGATACTGAGAAGCTTAAACGCCTTTATCTCCCCGGTAGAACTCACGTGGGGTCCACGACACAAATCAAGGAATGAACCCTGCCGATATAAACTAACCGTCTCATCGGGGATTTCATCAATTAACTCAAGCTTATATGGCTGAGCATCAAATAGGGCTCGCGCCTCCTCCTTAGTCACCTCCTGTCTAATAAAGGGGAAGTTTGAAGCGATTATCTCACTCATCTTAGCCTCAATGAGTGACAAATCATCAGGGGTCAACGAGCGGGGTAAACCAAAGTCATAGTAAAAGCCATCTTCAATAGCTGGACCGATGCCAAATTTAGCATCAGGGAAGATAGACTGAACCGCCTCCGCCAGAACATGAGCCGCGGAATGACGCATTATCTCCAGATTCTCCTTATCACCAACCATGGCCAAAATTCCCTCTCTATTGTGAATTTGATTATATCAGCTACAAGCTATATGTGCAATTGGCTTAGGCTGAGATTGTTTATTAACCTCACCCCCTTTATCCCCCTCTCCTTTTAAAAGGAGAGGGGGAAGAGATTTTAGAGAGGGGCTTCGCCCCTCTCTTATCTGCACTCCCCCTTCCCTTATTAAGGGAAGGGGGTCAGGGGGATAGGTTGCCAGGTTCGGGGCAAGACACTATAATGCTCAAGATACCCAGATGATAAAGAGGGTTTTCCCCATCCTAGCCCTATCCATCTTCGCCTCCATGCTAGGAGTTGGCATAATAGTCCCGTTGCTCCCCCTCTACGCTGAGAATCTGGGAGCCACTGGAATCTGGATGGGCATAATCTTTGCCAGCTTCTCCATCTCACGGGCTATATATCAAATAGCCTCTTACAGCTAACCTTAGTCCGCTTACTTCACGGTGCCGCCGCCGGCATGATTCAGCCCATCGCCCAGGCTTATATCGGTGATATCTCTCCCGAGGGTGAAGAGGAAAAATGGATGGGCTACTTTAACGCCGCCTTCTTTACCGGTTTTGGCTTCGGTCCCCTGATGGGCGGGGTATTAACTGACCACTTCGGGATGAATGTCTCCTTCTCCACTATGGGTGGTCTCAATCTACTAGCTTTCTTGATAGTTGCTATTTCTCTTCCTGAGATTAGACAAAGGGAAATAGCTGATAGCCCTCATCCGTCGTTTAAAGAGATGAGTAACAGTGGCATGGTCAAGGGTCTTTTCAGCTTCCAGCTGGTATTCTCTCTGGTGAGGGGAACCTTCGCTACCTTTCTCCCTATCTTCGCCGGCATATACATTGGCTTGAGCCCAACCTTCATCGGGGTGCTGGTAGCAGTTAATATTTTGCTGATGGCATTACTTCAGGTATATGGTGGTAATATTGCCGATAGGTTCAACCGGCGTGCTCTAGTAACTATTAGCAGCCTTGCCAATGCTGCCAGCCTAGCTCTGATTCCCCTGGGAGGCAACTTCTGGCAGCTATTAGGGATATGCGCCCTTGGTGGTATTAGTGGGGCGATGGCTACACCTGCCACCTCAGCCTTGAGTATAGAGGAGGGCAGAAGGTTCGGTATGGGCTCAACTATGGCGATACTGGCTATGGCATTCAGCATAGGTATGGCAGTTGGACCACTGATGGGTGGGGTAATAGCCGACTTTGTGGACATTAACTCAGTGTTCTACTTCGGGGCGGGTATGGGACTTATCGGAACCGGCTTATTTATCTGGTTTGCCCGGTAGCCCTAATACCTCATCAACTAAGCTGCTAACATATCTAACTATGTTGACAAAACGACACTTAAGTAATAGGATTTCTATGTCTGTAATTTGTGTTCAAGTCGCTGGTGAGGTACGATACTTGCAGACCTACCCAAAAAGGATGCTTCGGGAAAGTTCCCCAGAATATAATCTAAGGAGGTATCATTATGAGTGATGGTGTGTTTAGCCTTATGCAAAGAGAGGGACTGACCACCCTGGAGATTTTCTACAACCAGAAAGAGAACGAATTTCTAATGAGGGGAATGAAGGAGTGGGATGATGACGTGCCTTGGGATAGGTATATGGTTGATTTCACCTGGGAGGATATTCTAACCAAAGATTATAAGGCAGTAGGCACGGCAACACTGATGGTAA
>Ga0315280_10008858_pt1 | contig 13092 bp, 11 predicted proteins | sample YL17G06_40_MG_FD_203697 | JGI IMG/M metagenome (GOLD analysis project Ga0315280, IMG submission 203697) | Sediment microbial communities from Yellowstone Lake, YNP, Wyoming, USA - YL17G06_40 | ecosystem: Environmental > Aquatic > Freshwater > Lake > Sediment | place: USA: Wyoming | collected...
CATCAACTTCCACCACCAATTTTGCCTTTGCCGCGGAGAAATCTACAATGTGCTCCCCAATTGGTTTTTGCCGATAAAATTGCACACCTAAAAGCTGTTTATTTCGCAACCGTTCCCAAAGGGCTCTTTCACTGTCTGTCACATTCTTGCGCAATTGTCGGGCTTTGTCTTTGAGATGCGCATTGTACCTCAACATGCCTCGGCCCTCTTATAAAATCCCCCCTACCCCCCTTTTTCAAAGGGGGGATTTAAGTTAGCGCTTATGCCCTCGAGGGGGGAGGGGCTTGCCCTGTGGAGTATGGTTAACCACTCCACAGGGTGAAGGAGGGGGCGAGATTGCCGCGTCGCTTCGCTCCTCGCAAAGACTCGAAATGTAATTTTTCAGAGATCTCATTCCAGGGACCTACGAACCTTTGGCTGCTTTTCCAAATCGCAGAATTGATGAAATCGTAAAAAATCCAACCACATGTAATTGCGAAGAGCATAGCGACGAAGCAATCCCATGAAATCAAGCACTTACGAAATACGAGATTGCTTCGCTCCGCCCTGAACACCATGCGGTGCAGGGCTCCGCTCGCAATGACCACTTTGGGGACTTTTTACGAGACCATCAGAATTAATTAAGCAAAAATCAAGCCGTCATGCTGTTGACATTTCCTCAAGGTGATTGGAGGCCTGATGGGACCCGCTATCACCCTAAGTACCGAGAAAAACAGGTTTTTCGCGCTTTCTTCAAGAGCGCTAAGAATCTTCCAGAAGCCCATGCGGGTTTCCTTGCGCAGGAAGGAGAGGACGACGACCGCTATTATGGAATAGATTGAGGCTCTTGCAAAACTCGCGAATCCCGTGCGAGGCCGTCACCCCGGCGGAAGCCGGGGTCCAGAACGCATTGAAAAGACTGGATTCCGGCTTTCGCCGGAATGACGCCAAATGACTTTTGCAAGAGCCTCGATTGTATAGGAATTTTCTTTTTTATCCCCCTCCCACCAGAGGAGGGGAGAATAATAGATGGAGCGAAAAATTCCCTCCCCCTTGATGGGGAAGGGTCAAGGTGGGGGTGTTAATAACTTGAAGCTTTTGTTTTTTTTCAACATCTCTGTGTTCAGGGAACGATACAGTCCAATCCCGGGTCGCCATTTTTCAGGAAGCCTTCGACAGCCTTGCTGATGAGTTCTATGTTCCTGGGTTCCGCAGGAAACCAGGCTATTCCGGGATCCGCTTTAAACCAGGTGATCTGCCTCTTGGCATACCGGCGGGTGTCTCGTTTGATCAAGAGAACGGCATCCCGGATTTCAATTTTCCCTAACAGATATGAAACGATATGTTTGTAGCCCAGGGATTGCATTGTCTTCAGGTCTGGATGGTAGCCGGCATCCAGAAGGGAGCGCACTTCATCCACCCATCCATACTCCATCATCCTCTCAACCCGAAACTCGATCCGCCGGTATAATTCCCCCCTCTCACACTCGAGGCCGATCTGCAAAACTTCGTAGGGGTCTTCCTTAAACCCGTGTTCCTTTTGAAAATTGGAAATCGGTTTATTACTCTGGGCATAAACTTCCAATGCCCGGATGAGCCGGAACTTATCTTGAGGATGGATTCGGGCAGCGGCCCCGGGGTCCAGGTTTTGCAGTTTCCGGTGGAGAAGCTCGCTTCCCCCCGCCTCAGCTTCTCTGCGAAGGGCGAGGCGGAGCCCGGGGTCCCCTGCCGGGCCCCGAAAGAGGCCGCGGGTCAAGGCTTTCAGGTAGAAGCCTGTCCCTCCGACCACGAAGATGGGATTCTTCCGTTTATCAAGTTCCTGAATGGTTTTATCGGCCTGCTGGCGAAACAAAGCCGCGCTGTAATCCTGATCCGGGTTGAGAATATCAATCAGATGGTGAGGAACTATGCGCCGTTCCTCGATAGAGGGTTTTGCCGTCCCGACGTCCATCCCTCGATAGACCTGCATGGAATCTGCGCTGATGATCTCCCCTTTGAACCGCTGGGCCAGCCTTAGAGCGATGGCCGATTTTCCTGTAGCGGTCGGGCCGACGATGGCCACTAATTTCGGCTTGTTCATTTCTTTTGCCGGTTCCTTTCCCTGCTCGCCCTCATTTTGGTAATGATTCACCGCAGGGCACGCCGGATCTCTATTTTCTCTGGAACATCTTTTTTAGATCGGCAAGAGTAATCTTCAGCAAGGTAGGCCGGCCATGGGGGCAACGAGAGGGTGAGATGCAGGTTTGCAGGTCGGACAGAAGGGCCACGGCCTCTTCCTGACTCATCGTCTGAGAGGCTTGAACAGCGCTCCGGCAGGCCATCAGATGGAGTAGCGGGTCGAAGGAGCTCTGGAGGTCTGCATTCTTCCCCCAAGATGAAATGTGCTGAATGATCTCCTTAAGCGCCTGAAGCGGTTCCCGGGCAGCCAAAACCTCGGGAACAGACTTCACCCAGAAAGTCCGACCTCCAGAAGGTTCGATCTCAAACCCCATCTTTTCCAGCTCCATAAGGTGGCCCTCAGTGGCCTTGGCTTCACCGATGGAAAGCTCGATCATTTCCGGGAAAAGAAGCGCTTGCCTGCGGATCGACCCCCCAGAAAACTCCCCCAGGAGCCTTTCAAAGACCACTCGCTCATGGGCAGCATGCTGATCGACCAGGGTCAAACCATCGAGGGATTGAAAGACGAGATAGGTATTGTCAATCTGCCCGAGGAAAGGATGCCTGGACGCCAGCTGCGAGTCATCCTGCCCCGATTTTCCCTCTAAGGTCTTCCGATATTCAAAAGGCAAAGAAGCCTCTGCTGCCCGATGGGGATAGATGGCCGGGGTTTCTCTCAACTCGTTCAAATGATTCCTTACCCTTTCTCGGGACTCTTTTAACCAGGGGGCTCTTTCCAGGAGCCCCCGGATGCTCAACACCACCCTCCGGTGAACAGCTTCTGAATCGGTAAATTTGACCTCCCATTTGCTCGGGTGAATGTTGACATCGACGGCAGAGGGGGGAAGTTGAACGAGCAAAAGAACCACGGGGTACCGGTCTTTCGGGATGAGGTTCCGGTATGCTTCCATCACGGCATGGGTGAGTAACCGGTCCCGCACAGGCCGCCGGTTGACAAACAGGTAGATTCCCCGGCTATTGGGCCGATCAAACCCCGGTTCCCCGGCATACCCTTCGATCTCAATCTCTCCATTTCGCGACCGGAAGAAGTGCATTTTCTCCCCGGCTTCCCTGCCCAGAGCTTCGGCCAAGCGAGAAGAGAGGTTTTCTCGGACCGGATAGTTAGCCAGAAGTTTCCCTTCATGGAAAAGCTGAAAATGCGTTTTTGCGTTGCCCAAGGCGATCTTGGCCATGACCTCCCCAATCTGCCCCAGCTCGGTCCCCAGGGTTTTTAAAAATTTGAGGCGTGCAGGAACGTTGAAGAAAAGGTCGCGCACTTCCACAGAAGTCCCAAGCGGGCAGCCAACCTCTTTCGATCCTTTGAATACTCCCCCCTCGACGACCACTTCCACTCCGGCCAGTTCCCCGTCTTTTCTGGTGATGATCTTCATCTTTGAGACCGCGGCAATGGCAGAGAGCGCCTCACCGCGAAAGCCGAAGGTGCGAATGGAAAACAGATCTTCTTCACTCTCAATCTTGCTCGTGGAGTAACGCTGGGGAGCCAGAAGCGCGTCCTCGGGAGTCATCCCCTCTCCGTCATCGGTCACCCGGATGAACTTCCTCCCACCGGCCTGGACCTCCACCTTGATCTCCGTGCTCCCGGCATCCAGAGCGTTCTCCACAAGTTCCTTGACCACCGATGCAGGCCGCTCAACAACCTCGCCAGCAGCGATCTTAGAAATAACTTCTTGTTTTAAATGCTTAATTATTCCCATATGATAAACTCAATACATTCATTTTTTCCTTGAAATTAAATCCCCCCCAACCGCCTCCCTTTATTTTTTCAATTTTAGTCATTTATTTTGTAACCTCTTAAGGTCAGTATCCACCATCATCTGGATCATTTCTTCGAAATTGACCTCCGGCTTCCAGCCCAATTCCTTCCGGGCTTTTGTGGAATCGCCCAGAAGATGTTCGACTTCTGCCATCCTGTAGAGCTTCGGGTCGATGACCGCATAATCTTGATAATCGAGCCTCAGGTATCCGAAAGCCACCCGCAGAAGGTCCCGCACGCTGTGGCTAATTCCTGTCGCAATGACAAAATCCTGGGGGCTCTTCTGCTGAAGCATCAGCCAAATAGCTTTCACGTAATCGACCGCATACCCCCAATCACGCCGGGTATCTAAGTTCCCCATGAAAAGTTTATCGGCTAAGCCTAATTTAATTTTGGCCACGCCCTCGGTCACTTTTCGGCTGACAAACTCCCTTCCCCGCCGCGGGGACTCATGGTTAAAGAGAATGCCGGAGCAGGCAAAGATGCCATAGCTCTCCCGGTAGTTTACCGTAATGTGGTGCCCGTAAACCTTGGCCACACCGTAAGGGCTACGGGGGTAAAAAGGCGTATTTTCATTCTGAGGGCTTTCCCGGACCTTCCCGAACATCTCGCTGCTCGAGGCCTGGTAAAATTTGATGTCCCGGTTGACCAAACGGATGGCTTCGAGCAGACGGGTTACCCCCAGGGCGGTGAACTCCGCCGTGAGCACGGGTTGAATCCAGGAAGTGGGGATGAAAGACTGGGCAGCGAGGTTATAGACCTCATCGGGATTAACCTCTTTTAAAATGTCGATCAGAGAGAGCTGGTCCAAGAGATCCGCTTGCTTAAGCTGGACTCGACCGATGAGGTGGCTGATGCGCTCGAAATTCTCGGTGCTCGCCCGCCGGACCATCCCAAAGACTTCGTAACCTTTCTCCAGCAGCAGCTCTGCCAGGTAGGACCCATCCTGACCCGTAATCCCGGTGATCAGGGCTCGCATTTTTCTTCCTCACCCTTTCAAAAATTTTTCATTTCTTCCATACGCCCGTGATCATCCTCCAGGCGGCCTACATCACCTTCAAAAATCTTCCCTTTCGAGTCTTGAAATTTCGTTTAATCAATAGCATATATCGAGGGGCAATTCAACCTTCATGCCACCCGGCACCTTCTGGCGATTTGATCCCTGCTTCGGTCCTCGGCTGGTCTTTCTTCTTCGGAGAAATTATTCTTTTGATTCGGCCGTAATGGTAGGCAGGGTGCTTCAGCTCATGCCGAAGCCGCCTCTTAGGCGGCCCTCGAGGACTGTCGCGATTCAGCGGAAGAGGCTATTCTCATCATTGTCTCCGCCAGAATCTGGGCCCCCAGGGCTGCGCCTTCCCAGCGGATCGCTTCATCGGGACAGTGGCTCTTTCCTTCCAGGCAGGGTATGAAGATCATGCCAGTGGGGATGCCCGGCGTTGGAAAGGTCATGGCATCGTGGCCGGCCCCGCTCCACATCCGGTGGAAGGGGACATTCCGCTGACGGCAGGAAAATTCGATGGCCTCCATGATCCCTGGATCCATCTGCACACCGCCCTTCGAAAGGATGGGCTCCATTCGGGCGTTGTCCACGGAATGAACGATCTCTCGAATGGTGTTCTTAACGGATTTGAGGGTAGTCTCTTTCATAGAGCGGAGGTCAAGGGACATCTCCACCCTGCCGGGAATGATGTTGAAGGCGCCCGGGTGGACCTTGAGTTCCCCGATCGTGCCCACAATGTTGGGCCCGGCGGATATGATTGCCTCGTTCACCCCAGTAATGATCCGGGCCGCCTTGACCAGGGCATCCTCCCGGAGATGCATGGGCGTTGTGCCAGCGTGTCCCGGCTTGCCAGCGACATGGATTAAATATCGATCGAGGTAAACGATCCCTTCCACAATTCCGATGGGGATGCCCATCGTATCCAGCACAGGCCCTTGCTCGATATGTAATTCCAGGAAGGCGTGGAATTCGGAGGGAGAACGAACCGCCTGGCTAATTTGCCCTGGATCCTTGCCGATCCGTTGGAAACTTTGGGCCAGGGATGGTTGGCCGGCTACCCTGGATCGATAAATCTCCCCTTCCGCGAGAAGGTTAAACATTGCCCGGCTGCCGAAAGTTCCGGCAAAATGACTCCCTTCCTCATCGGTGAATACCAGGAGCTCAAAGGGGCATGGGATCGGAAGCCCGCTTTCCCGTATCGCCCGTATGGCTTCCAACCCGGCACAGATCCCCAGCGCGCCGTCGAACCTGCCTCCATGGGGGACGGTGTCGATGTGCGACCCCGTGGCGATGCACGGCCCATCGGCCAAACCGGCAGGGGGATCAAGTCGGCCGATGAGGTTGGCAGCGGCGTCCTCATGAACCCGGAGCCCCGCCTCACGCATGTGCTCCTCAAACCAAAGGCGCGCCCCCAGATCTGCATCAGTTAAAGCCGGGCGCATTAGCCCTCCGCCGGGATCTTCTCCGTATCGAGCCAGGTCAAGAAGATCTTTTCGCAGCCGGACCCCCTGCACTTGGATCGCTGAGATGTCCATCATCCTTTTGCCGCTGGAATAAAGAGGTCTAACTCATTATGGCTCATAAAGCCCTCCATACTCCGGGACTCTCTATTTTCATCCCACCGCTCATGATAGCATATTTACCCCATGAACCAAAGAAGCCATGATACACTTTTTCTTTTTTCCTTTAGTGCATGATTGCAGGTATAATAAAATTCTTGGTTGAAACGGGACGTTCGCCTGGCTAAAAATAGCCGGAATATTAAGGGAGATTTAAGATAATTGAAAGAACTCAAAAAAGTTGATGCTTTCTTTGGTGTTAATCGTTCTCATTATCTCCTCTTGTACCCTGGGATACATGGTGATAGAAGGATGGAATCTTCTCGACTCTATTTACATGATAATCATAACCATTACCACGGTTGGTTATCGAGAAATCCGGGAACTATCTTTCAGCGGAATCATATTCACGAAGGTTCCAAACTCGTGGGCCTTACCTTGGAGGAGTGCGGCATTGGAAGGGATCTGGGGGTCATAATTGTTGCGGTCAAGCAACCCACCGGCGAGACCAAGTTCAACCCTTCGTTTCGAAGCACCATAAAAGCAGGGGATACATTGATCGCCCTCGGGGAAGTATCGAAGTTAAAAGATGTCGAGGAGATGTCAAAACCACCAAGGCCGCGCTAAACTTAGTCATCCATCAGGGGCAGGATCCCTCGGCAAAATAATGGAAAAGGAGGAACCATGAGCCAAAAAAATGTAAAAATTAAGTATTCGAAGCACATCCCACCCCTGAAGATTCCGGAAAAACGCCGACCCCCCAGTTGCGACTCCTGCACGGTGATGGCCTGCTGGCCGAAGGACCCGGCCGACATCTTGAAGGGTCCGGTGGACTGCCCCACCAAGAATTACCCTGATGTCATCAAGAAAGCCCGGGACATCTACCTGAAAGACCCCTTTCATCGCCAGATGCAGCTGGCCGGGGCAAGACTGGAGGGAATGTCGTCGCAGACACCGCCAGGGGGAACGGAGATCAACATGAAATTGACCCGGGTGGAAGAACTCATCATGTTCTGCAAAATGCTGGGGTACAGGAAAATCGGGTTTGCTCATTGTATCGGGTGCATCGGCGAGGCAAAGGAGTTGAGCCATATCTTCCGCTCCCGCGGCTTCGAGACTGTGCAGGTCAACTGTAAGGTAGGGGCTATAGAGAAGGGGGAAATCGGAATCTCCGAAGACGAGAAAGTGCGGATGTTTAGCTTCGAAACAATCTGCAACAACATCGCCCAGGCCTTGATCCTGAATGAGGAGAAGACCGACCTCAACGTCATCGTCGGGCTCTGCCTGGGGCACGACATCTCATTCATCCGGACGTCCAAAGCACCCGTCACCACCCTGATTGTCAAGGACCGGCGTCTCGGCCATAATCCAGCAGCCGCCCTGTACCAGGGCTATCCACCCTGCAATTTTTATTATGGCCGTTTAGGAAAAGCCACCTCCGAGACCGGTGGACGATAGGAGGGAAAAGAATGGAGCGCAGAATGAAAAGGGAAAAGGTTTCCGGGTGGTATGCCCAGGAAGAGCAGACGCCCGAGGAAAGGGCAGCCCGGATGCAGGCGGTGGAACGCTGGTATGCAAAGAAACATCAGCTCAACTACCGGACGGTCCCATTAGAGATCCCGGGAAAGATGATGCTTGCCCTGGGCAAGATGGCCATCGACCGGGGGGTGGAGTTCTCAGAGTTCATCGAGGGAATCTTAGACGGCTACCTCCGCCAGAAGAAGGTGAGTTGGAAAAACTGACCGGCAGAAGACAATTTGGATAAGATTCGTTTTCTTGACACCTAAGTCGAAAAGACATACTATTTTTCCTACAACCTAACCCCTAACCTTCTGGAAGATTCGATAAAATGGATTCTCCAGAAGATGCCAAATTGAAAGCCCGGGGAGATATTTGTCTCCAATGATGGTGCCTTTTGCCTTTCTCAAATCTGAAAGTAACTTTAGATGCATTTAAGATCACAGTTTGTAAGAGGAACAGAAGACTGCGGGCACGCGGTATGAGCAGCCGCCGGAGAGCCATCGCGGGCAAGGCCTCCTTCTCCCTGATCAGTTGGCTGACCGTCGCGATCATCCTTCTCGTTTGGTACCTCGCTACAGCAAAAGGCCTGGTTTCTGGCTTCGTACTGCCTTCCCCGGCAAGCCTTTGGGCCGAGTTTTGCGTGCTCGTGGTCAAGGGGTACGCTGGTAAATCGCTCAGCGAACATGTCCTGACGAGCCTGTTCCGCACCTTTACGGGCTTGGGGCTGGGGATAGCGGTCGGCGTGCCCGTCGGCCTGCTGATGGGGTCCAGCCGGGTCGCCAATGCAATCCTGGGACCGATCTTCTCCTTCCTTCGCCCGATTCCGCCGATCGCCTTCATCCCCCTGATGATCCTTTACTTCGGCATCGGAGAGTTCTCCAAGGTTGCCCTGATCTTCCTGGCAGCCTTGTACTACGTGGTGCTCAATACCTCTGCAGGGGTGCGCACTGTGCCCCAGGATCTCGTTCGAGCAGGGCAGAACGTGGGACTCACGCGTGTGCAACTGTTTTCGAAGGTCGTCTTTTGGGCTGCCCTGCCCCACATCATGACAGGCGTGAAGACCGCTACGGCGATCAGCTGGGCCATCGTGGTCGCAGCTGAACTGATCGCTGCCCAAGCCGGGCTGGGTTTTATGGTGATGGACGCGACGACGTTCTTCCGTGTCCCGAATGTCTACATTGGCATCATCATCATCGGGTTAATCGGTGTGATGCTGGAGGTCGTCACCCTGGCCATCGACCGGAGGCTGCTGCATTGGATGGGGAAGTGATGACCGCGCAGGAGTCCGCTCGCGCTCCTTCGATGATCAAGATTTCCATCCAGGGGGTCGGGCGAGTGTTTCCGCCCACCTCGAAGCGGTCGAGTGCTGTCGTCGCCCTGGATGGGGTGAGCGCCGAGGTCTTCGAGCAGGAGATTGTCGGCTTACTGGGGCCAAGCGGGTGCGGGAAGACAACGCTTCTCAATCTTATCGCCGGATTCGACCGGCAGAATGAAGGCGAGATCATCGTGGCCGGGCGCCGGGTTGAGCGGCCCGGGCCGGACCGGATGATGGTGTTCCAGTTCCCGGCCCTCTTCGCCTGGCTGACGGTGTGGCAGAATGTCGTGTTCGGGCCGCGGGAGCGCGGAGAGGACGCGCGTGACTACGGGCCTCGCGCCCATGCCCTTCTCGAGGCCGTGGGGCTCAAAGGACGCGAACATGATTTTCCTTATCAGCTTTCAGGCGGCATGAAACAACGCGTCCAGCTTGCCCGCGCCCTGTTAAACCGGCCGGAGGTTTTGCTCATGGACGAGCCGTTTGGGGCCCTCGATTCCCAAACCCGGAGCCAGATGCAGGAACTGCTCCTGGAAGTCTGGGGCCTCTACCACCCCACGATCCTCCTGGTCACGCACGATGCCGAGGAGGCCCTGTTTCTCTGCCACCGCATCTACGTGATGGACTGTCATGGCGGCATTCAGGAGAGCCTGACAGTACCATTTCCCTTCCCCCGAAAGTTTGATTTAATCGGGTCCACTGAGTTTGCGCGCCTGAAGTATGTACTACTCAGAGCCCTGAGGTCTGAAAAGAAAGACCCGACTGCGAGAGACAGCTCGGGAATAAGCTCATTTGAGGAGGTGCATCATGGGTAGACATATCGGCATAATCGTCGCTATTGTTCTGTTCGCCGCAGTAGTGGGTGAGACCATCGCCCAACAGCCTATTCCCATACGAATCGCCTGGCAGCCCTACAACGCAGTGATCTTCTACACAGCCCGGGATCACAAGCTCTTCGAGCGCGTGGGGTTGCAGCCGCAGTACACCCGCTTCACGGCTGGCCCACCGCAATTCGCCGCCTTCCGGAGTGAAAGCGTGGACTTGGGCCTGTTTGGAACCGCGGCGATGGTCGTTGGAGCCTCGCAGGAGCTCGATTATCGAAATTTTTATATCCAGATCGCCAGCAATTATGGCGATGGACTTGTGGCGAGGCCCGATAGCGGCATCACCCGGCTCCAGGACCTCCGGGGCAAAAAAATTGCGTTCGTTCGCGGCACCAGCGCCCACCTGGGCTTGATCAAGGCGCTGCAAAGCGGGGGGCTCTCTCCCAGTGATGTAACCATGATTCACACGGACCTCACCGCCATGACCCCGGCCTTTGCCAATCGGGATGTCGACGCCGCCTACTCTTGGGAACCCTGGATCTCGCGGATGCAAGAATTCGGCGGCCGGGTCATCGTCCGTAGCAACCAGGTCGGTCTAAACACCTCCGACCACTGGGTAGTAAGAGCGGCCTGGGCCCAGAAGAACCCGCAGGCTGGGCAACTGCTCCTTAAGGCGATCGACCTGGCGCTGGAGGAGTTTAAACGAAACCCGGCCACCGCCATCAAGGCCACCGCAGAGAGTCTGGGTGTCAGTGAGGATGCCGCAAAGAAGATCGTGGAGATCACCCCGGTGTTCTCGCTGGAACAGCTGGTTGATCCCCAATTTTATCTTTCCTTGTTGCCGGGCGGTGGGGCACAGAAAATGATCCAGGAGGTGGGGGACTTCCTCCTGCAACAGGGCGTTTCCAAGAATCGAATCGACGCCAGCAAGATCGTCGATGGATCCCACATCCAGACGTACCTGCGGACGAAGCAGCGGTAGGCCGTGGCTTTTTTTAGGAACTTGGTTTGGGGTAGAGGGGAAATTGGGTCAAGTCTTTAGAAGCTGACCGAGAATCCAAATTTTTCAAATTCCCCTTTTCGCTTCGCCCCATGACCAGGGCCACCGTAAGGTCTATGAGACTTATGTTGGGAGTCGCCATAACTCCACTGTTGAGTTTCCACAATGCAGGAGTGGTGTTATGTCGCTTCAGTTCCTCAATGAGATCCACTCCCATTTTTTTCGCTGACTCAACGGTCTGCCCATCCACGATGCCTCCGGCGAGACAGGGAATACTCGCCGAGCCGTCGGAAAACTGAGAGCCGGGACCATCGGTTCCATCGGTATCCACCGACGCGATTATGATGTTCTCACTCTCCGCAATCTTTAGGGCCGCCGCGAGAGTGAATTCCTGGTTTCGTCCACCGATCCCTTTTCCTTGCCCCACAGTTACGACCAGCTCCCCGCTGGAGAACAGGGCACAGGGGGGTTCGAATGGCTGGCCTCTACGTTCGATGGTGTTGGCAATCGAAGCCATGTATATTCCAGCCTGACTGGCCTCAATCTCTATCAATTCGTCCGCCAGCATCACCGGCTTATAGCCCAACTCCTCGGCCTTGCACATGGCGGGTGGCAACTTCCCACTCTGTCTTGCCCCGGGCATCAACCCGAAGATGCGGAAAGACATCTTTTCGAAGTCTTTGGCCTTGAGGGTTTCTTGCCCGGGGTTGGCTTCCTCCAGATGTCTTCTGACTGCGGCAGGGATGGCCTCCCAGGCATCATACCGCTTGAGGTTATCAATGGCCTCTTGGAAAGTCGTGCAGTCCGGAAGGGTATGGAGCCAGTAATTTCCATGCATCCGTTGGTCATATTCGCCCGGATCAATCGCCAGGATATGAATCATTTTCGCCGGATGGATGTATTGGGAGATCCTGCCCCCTTTCATCCGGTCCAGGTGGTTCCGGATCGGGTTAAGTTTCCTGGTCGGCATACCGCGCTCGATCTGCGTAACCGTCGTAGTTTTGCGCAAGTCCTCCACACTTAAGCCAGTCGCCGGCAAGGTCAGAAGGGAAGAAACGCCGTTGGAAACACAGGTGAAGACCAGGTCCTTCTCCGTAAGATCTTTGGTTATCTCCAGAATTCGCTCACATCCTTTGACACAGTCCTCATCGGGCGTCGGATGCCCCCCCAGCGTAACGCCTATCCTTTGAAGGATTAGGGGGTGACCTTTCTTGTCAATGACCTGCCCCCCTGTAAGTCGGTCCCCCAGCACATCCTCTATGGCCTTGGCCAAATTCTGGATGCCCTTGCCTGCTCCTATCACATAGATTCTTCCGATCCGGGAGAGATCGTAAACCTCATCGCCAGATCTGGGGGTTCCGATGGGCTCGAATTCTTTATTTCCGACGATCAGCTTCCCTTTCTCTACCCGAATGAGTTTACGGGCGTTGGGGTATGGGTCCGAAGCTTGCAGACCTGCTTCCAGGATCGGCAACATGGCTTTTCGCCCGGGCAAATTGCCGCTGGAGAGAAGGATTTCCATGTTTTGAATTCGGGGCCTCATGAGTGATCAGAACTCCTCTCAATGTCTATGAGCTCAGGCTTGCTCGCAAGATCGAATCTCCCAAAACGCGGGCTCCCCATATGAGGTGATTACCTATGATCTGGACAAATGAATCCAACCGCCGGCGTACTCACCCTTTTCCCCCAACTCATCGGCTATGCGGAGGAGCCGGTTATATTTAACAATACTCTTCTGGCAAGGAGGCCCCGATTTTATCTGCCCAGCGCCCTCTAAGACCGCCAGGTCGGCGATCGTGGTGTCCTCAGTCTCTCCCGAGCGGGAGCTCAACATGGCAACCCATCCCGCTTCTCGGGCAATTCGTATCGCCTCCAGCGTCTCAGTCAGGGTGCCGATCTGGTTGGGCTTGATGAGTACGGCGTTGGCCGCTTTCAGTTTAATTCCCTTCCGCAGGCGGTCGGGGTT
>Ga0315280_10008860_pt1 | contig 13092 bp, 20 predicted proteins | sample YL17G06_40_MG_FD_203697 | JGI IMG/M metagenome (GOLD analysis project Ga0315280, IMG submission 203697) | Sediment microbial communities from Yellowstone Lake, YNP, Wyoming, USA - YL17G06_40 | ecosystem: Environmental > Aquatic > Freshwater > Lake > Sediment | place: USA: Wyoming | collected...
AAGTGTCATAAGAGTTTTGTTACCCTCTTTGATGTTCCAATGCTGATTATCTAATTTCTCAATTGTAGAATCATCTTTAATTACATTAGCCATCTCATGGTTTCCTGATTTTTCGAGAGCAAGGCGAATATTGTTTATTGACGTTTGTTCAGATAAGCTAAACAAATAAACATTTGATACAGCAACATTTGATACTGTAGTAGATGATGGCCGATACATAATTATAACAGCACCGATTACCAAGATTGCTACAATAATAGTGTAATAAACCAGATTATTTTTTTCAGTTTTTTTCTTGTGTTCTGCTTTTTGTTCATCTTTTGCCTTAACTTTTCTTTTGGCTCTTTTCCTTCTCTTCCTTGCTTTTTTTACTTCTTTTGGCTTTTCCTCTTTTATCTCAGGTTCTATCGGCTTTGGCTCCTCAGAAGGTTTTTCTACAATCTCGCCCAAAGGTTCCTTATCTTCAGCATCACCCATTACCATCACTTAATTGATGTATATATTCTGTATAGACAATTTAAAAGCTAAAAATGTAGGGAGTATATAAAGTTTCCGTTCAGGAGCAAGTTAAAAAATTACCAAAATATCAATAAAATTTTTGAAACAAATCCGGCTATTAAAATAGCAAACATTATTTTAAATGTGGCAATACCTAATGCCCGTTTCCAGCCAAATTCTTTCCAAAGAGCAGATATTGTAGCAATGCACGGAATATAGAGCATGCTCACCAAAGCCAAGGTAAGCATCTGAACCGGGCTTAACACTTGGGCAAAATTTGATGTTCCCAAAAGAACAGAAAGCATTACTAAAACCAATTCTTTTCTCAAAATTCCAAAAATAAGTAAAATTCCTGTAATGGTCGGCAATCCTAACCATTGTACAGTAATCGGACTTAGAGAATTAGCAATAGGTCCTAACCATCCGGCTAAATAGAATCCCTTGATAATCACTCCTGAAATTATTACTAAGGGAGTGGCGATAAATAGAAACTCTCTTAGACGAAACCAAGTCTGTAAGATTACTGTTTTAAGATGAGGAAATTTATAATCAGGTACGCTCATAATAAGTTCTGTTGGTTCACCTGGCAAAATTTTTGAAGCTATTTTCCCAAGTATAAAAATTGTTAAAAAGACAAAAAGATACAATGCTAAAGCCCAGCCTATTCCCAGAAATTTTCCGACAAGCCCCATAATAATTACCGTAATAGCTGAACAAGGAATAAATGTAACTAAAAATCCTGTAATAAATCTTTCTCTCTGCGTCTCCATAATTCGGCAAGAAAGGCAAGCAGGAACATTGCATCCAAATCCAAGCATCAAGGGAATGCAGGCCTTTCCATGAACCCCTAATTTATGCATTAAATTATCTACCAAAAAGGCAATTCGAGCTAAATAGCCACAATCTTCTAATAAAAATAAAATAAAATAAAAAGGAACAATGTAGGGCAATGCGATTTCTATTAAAGCTACTAGACTTTCAATTGCTGACCAAATCAGAGAAGACAAGATCGAAGAACCAAAAATTCCCTCCCAACTTCCCTGCCAGCCGATCAAGATATTTTCCAAAACTGAAGAAAGCCAGTTTCCAAATTTAAAAACAGTCAGAAACATCATTCCTAATATTAAAATCATTACAAAATAGCCCAAAATTTTATGAGAAGTAAGGCTATCTAACCTTTCGGTAAAACTAATTTTTTTAGGTGCAGTGATTTTTATTACTTCTTTTGCTATATTAGAAGCTAAAAAGCACCTTTCAGCAGCAATGACAAATGAAGAATCGTGTTTGTGAATCTCTTCTAATTCTTTTTGTAATTTTTTTGCTTCTTCTAAGATTTTTTGGGATTTCTCTTTTACTAATTTTTCAACTTCTTTATCCTTTTCTAAAAGTTTTATTGCCAGCCATCTTTTCGGATAAGAAACATCAACATCTTTTAAGGATTGAATTAATTCTTCAATTCGCACCTCAACCTCTTTCCCGAATTTCAGCGGCTTAGAAGGCTTTTCTGTCTTCACTAATCCCATTACAGCTTCTAAAATTTCTGCGATTCCTTTACCATAAATAGCTTCAACGGGAACTACTGGAATTTGTAAAATCTTTTCGAGTCGTTGAAAATTAATTTCAATTCCCTTCTTTTTTAGCAAATTAACCATATTCAGAGCCATAACCGTAGGTCTTTCTAGCTCCAAAAGTTGTAAAGTAAACATCAGGTTTCTTTCAAGAACTGTTCCATCAACTACATTCACCACAACATCTGGTCTTTGTATTACAATAAATTCTCTAGAAATTAGTTCTTCAATTGAATACGTGCTCAAAGAACAGATACCCGGCAGATCTAAAACATCAATCGTATATCCTTTATAAAAAAGAGTTCCCTCTGCCTTTTCTATTGTTTTTCCTGGCCAATTGCCAATGTGCTGATGTAGACCAGTTAAATGATTAAATATAACAGATTTTCCAACATTTGCTTGACCTGCTAAAGCAATGTTTAATTTTTTCTTTTCAATCATATTGATTCCACTAAAATTTTTGCTGCCAATCCCCTACCTATAACTAATTTTGAACCTCTGACTTCAATTTCTACCGGACCTTCAAATAGAGATTTTCTTAAAATTTTTATTCGAGTTTCGGGTATTAATCCCAAATCCATTAATCGTTTAGTAGCCATTCTACCAGCATTTATTGATTTTACGATTCCAGAATGCCCTTCTCTAAGATCAGTAAGTGGAATTCTCTTCTCCATTTTGTTTACTCTGGAATCTTTTTACCATGTGGACAAGTCTTTGGGTTATTCAGAATTTTGAATACTGCTTTTGATATATCATCAGATATATGATGCTCTATCTCACAAGTAGCGTTTTCATCCAGTTTCACTTTAAGTATATCTGTAAGTAGCAATTCAGCAATGCGGTGATTCCTTACAATTTTTTTTCCTATGTTGCGCCCTTTTTTTGTAAGACTTACACCGGATTTCTTTCCATATTCCACAAGACCTGACTTTTTCAATTTCCATAGCATTTCAACAACGCTTGGAGCAGATATTTTTAGCTTTTTAGCGATATCGCTAATTTTGGCTTTTTTGATTCCTTCCTCTTCCAGCATCCACAAAGCCTCAAGGTATTCTTCGATATTTTCTGATAACCACATTTTAAATATCCCCTTTTCCTTTAAAACTTTTTTGTAAATGTTTTGTTAGGTACACATAATATATATGTAGTCTATATTTAAAAATGTTAGGTGTACCTAATATTAGGCATATTTAACCCCTAAAGGCGATATAATATCCCAATACAATGAAACTCCTGTTCGTGCATGCTGACAGAATCTGGTACAAAACGGGGAGAAAAACAAAAATGGCTGAAAAACTCCCGGAAAACATGAAGGAGAATGAGATGACTGACTGCATTCTGGCTTTTTCCTGTGTTGAGAAATTTGACGAATTAAAGCCAAAGGAAACTGTAAGATTGATAGTCAATGAAATAGCAGATGTCAGCAAAAAATTAAAAACAAACAAAGTTATGCTGTTTCCATTCGCGCATCTCTCAAAATACCTTTCATCTCCAAAAAATGCCATAGAGATACTGAAGAATGCTGAGGAATCTCTCAGAAAAAGAGGATTTGAAGTCAAAAGAGCTCCGTTTGGATGGAACAAAAAATTTGAATTAAAATCTAAGGGACATCCTCTGGCGATTTTATCAAGAACTGTCTGTCCTATAACAAAGGATTGCAAGAGATTTTGTCCCTACTGCAGTAGTCCGCTGGTGTATTAGATAACAATTTTTTATACCAACCCCAATACCACAATTATTCCCAAAATCAACATAATTAAACCTGCAATAAGATGCAATCCTCTAATATTTTTTTCTTTCCATTCAGTTGCTTTTTCAACACTTGAAAATCCAAAGTATATCATAAGTGTTATTATTACAAGTGGTAAAACAAAGAATAAGTTGTATAGCAGAAGTATAGGTATTGCAGCTATCATAGTTGTTCTTTCTGCGAGCAATCCCAAAATAAATATGTAAGGTCCACCAGTACATGGCAACTCAAATAAACAAACAACAAAACCCATCAAAAAAGCTCCTGTCGGTGAAGTAACTGCACCTAACATTCTCTTTAAAGTTGGCCTCCAGCTTCTTGGAATTTCCATTACAAATCCGCTACCGCCATACCAAAAGTAATCTTTGATATTTGCTAATCCAATAAGAATTGCTAAGATTCCAATAATTTTATAGAACCAGTAAGATAAACCAGTTATTTGTAAAGCTGAAAATAATCCTAAACCAAAAAGAAAATAGACAATGTAAATCGAAATTGTAAACGCGAAACCTGCTTTAATTGCTTTCTTTTTATCCCCACTAGCTAATAAAGCACCTAATAAAATCAACAATACTGCAATCGCACAGGGATTTATAGAATCAACAAGTGCAGCACCAATTACAGTAAGCATTGACAAAGTTCGCAATTTTTCTAATGGTGATGTCGCACCAGTTATACCTACTGCCTGTATTTCCTCTAATCTTGGACATTCTGCTTTTGGATTGATTATTATCTCATTTTCTAAATTATCTAAAATTGGTATATCGCCAACAAGATATTTAGTTGAAATAAAAACTGCAGGAACACCCCTTTGTCTATCTAGAATATTGTAAGCATTGAAATAATCATTTAAAATTAGAGCATTTGATCTATTGTTGTAGATTTCAAATCTATGAATTTCAATAGGATATTTTTGTTCTAATTGATTAATGAAAGGTTCAACTCTCGCACAGTGAGGACAGCCATCTCCGTAGAAGAAGTAGATACATGCAGATTTTGGTGTTTGAACAGGTACTGAAGTTATATCTTCAATGACTTCCGTTTCCATTAACACATTTGATAATAAAGTCGTTGATGTTGTAGTTTTTAATGCAATAGTCGATGTTGAAACTAATGTGCTTGTAGTTGACGTAGTAGATAGCGAATCTTTTACAGTAAAGTTGATTGTTTTTTCTACTCTATCAAAATACGCTCTAACCTGATAGTTTCCTGATTTTTCTGGCATGAAGGAATATGACTCTATGTAGCTACCCTGTATTCTGGTATCAACTCCACAACATACAGATCCCGGAGAAGTGCTCATAAAAAGTATTTTCTCCTGCTTCTTCTTGTCAAGGTTTATAATTGATAAAGTGCCAGTTATCTTTTCTTCAGAGTTTAGATGTAATTCAATGCTTAATGTTTCTCCTAACATTAGAGTTTCCTTATTTGTAGATAATTCAACTGTTGTAGCTGAAGCTATCTGAGCTGTAAAGACTAGAATGGCTATCAATAATATCGTCAATATCGGCCAAAAGAGCAGTTTATCAATATTTTTCATTTTACTTCCTCCGCTAAATATGGATTCCAAAGTAAATCAAGATATATTTTAAAGAAACATACAAGAACAAAATGCCAAATAAGGCTTTTAAAACATTTGGTTTGAATTTTGCCACTAATTTTGCTCCATAAATTGCTCCTATTAGAGCCCCAATTCCTAAAGTTATAGCTACTGAAATATTGACTACTCCCTGAAATAATTTAAAGATCGCTCCAACTAAAGCCATCCAGAAAAAAGCTGCCATTGAGGTGCCAATGGATAATTTTATCGGTGCTTTAAAGAAGTAGATGTAGGACGGCACCAAAGCATAGCCGCCGCCTAGACCAATAATGCCTGTAAGGGTACCGATAACTGAACCCAATACTGTTTTTGATAGTGGCTTGCCAGGAATTTCCATTCCCTCAACTGCTTTGCTTTTAGCAAAAATTCCTTCATAAAGCATACGAATAGAAACGAAGATAAAAGCAATACCAATGATTAAATCAATTAAATTGCTGTAATTCATAATATATGCAAAAACGATTGAACCAATAATTACTCCTAAAATTCCGCTATAACCTGTCAGCAATGCTGTTTCTTTATCAACATTTTTCATCTTTATGTGTTGAATTGCTCCCGAAGCGGCAGTAAACACAACTGCAGTTAAAGTAGTGCCAACCGCAATAGCTGGATCAAAATTAAAGCCAAAGCGAATGACTGGCATCATCAAGGCACAACCTCCTGTGCCTAAAAGCCCACCGATAATACCTGCTAAAAGACCCGTAATAAGATAGATTATATAATTTATCATTCTCCCTTCACCTCTACATCAGATTTATATTTCAATTTCTCATCGAGTTGCTTCCTTGCAATTTTCAAAACACCTTTTTTCTTGATTAAGTCCTTTACATATTGCTTATCAGGAAAACTGATTGCATTAAATACACACCAAACTTCGCATGAAGTGCAACCAACCATACAGTTATTAGGCCTTGCAACAATTGGCTTATTCTTTTCCTTATCAAAGTCAAAAACATTCCTTCCACAAGTTGTAAAACACATTCCGCAACCAACGCATTTATTTTCATTAATCATAGGATGCCAATTTATTTCTTCTCTTGGTATTCCTTTCCATTTATCAAATTTATTTTTTTCTTCCATCTTTCATACAACAACTCTTTTTCATAACTTTTCCTTTAGCATAGCCCAATGCTTTAAATATATCGCAAACCCGCAAATCCTTGATTCTGTAAAAAATTTTCTTGCCTTCCCTTCTTGATTCTAATATGCCCTGGCTTTCTAATTTGCCTAACTGTATTGACACAGTTGGTTGTGCCCTTTTCAAATATGGAAAAATCTCACAAACACACTTCTCTCCATCTAGAAGAGATTCCACTATTTTTAGTCTTGTTTCATCTGACAGGGCTTTTAATATTTTTATTGTTCCTTTCATATTTATATATTGTTATATATAAATATATAAATAAAATTGTTTTACTATTCATTTTTCTACCTACTCAATCCTAATATTTCTCCAATCTCTTTTATGCGCTTTCCTAATTGTTTTGTTGCTTCTATTGCCTCAATATCCTGTAAAACTTCTTCTTGGCTATATCCAATTCCAAAAACTCCCCTGTTTGCTGGAATCATTTCATGTTTAAGAAAAAATGCATTAATAGCCATGATAGCACTTTCTGCCCCATATTTTCTGCCAACTACAATTGCACCGCCGATTTTATTTTTAAGTTTACCTCTAATACACCAAGTCCGATCCATAAAAGCCTTGAGTTGAGCGGATACATTATTGAAATAAATTGGACTTCCTAAAACAATCCCATCACAATTGAGAAGCAGTGGTATAATGACATTACTCATTGCATCATCAATCGTACATTTGCCTAACTTTTGACATGCCCAACAAGCGTTGCATGGTTTAACTTGGTAATCTATAATTTTTACAAATTGTCCGCCAGTTATGGATAATGCAAGTTTTAAAAGATAATCTGTATTACTCTTTTCCCTTGGACTTCCTGAGATATATAAAATTTTCATATTCTACCATCTAGCCAACCAGTTTTTACATTTTCTCTATGGTCAAATCCAGGAACATAAGGTTTTATATCTAGAAGTGGAGTTCCATCTAGGACATCTATTTGCCTTACCCTTAGAATGTTTTCTTTTCTTTCAATTAGCTCAACAACAGAGATTCCAATAGGGTTCGGTCTATTGTAGTGCCTAGTCGCAAAAACTCCATACTCCTTAGAATCTAAAAAAGGTTTTACTAATGGTTCATAAACGGTAGCTTTGTGAAAATAATAAATTAGATAGATATGTGAAAATCCTTCAATATCTTTTAAAGCTCTCTCAAATTTTTTAAATACTTCTACTTCCCCTATCGTATTAACTTTATAACCTTGGCAAGGAATTTCCTCTTTTGTTTTATATGGAGAATGTATCACTCCTATTTGTACAAGTTTTAATCTCATTTTTTTCACTCATGCGCGATAAATTTTACAGCGAACATAATTGCAATACCTATTATAAATACTCCAAAGGTTACCAAGGATTTTTTAAGGTCAACCTCCTTTCTGATTTCTGGTATTAGGTCAGATGCAGCAATATAAATGAAACCACCTGCTGCAAATGGAAGTAAAAACATTACAGATGACTCTACATAGCTAGAAAGATAATAGCCCAATATACCTCCAATTATTGCCGTAAGTGCACAAATAAAATTCCAAAACAATGCCTTGGTCTTCTTGAAACCACCATAAACCAAAACTCCAAAGTCACCGATTTCTTGAGGAATTTCATGAAGAACCACAGCTAAAGTCGTTGCTATCCCCAATTGAATGTTCACAACAAAGCTTGCGGCTATTATCAGACCGTCAATAAAGTTATGCACAGCATCGCCAAAAAGATTCATGTATGCAAATGTGTGCACTTCACATTTTCCCTTGTGACAATGTCTCCAGTGTAGGATTTTCTCGATAAGAAAGAATAATACAAAGCCAACTAAAACATAAAGACTGATGTCATGAGCTGAAAATTTTTCAACTGCTTCTGGTATCAAGTGCAGAAATGCGCCACCCATCAGTGCACCGGCAGACAAAGCAACGAGAATTAACAATAATTTTTCAAGTGATTTTTCTTTTAGTATGAGTACTAAAATTCCAATAAATGCGATTATGCTAACTAAAAAAGTGCTTATCACTATCCAAAGCAATGTGTTCATTTTAATCCATCATTTATTTTATTTATAATTTTTTCAAATAATTTTATATATTTTGGATTTATCTCAACAACCGGTTTCATCCTTATTGTTGAATTAACAAAATCTTTTCTGTAGGGAATATTTCCAATAATTGGTATTTTGTCTTCTTTTGCAAATTTTTCTATTTCTGAACAAAAGTTTCTTTCAAGGTCAAATTTATTTATAACAATTCCATGCTTAATTCCAAAATGATTTGCAAGATATAATACTCTTTTTAAATCATGAAGAGCAGATGGTGTTGGTTCTGTTACAGCAACTATGTAATCTGTTCCGACTAAAGAAGCAATCACAGGACATCCAATCCCTGCAGCAGAGTCTATTAAAATCATATCGGCTTTTATTTTATTATTAATTTTTTCAGAATATTTTCTGACTTCAGCAACTATTTCTCCAGATGCACATTCCCCTAATTTAAGTTCGCCTGAAACTAAATTTACATTGTAGTTTTTTCCTGTATAAATTGTTCCAATTTCCTTTTTTGTTTCATTTATTGCATTTTCTGGACATACAACAATACATGCTTTGCAACCAATACAAACATCTTTTACAAAAACCGGATATTTTCCTTTAACAAAAACAATAGCATTTTGTTTGCAAACAGAAGCACATTTTCCACATTTTGTACATTTCCCAAAGTCCCATTTTGGTATTGGTTGATAAACTTTAGCATGTTCTTTTCTTTTTATAGAAAGCAATAGGTGATCATTAGGACAGTCTACATCTGCATCCACAAGCATCGTTTTGGTTTTCCTTGCAAATCCAACCGCTAATGAAGTTGTTACCATTGACTTACCCGTTCCACCTTTCCCACCTGTTATTGCAACTTTCATGGTTCTGGTCTCTTTCTTTTTTTAACTTCTTCTATACTTATTGGATGAACTTCTGGTTTTTCTGCTTCATAAACAGAAACAACATTTTTAAAACCACTAAAAGCATCTTTAATTTTTCTAATCTCTTCTTTGCTTAATGGGTTTACTGCACATGGTCTTAAAGGTGTATTTATCTGAACTTCATTGGGGTTTAGCTCTCTTGCAAGCTCAACTATCTCCGGTGTAAATCCCTTATTTATATCAATAAGCATTATTTGTAACGCAAATTTTCCCTTATAATTTTTGCGAAATAGTCTAATTCCTTCCAAATATTTTGCAAAGTTTATAGTTTTGTGAGGCTTATTAATTTCTCTAAAAATTTTTTCATTAGAAGCGTCTAATTTAGCTACCACACTATCTAATCTATGCAAGGATTGCCTAACATCTTTCTCTGATAAAAATGATGAATTTGTTAAAATAGCCAGTGGCAAATCTGATACTGTTTTGATATAATCTATCATCTCTCCTAAATTTTTTGCTAGAGTTGGTTCTCCAGTACCAGAAAAAGTTATGATGTCTGCTTTTACTTTTTTTATTTCACTCAAATCTTTTTTTAATTTTTCTAAACTTATAAAATCCTTCCTTCTATAGGTCTTTTTGCCTATTCCCAATTGACAATATACACAGTCAAAAGAGCATATTTTTTCTTCACTACAAATAGGGTCTACTCCTAAAGATCTTCCTAACCTCCATGATGATACTGGACCATACACTGCTTTCATATTCTATGCTCTTCACAAACATCTTCAACATCGGCTTTTTTGGTTTTCTTGTATTTCCACATCTCAAAAATATCCTTTACTGTCTCCACTTTACATACATGCACTTCTATTCCAAATTCTTTGCATAAATTAAGAGCTCTTGGTCCAAGTCCCTTGCATAACAAAACATTTGCTCCATGTTTTTTCATAAGCTCTGGAGGCAATCCTGAACCACCCATATGTTCGCTTGTATTGTCTATTATTTCAATGACTTTTCTATTCTCGTCAAGAAAAGTATATGTTCTGCATCTTCCAAAATGGTCTGCTACAGTATCATTTAATCCTTCATTTCCATTTGTAGGAATTACTATTTTCATATTTTACCCTCCAACCATCCTATTTTAATATTCTTTCGTTGATCGAAAATCGGGACATAAGGCTTTATATCTAAGATGGGAGTACCATCCAGAACATCAATTTGCTTAACTAATAAGATATTTTCATTCCTTTCTAGAAGTTCAACAATGGAAATTCCAAGCGGATTTGGTCTGTTAAAATGCCTTGTTGCAGATAAGCCATGTTTTTTCTCATCAAGAAAAGGTTTGACCATTTGCCTAAAACCACTATGCTTGTGAAAATAATAAAGAAGATAAATATGTGAAAACCCATCTATATCTGTTAGTGCCTTGTTATATTCTTTGAAAATTTCTACTTTTCCTTCTTTATTGGATTTATACCCTTGACAGGGTATTTCTTCTATCTTCTTGAATGGGGAGTGTATTACCCCAATTGTTTTAAATACGATCTCCATTTTGTCAGCCTATTTTTTCAAGTTTGCCGTCTATGAATTCTTGTAAAACTTCTTTTATTGAGCCTTTTCCTTTGTAAATTTCAATACCAAACTGTCTGAAAACATCTAATGCTCTTGGTCCAATATTTCCAGTTATTATAATGTTCGCTCCTCTTTCTACAGTTGCTTGAGCAGCTACAATGCCAGTTCCACCGACTTGCTTTGCGCTAACATTCTCTATTGTTTCTGTTCTTACGATTTTTCTGTCTTCAACTTCTGCAATAACAAAATAAGGGCATCTTCCAAAGACTTCGCTCACATCGCTATTGGGGTCTTTTCCTGTCGAACTTACAGCTATTTTCATGCCCAATCACCTCTAACCATTGGAGTATTGCATTTAGGGCATTTTTTATCAATACACGGAATTCCTCTGACTTTCGATTCTTTATATCTACATTTAGGGCAGACACAACTCATAGCAGGTCCGCCAAACCCCATCCCTCTTCCCATTCGAACTCTTGCTTGAACCATTTTGTAAGTACCCCCTTCTATTTTTATTGCTTTACCATTTACAATTGCGTCGGCAATTTTTTTCCTTGCGTCTGTTATAAGACGATGGAAAGTTGGTTGTGAAATTCTCATTTTCTTTGCACATTTTTCTTGCTCTAATCCTCTTAAATCCTTTAATCTAAGAGCTTCAAATTCATCTACTGTAAGAATAGATTCCTCTAACTCAACCATTCTGATTCCCGCTGGCTTGAAGTAGGTTACATTTGGCTCAAAACAAACTCTTCTGCAAAGTCTTGGCCTTACCATTTTAATTGTGTTCCTCAAATACTTTATCTTGTTCGCTATCGTTTTTTCGTATCCATTCTAAGAGCATAGCAACATGTTCTCTTCATCTCTGCTATGCTCAAGTATTCTCTTTAGTTCTTTGTCTTTGACATTCTCTATTCTTTCTTGATACCAGTTTATCACCTCCAACTCCTCTATCAGCGATTGTCTTGCTCTTTCTAGATCTTTGGTTTCGTCTGTGAGGTTTTCCTTTCCTTCATGCTCTCCAGTAATTTCAATTACCCAATTCTTTCAATTTTCTCTCAATCTCCTGTCTTTCTGCTTCTATTTCTTTCAATTCAGCTTCCAAGATTTTCTTCTGCTCTTCTTTGGTTAGAGTTATTGGCTCTGTAACTGGAAATCTTTGCCAGTATCTCCATCCAAATTCTCTTCTAAAACCCCTTCTGAAAGCAAAGCCTCTACCACAAGGTCCAAACCCTCTTCCAGTTAGAGGTCCATATCCCATTGGTCCTGTTCCATCAAGTCCGGGCATTTTTATACACCTCCATTATGAATATATATTCATAATATATATTTAAATCTTTCGTTTTGCTGATCTCACCTAAAGATAACTAATTTGTATAAGAGGGAGAGATGCTGAACATTGTGTTGCCAAAAAAGATGAAAGAGAAAAAATGTATATATTCACAAAAACTTAATTCATTTTATGGCAATCAACAAAGAGTGGCATGAAAGAAATCGCATGCCAAAAAATGCATCTTTTGAACAAAGGGTCAGATGGCATTTAGAGCATCAAAAAAATTGCTCTTGCAGACCGATTCCAAAAAAGTTATTGGAAGAAATGAGAAAGAATAACACTGGGATTGAATAGCACTAGTTCTTTCTCTTCTAGGGCTATATCCATTTGTCAAAAAATCCGAGATTGTATTTATTGCACTTGTATGGAGAGTTCATATACTCATCATTCTGCCCATTGTTTTCTGGTAGAGTAGTTGTTGTCACTGATGGATAACAGCATCCCTGCTCATTTGATGGGGAATCAATCCCGCAATTTTGCTTTGTGAATGTTCCAGTACATTGATTTGTGGATGCTACACACACACTTGGAGAGTTGCAAGGTATTGTTTTTGGCTTAGCCTCTTCAATTGTTGTAGTCAGCTTATTAAATGAAATTGTTGTTGTAGTTGCATATATTGAAGTTGTAGTTGCGCTCTGATTTTTTGAAGATACTGCATTTCCCTGAACACATGATTCTTCAGAAACGACTTTATTATATATAAAATACGCACCTGCGACTAGTGATATGCCTATAAATGACAGTATTACAG
>Ga0315280_10008862_pt1 | contig 13091 bp, 9 predicted proteins | sample YL17G06_40_MG_FD_203697 | JGI IMG/M metagenome (GOLD analysis project Ga0315280, IMG submission 203697) | Sediment microbial communities from Yellowstone Lake, YNP, Wyoming, USA - YL17G06_40 | ecosystem: Environmental > Aquatic > Freshwater > Lake > Sediment | place: USA: Wyoming | collected...
ATCAGATCCACAAATCGGTGGGAAGGCTTTTGTTCTGACAGTGGTTCAGAACTGCCAGGGGCGGTATGCTGTAGGAACAATTAGTAGCTCGCAGATAAAGGACGAAAATACGCAGGCGAAGTATGACTTAACAATAAGAACGAATGTGGACAACCAAAAATGTAATTATCCTATCAATTATCAAAACACGCAAATAAAACATATGAATTACCAGACAAAATCTTGTTGGGTGGGGTTGATGTGTGACGGAGTTATTGGATATAATGCTGATAGTTGGGAAAGGGATTGTAGGGACAAAAGTGGTTTTTATTCATTCACTAAAAAAGGAGCATCTTGGGATTATACATGCTTCTGGACGACCGATTCAGCTGGGTATGGTGTTGTAGGGACGCCGTCATTATCCTTCCAGTCCACACTATCAGCCACAGTGCAGGGAGAAACCAAGACTGGAACAATTGGTAGTATGGGTCCAGGGAGCGTTTGGCTCGGCGACAAGGTTTATGTAACATGGAATGGAAATTTGGTTTCTGGGGACAGCTGCCCAAGTGCGGGCGACTACCATATATCAGCCGCATATGTGAACGGTGTGTGGAAAAATATTGACAACGATCAATACAATACATGGAAAACATACAACGATGCTGGTATGCTGTCGTGCATAGAAAGATATCAAGATTATGGAACAGAATCTCCTGCTTCATGTACTAACACTTATAACTATTATGAGTCGAATGCATTGGCTGGGAAGAGTTTAGTCAGTCCTGGTGGTAGCCAAGCATACACTTCTGGGACATTGAATAATGGACAGGTTGTTATCGATTTGAACAAGATGATACAGTTCCCAGTATTGACTATGCATGTGAAGGCGGATTGGTTAGGAATTGTAGTGCCAGTCGGCAAACCACAGATAGTCGGACTCTCTATGCCAGACTTCAAGACTGGAACAATAAGCAACATCAGAGCAGATATAAAAAATATTGGTGATGGTGATGGCATTTTTGCTGTCTATGCAACATGCTCTGCTGGGTTCTCACAACAGGGCGGTGAGCAGTATATAAATATCGGTTCTGGGGCTACTGGAACAGTATACCTACCAGTGACAGCCACATGCAATCAAGAAACTGCTGGAAGTTGCATTGTTACGGTTTATGACAGAAACCAGCCAAACAATAAAGATAGTGGAACAGTTTCTGGAAAGTGTAAGCCAATCATATTATGCACATATCCGAATGATTGGAGATGTAATGGGCAGTGGAGGGAGCAGTGCAACCAGGCTGGAACATCTTGGGTTGGAGTCGAGAAATGTGATAAAACTTGTGAGATGAAGGGAAATGAAGCGGTATGTGGTGGTGGAGATGGAACTTGTAAGCATGAGGGTGAGGCATGTGGAGTTGGGAGTAATTGCTGCCCTGGATTAAATTGTGAAGGTGGTTTCTTAGGATTGTTTGGAGGTAAATGTGTGAAAGGCGAGGGAGAGGTTTCGTGGGCAATCATATTTGGCTTGATAGCTGGAGCCTTGGCATTCTTCGGTTCTGGGGGAATCAGAAATCTGAAGGACGAGGAATACGACGCATTAACAATATCAGCTATTTTTGCCATTATTGCTGGGTTGATAGCATGGTATGTCGTCTCAAATTGGCAGACGATATTATTGGCTTTGGGAATAGCTACTATACTAGGGGGAATTGGATTGTATTTCTTGGGCGGAGCAATACTTTTCATAATATTTATTTTAATGCAAATCATACGAACAATAAAAGGTGAGTAATATGAAAAAATACCTACCTTTGATTATCTTTCTTACAATATCCCTAGTATTGTTGTATTTTTTTTATAAGCCCGTTAAGTACACACTCGTCGATATGTGCTATTTATTCGACCCGGGAAATTTTGGCAATTACAAATACATCCAGGGCAAGCTCAGCAACCCCACGACTATTAATTTCATAGGAACGCTTAAAGCTACTCAAACTATATATAAGCATCCGAGCTATGGATCAAATACCTATCAGATTTTCTACAAAATCTGCAACAGCAAGGGCGAATGTGTGGAAAGCAGCAACATGATATACCCATTCGACAGCTCCAATAGCCGCAGTGACTGTCTGAAAAGTTGTTACACCTACGGGTGGACTTCCCAGTGTACTTATTCTTACAAGACCGTTATTCCTTACACATGCGACAATCTGTGTGATTACGAGGATTTGGGAATGCTTAACAAAATAGCGTCTGTTCCAGACCCCAACGGGAAATACACCATTACAATAACAAAAACAAGAGTTTATGTCGGTTCAAACTGGCAGGACACAACCTACACTGATTTCAACATCTACTACCAAGTATTTTATGACCCAAACCAGCCTATAACTACCACTACAACAACTTTGTCTCCACCTCCAGAACCGATATTGCCAGACCCGTTGACGTGGATTTTGGGCAAGCTTTCCGCATTTTTATCCTGGTTAAGAAGCTTATTGTCTTTTCAGGTCATACAAGTAAAGCAGACCTACTTGCCAAACGAGGCCATGCAGTTCAACATAACCCTGGTACAGACGGCTCTGGACAAGGACTACTCCGACGGGACTTACCAGGAGGGATACATGGTATGGTTCATTCTGGACAGCAACGGGAACGTGGTGAGGAACAGCGGGTGGATAAACCTCACCTCGCCGTACACGGTCGGAACAAATGCTCCTTCTACAGTTGGAAAGTACTATTTTGTTGTCCAGTCGGTGAGGTTCGACTACCAGTATGGGGTGGGTTGGTCCGGCCCGGTTGAGCTGGAGAAGCAGGCTGTGCAGTTCGACGTCGCCTATCCCGCGCCACCTTCACCGCCACTGCCGGACATATTCACATACATCAGGAACGCGCTGAGCAATCTTTGGAGCTGGCTGCTGTCGCTGTTCGGAAGATAAGCTTATTTAGCACAATTTGCAAGATAATAATATGCCAAGCCTGTCCATGAAAGATGTAATGTTCCTGTTTCTTTTTGGTGTGTTTTTGCTATTAGATTTTGCAACGTTTGTCACCGCGTACAGGAGCGATAGCAAATCAGTGCTGGTGCAGATAAACAATTACGGCGAGGCCGACCTCGAATTGTTTGCTCTGTCACTATTGCTGATAGGAAGTGCATTTGTCATATATGAGATAAACCCCTATTTTTTGGTGGTGTTTGTGTTGATGGGGATTGTCATTTTTGGCTGGTGGTTTAGATGAGGAAGAAAGTCTTTTTAGAAATTGGGGTAATGTTTCTGTTTGTCTTGCTCAGCTTTTCGCCTGCCTATGCTTGGAACACTTTGACAACCAACAATGCGTCTCAATCCTCTTATCACTCACAAGGTGTATTAAATGAATAAACAAGGAAAATATATTAGGACAAAAGAGACGAAATTAAAAGATAGTTTAGCACTAAAAGAGAAATGGAAAGACGAAAATTGGAGAAATAACCAAATAAAAGCTATTAAACAAGGACATTCTAAACTCCAAACTAAAGAAAAAATATCAAAATTACAAAAAAAGAGATGGTTAAATCAAGCTTCTAAATATAAAATAGAACAAAAATTCAATAAGCCAATTAATTCTATTCTCCATGAATTATATTGGAACAAAAAATTAGGATTAAAAGAAATATCAAATTTCTTAAATATTCCAATTTCAACTGTAGGAATGTGGTTTAGGGAATTTAATATTAAAACAAGAAGCATGAGCGACATAAAAAAAGAACAATATCAAAATCCAGAAATTAAAGAAAAAATGAGGAATTCAAAAAGAAGAAATTGGGCAAATAAAAATTATAGAGAAAAACAATTAAAAGCAATATTAAAAGGATTATTTAAAAGACCGACTTCTCTTGAACAAAAAATGATTGATTTTATTCAAAAACATAATTTACCATTTAAATACTGTGGTGATGGTTCAATATTAATTGGCTTTAAAAATCCTGACTTTGTAGAGAATAATGGAAGAAAACTTTGTATAGAAATAGCTAATAAAGTTAAATTTATGCATCCAGATGGGTGGGATATAAAAAGAATAGAGCATTTTGCTAAATATGGTTGGAAATGCCTGGTTTTGTGGGAGGACGAATTAAAAAATGAAGACAAATTATTAGAAAAAATAAAAAAAATTATGGGGTCTTATTAATGAGAAGAACGATATTTTTCACTACACTGTTTATTTGTTCGATATTTTTTTCACAATCAGTGTTAGCATGGAACTATTTAAATACTTTAAACGATTCTTCCACTGCTAAGAATTTCACATTTACAACTTCAGAAAATGTAACTACATGGATAAGGTTGCCTAAACAAAGCAGAGTAATAGATGCCAAGTTGAATTTGAGCGGATATTATAATGATGTTAGTCCAGTTACAAATTATTCTGATATATCTCTGTATGATTATGGTTCACCGGTATATAACGATTCTGAATTTCCTTCCTATGAAGGCACATCGGCACAATCATTTAATCTTACCTATAATTTGAATGTGACAAAAATAAAGATTTATATTGAAAGATATCCGAGCACTGGAACTGGTTTTGTATGGCTGGAATTAAATACAGGAAATGATACACAGCCAGAATATAATTCTACCATTGGTAAACCGACAAATAGTTTTGCTATTTCTGATGCAATAAATATTTCCGATTATCCGAGTTTTACTTGGGTAACATTCAATATAACAGCATCTTTAAATTCATCTACAAGATATTGGATAATGATTAGAGGTAACAGGACAATTTGCGGGGTAGTAGGAGGGGATGGCAGTTCATCAACTTATGTTAATGGCAGGGGTAAATATTTCAACCTCAATTATCGATGTTATATGTCATACGGTGCAGATGATTGTACATCAGACCCCATTTCTACTGATTTCTTTTTTGAAATATATGGTGAATCATATCCGACAAATCCCTATCTTGATGTCTCTGGAGACGGAGACACAGAATGGTCTTACACAGGAGAATTCAATGAATCGGTTTCGCCGAAGAGAACAGCAGACTTCTCTTCAGAGATAAACACTTACTTATCAACTTGTACGCCAGATGCTAACGGAAATTGTGATGTTCCTTTAATTTTACATTCAGACACAGCAGGAAAAATCCAGATTTCAGATATAAATATCACTTGGGGAAGTCCAAAATGGTCAAACAATTCAACTTCCACTCCAATCTATGATGGAATTACAAAAGACATTTTCAACATAACATGGTCTGATGACTCTCCTTACTACATAGACAAAGTTTTTATAGAGAGCAATTATTCAGGAACACCGACAAACTACACTATGACAAGAATTTCTGGAGACCAATATTCTGGAGTCTATAATTATAACTTGACTTTGCCAGCAGGCTCATTTTATTGGAAATCTTATGCAAATGCTTCCGATGGAGTTCGGAATTCTACTCCAAAATGGGAGTTCACAATAAACAAAGGAGCAACTTCAATTAAATTATACAGAAATGGAACGGAATGGACTTCTGATTATACCACAACCTATCCAGAATCTACAAATATAAATGCAACTATAAACGTCTCAACGCTTTCTGCCTCGCTATTGAGAAATGGCTCTTTGGTTTCAAACCCAGAGATAATTGAGCTTGGGGCTGGAAGCTATAACTATACTGGCAATTTCTCTGGAAATCAAAATTACACTGCTTCCTCAAAAGAATTGAACTTAATAATAAACAAAGCAACTCCAGTATTGACAGGAACGGTAACAACACCGATAACTTACGAAACGGCTTCAGACTATTCCGGTTCCGAATCAAATAACGGTGACAGCGGCTGCTCTTACATTCTGTTGAGGAACGGGACGCAGATCGCCACGGGAAGCTCTGTGAGCGACACGACGGTTCTTGGGGCGGGGGCGTACAACTACACTTATTACACGGCGGGATGCTCAAACTACACTTCTGGCAAAGACGAGGACATTTTGGTGGTGAACAAGAAGTCGGTGACGATAACCCTCGGCGGGATAACAGGACAGACCATAACTTACGAGACATCGGTGACGCCCTACTGCGCAGCATCAGAGGGAAGTTGTATACTATATAGAGATGGTGTTGATAAGACATCGACAGAAAATAATACCGCAACAATTTATGGTTACAAATCATCACCATATATATTCACTGCAAACGGAACACTAGACACCCAGAACTATTCCTACACAAACCAATCATCGACCTTGACAGTCAATAAGAAAGCGTTTACATTTGATTTCTCACTAGCTAATGAAACGATAGTTTATGAAACTACTGTGATTGAATATGTTACATCAAATGATACTGCTTCAGCAAGTAAACTGACTTTATGGAGAAATAATGTGAACATTACTGACTTAAACGGAACTACCGAAGCTCTTGGCGTTGGGGCATGGAATTTTGTAGCAAATTCTACACATCCACTCGCAAACTATTCTTGGAATCCACTAAGTTCAACTGTGACGGTCGTTAAAAAGGGAATATCAATAGTTTTAGCTCCGTCCAGCGAAACAATAACTTACGAAACAACGAGAACGCAATATTGTGCTGGAAACCACACTACTTATAAATGTACACTTTGGAGAAATGAAACGAATGTCACAAGTGAAAACAATACTTCGCCCACTTTGGGCGCTGGGAGTTATATCTACAAGGCGAATGTTACAGCGCCGCTTGCGAATTATTCTTGGTCTGAGCAATCAAGTACACTGACAGTGAACAAGAAGAATGCTAATGTTGCTGTCAATCCTTCAACGCAGTCCCAGACTTACGAAGATACACCGCTATATCAATATTGCACTGACGATTCCTCCCTGCTGAATTGTGTATTGTACAGAAACGATGTCCAGATAAGCAACAACACGAATCCGAGGCTTGGTGCAGGAACTTACTATTATAAGGCCAATATTTCTGATTATTCGAACTACACGAGTTACGAGGCAACCTCGACTTTGACGATTAACCCAAAGAACGCAAATGTCCAAGTCTATCCAGTAACACAGACTGTGTCCTATCCAACAACTCAGACACAATATTGCACAGACGACTCTACCTTAATAGATTGTCTAATTTACAGGAACGACGCTAGTATAACAAACAATACTAATTATTCACCTGCAGTTGGAGTCTATGTTTACAAAGCCAACATCACAGACCAGACGAACTACACGGGCTACACCGACTCCGAGACCCTGACAGTAAACAAGGGGACAACCGAGACCTATCTGTACTTGAACGGCACGAGCTCCGACAGGACATACCCGCAGTACTTCGAAGCGAACCTGACCGGGGTTGTGAACGTCTCGACCCTGACAGTGTATCTTGACATGAATGCCACCGGCTGGGGGAACAATTTTGCGAGCGGGACGGGATCCGTGATCAACATCTCGAACATGAGCATGGCTTTGGGAACTTACAACATCACCGCCCACTTCGATGGAAACCAGAACTACACATCGAGCTCAAAAACTTACTATGTGACAATAACAGACGCTACCACCCCGCAATACTCGAACTTGAAGACCTCTCCAATTTCACCGACAGCATACTCGCCGGGGCAGGCCTACCAGTTCAACGCCACGTGGACCGACAACGCAGCGGTGGACAAGGTCATATTCGAGTGGAACGGGGCAAACACAACAGTAACAACCTACCAAGGAAGCGAATATTACATTACCAAAAACGATTTGCCAGCAGGAACTTATAATTACAGGTGGTACGCGAACGATACTAGCAATAATTGGGGCTCCACATCGCTTTATGTTTATACAGTCAATAAGAGACCGGCGGAAGTTACCCTATACTTGAACGGCAGTTCGGCGACAAAATGGTATCAGTCTGGAGCCACGGCAAATTTCACAGTCTATTCAAATGTCTCTACAACAGTAGTTTTGACAGCAAATATCACGGGCTGGACAGACCAAGAGGCCACCCAAACCATTTATAACACGACAGCCCTGACCGGAGGCGACGGGACAGCTTACAACATCACCGGGTATGTAAAAGACACGGCAAACTACACTGGGACTCTGAGCGACACGGAGTACGCAAAAATGGATTCGAGCAAGCCGACAGTTTATTCCTTTTCTGTTAACGACAGCTATGCGAATATGAACCAGACTGTCCTGCTGAGCGTGAACGCCACCGACGGCTTTGCCGGGATAGACACGGTCTTGGCCGAGGTACAGAAGCCGTCTGGGAAGGCGAACTACACGCTGCCCCTTTCTGCCTCAGGGAACTACTCGAGGCTTGTCAACAAGACCGACTTGGGAGACACGCAGAACGACATAGGCAGGATAAACATAACGAAAATCTATGTGAACGACACCGCGAACAATGTCCAAGCCAACACAACTAGTCTCCACTTCGACTATGCGCAGACAAATGCTCTGGACTGGGGAGACTCCCCCGATCCTATCACAAACGCGGAGGGGCAGGCTGTGACTATCTGGGCAAACTACACAGACCTGGAGAGCACAATCCTGACGGGCTCCACGTGCAGGGTTACGGTATTCGGCTATACCTGGGACATGTCCTACATCGACACGAACAAGAGATACGAAATAACGATATCGACCTACAACAGGACCCCGGACACATATGCATATAACATCAGCTGTGCGAACTCCAGCTACCAGACGCAGCAGTGCACTAATAGCTCGCAAACAGTCGAGGTCAAGGAGGTGGTCACGGGCGGGCCTGTGGGCGGTGGAGGCGGCGGTGAAGCTCCACCACCCCTAGCGAACTTCACCATGACGCCGGAGACGTGGAACGTGATAATCTCCCCGAACAGGACGTTCGAGAGGAGCTTCCACATATGCAACAAGGACACGAGAACGATAAAGATCAAGTTCGAGCCAACCGGGGAGTACAGCCAGTGGGTAAGCATGGTGAGGTACAAGGAGGAGAAGTTCCTCTACCAGGCGATACCGGCTTACGGCGTGCCGGGCGGTATAGACTTCCTCATCCTCGAGCCGGGGATATGCGACGACATAAGCGTCGAGGTTGCCGTACCAGAAGTACCTGACTCACCACCAGCATATGAAATTGGTCTTAAAGCAGTTGATGTAAGCACATCATCGACGCAAGTGAGCAAGCTCGTGATAAGCGTGCAGAGGGGAGTGGGGGCGATAAGGGAGCTGGGAGACAAAATCTATAACGTGTTGCTGTTTGGCATAAAAATCGGACCAGAATACAAAAAGATAAGCGTATGCCATGAATCCAGACCGAATGTGTGCGTGCCCGGGAGTTTTCCGCTCTATGTCCCGTTCCTTGTCGGCATTGTTCCCCTGATCATTGTTTCATATCTTGTCTGGAGATTTGTCAGAAGGAAGTTTGTTAGGTTCGGGTGGGTCTTTGTTTTAGCCACCATAATAATTTATTTCGTGGTGTTGAATTCAATAATAGGTTAAAAAATGACAATTCAAAAAGGGCAACATTTGTCTCTTGAAACAGAATTTAAAAAAGGGCATATACCTTGGGATAAAGGGATTAAAAGATTAGATATAAGTGGTGATAGAAGCCCAACAAAACGTCCTGAAGTTAGAAAAAAATTAAGTAAATCATTAAAACAAAAACAAGAAGATGACCCAAAATATAGAGAATGGTTATCGACTCAACTCAAAAAATATCATTGGAAAAAATTAGGATTAAATCCTTGGAATAAAGGAATTCCCTGCCGAGAAGAGACAAAGAGAAAGATTGGAGAAAAAAATAAAATTAATACAAAAAGAAATTGGCAAATTCAAGAATATAGAGAAAAAGTCATTAGAAATTCTCTAAAGGCTCTTTTAAAAAGACCAACTAAATTAGAACAAAAATTCATTAAGTTTTGTAAAAAGTATAGTTTACCATTTAGATATTGTGGAAATGGATCTTTGCTAGTTGGTTATAAAAACCCAGATTTTGTTGAGAGTAATGAAAAAAAAATGTGTATAGAAACAGCCAATTATTATCACCACCAGGGAAATTGGTCTCAAAAAAGGATAGAACATTTCGCTAGGTATGGTTGGAAGTGCTTAGTCTTGTGGGAAGAGGAATTTAAAGACGAACAATCCCTTCTAAACAAGATCAAGGTGTTCATCAATGGTTAAAAACCAAATAATACTGCTAATATTATTTGTCATTCCTGGGTGATTTTGTGGTGGAGAATATAGCGATAGCGGACGCGGTGAGCGTGGAGGTGATCCCTGCCCTGACGGTTTGGGACGTCCTCTTCTCGCTCTTCGTCATTTTCTGTGTAATCTACACTTCCTACAGGATTGTAAGGTTTATTATACTGAAAGTTAAATCAAGATTAAGGAAAAGGGAGAATCTGAATGAAAATAAAACTTGAACATTTGGCAATACCCGTAGTGGCTTTGTTGATACTGGGGTTGAGCTTAAGCCTAACATCAAACACCCCAGTGAGCAGCACAGAAGGATTGAAATACAACGGCATGGTGTGCGTCGGTGCAACCTTGAACGGCAGTTACCACGACTTGGGTTGCACTCACAACCTAATAACTACTGCTGGAAAAACTTTGATGCAAAATGTTATTGGAGGTCAGCAAGTAAACATGAATGCAACAAGAATTGCGGTTGCAAACAGCACAGCAGCTCAGACTGCAGCAGACACAACTTTGCAGGGCGAGTGGACTACCTGCGGTTTGGCAAAAACTCCAGGGACATATGCTACAACAGGAACAGCAGGCGCTTGGAACGTTACATACCAATGGACATCTACCTGCGACAACGTGATAGTGAATGCGACTGGTCTATACAACGACACTTTCACAAATCAGCTCTTTGCAGAGACAACGTTCACTTCGGTAACATTGCAGACAAACGATAGAATCAACGTCACTTGGGGCCTGACAATAAGCTAAGGGTAGTGTGAAAATTGTGAAAAAGGAGATTTGCTTAGTGGTATTTTTATTTTTCTTTACAAGTATTTTTCTTTTTTTATTCTATCCAAGACAGGAAGCAAAAGCACAAACTGAGATAAAACAGTTTGATGTTAGATGGACAACTCTTATAGATGATTTAACACATAAAGAATACTTAGCCGAAATCCAAAACTTAAATTCAACAGAAGCGAAAGATTTTAACCTATCAATAATAATAAGTAATACTAGCTTTGATTTAAGCAAAGTTAGTAATCTTTACCTCTATGAGTGGAAAGCGATAAACACCTCTTTTCCAACTTATGATACAAGGTTAATAGAGAAAAATTGCTCTTACATAGACAATACGACTTTAGAAAATATAACTTACGACTGCTCTTACAACGAGACCTACCAGAACGGGACTGTGTGGAAGATGAAGAATCAGTGGAAACCAACAAAAATGGCTTTGATAACTCAGCCAGACAAAGTGAGTGCGGATTATGGCTTAATCAAGATACCCAAATATGGTTCAGAAGAAAATGATGACTTTGACGACATAGAGACAGTAAACGGGACAAAAAGATTCAAAATTTCTTTTGATGTTCCGATAGGTAGAACTACTAACGGTTGGGGTTCTTCTGGTCAAATTGTGATTATAGATAAAAATACTGGGAAGGTGTACGAATAATGGGAAATAGGTGGAAAAATTATATAAAACAAACCAAAATATGTGAAGAGTGCAGAAAGATATTTTATGTAAAGCCTTCAAGAAAATATAAGGCGAGATTTTGCTCTTATGATTGCTATTGGAAATGGCTAAGAAAAAATACTTTGAGAGGTGAAAATAGTCCATTTTGGAAACCCAATATATTAAAAATCTGTAAGGAATGTAAAAATAAATTTGAAGTAATACCAACTCATGATTATAGAAAATTTTGTTCTCAAAAATGCTTTATTGAATGGCAGAAAAAGCATCCGCATGGTTTTATAAAAAATCCTTGGTCTAAAAATCCGGAACTAAAAGAAAAGATAATAGAAAAAATGAGACAATCACTCAAAGGAAGGAATGCTTGGAATAAGGGTAAAAAGTTACCAAAAGAATATAAAGAAAAACTTTCTCTAATTCATAAACAAATGGTAGAGAAAGGAAAGCAAAAAAATCTTTTTAAAGTAGGATTTGACTCCAGAAGAATAAAAACTCAATTTAATAATAACCCTGAACAAAGAAAAAAAGCAATTAAATCATTAATAAAACGACCGAATAAAAAAGAGAAATTGCTTTATTCAATTCTCCAGACTAATTTTCCAAATGAATGGAAATATGTTGGAAATGGGGAAATTCTTATAGGTAGATTTAATCCAGATTTTATAAATTGTAACGGAAAGAAGAAAATAATTGAGTTATTTGGTAATTACTGGCACAAAAACGACAATCCTAATGATAGAATTGAATACTACAAAAAATATGGTTTTTCAACACTAATAATTTGGGAAAAAGAATTAGAAAATATTGAAAATGTAGTTAATAAAATAAAGGTGTTTAATAATGAATAAATTAATTCTATTTTTAATAGTATTTGGTTTAATTTTTTTCATTCAAATTAATAAAGTTAATGCATTATGGTGGTCTTCTCAATGGCAGTACAGAAGAGCAATAACAATAAACAACACAGCTAATGCTAACACTCTAACAAACTATCAAGTTGCAATAAATTTGACTTATGATACTGATATGCAAACAGATTTCAGCGATATAAGATTTACTTGGTATAATTCAACAGATGCTACAGAAACTGAAATTCCTTACTGGGTTGAAAGCAAATCAAACAGCAACTGGGCTTCTGCTTGGGTTAAAGTTGCTCAAATTCCAGCAAGCTCTTATTCAACAATCTATGTTTATTACGGGAACACAACTCCCGCAAGTTCGGCAAGCAGCGGAGCAAGCACGTTCCCCTTGTTCGAGGACTGCGAAGACTTTTCAGACTGGACTAATTACAGCGCAGATGTTTTTGCGCCATCAACAGCCGTGACCATAAACGGCAAATCTTGCGCCAACGCAGATGCTGGCGGTGCTTCTTTCGCCTCGAAGACATACACAAACTCGTCAAAGAACTTCATATACTTCAAGATGTACGAGCTCAACCGAGCGAACCAGGGTGGCGGTTTCGGATTCGGATGTACGGCGCAGGCAAGCTCTGACCCATGCTTCAGGGTGTTCATCCGTGCCGACTCTCCTTA